>ERZ836877.46-NODE-46-length-174738-cov-21.200769_pt1 | contig 174738 bp, 174 predicted proteins | sample MGYA00519469_ERZ836877 | MGnify/ENA primary metagenome ERZ836877 (study PRJEB31850, sample SAMEA3708809) | human gut metagenome | biome: human gut; feature: human-associated habitat; material: faeces | place: China | collected 2014 ... | reverse complement strand
GTCGGCGATATAAAATTCTTCATGTTCAGGCTGGCCGCACTCTATTCCTGAGACACCGTCTGCCCACCGGGAAAATCCGCTGACCCGTAAATAATAGCATACATAATAGACAAAGAGACGTGTCTCAATTGAGAGATGCGTCTCTTTAGTACACCCGTAGGGAGTCGAACCCTAATCGATGGAACCGGAATCCATTATTCTATCCATTGAACTACGGGTGCAATAATATTTACGGCCGCAAAGGTAGCTATAATTTCGGAAATCATAACTTCTCTTTCGAAAAAATTTCGTAATTTTGTGGAAATTTTTTTCAACCGTAAATCTAAATTAAATCATGCAAGACCCTTTGTTTTGGATTGTTCCGGCCGCATCAATTGTGGCTTTGGTCTTTGCGCGTGTGTTCTATGTGAGCATGAAAAAGGAGAGTGAAGGCACTCCTGTCATGCAAAAAATCGCAGGTCACGTGCGTAAAGGTGCGATGTCGTATCTTCGTCAGCAATATAAGATTGTTGGCATAGTGTTTATCTGCCTTGCAGCAGTCTTTGCTGTAATGGCATACGGATTCCAGCTTCAGAACGGATGGGTTCCTGTTGCCTTTCTGACCGGTGGCTTTTTCTCGGGATTATCCGGTTTTCTTGGCATGAAAACTGCCACCTACGCATCGGCCCGCACGGCCAATGCTGCCCGGACATCACTTAACCGCGGCCTTCGTGTGGCTTTCCGCTCGGGTGCCGTAATGGGCCTTGTTGTTGTTGGACTTGGTCTTCTCGATATTTCATTCTGGTATGTCCTTCTCCAGATTTTTGTCGACAATCCCGATCCTCTTCAAAAGATGTGTATGATTACCACTACCATGCTTACATTTGGAATGGGAGCCTCGACTCAGGCACTTTTCGCGCGTGTAGGCGGCGGTATATATACGAAAGCAGCCGATGTCGGCGCTGATCTCGTCGGCAAGGTTGAGGCCGGAATTCCGGAAGATGATCCGCGCAACCCGGCTACAATCGCTGATAATGTGGGCGATAATGTAGGTGATGTCGCCGGAATGGGTGCCGACCTTTATGAGAGCTATTGTGGTTCTATTCTCGCGACTTCGGCTCTCGGAGCTGCTGCGTTCATGCTGACTGGCGATGCCGATATGCAGATGAAAGCTGTCATTGCGCCTATGCTTATTGCAGCTGTCGGTATAATTCTGTCGATAATCGGTATTTTTGCTGTCCGCACCCGTGAGGATGCTACTATGAAGACTCTTCTGGGTTCGCTTTCACTCGGAACCAACCTCAGTTCCCTGCTGATTGTCGGAGCCACCTTCGCTATTCTTTGGGCACTTCAGCTGACAAACTGGGCGTTGATCGGATGTTCAGTGGTTGTCGGTTTGGTTGTCGGAATTGTAATTGGCCGAAGCACTGAATATTATACGTCACAATCTTATAAGCCGACTAAGAAGCTTGCCGAGAGCGGAACGACTGGCCCGGCTACTGTTATAATATCCGGCGTCGGTCTGGGTATGATCTCGACAGCGGTTCCGGTTATTGCCGTCGTTGCCGGTATAATTCTCAGTTATTGGTTCGCTTCGGGCTTTGATTTCACTAATGTATCGATGGGCCTTTATGGAATCGGCATTGCTGCCGTCGGAATGCTTTCGACACTCGGCATAACTCTTGCCACTGATGCTTATGGCCCCATTGCCGACAATGCCGGCGGCAATGCCGAAATGAGTGGTCTGGGTGAAGAAGTGCGCCGCCGCACTGATGCTCTTGACTCGCTCGGTAACACCACGGCTGCGACAGGCAAAGGCTTCGCAATAGGTTCGGCCGCTCTTACCGGTTTGGCCCTCCTTGCATCGTATATTGAGGAAATCCGTATCGGACTGTCGCGTCTCGGCGAGACAATGATTCAGATAGGTGACAAAGCTGTGCCGGTTCATGATGCCTCGTTCACCGACTTCATGACATATTACGAAGTGAACCTTATGAGTCCGAAAGTTCTTGCCGGAATGTTTATCGGCGCAATGATGGCATTCCTTTTCTGTGGCCTGACAATGAACGCTGTCGGGCGCGCAGCCTCTTCGATGGTTGATGAAGTCCGCCGTCAGTTCCGTGAAATCAAGGGTATTCTCGCAGGTAAGGCAGAGCCCGACTACGCCCGTTGTGTCGCTATCAGCACCCGCGGGGCACAGCGTGAGATGGTGTTCCCGAGTGTTCTCGCAATAATCGCTCCTATTCTGACCGGACTTGTTTTCGGTGTGCCCGGAGTTCTCGGACTTCTTGTCGGTGGCCTTTCGGCCGGCTTTGTTCTCGCAATATTCATGGCAAACTCAGGTGGAGCGTGGGATAATGCCAAGAAATATATCGAGGAAGGCCATTTCGGCGGCAAAGGCAGCGAGGTTCATAAAGCCACCGTCGTTGGTGACACTGTCGGAGACCCCTTTAAAGATACATCCGGCCCGAGCCTGAACATTCTCATCAAACTTATGAGTATGGTATCGATCGTCATGGCCGGCCTGACTGTGAGCTGGAGCCTTTTCTAACAGAGCAGTCGGGCAATAACATGGCCCGGAGATGCGTTTAGAAAAATATGAAGCTTATATCTCATATCGCTTTATCGACGGCAGTCGTTGTCCTTTCAGCAGGGACAGCGGCTGCCGGCGACAGCTCTCCGGCCTATAATTTCCTGAATGTGCCGTCGTCAGTGACTTCATACGGGCTCGGTGGTCTGAATATATCCACCGTAAACGACGACGTCAACAATATCGACATGAATCCGGCTCTTCTGGGGCCTGAGATGGAGAAGTCGATAGGGCTGAACTACATGTATTACATAGGCAAGAGCAATTTTGCCGGAGCCAAGTTCGCCAATGGCATAAATGACCGCAGTGCCTATGCTGTCGGAATACAGTATTTCGGTTATGGCTCTATCCGGGGGGCTGATGCCGAAGGCAATCTTACGGGTAATTTCTCACCCAAAGATGTGGCATTTTCCGGTTATTATGCCCATGACATCGGAGGATATTGGCGCGGAGGCGCGGCACTTAAGTTCCTATACAGCGCTTATGACGAATATTCAGCGTTTGCGATTGCAACAGATCTTGCCGTGAACTATTATAATCCCGACAAAGATCTCAGTTTTTCATTCGTTGTTGCAAACCTTGGCGGTCAGGTGAAGCGGTTTACAGATTCATACGACCGGCTTCCGATCGATGTCAGGCTTGGCTGGACCCAGTCGTTCGGTTCGCTGCCGGTCCGTTTTTCGATTACGGCATGGAACCTCACCAAATGGAATCTGCCTTACTATGAAGCGGGTGACGGCACACAAGACCCTGAACTTAAGAAGTCATTCGTCTCTAACCTGTTTCGCCATCTCATTTTTGGAGTAGACTTTGTGCCCAGTTCAAATCTAAGCATTACACTGGGCTACAATTATAAAACGCGTACCGATATGTCGGCATACCAGCGCAGCTTTCTGAGCGGTTTTACGATAGGTGCGTCGCTGAAAGTCAAAATGTTCGGTATCGGCATTGCATTCGCTCAACCCCATTCCGGAGCATCAACCTTTATGTTCAACCTGTCAACATCAATCAATGACTTCCTTAGATAAAGCTATAATAGTCGCTGTCGACGGCTTCTCATCAAGCGGAAAAAGCACGATGGCGCGTCGTCTGGCCTCAGTTGTCGGATATCGTTACATAGACTCAGGCGCGATGTATCGCGCTATCACACTATATGCTATGCGACATGGAATGATAGCAGATAATGGAGATCTTGACACTTCAGCTTTGATTGATGCGCTTCCTTCTATCGTGATAGACTTCCGTCCGGAATCCGGAGGACGTCAGTCGACTCTTCTCAATGGCGAGGACGTCGAGGAAGAGATACGCACGCTTGCTGTCAGCAATAATGTTTCGCCTGTATCAGCTGTCCCCGAGGTCCGAAAGGCTTTGACAGCTATGCAGCAGGATTTCGGGCGCCAGCGCGGAATTGTAATGGACGGTCGCGATATAGGTACGACTGTTTTCCCGGACGCCGAACTGAAACTGTTCGTCGAGGCCTCTCCCGAGACGCGTGCCCGTCGCCGTATGCTTGAACTTCAGAGTAAGGGACAACAGGCTACTTATGAAGATGTTCTTGCAAATATTGTCAAACGTGACCATATAGATACAACTCGAAAAGAAAGCCCCCTTCGCTGTGCTTCCGACGCGATTCGTATCGATAATTCCGAAATGACCCCTGATGAGCAGGACGCTCTCGTGCTGAAACTTTTCAACGACGCAACCGCATGAGCTGTCCAGTTGTAGAAATTGATGCCGGTAGCGGTTTCTGTCACGGTGTGGTCAGCGCTATTCGAAAGGCCGAAGAAGAGCTTGCCCGTTCCGGTCAGCTCGCTTGCCTCGGCGACATTGTCCACAACAGCGACGAAGTTGAGCGTTTGCGTCAGAAAGGGCTCGATACCATAACCCACGATGACCTCAGCCGAATGAGTCATTGCAAGGTGCTTCTGCGCGCCCACGGTGAACCCCCTTCGACGTATAAGACAGCATGCGAGCGCGATATCGAGATAGTCGACGCGACTTGTCCGGTTGTGCTCCAGCTTCAGCGGCGAATAAAAAAAACTTTCGATACGGCTCCGCGAACAACTCAGATTGTCATATACGGCAAAAACGGTCATGCCGAAGTCAATGGTCTTGTCGGACAGACCGAAGGGACGGCGATCGTAGTCGAGGACGTGTCGGGACTCGGTGCAATCGATTTCAATCGTGATATAGAGCTATATAGCCAGACAACCAAATCGGTCGAAGGTTTCCGTGAGATAATCGACGAGATAAATCGTCGACGTGACCCGCGATGCCGGTTCCATTTCTATGATACAATCTGTCGTCAGGTAGCCAATCGGGTAGGGCATCTGCGCGAATTTGCGGCCGCCCACGATGTCATTCTGTTTGTGAGCGGGGCGAAGAGCAGCAACGGTCGGGTTCTTTTCGGCCATTGTCTTCAGGTGAATCCCGATACTCATCTTATCAGTAATGCATCAGAGGTCGATCCTGCATGGCTCGAAGGTAAAGATTCGATAGGAATCTGCGGCGCAACTTCAACACCCCGCTGGCTCATGGATCAGATCGGGAACCTAATAATTGAATCACTCAGGAAATGAAATTTACAGCTATTGTCCTTTCTGCGCTCGCATTGTCAGTTATGTTGTCATGCGGCTCTAAGGGAACTTCTGAATCTATCCATAGTAATGCCGACACTCTTGATGTCAACTATGTGAATGGACGAGACCGGGCCGAACGGTATTTTGATAACTGCGCAGATTCTGCCTCGACGTGTCTTTTTCTTCTCGAGACTCGTGTGAACGCAGATGAATTGCGCCGCGACAGTGGCGATGATGCTGCCGATAACTATATTGCCGGTTTTGAAGATTATATTCGTAAGTTCGATCCGGAACTTGCTGCTGAAATACTTTAGATTATTATGAGACAGGGATTTCTTCGCCTTGCGGCCGTAGCACCCGAAGTCAGTGTCGGCAATGTGGGGTTCAATATCTCCAAAATTAAAGAATCACTTGTCAGGCTTGACCGTCTTGATGTTGAGATTGCTGTGTTTCCCGAACTGTCGCTGACAGGATATACTTGTGCCGATCTTTTTCATCAGCAACCGCTTCTGACAGCCGCTGAGAGCGGAATTGAAGAACTGGTAGAGTTTTCAAGAGAACTTCGGATTGATTTTGCTGTGGGAGTGCCCGTGTCGGCCGGAAGTGCGGTTTATAACTGTGCTGCCTTTATTGGCGGAGGCAGACTGAAAGCACTGGTGGCTAAGAGCTTTCTTCCCAACTATAACGAGTTCTATGAGCGACGCTGGTTTAGCACACTGCCTGCCGACGTAACCGTTCCGATGCGATTCGCAGGAGTGGATATTACAATGGGTTCGCGTCAGGTAACCGACAGTCATGGTACTCTTGTCGGCATTGAGATCTGCGAGGATCTGTGGGTGCCTCGGCCTCCTTCAACCGATATGGCGCTCAGGGGAGCAGAAATAATTCTGAACCTTTCGGCGAGCAATGATCTCATAGGTAAATACGCTTATCTGAAACGATTGATTGAGCAGCAGAGCGGGTCATTGTTCTGTGCCTACGCATATGCCGGAGCAGGTTTCGGCGAATCGTCGACCGACCTTATTTTCGACGGCAAGGCTATGATTGCCGAGTGTGGGTCGATGAGAAAGACTTCTGAACGCTTTTCGATAAACGGGGTTGAAGCTATAGCCGATGTCGATGTGGAGGCTCTCCGCCGCGACAGGATTCATACGACATCCTGGGCCGACAGTTGCTCGGTGAGCAACGTCAGATTGCCTTTGTCCGAAGATTCTGATGAGGTTACCGATCTAAAGTTCCGCGAGGTTGATCCGCGACCGTTTGTGCCCGACGGGCCTGCCCGCGACGAGCGTTGTAATGATATTTTCAACATGCAATCGCTCGGGCTCTCCCGGCGTCTTGATGCAATAGGATGCCGACAAGCTGTTGTCGGTATATCAGGTGGACTTGACAGCACTTTGGCTCTTCTTGTGACAGTCGAGGCATTCGATCGTCTCGGACTTGGCCGAAAAGGTATTGTCGGTGTCACTATGCCCGGATTCGGAACTACTGACCGCACCCATGACAACGCTGTCAAACTCATGGAGTATCTTGGCATATCCCATCGGGAGATTTCAATAGTGCCAGCCGTTAAACAGCATTTCAAGGACATCGGGCATGATCCTTCGCTCCACGATGTCACTTATGAGAACGCACAGGCCCGACAGCGCACATATCTTCTGATGGACATCGCGAATGCATGCAGCGGAATAGTTATAGGTACGGGTGATCTCAGCGAGCTTGCATTGGGCTGGGCTACATATAACGGAGACCACATGTCGATGTATGGAGTCAATTCGGGAGTCCCCAAAACTCTTGTAAGATACCTTGTCGAATGGTATGCCGTTAAGAAGGCATCTGAGCCTGTCGGTAAAGTGCTTGCCGATGTGTTGTCTACTCCGGTAAGTCCGGAATTGCTTCCGCCTGACGAAAACGGAGATATAGCACAGAAAACCGAAGATGTCGTAGGCCCTTATGAATTGCATGATTTCTTCTTATATTATACTCTTCGATATGGATTCTCGCCTGAACGTATTTTCCTTTTGGCCAGCCATGCCTTTTCGCCTGATACATATCCGGCATCTGTCATAAAGAAATGGATGAGGGTGTTTTTCCGTCGCTTTTTTGCTCAGCAGTTCAAGAGATCGTGTCTGCCCGACGGCCCGAAAATCGGAAGTGTCTGTCTTTCTCCGCGAGGCGACTGGCGAATGCCTTCAGATGTTTCGGCGGCCGCGTGGCTTGACTCGCTCGACCGCATGTAAGGTCTGTTCAAGACTAACATAACCTAAAAATTGAGAATTATCTGAAAAAATTCGGACATCTTAGTTTTTTAGGCGTTTATAGGTTGTGTATAATTTAAAAAGCGCTATCTTTGCGACAGCGTAACCAAGTAATTAACCTAAATAACCCTTATAATATTGACATTATGGACTTTTTAACCAATGACAAACTCACAATCGTCGGCGCAGCCGGTATGATTGGTTCCAACATGGCTCAGACTGCAATCATGATGCATCTGACACCTAACATCTGTCTTTATGATCCTTATGCTCCCGGTCTGGAAGGTGTGGCTGAGGAACTTTATCAGTGTGGTTTTGAAGGCCTCAATCTGACCTATACCAACGACATCAAGGAAGCCCTTACCGGCGCCAAATATATTGTCAGCAGCGGTGGCGCAGCCCGCAAAGCAGGCATGACACGCGAAGACCTTCTTAAAGGAAATGCACAGATTGCCGAGGAATTCGGTAAGAACGTCAAAGCTTACGCTCCCGACGCAAAATTTGTTGTTGTCATTTTCAACCCGGCCGATATCACCGGTCTGATCACTCTTCTTTATTCGGGCCTCAAACCGAGTCAGGTGGCTACTCTGGCCGCTCTTGACAGCACCCGTCTGCAGAACGAGCTCGTGAAGTACTTCAAGATGCCCGCTGCCAAGATTGAAAATTCGCGCACCTATGGCGGACATGGCGAACAGATGGCAGTTTTCGCCTCGACAACCAAAGTCGATGGCAAGCCTCTGACCGAAGTTATCGGAACTGAAGCTCTTCCTGAAGCTGCCTGGGAAGAAATGAAAGGTAAAGTTATTCAGGGCGGCAAGCGTATTATCGAGCTTCGCGGACGTTCGTCGTTCCAGAGCCCCGCTTATCTCTCTATCGAGATGATAGCAGCCGCTATGGGTGGCAAACCTTTCCGTTGGCCTGCAGGCACGTATGTTAACGACAGCCATTTCCAGAACATTATGATGGCAATGGAGACTGTTATCGATAAGAACGGAATCAGCTACAAAGAACCCGCCGGAACTCCTGCCGAAGAGGCTGAACTCGAAAAGAGCTATGAGCACCTCTGCAAAATGCGCGACGAGGTTATCGAACTCGGCGTTATGCCTCCTGTTGATCAGTGGAGCAAGGTTAATCCTAATCTCTGATCTGAGTATTAAAAAAACTATAGCGGGGACGTTTTTAAAGCGTCTCCGCTTCTTCTTTGTCGGTTTGGACAATTGAGCAAGGTTTGCTATCTTTGTTACATGTATTTGAAATGGATATGTTTTACGATTACAGTCTGCCTGTTATTGGCGATACCTAATTGTGCTGTTTCGGAAGAATCGCGTGAGATATTGCTTCCGCCGGCCGATGCAGGGCTATATATCTATGATCTCACATCCGACAGAGTTGTTGTCGACCATAATTCCGATAAGCTTTATATTCCGGCAAGCGTTACTAAAGCTATAACGACCGCCTCGGTAATGTCGCTTCACGATTCGTTGGAACGCTTTGTAACGCCGGTTATTATTTCCGGACCGGTTATCGACAGCGAACTTCAGGGAGATCTCATAATACGGGGTGTCGGTGATCCGACTCTCGGTTCAGCGCGCTGGAGCTCAACGGTCGCTGTATGTGATAGTGTTCTCAAGGCGCTGCGTAAGGCGGGTATTGAATCAATCAAAGGCTCTGTCAGGGCCGATGAGAACACTTTGTGGGTCTCTAATGGCGTGCCTTCGGGATGGGTAGACTCCGACCTCACTTATTATTATGGAGCAGAACTCTTTGCCATTAATTTCGATGGTAACACGATAAACATATCGAAAGGGGAGCCGAACCGAAAGACTCCGGCGTTGAAAATCATCGAGGACCGGAGTCCATTGCGCAGAGTCCGGGGAGAGCGGCAGTTGCGTGGAAAAGGATCCGGAAGAGTGGCTAATCCTGTTCCGTATTCAACTTTTATTTCATCTCTGACGCAAGCGTTGGAAAAAGCAGGAATTAAGGTAAAAGATGAAGAAGTGCCCCGCGACGGGTATGAACGTCAGATAGGCACATATTCGTCGCCTGTATTTGTCGATATAATGCGTAGCCTTATGTTCAGATCCGACAATCTGATGGCCGAAGGAATGTTGCGCGCATTGGCTCCGGCCGAGAGCCGTGATGCCGCACTCGAAGAGCAGAAAGGTATATGGGAAGACTTCGAGCTCAACATTAAGAATATTATTGTCGAGGATGGCAGCGGTCTGTCGCGGAATAACAGGCTGACCCCGAGATTCCTTGGCACTCTTCTTGAGCAGATGGCCAGGTCGTCGGTCGGTCGTTCATATGTCAGTCTCTTTCCCCGCGCAGGTTGCGAAGGTACTGTCAAACGACTTCTCAAAGGTACACCGCTTGAGGGGCGTCTCGTATTGAAGTCAGGAAGCATGAACAAGGTGCAGAGCTATGCCGGTTATCTTCTTGATGACGACGGACGCGCCACACATGTTGTTGTCTTTATGGCTAACGGGTTCAAAGATCGTGCGAATCTTAAGCTGCGACTTGAGAAATTTCTTGTCAATTTCTTTTGTCGCGATAATGAGGCTGTCGAATCAGACTCGGAGTGAATCATCATTATTCGCAGCTGATTTCCTGAGCGTGCGATAGAATATGATTGTTGCCATAGTGGCTGCGAAAGCAAGACTGACGCTGTAACTGTAGTAAACGCCAACGTTTTCAAGTCCGAGCCCGCAGGCAAACCATAACATTATCGGTATGCCGATAATGGCATAGCATATTACCGATATCCAGAGCAGCGGCTTGACGCGCGAGGTGCCGCGCAAAGCATTGACGTAGGTTAGCTGCGTGGCATCCATATATTGATAGACAACCAGAGGGATAATGAGAGTCAGAGCACATTCGATGACTTCAGTGCTGGGAGTGAAGCAACCGATTATCCATTTGCCTCCGAAAAGAAATATCAGCGAAGCTATCGTTGCCAGCACGAGATTGAAGTGAAGACCTGCAGCCGTAATCCGTCGTGCATTGGGAATGTCACCGATGCCCATGAAGTTTGAGACCCGGATTGATGTAGCGGTCGCAAAACTTATAAATGTCATGAAGCCTAACTGCGACATGGTGTTTACAACCTGATAGGCCGCGAGTTGAATTTTGCTAAACCATCCGCATACAACGGCGCCGAAACTCCACATCGAACATTCTATGCCACTCTGTATCATTACGGGGTAAGAGGTCGTCCATACCTGTCGACGGAGGTTGCCGCAGGCTTCGTTGCAACGGAATCCATCGGCATAGTCCTTATAGCGTCTGCGTCGGAAAAACAACACCGCTATGGCTGTTGCTCCGGCGAATCTTGCAAAGAGTGTGCTTATGCCGGCCCCTGCAAGCCCCATCTCCGGAAATCCGAACTTTCCGAATATAAGTAGGTAATTCCCGATTATATTGAGGATATTAGCCCCGAGAATAATCCACATTGGAGTTGCGGTGTCATTGATTCCGTTTGAAATCTGTTGGAAAGAATTGAAAACGGCCATCGGCAACAAAGTGGCCATAATTATCAGGTAATAGGAGTGGGCAATCGGAAGCAGTTCCTCCGGCTGTCCGAAATCGGCGAGAAAAAAGTAGATGACGCACATCAGTGCAGTCAGCACCAGCGATACGGCAATATTTATCTCTACTCCGGCGCGTGCCGTCAGGCCTGCCCGTCTGGAGTCACCGCGTCCATACAGCGCTCCGATCAGTGGAGTCAGACCGGCCGCAAAACCGATTTGCATCACTGTTACTATGACGAAAAGCGAATTTACGAAAGCTGCAGCGGCAAGCTCGTCAACTCCATATGCCCCTACCATCATAGTGTCGGCAAATGTGACAATAATTACTCCGAGTTGAGTCACCAAAATTGGTAAGCCCAACCGCAACAGGTTGTTGTATTCTGTTCGATATCTATTCCAAAGACCGGTCATATATATCTTGCATTGGTGTGCAAAGGTAGTGATTTTCTATGACATAATTCGGTTATCATGCATTACAAATGAATAAAGCCAACGGGAGCGCGCCGGCATCCGACGCGCTCCCGAAGTATCAATAAAGCCGTGTCTCAGACCTGCAATTCCCGCGGAATCGCTACGAGACGGCTGTTGTTATCATCAATGAATTTCATGATTTCATCCTTTATTATACCGGGTTCGATATCGGCCTCAATTCGCTTCATGGCGTTGAAAACCGATGTCTGAGTCTGGTAAATGTGGCGATAACTCTTGGCAGCGTTCTGAATGTCGTCTTCGCTGAAATCGTGTTTGCGCATTACCACGGCGTTCACTCCGAAAAATTCCACAGGATTGTGGGCGAAGATGGCGAACGGCGGAACATTTGAGCCTATGCGGCATCCGCCTTTAACGAGCACCCATTTGCCGACATGTGCTTTTTCATGAACAATCACGCCGCTCGAAAGTATCGTGCACTCATCTATGACAGCATCGCCGGCAATAGCGACTCCGTTTCCGATAACCGAACGGCCTTTCAGCTCACTGTCGTGACCGATATGGCTTTTGGCCATTATGAAGCAGTCATTGCCAATACGTGTTCCCCCTTCGGTTTTGATGCCGCGGTTGATGATCACGTGTTCGCGAATTGTATTGTTTTCACCGATGAAACAATAAGTCTGATCGCCTTTCCACCGGAAATCCTGAGGGTCGGCGCCGATAATTGAGCCTTGGTAGACTTTGTTGTTGCGGCCCATACGAGTTCCGTTGATAATGGACGTGTAGGGCATTATTTCGCAACCGTCGCCTATTTCGACGTTGGCGTCGATAAAGGCAAAAGGATGGATTGTGACGTCTTTGCCAATTTTGGCAGAGGGGTCGACATGAGCGAGTGGACTTATCATTGCATTGATGATTTAAGGAGTTGTTCTGATTTATACATTTTTATCTGCCTCCGCCGAGCGCCTGATACAGATTGATTACAGCCTGAGCCTGCAGCTGACGGCAGGAAATCTCTCCCATCTGAGAGCTAAGCAGCGAGGTCTGTGCGGTAAGAACTTCGAGGTACGAAGTTCCGGCACTTTCGCGGAGCAAAATGGTGGTGTAATCGACAGATTTGGTCAGCGCTTCGGTCTGAAGTTTGAGCTGGGATTCTTTCTCGACGCTTTTCTCGTAAACCATCATGGCGTCGCTGACTTCTCCGGCTGCCGAAAGGAGAGTGTACTCAAAGTTGTTCAGAGCCATTTTTTGCTGGGCTTTAGCGGCTTCAAGACGGGAAATGTTAGCGCCTCTCGAAAACAGCGGAGCGACCAGAGAGCCTGCAAGATCGATAAACCATTTGCCCGGATTTGTAACCAGGCCTCCCACGAGGTTTGTAAAACCGCCGCTTGCGGTTATGTTCAAACCGGGATAAAACGCTGCGCGGGCTGAGTTTGTCGAATAATATGCTACAGCAAGATCGCGCTCGGCGGCATAAACATCCGGACGGGCTGCCAGCTGTCTCATCGGTATTTCGCCGGTCAGACCTGCCGGAGCTGACAGAGTTGCGTCAGGATTGATGTTCCACCTCTGAGGCATTACGTTGAGAAGCAGCGACATCGTGTTGTTTGTGCGCGTTAGAGACGCTTCAAGATCGGTAATGTTGGCGAGTATTCCATAATACTGAGCTTCGCTCTGGACTACGGCAGCCTCATTGACACGTCCGGCAAGTTTCAGGTCGCGCATGACTCCGACGCTCTGTCGCCAGTTTTCAGCCGTGGCGCGTGAAAGGCTTAACTGACTCTCAAGTGCGGCAATGGCATAGTAGCAGTTTGCTACGGCAGCAATTATCTGGCTGCGCGCCGCCTGCCGGTAAGCCTGACTTTTGAGCACACCTTCCTTAGCTCCGCGTTTGGAGTTCAGAAGTTTGCCGAATATGTCGACTTCCCAGCTGACTTGTGCCGGTAACTGATAAGTCTTAGACCAGTCGTAGTCGCCCATTTTAGATATATTGCCGTTGGGCGCGATTGTTACCGAAGGAAGATAGGCAAGTTTCGCCCCTTTGAGCTGGGCATTGGCAATGTCGACGTTGAGTTTGGCATTCTGGAGGTTTACATTGTTTTCGAGTGCCTGATTTATGAGATCCTGCAGGGTAGGGTCAGTGAAAACAGTCCGCCAGTCGAGATTGCCGAATGCGGCTGAGTCAACGCCCTGCTCGCGAGCTTCACCGTAAGCTTTGGCCAAAGCGCTGTCTTCGCTCGGAAGCTCGTATTTCTTATATATGTTACAGCTGCCGAGCATCGCGATGCTCAGCCCGGCGGCTGCAATGAGGATTATTCTGTTTGATTTCATTTCAGTGATGATGGTGAGTAGATTAATGAGAGTACTGCTCGATTTCGGCTTCGATGCCTTCGTTGTTGGTGTCTTTCCAGGTCATCGGAGTGAATTTCTCCTGAATCTGCTGGCAGATCACATAGAGCGCAGGCACGATGAAAATCTGGAGGATCATACCGATAAGCATGCCGCCTATTGAACCTACACCGAGAGCACGGTTACCGTTAGCGCCTACACCCGATGCGAACATCATAGGCAGAAGTCCGATAATAAGTGCCAGAGATGTCATGAGAATAGGACGCAGACGTGCTGTGGCTCCTTGAATTGCCGCATTGATGATCGACATGCCGGTGCGACGGCGTTCGAGCGCGAATTCAACAATAAGAATTGCGTTCTTGGCCAACAGACCGATAAGCATGATCAGCGCGATCTGGAGATAGATATTGTTGTCGACACCGAAGATCTTGGCGAAAATGAAAGATCCCATGAGACCGAACGGAATCGAGAGAATAACAGCCCACGGAAGTATGTAGCTCTCATATTGGGCCGACAGCAGAAGATAGACGAAGAGCAGACAGAGTCCGAAGATGATAGCGGTGGCATTGCTCGATGTGTTGCCCTGCTCGCGTGTCATACCCGAATACTCATAGCTGTAGCCCTGAGGGAGGGTCTCGGCTGCGACTCGTTCGATGGCTGCCAGTGCATCGCCTGACGAGAATCCCTGTGCGGGATTACCTGTTACAGAAATCGACTGGAACATATTGAAGCGGTTAAGCAGGTCGGGCCCGTAGACACGGGTCAGTGTCACAAAGTTCGATATTGATGCCATCTCGGAGCCGTTGCGTACTTTGATGGAGTTAAGGGTCTCGGGGCTGACTCGGGCTTCGGGACTGGCCTGCATCATTACTCGGTAAAGTTTGCCGAAACGGTTGAAGTTGCTGACATACATACCGCCATAATAACCCTGGAGGGTCGACAGAATGTCTTTAGGCGACAGACCGGCCTGTTTACACTTTGCGGCGTCAATGTCGACCTGATACTGAGGGAATGTCGGGTTGAACGTGGTGTAAGCCATCTGGATTTCGGGCTGCGCGTTGAGTTGCGCAAGGAATCCCTGAACTACGGCAAAGAAGTCATTAATGTTGCCGCCTGTGCGGTCTTGCATCTTGATTTCGAAACCGTTTGTAACAGAGTAGCCTGAGATCATCGGTGGCGCGAACATCACGACATTACCATTCTTGACGTTCTGTCCGACCAAACCGTAGAGCTGGGCGAGCACTGCGTCGGAGCTTTCGGCTTTGGAGCGCTGTTCCCACGGTTTCAGCTTGATGATGAATGTGCCGTAGGTAGCGCCCTGACCGGCGAGGAAGCTGTAGCCGTTGATCATTGTGCGGCTCTCGATGGCAGGAACCGAGCCTAGAAGAGAGTCGACCTGATTCAGGGTCTCTGTTGTGCGCTCCTGCGATGTGCCCGGGGGCATATTGACCATTGCGAAAAGAGTGCCGGTGTCTTCGTTAGGCACAAGAGCTGTCGGAGTCGAATTCATGAGCCATACAAGTACGGCGACAGCCGCAGCCACAATGGCGATACTCGTATAGCGGCGTCCCATGAACCACTGGCTTATGCTCTTATAGCCTGACAAGGTCTTGTTGTAAAGCTTCTCAAAAGCGACGTGGAACCGTTTCTGGAAAAGACCGACAAGAGTCAGAGCTCCGATGGCGCAGGCTGCGAGTCCTTCGGTAATATTTTCGAAGCTGAACCAACCCATAACCATAACCACAATAGTCGCGATAAGGAGAATAAAGGTTACAAACGGCGGGAATGAGATTCTTACACGCTTTTTATAGCTCTCGACGACGGCGTTTCCGGCTGCCGAATAGGCATCCTTAAGGCGATTCTTAAGAGTGGAGTCGGTGTTATGAGGCTTAAGGAACACTGCGCATAGTGCCGGCGATAGGGTAAGGGCGTTCAATGCCGAGAGGCCGATGGCTATGGCCATCGTCAGACCGAACTGGCGATAGAAGACACCTGATGTTCCGGGCATGAACGACACCGGGATGAACACAAGCATCATCACAAGAGTGATCGAGATGATAGCGCCGCCGATTTCACTCATGGCGTCGATGGCGGCCTTTCGGGAGCTCGTGTAGCCGACGTCGAGTTTGGCGTGGACAGCCTCGACGACCACAATCGCATCATCGACCACAATCGCGATCGCGAGCACCAGTGCGCTCAGTGTGATGAGGTTGACCGAGAATCCGATCAGATACATGAAGAAGAATGTACCGACAAGGGCCACCGGAATGGCGATAGCGGGGATAATTGTCGAGCGGAAATCCTGAAGGAAAAGATAGGTTACGAGGAACACGAGGATGAATGCCTCGAGCAGAGTCATCAGAACGTGGTGGATCGACGCATAAAGGAAGTCATTGTTGTTCATCGGTATCGCAACACCGATTCCGGACGGAAGATCTTTCTTCATGTTGTCGACGAACTTCAGGCAGTCGTTGATGATGGCCGTGGCGTTAGAGCCGGCGGTCTGGAACACGATGGCTGTGACACCCGGACGTCCGTTGAATTGACCGTGGAAACCATAGGTGACTCGGCCGAGCTCAATATCGGCAACATCGCCAAGACGGAGCACTTCTCCATTGGAGTTGGCCCGGACAACGATGTTTTCAAATTCTTCAGGCTGCACGAGTCGGCCGCGATATTTCATCGTATACTGGAATGTCTGGTTGCCCTGTTCGCCGAAGGCGCCCGGAGCAGCTTCGATGTTCTGTTCTGCAAGGGCCGCGGTGACATCACCCGGCATAAGCTTATACTGGGCCATAACGTCGGGCTTGAGCCAGATACGCATAGAATAATCGGCTCCCATGACCATCACGTCGCCGACGCCGCTTACACGTTGTAACTGCGGAACGACATTGATTTTCATGTAGTTCTCGATGAACTCTTCGTTATAGTTGCCGTTTTCGTCGTAGAGTGTGATGCCGATAAGCATCGAAGTCTGACGTTTCTGAGTAAGAACGCCGACCTGGACAACTTCGGCCGGCAGTAGATTCTGGGCTTTTGCCACACGGTTCTGCACGTCGATTGCGGCCATGTCGGGGTCAAAACCCTGTTCGAAATAAACATTGATTGTTGCCGAACCGGTATTTGTGGCCGTCGATTCCATATAGGTCATGCCTTCGGCGCCGTTTATCGACTCTTCGAGCGGTGCGATGACAGAATTTAGTACGGCCTGTGCGTTAGCGCCGTTATATGTGGTCGTGACTGAAATTGTTGGAGGTGCGATGTCGGGATATTGAGTCACCGGCAGGGCAGTCAGGCCGATGATACCGAGTAGGACGATGAATATTGAGATCACCGTCGACAGCACCGGCCTATTTATAAATGTGTCTAATTTCATCTCAGTGTGATGATACGGAAAATAATAGGATGGGGTAGAAGAGATAATTTATTTGGCCGGAGTGGCTTGCTGCTGAGCTGCGGCCTGAGCTTTCAAGTCTTCAGGTTTTACGGCTACGGGCGTAATGGCTTGTCCGTCGGCTTTAACGACTGTTCCGACACCCTCGACAACTATGCGCTGGCCGGGAGTCAGGCCTGAAGTGACGACGAATGTCTGGCCGTCAGAGTTCGCCTGGACGGTGATAGGTGTCGATACGACTTTATTGCTGTCGTTGACAACATATACAAAACGGCGGTCCTGAAGCTCGTAGGTTGCGCGCTGGGGAATAACGATTACGTCAGACTGATCTTTCGGAATGATGATATTTCCGCTCAGACCGCTGCGGAGGACGCCCGAAGGGTTAGGAAAAAGAGCGCGAACCGAAGCTGCGCCTGTAGCCTGATCGATGACGCCGCTGACGGTGGCAACCTTACCGCGTTCGGGGTAGAGCGAACCGTCGCTGAGACGCAACTCGACAGGGGGCATATCGGCAATGGCAGAAGCGAGCGAGCGGCTGCCGTTGCCGGTCATCTGAAGAAGATCCTTCTCGGATAGAGAGAAATAAGCGTAGACCTGCGATATGTCACTGACAGTTGTCAGAGGATCCATCGACGAAGGCGAAGCGAGCGAACCTTCCTCGTAGGGGATTGATCCGATAACGCCGTTCGATGGAGCTGTCACGCTGCAGTAGCTGAGATTTTTGCGGGCCTGGGCGAGGGCTGCCTGAGCCTGAGCCAGCGAAGCCTGTGCGCTGCGAAGGGTGTTGTCGGCCATCTGCCATTCAAGTTCGCTGATAATATTCTTGTCGTAGAGGCGTCGTTTCGAGTCGGCTGTCAGTCGGGCATTGTCGAGCTGGGTGCGTGCGGCATTGACATTAGCCTGAGCTTGCTCGACAGCAGCCTGAAAGGTTACCTGATCAAGCGAGAAGAGTAGCTGACCTTTAGCGACCGACTGGCCTACGTCGACCCATACGCGGGTAATGAAACCCGTTACCTGAGGACGAATGGCAATATCGGTTTTACCCTTGATCGTTGCAGGATAGGATAGCTCACTTTCTGAGCTGCCTTTGCTGACGGTCATAACTTTAACTGCGGGAGCCTGCTGGCCCTGCGCTGCTTGCTGCTGGTCTCCTTTAGAGCCGCATGCCGAGAACCCTGTCAAAAGGGTTAACGCTGAAACAATAGGGAAGAATCTTTTGATACCTTTCATTTCGTGTTGAATTATTCTAAGCTGTCTCGTGATTATATTAGCGGGTTGATAATAACCCTGCAAAGTTAGCGATTTTTTTCACTATATATTATTAGTAATTTGCCGGATTGGAATAATGAGCGTATATTTTTGACCAAAAGGCCAATCAATAGCTTTTTTAAGAGGTTAAACAAATCGATTGCGCGGATTGTTGTAAGAACGAGTGTGCGACAAAATGGCAGACGATGTCAGTTTGGCACACTTTGTGTTATATTTTTTGTGAAACTTAAAAATTCAACTCTAAATACATAGGAACTATGACAATCAAACCTCTGGCCGATCGCGTATTAATCGAGCCTACTCCCGCCGAGGAAGTAACGGTGGCAGGTATTATTATTCCTGATTCCGCAAAGGAAAAGCCCCTTAAAGGCAAAGTTCTTGCAGCCGGCAACGGTACCAAAGATGAAGAGATGGTGCTTAAGGAAGGTGACGAAGTGCTCTACGGCAAATATGCAGGCACTGAGATCGAACTCGACGGCAATAAATATCTTATCATGCGCCAGAGCGATGTTCTGGCAATTGTCAATGCTTAAAATCCAGAAATCATGGCAAAAGAAATTCTTTTCAATATCAAAGCACGCGAAGAGCTTAAAAAGGGTGTCGACGCTCTTGCTGATGCCGTTAAGGTAACTCTTGGCCCGAAAGGCCGTAATGTTATTATCGACAAAAAGTTCGGCGCACCCCATATCACTAAAGACGGTGTGAGTGTTGCCCGTGAGGTTGAGCTCGAAGATGCCTTCCAGAACATGGGCGCTCAGCTCGTGAAGGAGGTTGCCTCGAAGACCGGCGATGATGCAGGTGACGGCACAACAACTGCTACCGTCCTTGCTCAGTCGATTATCGGTGTCGGTCTGAAGAACGTGGCCGCAGGCGCCAATCCGATGGATCTCAAGCGCGGTATCGACAAGGCTGTAGCAGCTGTTGTCGAACGCATTAAGGAACTTGCCGAGCCTGTAGGCGACGATTTCAAGAAGATTGAGGATGTTGCACGCGTCAGCGCAAACAACGACGAAGCTATCGGACATCTCATTGCCGAAGCAATGAAGAAAGTCAAGAAAGAGGGTGTCATCACCGTCGACGAGGCCAAAGGCACAGAGACTTCTGTTGACATAGTCGAAGGTATGCAGTTCGACCGCGGCTACATCTCACCTTATTTCGTCACTAACGGCGAAAAGATGGAGTGCGAGATGGAGCGTCCCGTTGTCCTTCTCTACGACAAGAAGATCTCGAATCTCAAGGATATGCTTCCCATTCTCGAAGCATCGGCTCAGAACGGTCAGCCCTTGCTGATCATTGCCGAAGATGTCGATCAGGAGGCTCTTGCCACTCTCGTTGTAAACCGTCTGCGTGGCTCTCTGAAAGTCTGCGCTGTCAAAGCACCTGGCTTCGGTGATCGCCGCAAGGAAATGCTTGAGGACATCGCTATCCTCACCGGAGGCACCGTCATCAGCGAAGAGAAGGGCATGAAGCTCGAGAACGCTCAGATGACCGACCTTGGCCGTGCAGAGAAGATCACTGTTAATAAGGAGAATACCACAATAGTGAACGGTCTCGGCAACAAAGAGGCAATCGCTGCCCGCGTCGCCCAGATTAAGTCGCAGATCGAGACTTCGAAGAGCGACTACGACAAGGAGAAGCTTCAGGAACGTCTTGCCAAACTCGCCGGCGGCGTTGCCGTCCTCCATATCGGCGCACCCAGCGAAGTTGAGATGAAAGAGAAGAAGGATCGCGTCGACGATGCTCTCAGCGCAACCCGCGCTGCTATCGCCGAAGGTATCATCCCCGGTGGCGGTGTTGCCTATATCCGTTGTCTGGACGTTCTTGACTCTCTCAAAGCTGAGAATGACGACGAGCTTACAGGTATAATGATCGTCAAGCGCGCCATCGAAGAGCCGCTTCGCCAGATCGTAGCAAACGCCGGTGGTGAAGGCGCTGTTGTTGTCCAGAAAGTTCGCGAAGGCAATGCTGATTTCGGCTATAATGCCCGTATGGACCGCTATGAGAATCTGATGGCTGCAGGTGTCATCGATCCCGCCAAGGTTGCCCGCGTCGCTCTTGAAAACGCTGCTTCTATTGCCGGTATGTTCCTGACAACTGAGTGTGTCATCGCCGACAAGAAAGAAGAGAATCCCGCTCCCGCAATGCCCGCAGGCGGCATGGGCGGCATGGGTGGCATGATGTAAAACAAGATCACCGCAGGCGATAACCATGTGGTGTATAGACTAAATAATGCATCTACTTAAAGAAATGAGTCCGGTATAATGCCGGACTCTTTCATTTTGTTGATACTCCGATTATGCTACATGATTTTTAGCTATATTTGCGAATCATTTTAAAATCGCAACTACTATGCGCAATGATCTTAATTGTTTAAGATACATAATATTCTTAGGATGTATGTTCTTCATTATGCCATCTGCCACGGCTAAGAACAATAATATTGAACGCTTTGCAGAAGTGGTGGACTCGTTACACAGAAATATTGTGTTCCCTTACAATATGGCACCGGGTATAACCCTTACTAATGTCGGAGTTGATAGAGATGATAAAATGCTTGTCATCAACTATACTCTTAACCCGGAATTTGTCGACTGTGTTATCAATAATATATCTTCTGAAAATGGAATAGCCCAACTTCTGACCGGATATGATGAAATATTCTCAGTCTCAATGATCGAGGCAGATGCCGGATGTAGAGCTATAATAACTTACCCGGCAGCAGACGGTATAAATAAGACTAAAATTGTTACTGTTCCTGCGGCTGCAATACCGGTAGTATATTCCAAACTAAAAAATGGTGATTTTTCCTCGTTGAAACCATATCTGGAAATGTTGCAAACAACTTTTTCTAATATAAAATTCCCTCTGAAAATCACTAATGGCATATATTTAGTCAACGCTTTTATTAAAGATAAAGAGGCCAATTGGATATATAGAATTGAAGGGCATACAAACTCGCCGGATATTAATGATGATGTAATCAAAAACAACCGTATAAATTTAATAAATAATCTACGGGCAAATATGAGTTCCAATTATCTGAATGAGATTGAAGAGCAGGGTATTTCACTGCATTATACCTATCTTAATGATGCGGGCGATATCTTATATGAACTCAGATTTACAGCTGAAGACTTAAGGTAACGCATCAGTCGATGTCGAAGTCGAACGTAATCTCGGATTTAACCTGCTTTTTCGTCAGATATAGCATCCGATGATGGCGATTGCACCACCTAAGATCATCAGTCCAAAGCCGATAATGCGCTTTTTGGCCCATTCAGGTTTCATGGCGTCGGTCCGGACAGGCTGGTTCTTAGCCTTGTGAAAAGCATACATGTATTTCACAGCGTATGCCATCAGATATAGTGCTCCGATGACATTTACAGTCACGCCGCCATATATAAGAATATCATTCATGTCATTGAAACACCATTGACAAAAAGATTGTTTAATTATTACGTCGCCCGGAATGGCACTCTTTTTGAATTGCAATCGTGACGTTGTTTGGAAATTAGGGAGATAATTCGTAACTTTGCGGCGCTTTTTAGGCATTACCATGACTTGCTTCTGCGTGTGATGGGAAATTAAGAAGCTCTTAATTTTTAGTAACACAACAAATTAAACAAAACAATGGAAGTATTCAAACTGAATGCAGAGCCCCGCACCGTGCTGGGCAAGAAGGCCGCTGCCGCCCTTCGTAAAGAGAACAAAATCCCTGTAGTCCTCAACGGAGGCGACGTAGTAGAGCTCCCCTATAAAGAGACTCTTCTTCCGGGTCAGAAGGTTGTTGAAATCGGTAACGGCAAGGGCCTGATCACCACCGACCTCGTAGTAAACAACGAAGATGTCCGCAAACTTGTCTACACCCCCGACATCTATGCTATCGAGCTGAACGTAAACGGTAAGACCTGTATGGCTGTGCTGAAAGACCTTCAGTTCCATCCCGTGAAAGATACTATTCTTCACATGGATCTTCTTCAGGTCAACGACCAGAAGCCCGTTGTCATCAGTGTTCCTGTTCGTCTTGAAGGTCATGCCAAGGGTGTTAAGGCCGGTGGTAAGCTGACTCTCTCAATGAAGAAAATCAAAGTCAAGGCTATCTATACAGAGATTCCCGAACGTCTGATTGTCAATGTCGACAATCTCGAACTCGGCAAGACTCTTCAGATCGGTGATCTCCACTTCGAAGGTCTCGAACTGATGAATGCCAAGAACGCCGTTGTCTGCGCCGTTCAGCTGACTCGCGCAGCCCGTGGTGCCGCAGCAGCTGCCGCTGAGTAAAATTTCAGATTAGATGAAATATCTCCTTGTTGGGCTGGGGAACATCGGCAGCGAATATGCCGGTACCCGCCACAATATTGGATTCCGCATATTGGATGCCTTTGCCGAGGCATCCAATATCTCTTTTACAACCGAGCGCTACGGCGATATAGGTCGCGGACGTGTGAAAAACGCTCAGGTTGTTCTGCTGAAGCCTTCGACCTATATGAATCTATCGGGCAACGCAGTCCGTTACTGGATGCAGCATGAAAATATCGACATTGCCAATATGATAGTGTCCGTCGATGACTTGGCGCTCCCACTCGGAATTATACGGATTAGGCCGGGAGGAAGCGACGCCGGCCATAACGGTCTTAAGAATATTGCCGAGATGATCGGGACGCAGCAGTTTGCCCGTCTTCGTTTCGGTATCGGTAATGATTTTCCGCGCGGATGTCAGATAGACTATGTGCTGGGTCATTTTCCTCCGGAACAGCTTGCCGAGATGGAGCCTCACGTCAAGGAGGCAGTCGAAGCTCTTAAGACTTTCTGTCTGCAGGGTCTTGACCGCTGTATGAATCTTTATAACAAACGAGGCAATGGCAAAGTCTGAAGTCAGAGTCGACAAATGGCTATGGGCGGTGCGTGTGTTCAAAACACGCACAATCTCGGCCGATGCCTGCAAGAAAGGGCGAGTCAGTCTTGGCGGAGTTGCCGTAAAGCCTTCACGGTTGTTGAAAGTCGGCGATATTGTCGAAGTGCGTAAACCGCCTGTCACATATTCGTTCAGAGTTAAGGCGCTGACTGAAAACCGACTGGGTGCGAAGCTCGTGCCGGAGTATATGGAGAATGTCACGACAGCCGATCAGCTTCATCTGCTCGATATGGTCAGAATCAGCGGTTTTGTAGACCGGCGAAAGGGTCTTGGGCGCCCGACGAAACGTGAAGGACGCGACTTGGCGGCTTTCACGATGGCATTTGGCGAAGATGATTTCGATGGCTGGGACGACGATGATTTCGATGAAGATGAATAAATAACGACCGAATAAAATATCAGGAGGGCGCTTCTATGGGAAACGCCCTCCTGATGTATAAAGGGTCTGATATATTTATTTGTCTTCAACGGCAGCAATGCCGGGGAGAACCTTTCCTTCGATTGCTTCGAGAAGGGCACCGCCGCCGGTCGATACGTAGCTGACCTGGTCTGCCAGTCCGAACTTGTTGATGCAGGCTACTGAGTCACCGCCGCCGATGAGCGAGAATGCGCCATGGGCTGTAGCGTCAACGATGGCATCGGCAATAGCGCGCGAGCCGGCAGTGAAGTTGTCGAACTCAAAAACACCGGCAGGGCCGTTCCAAAGGATAGTCTTGGCGGGTTTGATGACTTCGGCAAAGGCCTTACGGGTTTCGGGGCCTGCATCGAGGCCTTCCCAGCCGTCGGGGATATCCATTACAGAAACCACCTGGGTCTTGGCATCATTGCTGAAGCTGTCGGCAGCCACACAGTCGGTTCCGAGAACAAGGTTCACGCCCTTTTCCTTAGCCTTTTTCATAATGTCGAGAGCGAGATCGAGTTTGTCGTCTTCACAGAGTGAGTTGCCGATCTTTCCGCCCATGGCTTTTGCGAAAGTGTAGGTCATGCCGCCGCAGAGGATAAGGTTGTCGACTTTGTCCATGAGGTTCTCGATGATTCCGATCTTTGTCGAAACTTTCGAACCGCCCATGATAGCTGTGAAGGGACGTTTTATATTGTCAAGAACATTCTTGACAGCTTTCACCTCTTTCTCCATAAGGTAGCCGAGCATCTTATGGTCAGCGTCGAAATAGTCGGCGACAACGGCTGTGGAAGCGTGTTTGCGGTGGGCAGTTCCGAAAGCGTCGTTGACATAAACGTCGGCATAGCTTGCGAGGGTCTTTGCAAATTCTTTCTGGCGCTCTTTCATTTCCTTTTTGGCGGCGTCGTAACCGGCGTCGGTTTTATCTATGCCGACCGGTTTGCCTTCTTCTTCGGGGTGGAAGCGGAGATTTTCAAGCAGGAGAACTTCACCGGGTTTCAGCTCGGCTGCTTCTACGCCTGCTTTGGCAGCATCTGCTGCAAATTTCACCTCAGTGTTGAGCGCCTTGGCAACATTTTCTTTGATCTGTGAGAGCGACATCTTGGGATTGACTTTTCCTTTGGGTTTTCCCATGTGGCTCATGAGAATAACACTGCCGCCGTCATTGAGAATTTTTTTGATGGTGGGGAGGGCACCGCGGATACGGGTGTCGTCGGTCACATGACCGTTCTCATCCAGAGGCACGTTAAAGTCTACGCGAACAATAGCTTTTTTTCCTTTGAAATCAAAATTGTCGATTGTCATAACTATTAGAAGGTTAGTTCATTCATATTTCCGTTGCAAAATTAGCGAAAATCTTGCGAAAAGTCGCACAAAAAAGCTTAAACTCTCTGAAAACAAAGGCGCGGAGTGGGCGTTTTGGCGTTTTTGTTGGTCATGAGAGTAGGGGTGTGCTTATGAGAATGTCGCCATTGTGGATTTTTTTGTAATTTTGCAGTCTATTAAACAGCATAGACAAAATGGTTTTGACCGATTCGCTGACAACCTTCGGGCGTTACTGCCTTTTCATGAAGGATGTTTTTGCGCTTCCTGACAAGTGGCGCACTTTTTTTCAACGCACAGTCTTCGAGATTTCGAAGCTCGGCGTGGCTTCCATACCGCTGGTTATGATTATCTCGATATTCATAGGGGCGGTAATAGCCATTCAGATGCAGCTTAATGTTAACTCGCCTCTGATTCCGGCTTATTCTGTCGGTCTGGCAACCCGCGATATTGTTCTTCTGGAATTTTCCAATTCGATTCTATGTCTGATTCTCGCCGGTAAGGTTGGTTCTAATATAGCGTCGGAGATCGGAACGATGCGAGTTACCGAGCAGATCGACGCTCTCGACATAATGGGCGTCAATTCGGCGAATTTCCTTGTTCTTCCGAAAATTGTCGGGTTCCTGTTTTTTATGCCTGTGCTCGTGGCGTTCTGCATAGCGACGTCGCTGCTCGGAGGTTTCGTTGTGGCTGTGTTCACTGATATAATAACCGTGTCGAGATATACCTACGGACTTCAGGCATTGTTCCAGGAGTGGTATGTATGGTATGGCTTTATTAAGTCGCTTTTCTTTTCATATATAATAACATCGGTCGCATCGTTCTATGGCTATTACGTCAAAGGCGGAGCGCTTGAGGTCGGAAAGGCGAGCACCGATGCCGTCGTATATTCGAGTGTGCTGATTCTGCTGCTCGATGTGGTACTTACTAAACTTCTGCTGCAATGATCGAGGTTAACAACGTTACAAAGTCGTTCGACGGCAAAGCGATACTCCATAATGTCAGTGCCACATTCGAGACCGGAAAAACCAACCTCATAATAGGTCAGAGTGGCTCGGGAAAGACAGTGCTTCTGAAGTCTATTGTCGGTTTATTGCGTCCTGAAGAGGGAAGTATTCTCTATGATGGCCGTAATATCATGACGATGAACAACGATGAGATCAAGAATCTCCGCAAAGAAATCGGAATGTTATTTCAGGGCTCGGCGCTGTTCGACAGCGAGACGGTGCTCGGGAATGTCGCATTTCCGCTCGTGATGTTTACGAAGATGTCGCGCGGAGAGATCAGAGACCGTGCTCAGTTTTGTCTGGAACGTGTCAACCTCAAGGGCGCCGATAACAAATATCCGAGCGAAATATCCGGTGGTATGCAGAAACGTGTTGCGATTGCCCGCGCTATAGCTCTGAATCCTAAATATCTTTTCTGTGACGAGCCTAATTCAGGTCTCGACCCACGCACGTCGATTCTTATTGACGAACTTCTCCACGATATAACCCACGAGTATAACATGACGACGATTATCAACACCCATGATATGAATTCGGTTTTGGGCATCGGCGAGAATATTGTGTTTATCAATAAGGGGTATCGCGAATGGGTCGGAGATATGAAGCAGATTTATACGACATCGAACGAAGCCCTTAACGGCTTTGTATTTGCGAATGATCTGTTTCAGAAGGTGCGTGCCTATGTCGTTTCTCACGAGCGGCCTATGACCGGCGATAAGGTTGACCGGAAGGCCTGAGAGGCAATTTTTCGCTAAGCTCTCCGTTAGAATAATAGCCGGCATATCGAAAGATGTGCCTGTGCAACCTGTATGTCAAAGAGAGTATTCGAATGAAACGCCTAATATACCTTTTGTCCGTTATTGTCACTATATTTTGTGGGCTGCCTGTCAAAGCGGCTTCAGGAGTGACGATTCACGGCCGTGTAACAGATACAGACCAAAAGCCTATTGAATTTGTCACTGTCAGAATCGGCGGCACAGCTATCGGCACTAATACCGGGCTTGAGGGAGAATATCGCTTATCGGCGCCTCAGGCCGACACGTTGACAGTCTTTTTTTCGTGTATTGGCTACCGAGAGGTTAAGCGCCAGCTTATTGACGCTAAAGGCGACGTTACTCTCGACGTCAAGATGACGCCAAACAGTGTTCAACTCGGCCAGGTCGAAGTTACGGAGCTCCGCAAACAGACGGGGTCGATGGTGTCGCTCAGTCGCGACGATATGAAGCTGTCGCCGGATATCAGCGGAGGTTCTGTAGAAGCAATGGTGACGACACTCGCAGGCGTCAATTCCTCAAATGAAATGTCGAGTCAATATAGCGTGCGTGGCGGTACTTACGATGAAAACAGCGTTTATATAAACGGTATAGAGGTTCATCGTCCGTTGCTGATAACGAGCGGGCAGCAAGAGGGGCTGTCGGTCATCAATCCGGATCTTGTCGGAGCTATCGGGTTTTCGACAGGAGGATTCACTGCGGATTATGGTGACAGGATGTCGAGTGTGCTCGATATCACCTATCGGGATCCGGAATCTTTTGAGGGCAGTTTTTCCGCTTCACTTATGGGAGGATCACTTGCCATAGGGCAGAGCTCGAAAAAATTCAGTCAGATCCACGGCCTCCGCTTCAAGCGTAACGCGTCGTTGCTCAGTTCAATGGAAACAAAAGGCGAATACGATCCTACGTTCTTTGACTATCAGACGAATATTACATTCAAGCCCAACGACAGGCTGCGCATAAATTTTCTGGGCAATATTGCCATTAATAATTATAAGTTCACACCTGTGAACCGTCAGACCAATTTCGGTACGACGACCGATGCCAAGCAGTTTACAGTTTATTTCGACGGTCACGAAAAAGACCGGTTCGAAACCTGGTTCGGTGCATTGTCGGCGAGTTATCGGGTGCATCCTTCGACAGAATTGTCGCTTCTCGGATCAGGGTATCTCGGTAATGAACTCGTTGCTTATGACATAAGCGGCGAATATTGGCTCGATCAGGCAGGCAACGGTGAAGTCGGCGGAGAACTCGGTGTAGGCAGATACCATGAACACGCCCGCAACCGTTTACGTTCAACAGTATTCAGCATTACGGCCAAAGGTGCGACATCGATAAGAAAACATACGCTCAGCTATGGCCTGACATTCAACAGTGAGAAGATCATGGAACGCTCGCGCGAATGGGAGCGACGAGATTCGGCCGGATATACACTTCCCAGCGACGGACAACTCGTGAAGCTTATCTACAATATGTCGAGCCACCACGATATATCGTCGACGAGAATGTCGTTTTTTGTGGCTGACAATTTCCGGGTGAACAGTTCGTCGGGGTACTTCAATATCAACGGGGGCCTGCGCTTCAGCTATTGGAGCTTCAACAAGGAGTTTTTGTTTAGTCCGCGAGTCAATATAGGATTTGTCCCTGAGCGTAATCCGGCCTGGACATTCCGATTTGCAACGGGATTGTATTATCAGCAACCATTCTTCAAAGAATACCGATATGAAGTTGCCGATGAACTTGGAAATTGCTCAATCCGACTGAACAAAGACATAAAGAGTCAGCGGTCCATTCATTTCATCGCGGGAGCCGACTATACATTCAGAGCTTTGAACCGTCCGTTCAAAGTCTCTGCAGAGGCATATTACAAAGTTTTAGGCAATCTGATTCCGTATGAGATCGACAACCTGAAGATTGTTTATTCAGGATTTAACACCAGCAAAGGCTATACAATGGGGCTCGATATGAAATTCTTCGGCCAGTTTGTTCCCGGAACTGATTCCTGGCTCAGTTTTTCGCTGATGAAGACCAGTGAGGATCTTAATGGTAAAAAAGTTCCGAGGCCGACAGACCAGCGCTATAGTGTGGCATTGTATTTCACTGACTTTTTCCCGAAGGTTCCAAAGTTGAAGTTCTCGCTTCGCGGAATCTTCAGTGACGGTCTCCCGGTCACTGCGCCCCACAGTTCACGCGACAAGGGCTATTTCCGCACCCCGGCATATAAGAGACTCGATATCGGTTTGATGTATGGGTTGCTGACGCCTCCTAAGGATGGCCAGCCGCGAGATAATTTCTGGCGTCATTTTAAAAGTATCTGGATCGGTGTCGATTGCTTCAATCTGTTGGGCATCTCGAATGTCAGCTCGTATTATTGGGTGACAGACGTTAACGATATCCAGTATGCAGTCCCTAACTATCTGACAGGTAGACAACTTAATGTGCGCCTTACGATAGACTTCTAATATCACGGAAATTTAGTAACTTTGCGGCTCGGAAACTCCGTGATGAAGCAAAATTTTCTACATATTGCGCTTACGGCTCTGACCGTTGCAGCGACATCGTATATTGCTGTTGGCCAGACGTCGGGACCAACTAAAGCAAAACGGCAGACAGTCGAGCCGGCGACAGCCTGGACTACGCTACCCCCTCTGGGGTTGCGCGAACCGGCGCCGATTGATACTCTTTTGTATAACTATTTTCGAGAATCGGTGCCGTCTGCAGTCAGTAATGCATACGCCACAACAGGAAATCTCGGATGTGAAGGACTGAACATGATTTTCGCTCAGCGTCCGGAGAGAAGCGATTTCTTTTTCCACGATCCGCTGGCACATTGGCTCCCCGATCTCAACAGCCACAAATTTTATAATTCGCGGATTCCCATGACATTGCTGAGCTATAATACCGGTGGCGGAAGAGACAATGAACAAAACCGGCTCAAGGCAATTTTTTCGGGAAATGCAACCCGACAGATCCAGGTTGGCGGACTTGTCGATTATCTGTATTCGAAAGGTTCATATAATTATCAGGCTCTGTCGGATTTTGTCTGGGGGCTTTCAGGAAGCTATACGGGCGATCGGTATCAGCTTCAGGCATCGTTTACACATTGGAATTCCCTTAACAAGGAGAACGGAGGCATTACAGACTCACGATATATTACCGATCCTGCAGAACTGCAGGGAGGCGATCCTAAAATTGATGCCAAATCAATACCTACGCGTCTGACGTCGGCTCATACCCGTGTTGCCGGCAGCCAGCTCTATCTCAACAACCGTTATAATGTAGGACATTGGCGCAGTGAGATGGTTGATGATACGACTGAAGTAAGGACATATATTCCGGTAATATCTTTTGTATGGACTTTCGATTATCGGCGTGAGAAGCATTTGTTTCTGAATGATAACCGGTCAGAGGCAGATGAGTTTTGGGAGAACCGTTATCTATCGGCCGGCGAGACTCGCGATCTTACGCGATTCTGGAATTTCACGAATGTTGCCGGTGTTGAAATGATCGAGGGTTTTCATAGAAACATTCCTTTCGGTCTATCGGTATTCGCCAAACATGAAGTGCGTCGATATACGCTTCCGGCAGATACGCTCAGCCATATGGCAGCTGACCGGCCGGAGGACCTCACCCCGTGGCCAGAAGGATTGGACATACGGCATGCAAAGACAGAGAATCTGCTTTGGGTCGGTGCTCAGCTGACCCGAATCAAAGGTGGCGTGATCAAGTTCGATGCTACTGCTGACGTCGGAGTGCTTGGGCCGGCTATCGGTCAATTCAAATTGAAAGGGAATGTGTCCGGCGGATTTCCGCTACTTGGCGACACGGCTACTGTGGCCGGATATGCGCGATTCGATAATGTCGAAGCCCCTTATCTGATGCGAAACTATATCAGCAATCACTTTGTCTGGAAGAACGATTTCGGAAAGCAGCGGACTTTGAATTTCGGCGGACGTCTTTATATCGGACGCAGCGGAACAAGTTTAGATGTCGGTATGACAAATCTGCAGAATTATGTCTACTTCGGCTCAGACGGTCTTCCGCGACAGCATGGAGATAATGTGCAGGTATTCAGCGCATCGCTGAACCAGAATTTTCATGTGGGAATTCTGCATTGGAACAACTCTCTTACTTATCAGACATCGAGCGATGACAATATCCTCGCATTGCCTAAATTTGTAGTCTATTCGAATCTGTATCTGCTGTTTAAGGTTGCGAAAGTTCTTACGGTTCAGCTCGGTGTGGATTGTGATTACTATACCAGATATTACGCACCGGTTTATCAGCCGGCCACTATGGGCTTCTGCAACCAGCATTCGACTATGATAGGCAATTATCCGTTTATGAACGCATACATAAACATGAAATTGTCGAAAGCGCGTTTTTATGTAATGTTCAGCCATGTAAATCAGGGATGGTTTGGAAATGACTATTTTTCGATGCCTGATTATCCGTTGAATCCCCGCCGTTTCCAACTCGGGGTTTCGGTAGACTTTGCCAACTGATCTAATGCACTTTACAGAATCTACACGTCGGCGTCTGAACGAGCGAAAACCCCGTTTCGGTGTCCTTTTGACACTGCTTGTGTCAGTCATACTCCTGATGTTCATGCTGAAGACATGTTCATCAGAGCGCATCGCCGTAGCGTCGGTCAGTAAGCCCGCAGGTGGCGATACGTTGAATGTAGCTATCGAGTATTCGCCTCTCGGAGTCATGCGTCAGGGCGATAGTCTTGCCGGCTTCGGCTATGAAATGATTAACGCAATCGCTCAAGCCAATCATGTACCTATAAAATTCACGCCGATTGTAGCCCTGGCAACTACACTCGAAGAAATGAGAGCGGGGCGATATGATATTGTGATCGCGCAGATTCCTATGACGGCCGACTTTAAACGGTTTTATCGTTTGAGCGAACCTGTCTGCATAGACCGTCAGGTGCTTGTTCAGAGGCTCGACAGTGTTTTGCCCCGAGTGTCCAGTCAGCTTGATCTTGGAGGGAAACGTGTGTCAGTTGTTGCCGGATCGCCTGCTGTCGAACGGCTTCAGAGTCTGTCGCGTGAGATCGGCGAAAGAATTGTCATTGTTGAAGACTCTCTTTATTCTCAGGAACAGCTTTTTCTCCTTGTCGCGTCTGGTGAAATAGATTATGCCGTCGTTAATTATTCTTTGGCCCGACAACTAAGCAACGGCAATGAGAGAGAGCTTGATGTGTCGAAAGATGTATCGTTCAGTCAATTCCAGTCATGGGCAGTGAATCGGAATGATTCAGTTGTAGCCGATAGTATTGATGCTATGATACGTCGTTTTAAGGCATCTGACGACTATGCTGACATTCTCAGCCGTTATAGTCTGACACCTGCAAGATAAATAAATCGGCCGACGTTTGATACATCGGCCGATGATATTATTGAGAGGGGCGGAAATATCAGATTGGCATCGAAGAGGTTGTGAGCACATAGGTCTGATCAAATTGTTCGTTGGTCATGCAGAACATTTTAATGCCCGATATCAAGGCAAGGATTGCAGTAACTGTTCCGAGGATTCCGCATGACAGCAATGAAACAAGCAGAAAACCGATTCCGGCTCCCGTTTTACCACAATAGAAATAGTGTATACCGAGTGTGCCCAGAAGTATTGCTAAAAGAGCGGCTACGCCTCGGCTCTTTCCGGTGACGGGCGATGTAGAGAACGCGTCATTGCAATACCAGCTGTTGAAATTCGGGTTGCCGCCTTGATTGTAACCTTGATTATAACCTTGATTGCAGCCCTGGTTAAATCCCTGGTTGCAGTTTTGATTCTGGTAATATCCTTGGTTGTTCTGGGAGAACCCTTGACCGGAATTCTGATCTGGATTGTTGTTGAACTGCGGAGGTACGTTATTCATATTTTCGGGTTACTAAGTTTTCTTTTTTAGATTACAAAAGTAATTAATTTTTTGTGAATTCAATTAAATTATCGCGTTAAAAAGGCTTGGTTACCGCTTAATATTCGACTGAGATGAATTTTAGGATAATGTAGGGATGCTAATTCGACTATTTTCGCTAACTTTGTGGCTGCGAAAGCAAAGACACTGCCTATGAATATAGTTCGGAAGAGCCTGTTCAGGCTCGCGTTGATTGCGATAACATTGTTCTTCTTTCTGCCAGCACGATCGGCTGAGCAGCAGGACGTTCCTATTATTGTAGATATTTTATCCGACAGCTTGAACATTGTAGATCAGCCTGAAGGAATGGCAGCGCGTCTTCTAATGAAGGTTGCGCCCAAGGAACAGGCGCGACATGAGGCCTCCGGCCCGCATCTTGTGCCGGGCTTTCGTGTGCAGGTTTTCAGCGATAACAGTGCAACCGCCCGAAACAATTCGCGGCAGCGTGAAATGAAAGTGTCATCGCGTTTCCCTCAATACCGCGTCTATAAGCGATATGCAGCGCCGTTTTGGCGTGTCAGGGTAGGTGACTTCCGCGGACGTGCCGAAGCTGATCAGGCCGCTGCGGCTATCAGACGCGCGTTCCCGTCTTTTGCAAAAGAGATTCGTGTTGTCAATGACAGAGTGCTTGTTCAGGACTGATAATGGATATGGCAAAAGAAACAGATATTTCTGAAGCAGAGCGCATAGAGGCGGTTGCCTCTCACATGCGCGAGATAATTCGACTTCTCGGAGAAGATCCGGATCGCGAGGGCTTGATTAAAACGCCCATGAGATCGGCAAAGGCTCTCTGGAAGGCTACGGAAGGTTATCGCAAAAATAGTGAATCAATTGTCAACGGCGCTCTTTTTGAGAATCCGGGCCGAGACATTGTTACAGTTAATGATATCGAGTTTTATTCGATGTGTGAACACCACATCTTGCCGTTTTTCGGGAAAGTTTCGATCGCATATCTTCCCGGCGATAAGATTATCGGCCTAAGCAAGCTTGCTCGCCTTGTTGATTTGTTCGCTCGCCGGTTGCAGCTTCAGGAAAGGTTTACATCTGAGCTTTGCGAAGAGATAGGCCGGGTTACAGGCGCGCGCGGGGTCATGGTTCTTAGCCGGGCAGAGCATCTATGCATGAAGATGCGTGGAGTAGAAAAGCAGGGAGCATCTACAGTTATCGTCGAGACGTCGGGATTGTTTTCGACCGACGACAACATGCGCGCTCGCGCGATGTCGCTATTGACCCTGTAAATCTTACAGGAGGTCTGATGAACTGATCTCGTCGAGGCTTACGATTTTCTTGACGATGGCATATATTGTCAGTCCGGCAGCCGAGTGGATATCGAGTTTTGCGGCTATATTGCGCCGGTGAGTTGTCACGGTGTTTACCGAGACATTTATATCAGATGCGATTTGTTTGTTCGACAGACCTTTGACAATACCCCTGACGACCTCAACTTCGCGAGGTGTCAGGTCATGTCCTTCGTCACTGTTATCACTATCTTTCTTAGCATTGGCCAAAAGAGATTTCCATTTTGAAGCTCCGTCGTAGATGCCGATTGTCGCATCGAACAATGACTCTGTGATTTCAGGAAGCTGTGTTATGGCAAGACCGACTACCGGGCAATAATGCTTAATAATATCAACCGTCGATTTATCGGCCAGAATAGGATCTATTATTGCCAGATCGGGCGTGTTATGGGATAATTTCCGTTCAAGAAATTCTATTGAAGATACTATATCGCATTTTGCGCCGACACTTGAGATCATGTTGCGTATCCCGGCGTTAAGAAGCGGAGAGGTTGTCAGCACAAGAATGCTAAGAGTCTTCATTTATCCTTGAGCAATTGCTTTTCGAGAAATTCTATTCGCGGAACCATGATGTTGTTCTCGATGTCGGCATGGCTGTCGAGGTCGGCTTCAACGTTGTAGATATCTACAAGAACGTCATACATCAGATCGGGCTTTGCAGTTGAATAGTAACGAAGGATAATATTCTTCAACTCACGCAGTGTATCGCCCACGTCGTCGTGTTGCTTTCGGAATATTGAAATGTCATATTCGGTATGTTCCCCTGAGGCAACCGCTTCGATATACGGAAAAACGATGTTTTCCTCGTAGTCGAAATGATGATGGATATGTCGAATGAAATCGTCGAAGAATCTTACGATTATCGGGTTTATATCGTTGTGGGATTCTTCAAGCGCGCGCAATAGCTTTGTGCGTATCTCCGGGAATTTGTAGTCAACGAAATAGCCGTGGCTTTTGCGCAGAAAATCTACTATAGCCATCGGACGTAGCTTTTCGATCTGAATGGGGTCGGGGAGTTGTCTGGTGATGATGTGGTTGATCACCAGAAGAAAAACATCAACGTCGATATTTGCTTCGTCACAGGCCCGACCGATTGTCTTATCGCCGAATCCTAATGGGAGCGAAAAGCGGCTTAAAAGCGGCAAAATATTGTAGTCGGCCTCAACGAGGTCGACTACTGAGTCTGATTGTATAAAACGGCGTGACACTTTCATCAATCGGCAGATGATTCTTCCGATTTAGTCTCTTCGGCTTCGTCGCTGTCGGTAAAATCTGTAATTCCGGCGTCGATAAGCTGATTATACCATGAAAATATTTTTTTGATGTCGGCTGTATATACGCGATCGTTGTCGAATTCAGGCAAAATTCCGGCAAAATATTCTCTTATCTCAGCATCGCTGCCAATAGCCTTTACGTCAACTTTGTTTCCTTCGTTCTTGGCCTTGATGAGTTCGAATACCTCCGATAAAGGTTTATCGTCGGTTACGGTATAGATCGAGATGTCGCCAAGAGAGCTCACTTTGTCGCGGGCGTATGCCGGCTGGCATTTGCCGGTCGCAAGTTGCGACACGATGAGCATATTTTTGCCTTGTTTGACAATCTTAAAAAGGCCTGGACGACCTGCAATGGCGAGTATGTTGCGAATCATTCTTAATGGTTTTAGTTATAAGTTGACATCACCTTTTGAAAGTGACGCACAAAAATAGCGATTTTTTATCGTATGGCAAAATAGGCTGTCTATCGTCTGACGGGATCGGCATCACGAAAAACAGGGAAGCGCTTGCGGTAGGCCTCCATCTTTTCTTTATCGAGAATGCCAACGATAAATCCATTTTCTGAGTTCCCGACAGGATCTCCCCAAAAGTCGTAAATCTGAGTCATTGACGACGGATATTTTCCGTATAGATCCTCGCCACCCCTGTTGGCACCTACATAACAGGCTTGATTTTCGATAGCCCGGGCTATCAGAAGTTGAGTGAATGCATATTGACGCGCTTCAGCCCAGTTTGAAGGCAAAATTGCAAGATCATATTCCAGCTGATCGTTTCGGCACCAGATGGGGAATCTGAGGTCATAGCAAACAAACAGCATTACGTTCCAGCCTCGAAATCGAATTGGAGAGAAGCGCTTACGGCCCGGCGTATATATGTCGGCTTCTCCGCTGGGAGTAAACAGGTGTTTTTTGTCGTAGAATGTTGTTTCGCCCGATGGTTCAACAAAGAAAGCACGATTATAGTATTCAGTGCCGTCAGTTGCCAGAAAGCTACCTGCTATCGCTGCGTTCAGGGTTGACGCCCAGCGTCTGACGGCCGAGATTGTGCGTCCATCATTGCGTTCTCCGAGTGATCTGACAAGTTCTTTGTCTTTGACATATCCTGTTGTGAACATTTCAGGAAGCACTATTATGTCAGTGTTTTCGGGAATATGTTCGAGGGATTGCGCGATATCGATCAGATTGGCTTCTGGTTCAGCGAAGACAATAGGGTGGGGTAAAGCTGCTATTTTAAGGAGGTTGCTCATTGTCAATTGGAGATAGATGCATCGAATTGTTCAGGATGCCGACCGGTAAAACCCTTATAGAAAGTTTTAACGGCTGCCATATCTGTTTCGATATTTCCGGTAGGCTCAAAAATCGTGTTAATAGACACAAGTTTAATGCGATAGTCTATGGCTCCAAGAACAATTGGAACTTTTGCCTCGTAGGCTATCCGTAAAAAGCCTGTGTGCCAATTGTTTGTGCGACTGCGCGTGCCTTCGGGGGTGATCGCCAGAGCTAAATTGGATGAGCTTTTAAAACGCTTTACCATTTGCTCGACGAGAGAAGAACCCTTTCCGCTGCGATGAACAGGCACTCCACCTATAGCCTTGAATATCAAGCCTAAAGGAAAAAAGAACCATGAACTTTTCATCATGAAACCGGCTTTTCGGCCGATAGCACAATAAGCAAGTTTACCGAGAATAAAATCCCCGTTGCTCGTATGAGGCGCAACACATATAATGACCTTGTTAAAGTCAGGAACCGTGATGTCGATGCGCCAACCGGCGGTTTTAAGAAGCCAAGCGCAGAAACGCATTATTTTTTCTTAAGCGGTGGAAGAGCCGCATTCATATCTTTAACGATTTCCTCGACTTCTTTGTTGAAGTTCTCGCGGAGCGATGCGTATGCCTTTGCGAAATACTGACGACGTTCTTTTTTATATTCGTTGATTGAGTCGAAATCGCGTGGAGCTTTGTCGAATGCAATATTAATATTCTTCAGCGTCTTGGTCTGAAGAGATGCGATTTTATCAAGGACAGCATTTATGGCAGTCTCATCGACTCCTGAACGAAGAGCTGAAGCGACAATGCAGTTTGCGCCCATATCTATGCACGCGTAATTTATTTGCTTTTTGAGAATTCTTTTGTTTGCCATTAGTTCGTATTATTTTTAATGTGTCAGCAAATATACAGAATCCTGATGATTAAACCAAATATGCGTCCAGGCTTCAGTGCTATATATTCCCCATAATTATGATTATGTTAAACAGAGTGAGCGCTTACATACTGTTTGTCCCCATTTCTTAATCAGACAAGGATGGCAACGATTTATAGTTCTCTAAATTGCATCATGGTTTAACAGAGCTTGCACTGCGATGTCGCTACTGTTAAGACAAATCTCTATGGTATTTAATTGCAATATCTCCTATAAAGTATCCTCCCCTTGATATGGCTCCCAAACTCCCGCAAGATTTTGAGCCGCTCGTCATATTCTGTTTTCACGAAATTTAGATTCGGTGAGCAAGAATTTTTCCTGTGGTTTAATGTAAATTTGCATACGAAAGTCCTAATGGCTTTCCTCTGAAATATTTAACTTTATAATTTATGTTCGTTGTTGCTTTACTTTGTGTGATATTCTGGTTCGGTCAGGCATTGAAAGATGGGGCTGACATCTGATTCTATCCCCTACTCTACGTCCGGAGTCTTATAAGATGCTCCGAAATATACAATACCGAGCAGTAATATGTAATAAATCAGAACGGAACTCGGTCTGAAATATATTTCGGGGAGTTGGGGCAAATTGTTCAGAATTGCGACGGATTCTGTCAGAATTTGAAATATTTTGTCAATAATTGTTCCGAGCCATGGCAATGGCAAAATTATGAGTATTATGGCGAGAAACATTAGAGGCGGTATAATTATCGATGCTAATATATTGGAGATCAAGAAGTAGATTGGGAAAACGTGGAAATAGTAAGCCGCAAGAATTCCTGTCGCGATAATGGCTGCAATAGGAATAAAAATGCCTGAAGCTATGATGTATAATAGTCGTGAACGCCTGCGAAATGTCTCTGACAGAATGGGAGCAACAATTATTATTGCCAATGTCGCAAGAACTGTAAGCTGAAATCCCGGCATGATCAGTGAAGACGGAGCAACGAATAGTATTATCATCACGGCTATTGCCAGTGAGTTCAATGGCGAATGGCGACGCCCGAGAAATAAACCTATTCCGGATATTGTCGCGATAACGACAGCACGCATAACTGATGGCACCATACCGGCCATTATGGCGAATATCCATAGCACAGCTATAGATATTACAATTTTAGTGCGCCGCAGACCGCAGATATTCAGCGGATACAGAATCAATGAAATTATGGCAAGGATTATTCCTACGTGTAAACCGCTTATCGACAATAAATGCGCTATACCTGCTATCGCATAATCATCTCGCAGATCCTGATCGATGATTTCAGTGTTTGCAGCAATAATTGTGGTAAGAAATGATGCGGTATTAGGTTCGATCGGAAGACTTACAATTCGTTCCGAGAGGCGATGACTGAGCCGGCGTATTGAGTTGAGCAGCCCCGGTTCGTTGCCGATAATTTTTACATCTGTTTCATATATCGCCATTTGTGCTATTACATCGGATCGTTTCATGAATCCGGAGGGACTATTTTCAAATATGTCGACCGAACTCATTGACTGCGCTTTCCCTGAAAAATGGATGCGTTGGGCAGCGCGCGGAATACAGTCAAAATGGCTGTAGTTTATGTGATATAACATCGGTTCTATCGGATGTCCGTTGATGGAATCTACCTGAACGCGTATTGTCTGCCCCCACCCTTTGTTGTGTCGGAGTTCTACTATCCCACTGTATGAAGCCTGACGGTCATTCAAGCTTTCGGGTAAATTTACAGGGGATGATACTATTCCAAGACAAAAGCCCAGAATGTATGTGGCGACAGCAAGAATCGAGCTGAATTTTGTTGCCGCAATAATTATGGTAGCCAAAAGCATTATGGCTGCAAGCCATACTATAGAGACCCCTTCGACAGACGTTGTAATTCCGGCAGCGAGTGCGAGAGCCGGTGCCAGCGCGGGACTTTTTCGGATAGATTCAGGAATCATGGCTTTGCCATATTCGCCATGAAGCTTCGGCTTGTTTGTGAAGCATATCAAGCCCGTTTTTAGTTACAGCCCCATGCTCTGCCGCTTTCTTCAGGAAAAGGGTTTCTGCCGGATTGTATACGAGATCAAAACAAATATTCATCGGTGTCAGAGCGTGGTAAGGAATATCCGGACATGTATCGACGTCGGGATATGTGCCTAATGGTGTTGTATTGACAATCAAGGGACGTTGGCGTATTATATTCGGTGTCAGATCTTCGTAGGTAAAACTGCTTTTGTTCGTCGAGCGAGATACTGTTAATGGATCAATTCCAGCTTTGCGAAGAGCGTAGGCTACTGCTTTCGACGCCCCACCCGATCCCAGAATAATTGCCGAGCTGACATCTTTCCGAAGAACAGGTCTGACCGCTTCCCAAAATCCTTCTGCGTCGGTATTATAGCCGCATAGAACCGGGCCATCGAGGCCTGTAACAACTTTCACAGTATTGACCGCTCCTATCTCCAGAGCCTCATCGCTTATTTTATCGAGATAACCTATTATTTGCTCTTTATATGGTATGGTAACATTAAAGCCTTTCAGATCGGGCTGTTCTGCGATCATCTCCCATAAGTCGCCTATGTCGGGCAACTCAAAATTCAGATATTCAGCGTTGGTTCCTTCTTTACTGAACTTTTCAGTAAAATACAGTCGCGATAATGAATGCGTCAGAGGGAACCCTATAAGTCCGTATGTTTTCATTGATAATATCAGAGCAGAGATTTTATTTGAGGCAGTAATGCGGCCGTGTTGTCATTCAGGATTGTGAAAGTCCTCGGATGTGGTTTGTCGGGCTTGAACGAGTCCTGAGCATTTATTCGGGCTTCTACATCTTCGGCCTTAAGATTATTACGTAGCATGACTCGTGTAATACGAATATTTTTAGGAGCTTCGACATTCCATACTTCGTCGACTAATTTGTCGAGACCGCTTTGATATAGAATTGCAGTTTCAATAAATAGCAGTGATTGGATGCTTTTGTGACATTCTATCCATTGTCGTATGTCGTTGATAACTGCTGAGTGAACAATGGAGTTCAGGCATCGAAGGCATGAGGAATCGTTGAAAACGATATCTGCAAGTGCCTTGCGGTTCAGAGTGCCGTCGTTGTTAAGAACTGTCGGGGATATTTCAGCAGCTATTAGGGATAGAATTTCGGGAGAGGAATCTGTCAGACGTTTGGCGTGGCTATCGCAGTCGTATACAACGAATCCCATTGTTTTGAGGGCGTGGCTGACCGTAGACTTGCCGCTTCCAATTCCGCCTGATATTGCGATAAGTCTCATCGAGCAACTTTCTCTAAAATGTATTCGACAGAATCGCGGTCCATGGTTATACTTCTCAGCTCTGTCGAGCCAAGCGATAACATCAGAGGCATTCTTGCCTGACCCTGTCGTATGGCATTATAGTCGGCATAAACGTTAATGCGCGATTCGTGCTGATACTCGCTGATCGGAACGAGATATGACACTTCAACTTTCGACGGGAATAAAATCAGGTTGTATCCTACGGGAACATTAACAGGTTCGACGATAACTGTCCGCTTCTTGGAAATCAGAGGTTCCACAGGGACAGTTATAGTTATCATGTCGGGGATGGTTCGCATACCTGCGATCGGTTGTATGTGAACCTTGTATCGGGTGGTATCGCGCAGACCGGAGCGAACTATCGGTTCTGTAGACACGTGTGTAAGTGTCTTTGGAATGGGCTTGTTCGAATAGATTGTGACACTGTCGGTGCTGGCAGTTATCGGCCCGGAGATAATATATTGAAGTTCAGGGGTAATGTCGGCGTTTATCGCTACTTTAATACGTTTTCCCGGGCGCGAGGTATAGGCTATATGAAGAGAATCCGGCCGGCATGAAACTATCTGGACGCCGGCTCCGAAGTAGTCGCGTAATCTGGCATCAAGCTGTTGGCGTGTGTAGTTGAAATTGCTGTTGACGCAATGGCGGGAGTCGAAGCGGAGTTTCAATGAGGGAGTTGACCTTGCCCAAAGATAGCGCACAAGCTGTGTGCCCTTCCCTTTTACGGATACGCTCAATGAAATCGGAACATTAGAGATAACTGTGATGCTGTCGGGAACATCGGTAATTTCGAGGGGAACATCGAATTCGCGCTGTACTTCGCTATCAAGCGACATCAGCATCCAGAAAAAGAAAGCGACGGCCACAAAAAGCATATACAGGAGCACGTTCTTCCCGGTGGAAGTACGTGCCCCTTTGGTCAGCTTAGAGAGCCATTGGCCTGCTGTCGCTTTTAGCTGCACGGCTCGGGCATTTGTGCCGGTATCCGGCTGTTACTTCTGAATGTTTTCACCGCCTTTGTCAGAAGCTATGTCCTGAGCAGGCGTCGACAACGGGTAAACCGATGACTGTTCTACGGTTATGTTAACCCCGTTTGCTATCTCAATTTTGTAGCTTTTGGATTTTTCGTTGAAAGAGATAATGGTTCCGTGAATGCCTCCCGCAGTCAGCACTTTGGAGCCTTTCCCAAGTGATTCGCGGAATTTGCGGATTTCTTTCTGACGTTTCTGCTGTGGACGTATCATCATTAGATAGAACACGGCCACGAGGGCAACGATCATAAGGATGTTGACGAGACCTGAACCGCCCGACTGGGCTTGTCCGCTCTGAAGGAGAAGGAAGTTTGCAATCATATTATAGAGTATTTATTTATTCTTTATTGATTATATGCTCTTCTTTGAGCTTGTTTACAACGGAATAAAGGATGCCGTTGATAAACTGACCGCTGCGCGGCGTAGAATAGCTGTTGGCTATTTCGATATACTCGTTGAGCGTTACAGGAATAGGAATCTGAGGGAAATCGACTATTTCTGTTATAGCGGCGAGCATGACGACAATGTCCATCAATGCCAGCCTTTCAGGATCCCATGAATTGTGGTCGAGAATAAAGCTGTCGATCATTGCGCGATATTCGTCGCGGTGTTCTACTGCTGACCTGAACAATTCGGCACCGAATTTTGCATCTTCATCGTCTTTGAACTGCGGGAGTATATGGTCGTCGAAATGTCCGTCTGAGGCGATCCTCTTTATTGTCTTTAATACAAACGTGCCGATGATTTCAATGTCATCGTTCCAATAAACGCTTTTGGATTCGAGCATTTCGGCAAGATCGTCGCCGGGAAGGATAACGGTTTTGAAAAGCTTTCTCCAGAGTTCAGCATCGTCGGCAAACGACGGCTCCCGATCATCTGCCATATATTCGGCGTATGCCTGTGAGGCGGTAATTCGATCGAGCAACGAGCGGACGAAAACCGGATCGTCATCCCATTTGAAAGGATTGTCTGCAAAAAAGTTGTCAAGGCGCTCAGATGTGCCGATTGCCTTCACAAATTTGTTCTCTACAAATTTAAGATTGGGATTGAGATCTGCATCTGTCGGCAGATATTTGTTTCGAGCGTTTTCGAGGCGACGATCCTGCTCGGCAACAAGACTGAGCGGGAGGCATAGCAGAGAGTTATACAGCAGATATGCCTGGTCAAGTGATTTCTGAAGATCCGCTTCAGCTCGGGCGACAACAGAACGGGTATCTGCTATTCCGCGCAGAGTGGCGATCGCAGCGTCGACGCCATTTTTAAGCCCTATGAGAGTAAAGTCGGCATCACTTCTGAGCGTTTCGATAAAATCGGCGTCATCAGCAATGACTTTCAGCATGAGGCTCCATAACCTGACGTCGTCGGCAAGACCTCGGTTGGCTGTGTGAGTGTATGAACGGTACGCCCCGGAGCTTGTTACAATGCTGCTCAGTTTGGGCAGCAGAGGTTCTATGGCTTTCATGCTGTCGGATAGGCGGCGAACCATTGTACGAATGGCATCGTTCGAACCAAGCATACGCGGCAGAGTGCTTTCCCGGAGGCTTTTTACTGCCGCAGTGTTGTATATGGAATTCGTTCCGGTGGCGATTCCTGAAATCGAAGGAATGAGCCACAGCATACGACTATAAACACCGTAGGCGAATTTTTTGTCGCGGGAAGCTTCAGCATCAGGTTCCGGCATCAGATGGAACTCGCTCTGCGAAAGCATAAAGGAGTAGAGCATTTGCACTACTTTCACTCGAATAAGCACTCGGTTTATCATTGCAGTTCGTTTTTAGCGTTGCAAAGGTAGCTATTTTCGGCGACTTTTCGTGCTTCGTTGTCGACAATGATGCGTTTGTCATTACACAGAAGAGTCCTCGCAGGGTATTTTTCAACAAGGGCGGAATTGTGGGTCGCCATGATGACGGCAGTTCCTCGTTGGGCTATTTCATGGAGCTGCTCGACGATAACAGCGCTGCTGTCGGGATCGAGATTGCCTGTCGGCTCGTCGGCAAGAATCAGACGCGGTTTGTTAAGCAGAGCGCGTGCGATGACAACCCTCTGCTGCTCGCCTCCGCTCAACTCATGAGGCATCTTATAGCTTTTCTTAAGCATGGATGCGTTGCGCAGTACTTCGTCGGCGCGGCGATCGGCTTCTCTGCGATCCTGCCAGCCTGTTGCGTGTAACACAAACAACAGATTGTCTTTCACTGAGCGGTCGGTCAAAAGCTGGAAATCCTGAAAGACAATCCCGATACGACGTCTGAGCATTGGTATATCGCGGCGCCGAAGTGATGTCAGAGAATAGTCGAATATCTGAGCTTTTTTTGCTGAAAACACCGGGACTTCGGCATATAGCGATTTCAGCAACGAGCTTTTTCCGCTGCCTACACGCCCCATCATATATAGCATCTCGCCGGGCTCTACAACAAGATCGATATGTTTCAGAACCACAAGTTCGCGGCGGTGGATCTCTACGTCTTTGAAGTCGATGATTGTTTCAGACATGAGATAGATGCTTAATTGGCGAGTTCAGAGAGGAATTTGATTCTTACGAGGCGAATCTCTTCTTCAGTATAGTCGTCGCCGAGCTCTTCGATAGCGGCATTCAGGTCGTCGCTTTCGCTTTCTTTGAAATATTCGAATATATCTTCAAGATGATCGTCATCCATAGCATCGTTGATAAAGTAATTGATATTTATCTTTGTGCCGGAATAGACAATGGCTTCTATTTCATCGAGAAGCTCGTCGAATTCGAGTCCTTTCGAACTGGCAAGAACGTCAAGCGGAATTTTGCGGTCAATTCCCTGAATTATGGCGATTTTTTGTTTGGACTTATTGGGCACAGTGCGCACACGCAAGTCTTCGGGCCGTTCGATCTCGTTCTGTTCGACATGGCGTCTGATAATGTCAACGAAAGCCTGACCATAGCGCTTGGCTTTGCCGGCACCTACGCCCGGAATATTCTGAAGCTCTTCGATTGTGATAGGATAAGTCGTTGCCATTGCCTCAAGCGAAGGATCCTGAAAAATCACATAGGGAGGAAGCTCAAGCTGTCGGGCTGTTTTCTTTCGAAGATCCTTAAGGATGGAGAACAACTCGGCATCGGCCGCGCCGGATCCGACTGATTTCACAGGCTCGATTTCGTCGTCGGAACTGAATTCAGTGTCCTCGACGACTTTGAATGACCGAGGATGCTTCAGGAATTCGCGGCCGGCATCAGTGACTTTCAGTAAGCCATAATTTTCTATGTCGCGGTCGATAAGGCCGGCAAGAATAGCATGGCGGATTACGGCGTTTATTAATTTATCGTCGGTTTTCTGCTCACAACCGAATACCTCGAGCTCTTCGTGATGGTAGGACTTCACATCGCTTGTCGCTACTCCTTTGAGTATGTCGCGAACATATTCGGCCTTGAATTTTTCTTTCAGCGCGATAATAGTTTCAAGGGTGGCGAGCAGACAGTCTTTTGCTTCCACTTTCTTTTTGGGGCTAAGGCAATTGTCGCAGTTTCCGCAGTTCTCAACGTAATACTCTTCACCGAAATAATGAAGTAACGAACGGCGGCGGCAAACACTCGATTCGGCATAATTGGCCGTTTCGATCAATAATTGTTTGCCGATCTCCTGCTCGGAAACCGGTTTCCCCTGCATGAATTTCTCCATTTTCCGAAGATCCTTGGCCGAGTAGAATGTGATACATCTGCCCTCCCCTCCGTCGCGTCCGGCGCGCCCGGTTTCCTGGTAATATCCTTCGAGAGATTTGGGCATGTCGTAGTGGATGACAAACCTTACGTCAGGCTTGTCAATTCCCATGCCAAACGCAATGGTGGCTACGATGATGTCAACCTTTTCGAGAAGGAAAGCGTCCTGATTGGCTGTGCGGGTGAGACTGTCCATACCGGCGTGGTATGGGAGCGCCTTTACGTCATTGACACGAAGCATCTCGGCCAGTTCCTCAACTTTCTTGCGGCTGAGGCAATAGATAATGCCGCTTTTGCCTGCGTTGTCCTTGACGAATCGTATTATATCACGGTCAACATTGGAAGTCTTGGGTCGGATTTCGTAATATAGGTTCGGACGGTTGAAAGATGACTTAAACACCTGAGCATTGTTCATGCCGAGATTCTTTTGAATGTCGTGCTGAACCTTTGGAGTCGCAGTTGCGGTAAGGGCTATTACAGGCCTGTCGCAGATGTCATTGATAATAGGTCTTATCCTCCTGTATTCCGGACGGAAGTCGTGGCCCCATTCCGATATGCAGTGGGCCTCATCGACAGCATAGAATGAGATCGGAACCGATTTGAGGAACTCGATATTCTCATCTTTTGTAAGCGATTCGGGAGCCACATATAAAAGGCGCGTAAGACCTGCCGATATGTCAGCTTTCACCTGATCTATTGCCGCCTTATTAAGCGATGAGTTCAGGAAATGGGCGATGTGGTCGGTCTCGGAGAGACTTCTCAATGCATCGACCTGGTTCTTCATCAGCGCTATAAGAGGCGATATTACTATGGCCGTACCCGGCATCATCAATGCCGGAAGCTGGTAGCATAGCGATTTTCCTCCGCCGGTAGGCATAAGCACAAAGGTGTCGTGGCCGTCGAGAAGGCTCGCAATAATAGCTTCCTGATTTCCTTTAAAAGTGTCGAATCCGAAGTATTTCTTCAGAGATGCGACAAGATTAGCGTGAGATTGAGACGTCGTTGTCATCTTTAAGGTTATCGGTGAAGAGAGAATGAGGAAAGACGATTGCTTTGTGTTGTTCTGAATGGTATCAAAGAGTATTATGCTCGAAATTGGCTTCGATAAGCTTTTTCAGAGCATAATCCGGGGTGACTACGAGCTTTTTTGTGTCGGTCGAAGGGGTCTCATACATGGCGTCGATCATGATGGTCTCGACAATAGAACGAAGACCACGCGCACCGAGCTTGTATTGAATTGCTTTATCTACAATAAGTTCGAGTGTTTCAGGCTCGAAAACGAGATCGACACCGTCGAGAGCAAAAATCTTCTGATACTGGCGGACTATGGCGTTCCGTGGCTCTGTCAGAATCCTCAGCAGGGCTTTTTTGTCGAGTGGGTCGAGATGCACAACCAGAGGCAGACGGCCGATAATTTCCGGTATAAGGCCGAACGACCTCAGATCCTGCGGTGCAACATATTGCATATAATTCGCAGTGTCAATTCGTTCGCGGTTGTTTACTCCGGTATATCCGACGATATGAGTATTGAGCCGTTGGGCTATTTTGCGCTCAATTCCGTCGAATGCGCCGCCACATATAAACAATATATTCTTGGTGTCGACCGGGATCATCTTTTGCTCGGGATGCTTGCGGCCCCCTTGGGGCGGAACATTGACTATAGAACCTTCAAGGAGCTTCAGAAGACCCTGCTGAACGCCTTCTCCCGAGACGTCGCGTGTGATAGACGGGTTATCGCCTTTGCGGGCTATTTTGTCGATTTCATCAATGAACACAATGCCGCGCTGGGCTTTAACGACATCATAGTCGGCAGCCTGCAGAAGTCTTACGAGCAGACTCTCGATGTCTTCGCCGACATAACCGGCTTCTGTCAATACTGTAGCGTCGACTATCGCGAACGGAACATCAAGAATTCTTGCGATGCTCTTTGCGAGAAGAGTCTTGCCGGTGCCCGTCGGCCCGACCATAATAATATTGCTCTTCTCTATGTCGACATCGTCGTCGGCGTGCTGGGCAAGACGCTTATAATGATTATAAACGGCTACTGCAAGGTATTTTTTTGCAGTGTCCTGCCCTATCACATATTGGTCGAGGAAATCGACTATTTCTTTGGGCTTGGGAACATTATCGATTGTCACATTGTCGACTTCAGCTCCGGGGCGTTCGCCGCCCCGGTTGAATTCAGCGAGCATCTGAGAGAGCTGTTCAACACACTCCGTGCAGATATATGTCGACGAGACCGCACTCGGTATGAGCCCCTGACTCATATCGGCAGGCCTGCCGCAGAAGTCACATTTTAGTTCTTTCTTTTTGGCCATGAGGTAATCCGGGAGTTATTTGTCGTGTTTCGGCGATAATATACCATCGATCATTCCGTAATCAAGTGCTTCCTGAGCTGTCATCCAGAAGTCGCGGTCGCCGTCACGTTCTACTTTCTCAACAGGCTGTCCGGAATGCTGAGAGATAATACTGTAGAGTTCTTTCTTGTATTTGAGAATCTCACGCGCTGTGATTTCGATGTCGCTTGCCTGTCCCTGAACTCCGCCAAGTGGCTGGTGAATCATTACACGGCTGTGAGGCAACGCGAAGCGTTTGCCTTTCTGTCCGGCGACTAAAAGTACCGCGGCCATCGAAGCGGCCATTCCTATGCAGATTGTCGAGACGTCGCTTTTGACAAATTGCATAGTGTCGTATAGGCCGAGACCGGCTGTTACCGAACCGCCCGGAGAGTTGAGGTAGATTGAAATGTCTTTCCCCGGATCGACTGAATCGAGATAAAGAAGTTGTCCCTGAACAACGGTGGCAGTATAGTCATTCACGTCGGTCGACAGAAAAATAATGCGATCCATCATCAGACGCGAGAAAACGTCCATCTGCGCCACGTTGAGCTGACGTTCTTCAATAATGGTGGGCGATATGTAGCTTGAGTTTACGGCAGAGGTGAACTTGTCAACCGAAAGGCCGTTCATGCCGAGATGTTTTACGGCATAGTTTCTGAAATCTGTGCTGATATTTGTCATTTTGGATTAATTTTCGAATTGATAATTCAAAGATACAAATAGTTTGCCAAATTTCAAAATATACGTATAAAATATGGTTAAAAATTATCTCATATTTCCGTATAAAGAACGACTGCCCCGAAGCAGTTTGCCGGAGCAGTCGTGAACTGATATTCGAAGTGGTTTAATAGCCGAGAAGCTTGTTGACCCGTTCGTAGTTTGCGTTGTCGTTGAGACGGTAATAAATGTTTTTGAGATATTTCAGAGCGTCATCGAGCTCATTGTTGATCTCATAGGCTTTTTCGAAGTTCTTGGCAGATTCTTTCAGCAGCGGAACAAGAGTCTCGGCTGCGTATTTATTATAGTCGGCCTGGCTCATGTTGCCCGTGGCCTGATCGAGTGCATCATATTCCTCGGCGAGCACACGGCCGAGATTCAGGTAATTTCCGGGGAAATCAGGGTTGAGTTCGATGCCCTTCTGGTAATATCCTTTGGCGGCGTCGTTGTTTTTGCGGCTCTCTTCGAGGATACCGGCCGAATAATAATAGGCTCCGTTGTTGGGGTCGGCAGCGATGGCGTCTTTCAGCATTTTTGTCGCAGTATCGAAATCCTTATCCTCTATGTAACCGTTGACTGTCCACTGAAGGAATCGCGGGTCAGATGTGCCGAAACGGTTGAACCCTTCGCGTGCATAGCGTTTCTGGGCTTCTTTGTTTTTGGCGGCGTATGCAACTGAATAGGCATACTCGAAAAGCTGCGGATTTGTATTGCCGAGGGCTATCGATTTGTCAAATGCGGTCATAGCACTGTCAAGTCTTCCGGCCTGCCATGCGGCAAGTCCCTGATTGTAGCGTATTTCGGCGATAACGGTGTCGGGATAATGTTTGATATTGCTCTTGGCATAGCGAGGGTTTGAGGGAATGTCAAGCAATGCATCCCAAGCCTCGTAAGCACCTTCATAATCGCGTGCCTGCCAGAATCCAACGGCTGCCTGATCGAAATCATTGACGTGGCCCACGATAACGTTGACCATATCTTTCGAGAATTTCGGTTTTACCTTTCCTTTTGCATCGGGAAGTGAGTCGTATTCAAAAGCTTTCATGAAGAAGTTGTAGCCGTCGAGCAGTGAACGTCCCATGGCTTTTGTGTCAATATCTCCACCGAGAGATTTCTGGAGGATGTAGGCGTCGTAGACATCGAATCCGGTCTTGCCGGGAATGAAGTAAGTTTCAGCCATCTGGGCTGTTTCGGGATTCGTGAATGCGGGTTTTAGTGTCTCTACGAGCTTTTTATAGGCATCGTAATCTTTGACACTCTTTGCCTGCTGCTTTACATCTTTCACGAGCTGTGTCTGAGCCACGGCCGGAGAAGACGCTGCGAGCAACAATGATGCGATGATAGCTAATTTTTTCATCGTTCGGTTGGTTTTATAGGTTGGTTTTAATAATTAACGATATCAGTCGAGGTCGCCAATGGTAGGGATGCCGTCGATTTCGCTGTCATTATCTAATTCTTCGATGTTATCGTCGTCAACATCAGGTTCGTTAATGACTTCCTCGATTATTTCGGTCTGAGTCTCGATCATTTCGTTGTCGACCTCTTCGTCGGGATCGCTGGCAACGCAACATACTGAGGCTATCGAATCGTTGCGGCGTCCGAGATTAATCAGGCGCACACCCTGTGCAGCGCGCCCCATGACTCTGATTGCCGATGCATTGATGCGCAGTGTGATTCCGCTCTTGTTGATGATCATTATGTCATTGTCATCGTTTACGCTGAGGATTCCGACGAGTTTACCGACCTTCTCTGTTACATTGATTGTCTTAACTCCCTTCGCGCCGCGGTTGGTAATGCGGTAGGCATCGAGAAGCGAACGCTTTCCATAACCGTTTTCGCTGATAACGAGAACGGTGTTCTGGGTTTCAGGTTCCATACAGATCATGCCTACGACTTCATCGTCGCCGCCGTCGATAGTCATGCCGCGGACGCCTGTCGAAACGCGTCCCATTTCTCTGACTTTGCTCTCGTCGAAGCGGATGGCCCTGCCGTTTCGGTTTGCCAGAAGTATCTGGCTGTTGCCGTCAGTGAGGGCGACATTGATAAGCTGATCGTCGGGGCGGATTATGATTCCGTTGACGCCGTCGCGACGCGGGCGCGAATATGCTTCGAGTTTTGTTTTCTTGATTACGCCATTCTTGGTCGCGAAAACGAGATTGTGGGTCGAAGTAAATTCTTTGTCTTCGAGTCCCTTGACGGGAATTACAGCACTGATTTTGTCGTTGGCGTTGATATTCAGAAGATTCTGGATGGCGCGTCCTTTTGAATTCTTGGCTCCCTCAGGGAGTTCATAGACTTTAAGCCAATAGCACCGTCCGGAGTTCGTGAAGAACAGCAGTGTGGAGTGCATCGACGCCGTATAGATATATTCTATGAAATCAGTGTCGCGTGTATTGCTTCCGCGCACTCCGATACCTCCGCGGCCTTGCGCTCGGAACATATTAAGCGGTGTGCGCTTGATATATCCGAGGTGGCTTATTGTGATGATCATATCATCGTCGGCATAGAAGTCTTCGGCGTTGAAATCACCGGCCATATAGTCGATCTTTGTGCAGCGCTCGTCGCCGTATTTGTCGCGGATCTCTTCGAGTTCGCTCTTGATGAGATTGCGGCAGACAATATCGTCGCTGAGAATGAGCTCAAGGCCTTTGATTTGTTCCATAACCTCGTTGTAGGTTTCATGAAGTTTCTCCTGCTCGAGCCCGCTGAGTCGTTTGAGCTGCATATCGACAACCGCCTGAGCCTGAACGTCGCTGAGGCCGAATCTCTCTTTGAGACGCTCGCGCGGATCCTGATCGCGCGGAGTGTTGCGGATGATATTGATAACCTCGTCGATATTGTCGCTGGCAATGATAAGACCTTCGATAATGTGGGCGCGTTCGCGTGCTTTGCCAAGTTCGAAGCGTGTGCGGCGGATAACGACTTCATGGCGATGGTCGACGAAGGCCTGAAGTATCTCCTTTAGGTTGAGAAGTTTCGGACGGCCGTTGACAAGCGCGACATTGTTGACCGAGAACGAGGCCTGAAGCTGGGTCATCTTATAGAGCTTGTTTAGCACTACGTTTCCGTTGGAATCGCTGCGCAATGTTATGACAATGCGCATGCCCTTATAGTTACTCTCATCCTTGATGTCGACAATGTCGTCGAGCTTGTGATCGTTGACGAGGTCGGCGATATATGCTACAAGCTCCGCCTTGTTGACGTTATACGGAATCTCGGTTATGATGATTTCCTCGTGGTTATCGACCTGCTCGATTTCGGCTTTAGCGCGGATGATTATGCGGCCGCGACCGGTTTCGTAGGCGTCACGGACGCCCTGATAGCCATAAATCGTACCCCCGGTGGGGAAGTCGGGAGCTGTGACATAATGCATCAGCTCGTCAATCGAAAGCTCTGGATTTTCGAGAAGCGCGATTGAAGCGTTGATGGCTTCGGTCAGATTATGGGGCGGCATATTTGTTGCCATACCAACCGCGATACCGCTTGAACCATTAACAAGAAGATTCGGTATGCGCGTGGGAAGTACGACGGGTTCCTTGCGGGAGTTGTCGTAGTTGGGCTGGAAGTCTACGGTATCTGAATCAATATCGTCAAGCATCTCTTCTCCGATTTTCTGGAGACGGACTTCAGTATAACGCATTGCTGCGGCACCGTCGCCATCGACCGAGCCGAAGTTTCCGTGACCGTCGACGAGGCAGTAACGCATTGCCCAGGGCTGGGCGAGGCGAACTACCGTTCCATAGATAGATGAGTCGCCGTGAGGATGGTATTTGGCCATTACGTCGCCGACGCAGTTGGCGGATTTCTTGTGGGGTTTATCGGAGGTGTTGCCCATTTCGTTCATGCCGAAAAGCACACGGCGGTGAACAGGCTTAAGGCCATCGCGCACATCGGGGAGCGCGCGCGAAACAATCACCGACATTGAATAGTCAATGTAGGCGGTTTTCATCTCTGTTTCGATGTTGACCTTAATAATACGATCTTCTTCCATTATATGTCCTTTGTTGAATACATTCGAAAATTGGCACACAAAGGTAAGAATTTTTCATGACATAGCGAACGCCTGAGCCCCAAATTTTGGGCTAAAATCCTTTTCGACAGTGCGAGATTGATTTTTACACGTTTCGAGGCTCAGCCGCAGTTTAAATGAGCCGTGTTGCGGAAGCTTTAAATGTTATTAACTATTTCAGACGGTAATAATGGTATGGTTTTTGTTGGGTTTTATGTAACTTTGAATTCAATTATGAAACGACATAGCATTTTGACCATGACGAGCAGTGAAAAGCCCGTCCTTGAACATGCAGATTCTGTTGATACGACCGATCTGCCGTTGCTTCCCTTGCGCGACACAGTTCTCTTTCCGGGAGTTGTGTTTCCCGTTCAACTTGGACGGGAAGCATCGCTAAAAGTGGCTCGGGCCTCGTCTGACAATCATATAATAATAGGTGTGGTAGCCCAGAAAGATCCTTCGACTGAGCATCCGAGGGTTCCTGAAGATTTCCATTCTTACGGAGTCCTGGCAACAGTAATAAATGTATTTGATCTTCCCGACGGTTCGTCGACGGCTTTAGTCCATGCAGGCGACCGGTTCCAGATTTTGGGCCCCGGACGTGGAGCTGTTGTGCCCGATGTTCCTGCTGCCACAATCAAGATTACCCCCGAGACCCACGCCCGGCGTTCCGACAGGGAATATCTGGCAATGGTATCGCTTATCAGGAAAATAATCACATCTCTGGTAGTCGATCCTGAATCGGGAGAACGCTCTGTCGAGCTTGAGAATAATCTTAACAATCTTTCGGGGCCTGAGGAACAGGTCAATTTCGTCATCTGCCATTCTCCGATTGATGTAGCTAAAAAGATTGAATTGCTGTCGCTTACGCGCGCAAAAGAACGTGCTGAGATGTTGCTGACAATTCTATCGCAGCACGAGCAGCTCCAGCGTGTGATGGAGACTGTTAAAGAACGCACGAGACGGAATCTTGAAGAAGGCCAGCGTAACGCTTTTCTGCAGGCCCAGCTTGAGAGTATACGCACTGAACTTTACGGGGACAATGACGACGCAACGAATCTTCGAAAACGCGCTGCCGAGACGAAGTTCCCCGAAGATGTTGCACGTCTTTTCGAGAAGGAGGTGTCGAAACTTGAACGTCTGAATCCGTCGAGTCCCGATTATGCCGTTCAGTATTCTTATCTGGAAACCCTGCTTGATCTTCCGTGGAATATTGAAACACCTGTATCTACTGATTTCAATCGGGCCGAAGAGGTGTTGAATGCCGATCACTACGGACTCGAAAAGGTAAAGGAGCGGGTTCTCGAACAGCTTGCGGTTATAATGCATACTCCCCAGAAAAAGTCTCCGATCATTTGCCTTGTGGGAGCTCCGGGTGTAGGTAAGACATCGTTAGGACGCAGCATTGCCTCTGCGCTCGGACGAAAATACCGGCGTGTTTCTTTAGGTGGCCTTCATGACGAAGCTGAGGTGCGCGGGCATCGCCGCACTTATATTGGCGCAATGCCCGGACGCATTATTGACGCGATGCGCCGGTGCGGGTCGTCAAATCCGCTTCTGCTGCTTGATGAGATCGACAAGATAGGCAATGATTTCCGAGGCGACCCTTCGGCAGCTCTGCTTGAGGTTCTCGATCCGGAGCAAAATTCTCATTTCCACGATAACTATGTCGATATTGACTATGATCTGTCGAAGGTAATGTTTATTGCAACGGCCAATACTCTTTCGACTGTCCCCCAGCCTCTTATCGACCGAATGGAAGTAATCGATATGGCAGGATATCTTCTTGAAGAGAAAATCGAGATCGCTCTCAGACATCTTGTCCCCAGAGCATTGGAGGCCAACGGATATACCACCGACGAAATCCACTTTGAACGCGAGGCAATTATCAAAATTATCGAGGGTTATACTGCCGAAAGCGGTGTCCGCCAGCTTGAAAAGCAGATTTCGGCGATCGTTAGAAAAATCGTCTTAAAGAAAATGCGTTCAGGAGAGCAGGTTACCACTGTGACATCCGATGATGTTGTTAAGATGCTCGGCGTTGAGCGATATACACGCGACCGCTATGAGGCCGGTGTCATTCCCGGAGTAGCAACCGGACTTGCCTGGACAGCTGTCGGGGGCGAAATTTTATTTATTGAATCCTCGTTTGCCAAAGGTAAAGGTGAGAAGCTGACGCTGACAGGTAATCTCGGCGATGTTATGAAAGAATCGGCTATGATTGCGCTACAGTATGTCAGGGCGCATACCGATATATTCGGCATAGACGCATCGCGTTTCGACGACGCGACTCTACATATCCATGTTCCAGAAGGTGCCATCCCCAAAGACGGGCCTTCAGCCGGAATAACCATGGCTACGTCAATTATTTCAGCAGCTACGGAGCGTCCGGTTAAAGCGCGTCTGGCAATGACGGGAGAAATCACGCTTCGAGGTAAAGTACTCCCTGTCGGAGGCATTAAAGAAAAGATACTTGCGGCTAAACGGGCTGGTATAACCGAAATTGTCCTTTCTGAACAAAATCGTAAGGACATCGAAGACATTCGCGCAGATTATCTCGAAGGGCTGACTTTCCATTATGTCGGTCGTGTCGAGGAAGTCGCGAAGATCGCTCTTGAAAACTGACAAATGATTTTTTCAGCCGCCATGGCGTTTATGTCGGCGGAGTTGGCTATCTTTGCAAAAATATCGCGATATGAAAATTTTTACAAAAGAGGAACGTGCTGCCCTCGACCGTTATTCTGTCGAGGAAGAGGGAGTTAGCGTTTCCGAACTCATAAACCGCTTCGCTGAAGGTGTGACTGCTGAAGTCATGAAGCGCCTGCGGCCGGGGCAGCCTGTGACAGTATTCGCGGGTCCCGGCAATAATGGCGCCGATGCATTGGCCGTTGCCCGTATGCTGATTGATCAGGGGGTTGATCCGTTGGTCTATCTTTTCAATGTGCGAGGCAACAGCCTGACACGCGACTGTCGCGATCAGCGCGAAATGCTTCTCGCCACTCGTAGAGTAAGGCTTATCGAGATAATCGATTCTATGGAACCGCCGCAGTTGTCGCGCGACCATCTTATTATTGACGGCCTTTTCGGTTCGGGATTACGTAATCCTCTCAGTGGCGGATTCATGACGCTTGTGCGTGAAGTCAACGAGTCAGGTGCCGATGTCGTTTCGATAGACCTTCCGTCAGGACTTTTCCCCGACTGGAATCCGAACTCTATATCTCGCAATATTGTCCATGCCAATCTTACGGTTGCAGCAGAGTATCCAAGATTGTCATATTTTATTGCCGACAATGCAGCTCTGGTTGGTCAGGTTAAGTTGATAAGCGTCGGGTTAAGCAAGACTTATGCTGCCGATGTGCCTGCCAAATATCATCTTGTCGAGTCGGCCGACATAACGAGAGTTCTTCGTCCCCGCAATCCATTTTCAACCAAAGATGATTACGGAACAGCTTTGCTTGTGGCAGGAAGCTATGGAATGATGGGGGCTGCTCAGTTTGCCGCCCGCGGCGCCCTGCGCGCCGGTGTCGGACGGCTGTTGATCCATTCGGCTCGTTGTGGCTTCAATATTCTTCAGACTGCGGTTCCTGAGGCAATGTTCCTTCCGGACAAAAACGACATAGTCGTCAGTGACATTGTAATTAACCGTGAATATTCCGCCATCGGAGTCGGGTCGGGACTTGGAACCGCCGATGCGACAGTTCTCGCTCTCGATTCGTTCTTGAAAAAATATCGGATGCCGACGGTTCTCGATGCCGATGCTCTGAATTGTATCGCACGTCGTCCGTCGATGCTCAATTCGCTTGTCCCGGGTTCAATCCTTACACCCCATGCCGGTGAGTTCGACAGGCTTTTCGGCCAGCAGCAGTCGGCGGAGGCCCGACTGATTAAGGCAGTGGAGATCGCCCGTAAGTATAAAATTACATTGATACTTAAAGGTCATTACACAGCCGTTATCCGTCAGGACGGCAAGATATTCTTCAATTCTTCCGGTGGCCCAGCAATGGCTACCCCCGGATCAGGCGATGTGCTGACCGGTATTGTGACGGGCCTTTTGGCTCAGCATTACGAACCTCAGATTGCGTCCGTTGCCGGAGTCTATATCCACGGTCTTGCAGGTGACATCGCCGCACGAGATCTTGGTTCTTATAGTGTCAATGCTTCAGATATAGCCGATGCCATAGCTCCGGCTATTAAATCACTACTAATTACCCGACAATGAAATTCAAATCGATATTTCCTATCATTCTCACGGCTGTGACCCTTGTGCCTGTGTCAGCTCAGACCACTCAGAAACTGACAGCCAATAAACTTCGTGAATATGGACTTGAATATGTTTTGCCTCAGACGAGATTAAACGTTACCCTCGCTGCGCGCAAGACAGTCAGTGAGCCCGGTGAATTTGCTCTATATGCAAAAAAGTATCTTCATATCGACCCGATTCTGAAACCGTCGACAAACTGGGAACTCGTTGATGCGGAACTGCTGTGCGATGCCGTAGCCGATGATTCAGAACGCTGGCTCGTTCAGTTTAAATCCGGTTCCACTCCGTTTATTATTGTTACAGAACAAGGATTCCCGGTCTCTGTAAATGACGAGAGTTATAAGCCCGATCCTGTTGCGCGCCCTACCCTGCGGTCTGTTGCAGCCGAGCCTACCGCGCTCGAACTTCCTGCCGCTCGAGAAGCTATGACTGAAGAGATGCTTCGCAGCAATTCTTCGGCCAAACGTGCGGAACTTGCCGCGGCGCGTATTTATGAGATACGGCAACAGCGCAGTGATATTATTTCCGGTCAGGCCGACGCTATGCCTGCCGATGGTCAGGCAATGAAGCTTGTGCTCGATGCATTATCGCAACAGGAAGCCGCTTTGACCGCTATGTTCGCAGGAACAAAGAAGACGTCTACCGAAGTTATTACCGTCAGTGTTGATCCTCCGATGGGCGATGACGCCACTCGTTTTGTCGTCGCGCGTCTGTCGGCGACAGACGGTCTTGTCGGAGCCGATGACCTGTCGGGTCAGCCGATTTATATTGAATTTACTGATATTGCAACATCAGAGTTGCCCGTCAACGAAAAGGGTGAAACTAAAACATTCCCTAAAGGCGGACTTGCTTACAGGATCCCCGGAGAAGCAACTGCAATAGTTTCTTTTGATGGCAGAGAATTAGCCAAAGAACGCTTTAGTGTTGCCCAGTACGGTGTCGTATTTGGTCTTGAACCGGCTTTGTTCACTGATAAGAAAGCTCCTGCGTATCTTCGTTTCAATCCTCTTTCGGGGAGTGTCCGTGAATTAGGAACCTTAGCACAATGACGGCTCTGACGGCATCGTTGCGCAAGACGATCGCATCGCTTGACTCTGTCTCGAAGCGGCGCGAATATGGCCTTTTTAAGGCTGAAGGCTTAAAGTGCGTCACCGACACCTCGCGCGGTTTTGCAATCTCAGAACTGTTTGTCTCAGGCAAATGGCGCGAAGATAATCCGGGCGTCCTTGAAAATGCTACTGTAATCAGTGCGCGTGACATCGAGCGAATGAGTTCAATGTCGACACCACCGGGAGTTATAGGTGTGTTCAGGATTCCGACTTTCGAGCCCTTTGGCCCTGAAAATCTTAAAGGAAGGCTGACACTTGCCCTCGATTCTATCCGTGATCCCGGAAATCTCGGCACTATCATCAGAGTCGCCGACTGGATGGGGGTTCGAGACATTGTTTGTTCAGGCGACACGGTAGATTGCTATTCGCCTAAAGTTGTTCAGGCGACAATGGGCAGCCTCTCGCGTGTGAAATGTCATTACCTTGACCTTCGCGAGTTGCTCGCTGCTTCTCCGGTCAAAGTCTTTGGAACATTCCTTAATGGAGAGAATATATATCGTTCTCAGCTTGAAAGCAACGGTGTCATCGTTATTGGAAACGAGAGCCACGGTATATCGCCGGAAATAGAGTCGGTTATTTCGCGACGGCTTACAATTCCGACATTTCCTGAAGGCGCAGACGCTGCCGAATCGCTGAATGCGGCGGTTGCTACTTCCATAGTCCTATCTGAATTCCGAAGCAGACAATGGCAAAAAAAGAATTGACAACAGCGTGGTTCTGTACTTCCTGTGGAGCTTCTTCATCGAAATGGATGGGGCGATGTCCGCAGTGCGGGGAATGGAACACTCTTGTAGAAGAGCGTGTTACGACGAAAAGTGCATCGAAATCTATTACAGGAGTCAGCAAGCTGACATCGTCTGCGCCTGTTCCGATCTGCGATGTCGAGACCGTTGATCATCAGAGAATCAAGCTCCCGAGCAATGAGCTTAACCGCGTTCTTGGCGGCGGTCTTGTAGCCGGTTCTATGGTGCTGATCGGCGGCGAGCCGGGTATTGGAAAATCCACACTCGTATTGCAGAATGTTCTGTCGATTCGATCGCGGCGAGTTCTGTATGTCAGTGGCGAAGAAAGTGCCCCACAGTTAAAAATGAGGGCTGATCGTATCGGACGTGCCACAGATAGCTGTCTGATAGCCTGTGAAACGTCGCTTGAGGCAATTCTTGAACATATAAATAATGTCCAGCCGGGCCTTGTTGTAATTGATTCGATTCAGACGATAGCTTCTGACGCTCTCGAGTCGGTGGCAGGCAGCGTGAGTCAGGTACGTGAATGCGCTGCTTCGTTGCTCAGGGTAGCAAAATCTACCGGGATTCCCGTAATTCTTATCGGACATATTACCAAAGAGGGATCTCTTGCCGGTCCGAAGGTTCTGGAGCACATTGTCGACGCCGTAATTCAGTTCGAGGGCGACCGCCAGCATCTTTATCGATTATTGCGTCCGATAAAGAATCGTTTCGGCTCGACATCCGAACTCGGAATATATGAAATGTGTCAGCGTGGATTGCGCGAAGTCACTAATCCCTCAGAGGTCATGACTTCAGGCTTCGGTGACGACTTATCGGGGATAGCAGTAGGTGTCACTATAGATGGCGTGCGGCCGTTTCTGATTGAAGTTCAGGCTCTTGTCAGTTCTGCTGCCTACGGAACGCCGCAGCGTTCAGTTACAGGTTTTGACGCCAAGCGCATGAATATGTTGCTGGCTGTTCTCGAAAAACGCGTCGGATTTAAACTCGGACAGAAAGACGTATTCCTTAATATTGCCGGAGGCTTGCGTGTAAGTGACCCCGCACTCGATCTTGCCGTTATCAGTGCCATCCTGTCGAGCAATGTCGATATGAAAGTACCCCGACTGACAGCTATGACCGGCGAAGTAGGCCTTTCGGGAGAGATACGTCAGGTAACAAGAATTGAACAGCGTATAGCCGAGGCTGAAAAAATGGGCTTTGAGCAAATTCTCGTGCCATCTCATAATCTGAAAGGAATTGATCTATCACGTTTCAGGTTACGTGTAACAGAGGTGTCGAAAGTTGAGGAAGCTTTCAAGGCGTTGTTCTCATAAATTCAGATTCAATATGAAGTTTTCCGATATTCCGTCTCACGACGCTGTCAAACAGCAACTGCGAAACCTTGTGGCAGATGACCGCATCCCCCACGCGCTTCTTATCGAAGGCCCCTCGGGTATCGGAAAGTTTGCCATGGCTCGCGCGTTTGCCCAATATATTCATTGTCAGCATCGGACACCCGATGGAGAGCCTTGCGGAGTTTGTCCATCGTGCCTTCAGCATCAGAGCCTCAACCATATTGACACGTTATTTTCTTTCCCGGTAGTCAAGACTGAACGATTCAAGGGAGAAGCGCCGGTATCGACAGATTTCTATGAGCAATGGAAAGAATATCTGTCTGAGAACCCATTCATGAATTTTGCGAAGTGGGCCGACAGTTTCGAAAAAAAGAATGCCCAGCCTGTGATATACGCATCAGAGAGCGATTCCCTTATATCTCGGCTGAGCACAACGGCCCATGCATCAAGATATAAGATTGTGTTGTTATGGCTTGCCGAACGCATGAATCCTGATTGCGCCAACAAACTTCTCAAACTAATTGAAGAGCCTCACGGCGACACCCTGTTTATTATGACGTCAGATAACCCTGAGATGATTCTTCCGACAATTCTTTCGCGTTGCAGAAGAATGGATATGCATCGTCTCGACGACGACACGATTGCCCGTTGGCTCATCTCAAGTCATGGCGTCAATCCGACTGATGCAACTGCATTGGCGCATATTGCCGACGGGAGTCTTACGGCAGCCCTCTCTCAATTGACAGGATCGTCTGAAGCCAATTCAAACCTTGAACTGTTTATCCGGCTCATGAGGCTCGCATATCAGCGAAAGGTTGCCGAGTTACGCCGATGGGCGTCAGATGTCAATGCTCTTGGCCGAGAGGGGGAACTTCGGTTCTATGATTATTGTCAGAGGCTTCTCCGTGAGAACTTCATATTTAATTTCGGAGTTCCGCAGATACAGTATATGACACGGACAGAAACTGATTTCAGCCGCAACTTTGCCCGCTTTATCAACGAGAACAATGTCGAGCAGCTGGTCGAGGTTTTCAACAAGGCAGCTGTCGACGTTGCCGGAAACGGTAACGGGAAAATTGTAAATTTCGATCTCGCAATCTGCGTAATTCTGCTTTTAAAGAACTCATGACAGAGTTGAACGAAGAGAATTTTTTTCTGCGGCGTGTAGCAGAGGTACTGATGGCTCATGACGGCTCTAAGCTACACCGATTCTGTATTATTGTTCCTTCGCGACAGGCAGGCGACTGGTTTCTGCGTCATCTTAGAAAGCTCGCGAGACGCCCCGGACTAACGCCTTTGGTCATTACTCTTCCCGAATTGTTTGAGGATATGTCCGGGTTGTGTCGGGCCGATTCTCTTGAATCTCTTTTTCTGCTTTATGAAGAGTATCGGAAACTTACCTCAGCTGTTGAGCCGTTTGACCGTTTTCGCTTCTGGGGGGAAATGATTCTCAATGATTTCGATGAGATTGACAGATTTAATGTCGATCCTCGCGATCTGTTCACGAATGTGAAGCGTCTTCGTGAGATTGCCACTGACTATCTTACAGACGACCAACGTAAGGCGATATCGTTTTATTGGCCTTCTGCCGCCCGCGATCTTCAGCCTGTATCAGACAGGATGTGGCTCCATTTGTATCCCGATGGTGATTCGTCGTTCAAACGTCTGTGGGAGATTCTCTCTCCGTTGTATGAAGGATTTCAGAAGAGACTACGGAATCTGGGAGCTGCCACCTATGGAATGTTTCTGCGCGATGCCTTGCACCGTGTCACAGCTGAAGGAGAATCGTGCCTGAAATTTGACCACTATGTCTTTATAGGGTTCGATATGCTCGCCACAAACGAGGTGGCTTTTATGAGCATTCTTCAGAATCTTGGCAGAGCTGATTTTTATTGGAAAGTCAATTCTCCGGTTTTCAGGAATCCAGACAGCCATGCCGCCCATTATGTCAGACACTTTGTCGATATTTTCCCTTCTCGATATGAACTTGTCGAAGATGAAATTACGACTTTCCCTGAGATTGAAATTGTCGGGTGCGCATCAAGGGATGCACAGGCGCGAATGGCAGCAAAGTGTCTTACGAAATGGAACGTGGATTCTGATGACGGATGCGACACGGCAATCGTTCTTACCGATACAGCTATGCTTTCGCCTGTTGTCGATTCAGTCGAAAGTGCTTATCCGATGAGTTTAAACGTCGGGTTTTCACTTCGCGATACGCCTGTTGCGAATCTAATGCGCTGCATAACACGCCTTCATGCTCATTCGCGTTTAAATGCTGAAGGAATTCCGGTGTTTTTTCGAGAAGACATCAGACTTCTCGCTGCCGGCTCGCTTCTTCAGGCTGTTGAACCTGAAGGATGCCGGAAATTATTGGCCTTTGTCGCCAATAGCCGTAGTTTCGCACTGGCTGCTTCTGAAATCAATGAAGCAGTTCCTGAGTTATCAAAGCTGTTCGTGCATCTTAAAGACAACGACTTTGACGACATATTCAAATATCTCGAAGAGCTCGTCGCATTTCTGACAGAGCGGTGCGTGCATATTGACGGCGCATTTAGAGACAGACTATATCTCGAATCGCTTGACAGGTCTCTGAAACGTCTTAAATCGTCGCTTTCACGCTATAATATCGATGTCCGTGAGACAACAGCGCTATATATGCTCGAGCGTCTGACCCTTCGTGAAACTGTCAGCTTGCGTGGCAAGCGTCTCGAGGGTGTCCAGATTTTGGGAATCGGCGATACGCGGGCATTGGATTTTAATAATGTGGCGATTCTGACAATGAACGAAAAGGTTTTTCCTCGCAGAGGCAGCCGTAAATCGTTTATTCCCGACGTTATCCGTAAGAGTTTCGGACTTCCCCCTTCGCGGACTGACGAGAATCGAGCCGCATATCTTTTCTATTCGCTTATAGCGAGAGCACGCCGTGTGTCAATATATTACGATACTCGCAAGGGGCGTAGCGGAGGCGATGCCTCGCGCTACATCCTACAGCTCCTTTATCTGGCAAATCCCGATAAATTGCGTTTTGTCCGTGGAAGCTTCAAGCCTGAGTCGTTCTCCACAGACCTTATTTCAGTTTCAAAAAAGTCGCCGGAAATTATCGAGGCATTGAACAGTTATAGGATGCTTGAGCCAAGCGATCCGCAAGCAAGGTTCCTGTCGGCATCAGCGTTAAACACCTATATCGGGTGCCAGCTTAAGTTCTACCTTGAAAATATATGTGGTTTATATCAGGAAGAATTCCGAGAGAACTATGTTGATGCGGGGATGTACGGATCGATAGTGCATCGTGCCTTTGAGCTCCTATATAATGAAGCGCGCGGAAATCGGAAGTCAGTTACCGTCGATTCAGCTCTTATTGACAGATGGCTCGACCCATCCATGCGAAAGATTGACAAAGCTCTTGAGGATGCCTTAAGAGAGTTGTATTACAACAGCGACGATGTATCGAAGAAAGTGCAACGAGGTGAGACAACGATGCTGATGACGGTAATGCGCAAGATCTTAAAGAATGTGCTGATTGCCGAACGAGCGTCTGCCCCCTTTGAATTTATCTGCGCTGAGAAACTTGTTAAACACCGCTGGACGCTGAACGATGATATTTCCGTCAATATAAAAATGTTTATTGACCGCATTGACAGACGAAACGGACATCTGGTTTTTGTTGACTATAAAACCGGTGATGAGCCTCTGTCGTTTGATTCCGTCGGTGAGTTGTTCGACAATTCAGGTAAGAAGCGACCGAAAGGAATTATGCAGTTGCTGTTATATTCATCTGTCTATTCTCAGTTCAGACCTTCGGAATGCGACAATGGCATTGAGCCGCAACTCTACAGGTTGCGCAGCTTCAGCAGACCCGCGCTCGAGCCAATCACTTATAGTGGTTCACCTTTGACTGACACACGGCCGCTCTTAGAAGAATTCAATGCCGAAATGTCGAAAGTGATTGAGGAATTATTTGACCTTGATGTACCGTTCCGTCAGTCAGAAACTGATAAGGAATGTAAGTTTTGCTCCTTTAAGCAGCTCTGCAACCGTAATCCCCGACAATACTGATATGGCAGGTCTGTATGTGCATATCCCTTTGTGTGCTTCAAAATGTTTTTATTGCGACTTTTACTCAGGGCCGTTTTCTTCCCGTTCTCATGAGCTTGTCGATGCTCTCCTGACTGAGTGGAAGCTTCGGTCTGATCTTCTATCTGAAAACTTAGAGACGCTTTATATCGGTGGTGGTACCCCCTCGCAACTCCCTATTGAAGAGCTGTCGCGTTTGTTGGACGCCCTCCCCTCGCCTTCGGAGATAACAGTGGAGGTCAATCCTGAAGATGTTGATGAAAATTATATCAGAGGGCTTGTCAATTCAGGCGTGAACAGAATAAGCATGGGGGTTCAGTCGTTATGCGACGATGAACTAAGGGCTGTGGGCCGACGTCATACTGCCGCCAGGGCTATGGAGGCTTATGCGATAATTCGAGGCGAGGGAATCGATAATATTTCGTTGGATCTCATATACGGACTTCCCGGCCAGACGCTTGATAGCTGGCGACGCTCTCTTGAAGGGGTAATATCGCTCGGGCCGGAGCATCTGTCAGCATATATGTTGTCATGGGAGCCCGGGACAAAACTTTGGGCGATGCGGAAAGCCGGTAGAATATCCGAGTCATCAGACGAGCTTCTTGTAGAGATGTATATCGCATTGTGCTCGTTAGCAAGTAGCTCCGGCTATGAGCATTATGAGATATCGAATTTCGCATTACCCGGAAAGAAGTCGCGACATAATTCATCGTACTGGGATATGACGCCATATCTCGGACTCGGGCCTGGAGCATTCAGCTATATCGATGGGAAGCGTGGCTCTAATGCGGCATCTTTGAAGGATTATCTCAATGCAAAAGGCATTGGAACATATTCCGAAGAAGAGCAGGAGCCTACTGATTTAGCCAACGATATGATATTTACGGCTTTGAGGACCTCAAAAGGTCTGACAACTTCGAAACTGGGCGATTATGAGGACGGCTTTATGAAGGCCGCTGAACCGCTGCTGGCGAACGGGCAGCTCGTCAGGACTTCAGATGGCGCTCTGCGTCTGACGGAGCAGGCATGGCTGATAGCCGATCCGTTGATTGCCCGGTTGCTTGTCGAGTGAACGCTGTCAGGAATGTTGATACAGGTAACGTTTGATAGAACGCTTTGGCGTTTTTTCAAATTCCTCATCCATTATTCTGAAAGTTGAAACCTGACTGTAGCTCGGGATCTCGCGGTTGAGCTGCGATATGTTTTCGCGCATTGTGGCGTCGATCGCCGCTTCATCCAACCCCATAGCCTGTGCAGCGTCATAGTCGGGATAAATCAGAGCTACGAGACGGCCTTTCTCTTCGACAATCAAAGACTCTCCCACAAGCGCCATATTGTTCAGCGTGTGTTCGATCTCTTCGGGATAGATATTCTGACCGGATGGGCCGAGAATCATGTTTTTATTTCGGCCGCGAATATATATGAACCCGTCGTCATCGACTGTGCATATATCTCCTGTAGACATCCATCCGTCGCGCATTACGGCAGCAGTAGCATCGGGATTCTTATAGTATCCTGCCATCACATTCTCGCCTTTCACCCATAACACACCGGGTATTCTGCTCGGATCAGGAGAGTCAACGCGGATTGACATTCTGTCGACAGTCTGTCCGCAGCTTCCAATTCGAGCCTCGCTCCACGAAGAATAGCTTATAAGCGGGGCACACTCGGTCATTCCATAACCTATAGTGTAAGGAAAGCCTATCTTTTTCATAAACTTCTCAACTTCCGGATTGACAGCTGCGCCTCCGAGGATAATCTCGTGGAGATTGCCTCCGAAACTTGCCTGAAGTTTATTCTTGATTTTAGCAAGAAGTCTGTCGTCGACGTAAGGAACTCTCAGCAGCAGTTTCATAAGCGGCTTCTCGAGCAATGGATAAACCCTTGTGCGGATAATTTTCTCTATAATGAGCGGAACTGCGACAATCAGTTTGGGCCTGACTTTTTCGAATGCCGCGGTTATTACCCGTGGAGATGGCACACGGGTGAGAAAATTCAGATTGGCACCCACGGAGAATCCATAAACGACATCAACCATCAGACCATACATATGTGCCATCGGCAACATACTCACGATACCGTCTCCCGGTTCTAACATTCCGAGATTGTCAATGCAGTATTCGAGATTGCTACGCAGATTGCCGAACGTCAGCATAACACCTTTTGAAAAACCTGTTGAACCTGATGTATAGCTTATAAGGGCAACCTCTTCAGGGCTGTCGGCATGATATTTTACATTGTCGGGAGTGAAGCGTTCGGGATAGGCATGGCCGAACATTTCGTTGAGGTGGCTTCGTGCATAGTCAAGCTTATCGTCGCGTGAGAATAGCAATGCGAAATCGTTGACAGCCAAAACACCTGCGAGTGCTTGCATGGATTCAGGATCGAGGTCGTCCCAAATGCCGCGGTCGACAAAGAACAGGCGTGCGTCGCTATGATTCACGAGATGATGAACAGTATCGGCTTTGAATTCATGAAGGATCGGCACGATGACGGCACCATAGCTCAACGCCGCAAAAAAAGTAACTGCCCATGCAGCGGAATTACGGCCGCAAAGTGCAATTTTGTCACCGGGCGCAATACCTATGTGATTGAACAGTAGATGAAGCTTGGCTATTTTCCTGGCAACATCCTTATATTGATATGAGGCTCCGTCGAAATCTGTGAGGGCCATTCGATCCCAGTTTTTACGGACGGATTCAGAGAAGTAATCGTTAAGATGTATGCGGGTCATCATTATTAGGTTTGTTTTAACGACGCAAAATTACACATTTTAATCAAAAGTGTGTAATATGCATTCCTTAATAAACGCAAACCGGGCTAAGCGCAAAGTCAACTTAACAGGAGGGGCTCAATGAAAAATGCCCGTCGACAAGTGAGTGGTCGACGGACATTTAGATTATTCTGGCGCTCTATTGGCTATTTTAAAAGATAGCGTAATGGCCTTTTACTGAACGTCAGCCACAGTAAAGGTGACGTTCAACGAGGGTGTGCATGAGGGAGGGATTATTCAATGCCTCACGAGTCTCGGTGTCGTCGTAGCTGCGTAAACTGGTCTCGATTCCGTCAATCATAGCCGGTGAGAAAATGCCTTTTTCTTCGAAAATATGGCGTTTGGCTTCAAGGCAGTCGGCCGATTCATTGCAGGTGCACGGAAGCTGTTCGAGCTGGTTCAGACGGTCGGCATTTTCGGCATTGTGAATGTTGACGTCGACGTAGGTACGGGCGGCTATATCGAGCGCGTCAGCCATTTCAAATCCGTGGCGCACAGCGACAGCCAATCCGGCTAACAACTGGTAGACATCGGCCGAACCGTCGGCGTTTCTTATTTCAACAGTCTGTTTCTGACGCGGATCGATTGCGAGAGCTTCGTCATTGCTGTCGATTCCATTGATGTCGGCTGACATATCGGCATCTGCGGCCCACCCTAAGGGAACTCTGACGAGCACTGAACGGTTGCGGTCGCCCCAGCATACGTTGGTCGGAGCTTCCTGATGAGGAACGAGGCGGAAATAGCTTGTCGGAGTGGTGTTGCCGAATGCGGTAAGCGCAGGTGCTAAAGTCATAAGGCCGGCAATAGCGCGACGGGCGTCATCGCTGAGACAACGCTTGTCGTCGAGCATACGGCTCTTGCCGGTAGCAGCATCTACGAGACGCATGTGGACATGAAGTCCGGAACCTGCTTTTCCGGTGGTGATTTTCGGTGCGAATGTTACATCGAGTCCCTGACGCCAGGCAAGGTTGCGGATCACCCATTTGGCGAGCATCAGCTGATCGGCTGCTTCAATAGCATCAACCGGAACGAATTCTATTTCGTTCTGTTCATATACACGGCCATCGGAGGTGAAGTTGCCGACTTCGCTATGACCGTATTTGATCATTCCTCCCGTCTGGGCGATATAGTTCATGCAGAGAACTCTGAAATCGTTAGTTTTGGCAAAAGGAGCGCTCTCATGATAACCGTGCTGGTCAACAGCCGGGAAATATGGAGTTGCGTTGTCAATGACGTAGTATTCAAGTTCTCCCATTGCTTCGAATCTCATACCGGTAGCTTCGGTGAATGCCTCACAGGCTTTACGGAGTGTCTGTTCGGGTGAACTGTCGAGCCGGTGACCGTCTTTGTCGAAAAACGAGCACAGAAGTGTTAGGGTCGGAATCTCCGCGAACGGGTCGACAAAAGCGGTAGAGAATCGCGGAATTACATAAAGATCGCTTGAACCGGCACTGATAAACGGGAAAAGCGACGAGCCGTCGACGCGTTCTCCGAGAGTCAGAATCGTTTCAAGGTATTCCAGCGAAGTGATGACAAAATTTAGGGTCTTAAGACGCCCATCGGCTGCCGGATACATGAAATTTACCATCTCGATGTCGTTGTCGACAATGAAACGGATGATGTCTTTTCGCGTGAATTCGTTCGCCGGCTTTTTCAGATAGCTTACGACGCGATTTTTGCTGAGTTCAATTTTCTTATCCATGTCAAAGATTTAAGGTGTGTTCGCAAAGATAGCTGCGAAAACGACACGGATAGCAGTATTAACTTTATTTAACGTCTTCGACACTGATGTCAATTGAAGCAAGCTCTATGTCGCGCCCTTTGTCACTATGTAGGTCGATCTGTTCTACAAGATTTTCAATCGATTTAAAGTGTTTGTCGAAGCTTGGGATAAAATTATTAGCACCCATTTTTCGCAATAATATAATCATGGAATCGACTTTGTAGAACTGTGGCTCGCGGCATGGTGTTAAAGGAAGGTTGTCGAGGTCTTCGGCATCTGTGCCGACAGGCACAGTATGGCATATTAGTTTTTGCTCGAGCAAACGGCCTACCACCGGATCGACAAGCCTTTCCGGCAATCCGAAAGTTTCGGCAATCTCCAGTTTCGACATAGGTCGCAAGCCATATTTGAACCTCTTTACTATTACCGTCAGAATTGCCAGCTCGACTTTTATGCGATAGTCGTCGGAAATAGTGTCGACCTGACGTTCATAACTGAATGAGTTGAGATTCTGAAGAGAACAGCATATCCCCGCTCCGATAAAAGTTATGAGCCATACGAGCTGAAGCCAGATCAACAGTAATGGCAGAAATGAGAAGCTGCCGTAAATTGCATTATATTTGGCAACATACATCTGGCCTGAAACGAACAGCCACTGAAGAATCTGGAAACCTGTTCCCGCGAGAACTCCGGCAATGGCGGCATTCTTGAATGACACTTTTGCGTTTGGAATCCAGGCGTAGCAGCCTGCGAAAAACAGCCATGTCAGCACGACTGATGCACCGTCGAGACCGAGCTGAACGGCATCACTCAAAAAGCCGATGTCAAAAAAAGTTCTAAGAGTTTTCGACATGAACACCTGTATGCCGCTTGAGCAGATCAGCAATATAGGCAAGATGAGCAGAATTGCTATATAGTCAGTGATTTTGCGCCATTGTGTGCGGCGCGTCTTGACGTTCCAGATTGAGTTGAATACATCTTCAACACTGCTCAGCAGTGATATGAGTGTCCATAGGAGAAACACTATGCCTATGCCGACAAAAAGACCTCCAGAGGCCTGTGCCAGACAAGTATCGACCCATCCGAACGACATATCAAGCACTTTTGAATTGCTCGGAAACAGGCTGTAAAGTTCGCGCTGAAGGTAATCCTGAAGACCGAAACCGCGCCCGATAGCCATAAGGAGTGCCAGCATAGGCACAATAGCCAGAACTGTGCGATAAGTCATTGCGCAGGCTTTGCTCTGGAGACTGCCGTCGAGAAAACCGCGGACTGTCAGGTTTATGGTCTTGACAAGATTTACTTTGAAGGAGCGGTGTGAGTCTTGCCATACTCCTTCATCGTAGTATCTGTAGGCTTCCATTGCCCGAACGCGGATACGCTCGAAGAATGATGGGGTTCCGGAAGAGTTTTTTGACGATGACATATCGTTGAATATATAAAATGTGCGGAGAGGCTGGAGCTGCGGTCATAAGCCGGGTTATGTCATGACGACGCTTCGACCTGATTCTCTATGAAGAAAACGGTATCGGCCATCGCCATGTTCGTGTCATTTATCTCGACGGTATGTTACCACACCGCTCTGTCGGCGAATATCCGACAAGCAGCCTACCCCCCGGCAAAGGACGAGCAATCCTTATAGATGCCGGTATACTTGGCTTTGCAACCCATGAGATGTGCGGCGCCGAATGTTGCCATACGGCCCGGTGAGCTCTTACCTCGCCTTTTCACCCTTACCGGCTTGGCCGGCGGTTATTTTCTGTCACACTTGCTCTGCCGTTACCGACAGCTTCCCGTTAGGAAACATGGTGCTCTTTGTTGCCCGGACTTTCCTCCGGCCGCTCATGCGTCGGTCGGCGACACGATAGGCCGCGCTCCGTGCTCTCCAGCACTTTCTGCAAAGATAGCGATTTTCGCCTATGTCGCAAAATATTATGGATAGCATCAGAATGATTATGACCGGTTTTATGCCGGCAATCGACTGAACTTTTTGCGATTGCGGATAATCCGGGTGACCGCGTTCGGCGTCAGAAATAATCGACCTTGCGAATATTCTGTAGGATTTCTTTGGGCTTTACAGATGTATGACTATCTTTAAGCCATTGAATCGATAAATAGAATGAGATGATAAAAGTTGTCTATACCGCCACAGACTTGATTAAGACTGACGAGGGTTACTGTTTCAATGCCCTATACGCATTCAAATCCATGACAAGTGTGCGTAGCTACGAGAAATACCTCAGAAGTTCAGGCAAAGACCATCTATTATCAGTTACATCGGCTGCTGTTGACATCGACCTCTCAACTATCAATGTCGTAACGGAGCTTAAAGTCGCAGATGGAGATGTTCAATACATTGCGTCGCATGTTTTCGAGCATTACGATGATGCCCGTGACTATGTTGCTAACATAGCTTGTGCTCAGTCGGAAATAAAGACTGAGCACGACTCTGTTAAGATTCTATCACGGTTCTCTCCCGGGATTCTTCATGACGGCTGGGTAGAGTTCTGATTACAACTGATACTGGAAAGCGCCGTCAGCGAGCAACTCACGATAGCCGCGGTTGAAATACGGCTGTTCGAAATCGTTCTGACGTTCAATGCGGCCGTCCCAGATTACAAGATCGAGATCAAGAGGGACTCTCTTTTCTCGTCGAGCCTGTTCGTCGCGCCCCTGTTTAAGTTCAAGTTTTTTGAGCTTCTCCGACAGTTCGTTGTGGCTCATTTCTGTTAATCCTGCCATAACGGCATTGGTATACGTCGATCCATCGCCGCTAATTGATGCCGATTGATAAAAGCTTGAAACTGATGCCTTTTTGAAAATAGTCTGAAGCGTTTGAACAGCCTGTCCCATCTGAAATTCAGCATCGTCGGTGTTCGACGCCAAGCCTATGACGAATGAGGTCATGTTGCTGAGGCTCATTGTGGCACTCCTTTCATTGTCAGCGCGATACGTCCTCTGGGGATGTCAATATCAAGCACTTTGACATTGACAATCTGTCCAATTCTGACGACTTCGGCTGCCGATGTCGTGAATTTGTCGCTGAGCTGTGAGATATGAATGAGCCCGTTTTCTTTGATGCCTATGTCTACAAAGACTCCAAAGCCGGTTATATTATTTACTTTGCCGGAAAGAGTCATTCCGAGATGCAGATCAGCTATCGTGCGCACGCTGTCGTCATGAACGACGACATCTTCGATTTTGGCTCGCGGATCGCGTCCAGGCTTTTCAAGTTCGAGAATAATATCGGTCAAGGTCGGCAGACCTACTGCCCGCGTAGCATAGCGGTCGAGTTCGACGCGATGGAGCGTTGCGCGGTCGGTAGCGAGCTTTTCAACGTCGACACCGAGGTCTGATGCCATTTGTTCGACGAGCTCATAGCGTTCGGGGTGAACACCTGTATTGTCGAGCACGTTCTCGCCGCGAGGTATTCTGAGGAATCCGGCACATTGCTGATATGTTTTTGCGCCCATCCGCGGAACCTCGAGAAGCTGGTTACGGTTGGTGAATGGCCCGTGCTCCGTCCGGTAGTCGACAATATATCCGGCGAGAGTCGGCCCTATACCTGAAACATAGCTCAGAAGGTGTCGGGATGCCGTGTTCAGATTTACGCCGACGCTGTTGACGCATGACGATACCGTGAAATCAAGCGCTTCCTTAAGCTTTGTCTGATTGACGTCGTGCTGATATTGGCCAACACCTATCGAACACGGGTCAATTTTAACAAGTTCCGCCATCGGATCGATGAGACGGCGCCCGATTGAGACAGCGCCTCTGACCGTTACATCTTCGTTAGGGAATTCCTCGACAGCAACTTCAGAGGCAGAGTATATGCTTGCCCCTTGTTCGCTGACAACGACGACGTCGACTTTGCGCGGAAGCTCCACGTCGGTTACAAATCGCTCTGTCTCACGTGAGCCATGTCCGTTGCCGATCGCAATGACATCGATCTGATATCGGTCGACCATATAACAGAGAGTCTGGGCAGAACCGTAAAAGTCGTTTGCTGGAGGCGTCGGGAATATGACGTCGTGGGCCAAGAGATTGCCTTGAGCGTCGAGACATACAATTTTGCAGCCAGTGCGGAAGCCCGGATCAATTGCCATTACTCGTTTCCGCATCAACGGAGGCGCCATCAACATCTGTTCCACATTATCGGCAAACAATGATATGGCGGCTTTGTCGCTGCGATCTTTCAGCATATTGGCGATTTCGGTCTCGATCGACGGCCGTAGCAGTCGGCGGTAGCCGTCGACGACTGCCTGACGCACCAGTGCAGTTGCCTCAGGCTGAGAATCTGCCTTGACAAACATTCTGCACAGGCGCTCTCCCATCTCATCGTCATCAATGCTGATATTCACTTTGAGAACCTCTTCGGCCTCTCCGCGACGCATTGCCAGATAGCGATGGGAATTGATTGAACGCACAGGTTCTGACAAATTATAATAGTTCTGATATTTGCCCTCCTTGTCATTCTCCTGACGTTTGATTTCCATGCTTGAAACCATGCCGTTACGCAAAAACTTGGCGCGGACGATCGCACGGGCTTTCTCGCTTTCACTAACCCATTCCGCTATTATGTCAAGAGCTCCGGCTATGGCTGCATCGCCGTCGAATACGTTTTCAAGCTTCCGGGCCATACAGGTTGCGCGCATCTTGATTCCGCCAAGTTGTTGCGCCATAATAATTTTTGCCAGCGGCTCAAGCCCGGCCTCGCGGGCAACCTGAGCGCGAGTCCTGCGGTGAGGCTTGTATGGGAGGAAAAGATCCTCGAGAAGTGTTGCGTCTGTGATAGCGAGGATTCGATCCTTGAACTCAGGTGTCAGTTCACCCTTCCCCTTTATTGTCTCGATAATATATTGTTTGCGCTTGTCAAGCTCAGTCAGCGCCTGATGACGCAACCAGACTGTGCGCAGCGTCGTTTCTGTCATCGAGCCTGTGGCTTCTTTACGATAGCGGGCTACAAACGGAATGGTGGCTCCGTCATCGAAAAGTTTAAGCGCCGCGGCCACGTGGCGTTTAGTATCATTGATTTCCTCAGCTATTATTGCCGCATGTTCTTGAAGCATAGTAGTTTAATTCTTTCGAAGGGTAATGAGGGTAATTTCTGGTGTAGCTCCTATACGTGCCGGAAATCCTACTGTTCCGGCACCTATGTTTACATAGAGCTGATGGCCGTATTTGTCGTCATATAATCCACCCCAGAGCGGGTAGACCCATTTTGCCGGCGAGAATCCGCCGACTTCAAGCTGCATGGCATGAGTATGTCCAGACAGTGTGAGAGCAATTTTTTTATTAGGATTATTGCTGATATCAGTGCCCCAATGGCTCGGATTATGACTCAGTAAAATTCTGGTAATGCTGTCAGGAACTCCGACTGTTGCGTTCGCAAGATTACCGTAAGTCGGGAATGGAGGTTGAGATATGTTTTCCACGCCGACAACAGCGATTGAGTCGTTACCACGGCTGACATATATTGTAGAATCATTCAGCAGTGTCCATCCCATTTCTCTCTCTATGGCATTGAGCCGTAGGTTATTGGCAATACGGTCTGATGGAGAGTCCCATACGGAATAATCCCCGTAATCATGATTGCCGAGAATTGATACAACTCCGTCAGGAGCATGCAGTTTCCCTAATATTTCCGTGAAAGGTTCGATTTCTACGGTTCTCCTGTTGACAATGTCACCTGTGAATGTTATCATGTCGGCCCCGAGCGCGTTTATGCTGTCGACGAGCGATGATATGAATGTCGTGTCATTGCCGAATGTTCCTGTGTGAAGATCGCTGAACTGGGCAATTTTATAGCCGTCAAATGTATCCGGCAAATCAGGAATTGTAACTTCTATATGTTTAATGTCGATGTCAGTGCGGTTTATCAATGCTCCCCACCACATTGCAAAAAACAATCCGACGGCAATAATTATTCCGGTAACCGACAGCCATGATGCGGGCTTGCGGTGCCAAAGCCTGGGTGTCTCGGCTAAAAGAGCTAATACCGACCAAATTGTCTTGGGTATATATACTGTCAGGTATCCCCACAGCATCCACATCACAGCAAGCAGTACTTCTTCACTTCCGGAGCGCCGCGGAAGAGATATTGCCGTCACGATCATTGCCAGCATCGCAATGGAAAAAACAGCATGAACCCATTTGAGCCATTTGAATCGTGTCAGACGGCTCAGCTTGCGGAAGATAAAGATGTCTTCAGTGATGCCGACGACTATAAATATTATCAGCGGCAACAGGAATAGTCTCATTCTGGCTCTTGTTCGGCTCTGAGTTTGTTGATTAGCGGATTGGCATACATTGTATACATCATCCGGCGCATATAGGCATAGTCTTCGTCACTGAGATCGGGAATCTCAACTTTCTGTAGCTGGTGGGTTATATATTCCTCGAAAGCATTTGATTCGCGCTCGGTATACAGCATTTCGAAAGTGCGTCGGCCTGTCAGACGGTCATGCGCTATGTAGTTTATCGCATATATCTTATATCCGGTATGTATCCAATGGTCAATCCAGTGGCAAACCTGTTCGAGAAGTGTGCTGCGGTCTATGTCGACAGACAGTCGGCTCAGACGTTCATTGAGGCATTTACCAACGGCAAAATGGACACGTCCCTTGAACTGAAGCAACCCTGTTTCCATACTGAACAGATCATCGCGCATTGATTTTTTGAATTCCGGATCGCGTTTCTTCAGCAGAAACTCTCTGGCTTTCAGATAGTCGTTCGGATCGTATTCGTAAGCGATAGAAACCGGGCAAAGATTTATTGCCATGAGGTTCTGTCTGGTCGAACCGCCACCGGCAAGCGAAAGCATTTTTATAAGGCTTTCCTGAGTGGTGTCTGATGAATCTTTGGCTCGCCCCTGCCGCTGCGCTATCCAGACACTACGCCGTTTATCCTGAATAGCATAATGGATATAGGCGCTGAGTTCGCGTGCCGCTGTCAAAGCTTCGAGACGGGGTAAATCGCGTTTTACAACGAAACAGCCGTTCAGTTTAACCAGAGTCGCTATCCAGTCAAAGATCAGCAGATTGCTGCCAATGGCGACCTCGCTGGCCTGACGCCCGTTGCGAAAGAAGCAGATATTCAGGAAAGAAGCATCGAGGACAATATCCCGATGGTTGGTTATGAATGTGTAGGGGGTTTCACGGTTAAGATTCTCAATGCCGCTGATTGACACACCCGAGGTCGTTTTTTTGGCCATCATTTCCATGAAAGGCCACATAATCTGATGCTGGAATGTCGCTTTATCGCGTATATTCAGCAAAGTTCTGACAAATTCGGGATAGTCGACATCGGGCAGAACATATTTAACGGCATGTTCCAGACCCGGCTCCTTGACCATTCGGGCCATGTTGTCATGGAAATTAGAATCGTCGACTGGAGCTATATCGCTGAAATTTAAGGGTTCACTCATTAGTTAGATGGTGGGAGGGTTTAGAGGAATTAATCCGGCCAAATCGTTATATGGGCCAAAATTACAAAATTAATTTTACCCGACAACGAAAAAACTTAAAAAATCTGCGCCATCCGGCATGCGCCCGTTCAATTACACGCCTTTGCCGTATTGTTCCTCAAGATAAGCTTCGCAAGCGATTGCCAGTTCGTCGTACCATTCGTTGCCGAAGCGCGTCCTCAAAGGTCCTTCGAGAAATTGATAAAGACGTATTCCACGTTTTTGACCGAGCCGTCGGGCTGGTTCGCAGACATCCCATTTGTGATAGTTGACGGCAGTGAAGGTCGGGTATTCCGTCAATCGAAGCGGGTATAGTCGGCATGAAGCGGGTTTGCAGTCGTTGCACAGTCCTTTCCGCTGGGCTATTTCAAGTGAGCAAAGCCATATATTCCCCTCCTTGGATTCTTCAGTGCCGTTGCAACGGGTCGCAAAGACACAGTTTTCTCCACATACAAGCTGCGTTACAAGATCACCATCACAATCGACATAGCTGACACCGGCCTCGTTAATTTTTCTCAGAGATTCTTCGGGGAGAAACCGGGCCACTTTTTCCACCGATTTTTCGAGTTGTTCAGATTCTTCAGGGGTTATTGGAGCGCCGGAATCGCCCTCGACGCAGCATATGCCATGACATGCCTCAAGATCACAACAGAAAAATTGCTCGGCAAGATCAAGTGAGACAAGAGTGTTCTGTATCTGTAGCATGAGTGTCTCTTCGCTATTTATCATTGGTTAGAATAAAATACTTTTACACCGGCCAAACGGTCATACCGACTGCCTCTTGGCCGATAGTAGACGCGCACGGTGTATTCGTTCACAGTTGGATATTTATCGCCTTCGATTGCTGACGTCAAACCGATGTTTTGTCCGTCTGCGACGGCAAGATATTGATAGTTGTAGGCTCCCTGTTTTAATAAAAGCCGCTTTTCGTAGCGGCCCGTAGTCCGGTTATATAACATTTTTGATCCGTCGTCGAAGCTGCGTTGTGTAAAGTCTCCGTCGAGATAAACGTCGAAACCGTGAAGCTCGTCCATCTCCAGGGCGAAATCAACAAGCGCATAATCGGCTTCTGTGTCGCTTCTGTCAGAGTCATATTCGCGGATGGTGAAGCGTCCGTGTTGAGTCTGGTCGTAGAGGTACATTTCGTCTTTTCGCGGTGTGTCGGGCGCGAGAGTGAAATGATAGTAAGGCTCGATTCTGTCAATTGCTTCCACATGCATTCCGGGGTAATTGACCGATACCGTTTCCATACGCCGATATTCATTCCCGGCGTTGAATATCATGGGCCGAAGATGTTCAAAAATAGCCTTTTTACCAACAGCGCGCAACGGACGTGTAATTTCGATTGAGTTGTCGCTGCGTTCGTTCTGTTCAATGACCAGTTTTAAATCACTGTAAATATCATCTATAGGTGTATCGCCTGCGTCAACGGTAACCGAGAGTTGCTGATGGCTGTCGTTGGTGTCAATGTCGGTCCGCGAACTAACATCTCCCGTTATTGCCATTGAGTCTTCACTTATGCTGAATCGGGCGGTAAGTAGTGTTGATTCCGGATCATCTTCCGGATAAACCCGCACTAAGTAGTTGCCCGAGATTAAGGGGCGCATCTGTGCGTTTGGTATGGCTATGCGATAGTTGACGTAATGAACCGTTGTGGCTCTGGAATAATCATAGTCGTCAACGTCCCCCTGATTGAATCCGTCGAGAAATTCGCTGTCGACGAGTCCTTCAGGACGCCATGAGGCATCGCAGTGGATGAGCTCATAGCGCATGTAGCGTCGTTCGTCAGCAAGTTCGTCGAACGATATCAGAATTCTGTCGTCACCGTTCAGCGATATTACCGGAGGCATCATTCTGCGGCCTTCAACTTCAACCTGAAGGGTTTTGAACGCAGGGTTATATATGCGTTGTCGGGTATCGCTTGTCTGAGCTGAAAGCGAGAGCATCCCGGAGAGAAAAAGTAGAAGCGCAAATAGATGTTTTACCATTCGATCGGAGTCTGATTATGGCTTATGAGCCATTCGTTTGCCCGCGAAAAATGATGGTTGCCGAAAAAGCCGCGCGAGGCGCTCAGAGGCGAAGGGTGTGGCGATGTCAATACGAGATGGCGGCTTCGGTCGATAAAAGCGCCCTTGCGGGCGGCGGCGGCTCCCCAAAGGATAAAGACAAGTCCTTCGCGGTCGAGCGCAAGTCTGACAACTGCTTCGTCGGTCAGTTCTTCCCAACCTCGCTGCTGGTGGCTGCCCGGACTGTGGGCAACGACAGTAAGCGACGAGTTGAGCAGAAGTACCCCTTGCCGGGCCCAGCGTGTCAGATCGCCGTTGGCGGGAATAGGAGCTCCGGTGTCGTCGTGAACCTCTTTGAATATGTTTATTAACGAACGCGGTATCGCTACGCCGGGATTGACCGAAAATGCAAGCCCATTGGCTTGTCCAGGCCCGTGATATGGATCCTGACCGAGTATGACAACCTTGACCTTGTCGAACGGACAAGCATCAAATGCGGCAAAAATGCGGCCTGCCGGCGGATAAATTGTCGTGCGGGCATATTCGTTTCGGATAAATTCCGTAAGTTGCCTGAAATACGGTTTGTCCCATTCAGCTGCTAAAGTGCGTCCCCAGGACGGTTCGATTCTAACGTTCATAACATCTGCAAAGATACGAAAAAGCTTTATATTCCTGATATAAGTATTGTCAGAATAAGCAAAGGTGCGATATATCTCACGATAGCCATTACTATGCGATCAGACAGGCTGGCAGACAAGCGTGAACCTTGGAGCTCGCGGCGAAAGAGGCCTTTGGGTGCGAACCATCCGATAAACAGGCAAATGCCGAGAGACACAATCGGAAGCAGGTAATTGGTTGTTACCGTGTCAAGTAAATTAAAAAAGCTTAAACCGAATATTTTTATGCCGCTGAGCGATCCGAACGAAAGTGAGCACAACGAACTTAATACAAACAACGGCAGAAGCACGATTGCGACAGCAGTCCGCCGCGATTTGTGGAATCTGTCGTGAACAAATGCTACCGAGACCTCGGCTATAGAGATCGTGGATGTCAGGGCTGCGACGAGAAGAAGTGTGAAAAACAGAATTGCCCATAAGCTGCTTCCGGGAAGCATGGCGAATACTTCAGGCAAGGTAACAAAGACGAGAGTTGTGCCGCGAAGGTCGGCGCTGTCGAGACCGAATGTTGCGACAGCTGGAAAAATTATAACTCCCATCATTACCGCTACCAAAAGGTCGAGTCCCGAGATCGTAACTGACGTCGAACCAAGATTCGTCGATTTCGGGAAGTATGCCGAATAGGTGACAAGAATTCCCATTCCGAGGCTGAGAGAAAAAAATGCCTGTCCGAGCACATTGACAATGAGACCGGGACTTATCTTCGAGAAGTCAGGAGCAAAGAAATATTGAAGGCCCTCGCCGGCGCCTGGCATTGACAACGCAACTATTGCAAGGGTGACAAGAAGAATAAACAGAAGTGGCATGAGCAGGCGCGAGATTCGTTCGATGCCGGCGTTGATACCTCCGATAAGCACAGCCGCGTTGAGCAAAATAAGAATCCAGGTGAATAATAGCGGTGTCCAGTCTGATGAAATATAAGCCTCCATTTTGGCGCTGAATCCTTCTTCGATATTTCCGGGCATTATCCCGGCGAACAGGTTGCCTGTCAACGATTCATAGAGATATTCAAGTGTCCATCCGGCTACGACCATATAATAACAGAGAATCAAATATGATGTAAGAACTGCCAGCGCGCCGAAGATCCACCAGCGAGAACGTGGTGCGATATTTCGGAATGCTCCGACAGCGTCGCTGTGACCGGCGCGTCCGAGAGAAAATTCGGCCATCATGACCGGGATTCCCAAAAGGGCTACACATATTATATATAGAAATAGGAATACTGCTCCCCCGCCCTCGTGCACTTCTGCGGGAAATCTCCAGATGTTGCCGAGTCCTACAGCCGAACCCACAGTTGCGGCAATAAGGCCTGCGCGTGACGAAAAACTCGATTTTGCCAATTATACCTATCGTTTTAATGTTATTTTTCGGCAAATATAGCTAATTGTTCGGCTTTGGCCAAATTATTCTATTCGTCGAAAAAAAATGATGTGCGGGTGTAATATTTTTTAAGCAGTCTCGTCATATAAGCAGATGACCCTTGCAGAATTCTCATCGACAGCGAAGCGCTTGCGCCCCCGACTGACCGCTTTGGCTACACGCATCTGCGGCGCAGATTGTGCCGACGATGCCGTGCAGGATACCTTTCTGCGTCTTTGGGATATGCGTGATCGCCTTGACGAATATCGGAGTCTCGACGCTTTTGCCACTGTTGTGTGCCGAAATGTTTCGCTCGACAGCGTCAGAGCCCGGCGACCTCAGACATCGCTCGAAGATGCCGCAGATCTTGCCGCTTCTCGCGCAACAGCCGCTGATGCGGCAATTGAGGCTGCAGATGCTGAGCTGACGATGGAACGTGTCATGGCCATGCTTTCGCCCGGACAGAGAGCTGTTCTCGAGCTACGTCATGTCGAAGGACTTGAGATTGACGAGATCGCACGTGTTACCGCTTCTACCGAAGCCGCTGTAAGGGTGGCTCTATGTCGGGCCAGACAACGAGTAAAGACACTTTTTCTAAAACACTCCAGCCAATGAAAACTCTAATAGATAAATTCCTCTCAGGAGAAACTACGATTGCTGAAGAAAAGCGTCTGAAGCAATATTTTGCTCCGGGAAATACAGTCGATCCAAGCCTCGAATGTTACCGGCAAATGTTTTCGTTCTATTCAGAACTTGCTCACCGACAAAAAGCTTGTAAGACAGCGCCTCCGTTCAAGAGGCGCAGCCGCAGAGTGTTCGCCTGGATAAGTTCTGCCGCTGCTGTAGCATTGCTTGTCGGCGCGGGGCTGTCGCAGCGTTTCAGCCAAGCCGACGATCTTGCCTCATTTTATGCGGGGAGCTATGCCACAGTTAACGGAAAACGTCTCACCGACATAGAGGATATTTTAAAAGCCCAGGCCGAAGCCGATGCCTTTTGTCAGCAGGTCGAGGACATGGCGGCGGCCGACTTCGAACGTCTTACCTCTGAAAACCTTGAAAAATGAAAAATATCAGACTTATTATTACAATTATAGCTGTAATGGTATTTGCCATACCGTCATTAGCGCAGACGTCGCTTTCGAAGCTCGTAGGTCGACTTGAAAACGACAAGGATTCTTCGAATCAGGTTCATATTGAAAAACGAGATCCAAACTCAAAAGATTTACTCTATTTCGTCGTCAATATGGTTATCCCCGGTCGGCAGGCTGAAACTGTTATTCAGGCATTCGAGAAAGAGCGCGGTAAGGCTACCGAGTATTCGGTCAGCAAGGGACATTATTATATCATCAAATTTGTCAAATCCAATCAGATTCACACATTTACTCTGACACGCCATGGCCGCTCCTGGAATCTGACCGAACAGCTGAAACCCTCAAGCGGCTACCGGCCGATGAATTTTGATCCTATAACCATTACGGTGCCCGATGAAGAATTCTTCAATATAGAAATATGAGCCTAAAACGCTGATATTTTCCTATCTCAAAAAAAATTCATAACTTTGCGGCCAAGTTTTTTGATAGATATGGATAATATCAAGTGCGATTTAGACTTGCTATTCGAAACAAGCTGGGAGGTTTGTAACAAAGTTGGCGGCATCTATACTGTGCTGTCGACGAAAGCCAACACCCTCCGTAAGCTATACGACGATAATGTGATTTTTATCGGGCCTGATGTCTGGGATAAAAAGAACAAGTCACCATATTTTTCCTCAAGACCATCGTTATTAGCCGAATGGCAGAAGACGGCAAATCTTCCGTATGGAATAACGGCCAGAGTTGGACGCTGGAAAGTTCCCGGACGTCCGATAGTAGTTCTTGTCGGTTTTCAGGGACTATATGCCGTCAAAGATGAATTCTATGGGAAAATGTGGGAGCTTTTCGGGGTTGACTCGCTTCATGCTTACGGCGATTATGACGAAGGTTGCGCTTTCGCACATGCCGCAGGCATTGTCATAGAAAGCCTTTGCAGATATTTTGGTATAGCCGGAAAGCGGGTCGTGGCTCATTTCGATGAGTGGACGACCGGCATGGGGCTTCTGTATACAAAGTGGAAATTGCCTGAAATAGCGACTGTATTCACTACACATGCAACATGCGTCGGGCGCAGTATCTGCGGTAACGGCAAACCTCTGTATGACTACATGCGCGGTTATAACGGAGATCAAATGGCCCGTGAGCTTAATATGGAGGCTAAGCATTCTCTCGAGAAGACGGCTGCACATCAGGCCGACTGTTTCACTACTGTCAGCGATGTTACGGCAATCGAGTGCGAACAACTTCTTGAAATACGTCCCTACGTCACACCAAACGGATTTGAGAATAACTTCGTTCCAAAAAAGGCGAATTATGATTCCAAACGCCAGTGGGCCCGTGAACGGCTATTGAAGGTCGCGCAGGATCTGACCGGCCACGATTACCCGGAAAACACGTTCATAGTGTTGACTTCCGGGAGGTTTGAGTATCGAAACAAGGGACTTGATATGTTCCTTGACAGCATCGTTCGTTTGAATGATTTGAAGAGCTCGAAGCAGAAGATAGTGGCATTCATAGCGGTTCCGGCATGGGTTAAAGGCCCCCGCCGCGATCTTGCAGAGCGTCTCGGGAGCAGCCGCGAGTGGCATACCGGTCTTCATGACCCGTTTGTCACCCATGATCTCCATAATCCGGGCGAAGACTCGATTCTATGCCGAATCCGAAGTCTTGCTCTCGACAACTCCAATGAAAAGGCTGTTGAAGTATTCTATATGCCCTGTTATCTCAATGAGACAGACGAGATAATCCGAAGCACCTACTATGACATTCTTGTCGGAGTGGATGCCACAGTTTTCCCGAGCTATTACGAACCCTGGGGCTATACTCCGCTTGAAAGCGTAGCATTCGGAATACCTACAATCACTACCTCATTGAGCGGTTTTGGCAGATGGATAGAGAAATCTTCCGAAGCCAAGTTCGAGGCAAGCGGCACTAATGTCGTCTGCCGCACCGATTCAAACTACTCCGAAGCTGTAAACTCCATAGCCGAATCCCTTCATTATCTTACGAATCTGACCGGCAATGGTCTGAAACGGGTCAAGGCCGGAGCGTTTGCCACGGCTGACAAAGCGGCATGGTCGGCATTCATGCAGTATTATGTAGATGCCTATCGCGAGGCTTTGGAGAACGCAAACGAACGAAACAATTAACGGTTATATCATACAATATCACTTAACGCAGTAAAATCAAAGCGAAATAAATCATTAAGTCCAATGAAACTTCAAGTAAGCAACACCAACGCACCCACATGGCGTGACATCACAATTCACGCCCATCTTCCCGAGAAGCTTAAAAGCCTCGAAACGATGGCTAAGAATCTCTGGTGGGTATGGAATAGCAGCGGCAAAAACCTTTTCCGCGACCTCGACCATGACCTGTGGCGTGCCACAGGCGAAAATCCCGTCATGCTGCTTCATCAGCTTTCAAGCAACCGTATTGACGAAATCCTCGCCAGCAAAGAATGGATGGAGCGTATCGACGGTGTCTATGAAGAATTCAAAGCCTATATGAGCGAGCCGATGCGCAAAGACGTTCCGTCGGTTTCATATTTTTCGATGGAATATGGACTTTGCAGCTGTCTGAAGATTTATTCGGGAGGTCTTGGAGTTCTCGCCGGAGACTATATTAAAGAGGCCAGCGATTCACGTGTTGACATGACTGCTGTCGGCTTCCTCTATCGCTATGGCTATTTCAGCCAGAGCCTCAGTGTCGATGGCCAGCAGGTTGCAAACTATGAGCCTCAGAACTTCAATGAGCTGCCCATCGAGCAGGTTCTCGATGCCGACGGTCAGCCGATGATTCTTGAGGTTCCCTATCCCGGCAGAATCATCTATAGCCATATCTGGCGTGTTAATGTCGGACGAATGAAGCTTTATCTTCTCGACACTGACTTCGATATGAACAGCGAGTTCGACCGCGTCATTACCCATCAGCTTTACGGTGGCGACTGGGAGAACCGTATCAAGCAGGAGTATCTGCTGGGTATCGGTGGTGTTCTGATGCTGAAAAAACTCGGCATCCGTTCGACTCTCTATCACTGCAACGAGGGACATGCCGCCTTGCTGAATCTACAGCGCCTCGTTGACTTCATTCAGGATAAGCATGTAGACATCAACACCGCTCTCGAGCTTGTCCGTTCATCGTCGCTCTACACTGTCCACACTCCCGTTCCGGCCGGTCACGACTATTTCGACGAAGGTCTCTTCGGAAAATATATGGGTGAGTTCCCTGCAAAACTCGGAATTTCGTGGCAGGATCTCATGAACATGGGCCGAGAGAATCCCGATACGAATGAGCGTTTCTCGATGAGCGTCTTCGCTCTGAACACTTGTCAGGAAGCCAACGGTGTCAGCTGGCTCCACGGCGAGGTATCGAAGCGTATGTTTGCCGGAATCTGGAAAGGCTATAACTGGAAGGAATCGCACGTCGGTTATGTAACCAATGGTGTCCACATGCCTACATGGGCTGCCAGCGAGTGGAAGGAGTTCTACGGAGAACACCTCGGCAAGCAGGTATTTGCCAACCAGAGCGATCCTAAAGCCTGGGAGAAGATCTTTGAGGTCGAAGACAGCGCCATCTGGGAAATGCGCATGCGCCTTAAGAATAAGTTCATTAACTTCGTAAAACGCGATTTCAAGGCTCGCTGGCTTGCCAATCAGGGCGATCCTTCGGCTGTCATGAAGATTGTCGACAAGATCAATCCGAATGCTCTGATTATAGGTTTTGCACGCCGATTCGCAACCTATAAGCGCGCTCATCTTCTCTTCACCGACCTCGACCGTCTGGCAAAGATTGTGAACAACGAACAGTTCCCTGTTCAGTTTATCTTCTCCGGAAAAGCTCATCCCGCCGACGGAGCCGGTCAGGATCTCATCAAGCGTATAGTCCAGATTTCTCGTATGCCCCAGTTCCAGGGAAAGATCATTTTCCTTGAGGACTACAATATGATTGTCGCCAAACGACTTGTTACAGGTGTTGACATCTGGCTCAATACTCCTACTCGTCCTCTCGAAGCTTCGGGCACATCGGGCGAAAAGGCTGAAATGAACGGTGTCCTCAATTTCAGCGTGCTCGATGGCTGGTGGTATGAAGGTTATCGTTTTGATGAGAAAGCCGGCTGGGCTCTTACCGACAAACGAACTTTCACAGATCAGTCGCAGCAGGATCGCCTTGATGCCGCAACAATCTATTCGATGCTTGAGAACGAGATTATCCCCTTGTATTTTGCAAAGAATTCATTGGGATACAGCCCCGAGTGGGTGCAGTATATCAAGCGCTCTATCGGCCATATTGCCCCTCACTTCACTATGAAGCGTATGATCGACGACTATATCTCGCGTTTCTACGACAAGGAAGCAGCCCGCTTCAAACGCCTTTCAGCCAACGGGGACGCTCTTGCAAAAGAAATCGTTGCATGGAAAGAGAAAGTCGCCGCTGCCTGGGATGGTGTGAAGGTTGTCAGTCTCGAGGGTGTTGATACACTTGGCGCAGCAGGAAGCACAGGAAAAGATATTCATATCTCGGCTGTTGTTGATACAAACGGTCTCGGCAAGGATGTTCGTGTAGAGGCTGTTGTATATAAGCTTGTCGACGGTCAGGAAGAGTTCCTTGAGCGTTCGGAATTCAAGCTCGACAAGATCGAGGGCAATATCGCCCACTTCAGCTACGACGAGAAACTGCGCAATCCCGGTCAGCTCCGCTATGCTTTCCGTATTTACCCGTGGAATGCAGAGCTTCCTCACAGACAGGATTTTGCGTATGTGCGCTGGTTCTGATAAACCATAGGTCGAACCTTTTACTTATCCCTCGGATTCTTGTTGAGAGTCCGAGGGATTAATATTACAGATCATTAGTTAAGCTATTTTCCCGTTTCAGGATTTCATGTTTTTTTCGTCAGTGGGGAAATATGAAGAAAAAACGTTATCTTTGCCAATTGAAATGGACACGAATCTTAAAAAAGAAATTCTTGATCGCAGATACCTGCGCATGGCCCGAATCTGGGCTGAGAATTCCTATTGCGAGCGCCGAAAGGTCGGCGCGCTTCTTGTTAAAGACCGGATGATAATATCTGATGGATATAATGGAACGCCGGCCGGTTTTGAGAATCATTGTGAAGATTCGGCTGGTCTGACGAAGCCATACGTTCTTCATGCCGAAGCAAATGCGATCACAAAGGTTGCGCGCAGTAATAATTCCAGCGACGGATCTACGTTATATATAACGGCTTCTCCTTGTCTTGACTGTGCCAAGCTGATAATCCAGGCAGGTATTCGCCGCGTTGTCTTCAATGAACTTTATCGTATTACCGACGGAATAGACCTATTGCGTCGCGCCGGTGTTGAAGTCGCTCATATCGAGCGACTTGAAACTCCTGATAATGAATAATAATACAAATTCGCGCAACCCTCTTACGTGGTTGCCGCTAATCCTCGCTGCAACATTCCTTGCGGGAATGTGGGCCGGAGGCTCATTTTTCGGTTCAGACTCGCCAGGAAGCCGAGCCTACAACAAGCTTAACGATATTCTACATATTGTCGAGGGCGAATATGTCGACAAAATTGATGTTGACAGCCTTCTTGAACAGTCTATTCCTGATATACTTGCCCATCTCGACCCTCATTCAACATATATCCCTGCAAGTGATCTTCAGGCTGTTAATGATGAGCTCGGAGGCTCATTCAGCGGAATTGGTGTCTCTTTCAGTCTGATAAATGATACAATAACGGTTCTCGATGTCATATCGGGAGGCCCGAGTGAGAAAGTCGGTCTTCTCCCCGGCGACCGTATAGTCTCAATCAACGATTCGTTGTCGACAGGCAAAGCGTGGAATAATGAAAAGGTCATGACCAATCTTCGCGGTAAGAAAGGCTCGAAAGTCAAGCTCGGAATCAAGCGCACTACCGCTAAAGATGTTTTGACATTCACTGTTACACGTGGAGATATTCCTGTCACTTCCATAGATGCCGCATATCTTGCCAATCCATCAACCGGCTATATCCGGGTCAATAAATTCGGGGCAAATACCTACAGTGAATTCCTTCAGGCTCTCGTCGGTCTGCGTGAGAAAGGTGCGAAAGGCTATGTTATAGATTTACGTGAGAACGGAGGCGGTTTTATGGAGCCGGCTATATTGATGGCCAACGAGTTTCTTGATGAAGGACGTCTTATCGTGTCTACGCGCGGACGTCTCATGCAGAATAATTCCGATACGTATGCCGACGGAACCGGTGGATTCAAGGATGCAGCTGTGGCTGTTCTCATTGATGAGTTCTCGGCAAGCGCAAGTGAAATTTTTGCAGGCGCTATTCAGGATAATGACCGCGGTATGGTTGTCGGTCGCCGATCGTTTGGCAAAGGTTTGGTTCAGAATCAGACTATGTTGCCTGATAGTTCCGCTATCAGGCTCACTGTGGCGCGTTATTATACTCCGTCGGGGCGTTGTATTCAAAAGCGCTACAGCGATGGCGACATCAATGCCTATAATAATGATATCGTTGACCGTATAAATCATGGCGAGCTGTACTCTGCCGACAGCATAAAGCTTGACAAGAGCCTTATTTTTAAGACTGTCGGCGGACGATCTGTATATGGGGGCGGAGGTATAATGCCTGATATATTTGTCGCTAACGACACCAGTGGCGTTACCTCCTACTATTTTAATGTCGCAAACGCCGGCCTTTTAAACAGATTTGCGTTCGAATATGCCGATCGTCATCGTTCAGAACTCCGTGACTCTAAGGATGTCAATGACCTCGTGGGACGTCTTCCTGATGAAGATTTCCTGTTGCAGGAGTTTGTAAATTTTGCGGCAGACAACAATATCCCTGCGCGTTGGTATTATATAAACATTTCCCGCAATCTTATTGTTAATCAGCTGAGAGCCCTGATTGCGCGTGATATTCTCAATCAGAGCGCATATTTCGAATATATAAATCGGAGTGATGTTGCGCTTAAAAGTGCAATTGAACAACTGAAGAAGAACCCTTTTAAGTCAGCCTCAAAATGAAGAAAGATGATATTCGCCGTTCTATGAGAGCGCGTAAAGCCATGCTCAGTGATGATGAACGTTTGTCAGCGGCAGAATCGGTGTTTGAACGGCTTGAACGTTCCGCAGCCTTTATGCTTGCCGAGCATATACTGATGTATCATTCTCTGCCCGACGAGCTTTCGACTCATGCTTTCCTCAAGAAATGGGGTAAGAAAAAACAATTTTTTTTGCCTCGAGTCAATGGCGTGAATCTTGATATTCTGCCTTATGACCAGAGCCGCCTCCAACATGGCGCTTTTCAGATAGAAGAGCCTGAGGGAGTCGACACGGTCGATGTATCTCAGATTGATATGGTTGTTGTGCCCGGTGTCGCTTTCGACCGTATGGGAAATCGACTTGGACGGGGAAAGGGATTCTATGACAGACTCCTTTCCGATTGCAAGGCTACCAAGGTCGGCGTCGGATATGGTTTCCAGCTTATAGAAGATGGTATCGACTGTGAGGCTCACGATGTGAAAATGGATATAATTATTGCCGGCGACAGCTGCTACGTTATCAATCACACTAAAGATTTCTAAGAAGCTAATACGTGATGAAGTCTGTTATCGTTGATACCGATACGCTTCGCGCTATAGGCTTGCGTGCGATGCTTGAACGTTTCGGCGGCCTCGAACCGATTATAACAACCGATCCGGCTACACTTTGTCCATTGGACGATTCTACTCTGTTTTTTGTTACACCTGAGGCATTTGCCTCTATGCCGATGTTTTATGTGCCTCGCAGGCAACAGGTTGTTCTGATAATGGATTCAACAGATTCGCCGTTACCTGTTCTGCCGCCACATATCTCTGAGAATGAGCTTGAAGAGCGTCTTGAGAATATTTTGGGGACATTGAAAGTCCCGGGCCGAACTGTCGCTCTTACTGAAAGAGAACGTCAGGTATTGGCTCTTGCCGCACGCGGACTGATTAATAAGGAGATTGCCGATCGTCTTGAGATAAGTCTGAATACTGTTCTGACTCATCGAAAAAATATTTCCGCTAAGCTCGGAATTAAAAGTGTCGCGGCACTGAGCGTTTATGCTATGATGAACGGTCTCGTAGACTGATTCAGGCTTTTTTGCGTTTGAATCTGTTAACAAGACTGTTTATCGTTATTCCGGTCAAGTCGATAAATAGTATAGCTCCGAGTGCCATGATAAGGCCGATTACAAGTCTCCCTAGAATATGGTCAGGATATTCTGACGCATCTTTCATAGACTGATATGGATTCTCGATATCGAATGCCATCATTGACCGTTTCCATCTTACCACTCCGTTGTTGAGAAATACGAGCCCTACCTTACCGCGAACAAGTTCTTTCAGCAGAGTCGGTTCCGCACTGTAGATAGGGCTTTCCGACATTGAAATATCACGCCACCATTGAATCCCTCGGCTATCGGGGCTAACAAGCGTTACCATCGGTATATCGTGGGCCGACAGATCGCGCTCGATTTCGTTTATTATGTAGGTATAACTTGGGTTGACACGTTCGATCTCCGGAATGACAATAAGCATCTGTCGGCCCTCAGGCTCTATGATGTCAGCTGTTATATCGTTGGAGTCGTCATCAAGGATAGTAAAGGTGTCGTCGAGCTTCTCGCTCCCGCTCGTGAGTTCACGATCAACAAAAGTCCACGTCGAATCCGGCAGATTATCTTCGGTGAAGGATTCTCGCTTCCCGTTTTTTTCGTAGATGAAACTATAAACCACGTCGCCTGTTGGTTCAGCTGTGCTTAAAAGAGAGGTGCCTGTAGGAAAGCGCCTGAAGTCAAGTAACGGCTGCACATTATATCCGAGAAAGCTCACTGCGGCAACAAATATAGTCAGAGCACCACCGACCATCCATTGGGTATAAGGTGTAAAGACGCCACGGACTTTTTGGTTCCAAAGAATTAATCCGACGATCAAGAGGTCAATAAGAATATTCTTGGCAAATGTTGCGCCATTGCTCAATATAATTAGATCGCCGAAGCAGCCGCAGTCGGCCACCGGGTCAGCAATCCATATATAAAGCGTCAGGCCGGTCATGAAGACCATTAACGCAGCCGATAGAACAGGAGTCACTCGTCTGTAGCAGCCTAAGAGCAGCAGTGCTCCGAGCAGAAATTCTCCCCACGATTGTATCAATGCCGCCATCAGGGTCAAGGTTCGGGGCTGAAGCATATCCCACGCGATAAGGTATTCTTCGGTCTTGAACAATGTTCCCCATGGATCAATTGCCTTGGCGAAACCTGACACCACGAAAACGCCTCCGACCACAAGCCGGAGAAGCCACACTGCGGCAATTTGCCACTTAGGAGTTTTCGAGGGTGAGTTTGATGAGAGCGAAGACTGCATAGTTGACCATATCCATATAGTTGGCGTCGATGCCTTCCGAGGCAACGGTCTTGCCGTTATTATTCTCGATGCATTTTGTCCGCTGAATCTTCGTCAGAACCATATCTGTATATGACGACGGACGCATATCACGCCATGCTTCGCCATAATCATGATTTTTTGCGGAAAGGAGGTTGCGGATTATGCTCACAGTCGAATCATAGAGTGCAAGTGCTTTGGCATTGTCGATATCGACGACTGTTGTCGAAGGCAGCCCAAGCTGTATGATACCCATTATTCCATAGTTAACTATGGCAATCCATTCGCCGGAAATGTCCTCGGCCACCATTGCCTGATCAACGGTTTCCAGCGTCCTGATTCTTTTTGCCTTAATGAATATCTGATCTGTCAGCGATTCAGGTCGAAGAATTCGCCATGACGGGCCGTAATCGCTCATCTTTCTTTCGAACAGCTCACGACAACGGGTTATAATACAGTCGAATTGAGAGAGTGTATTCCTTGTTCCATTCATAGACTGCAAAGTTAGCAATTCGGCTCGAATTTTCCGAGATTTTTGCTACTTTTGCAATGCTTTTGAATTAACTCAAACCAACTATATCATGAAGAAAGTTATTTCCACTTCCGCCGCTCCCGGAGCCATCGGCCCCTACAGTCAGGCTGTTGTCGCCGGTGATTTTGTTTATTGCTCAGGACAGTTACCGATTAACCCTGCCGATGGCAAGATGCCTGCCGGAGTCAATGCACAGACACGCCAGTCTCTTGCTAACGTCAAAGCTATCCTTGCTGAAGAGGGTCTTACGCTCGACAATGTCGTCAAAACTACTGTTTTCCTTGCAGACATGAGCCTGTTCGGTGAGATGAACCGTGTTTATGGCGAAGAATTTACCGCCCCCTTCCCTGCCCGCTCGGCTTTTGCCGTCAAGGAGCTTCCTATGAACGCTCTCGTTGAGATCGAAGTGATAGCTCACCGTTGAATTGTTACCGTAAAAATATTATGGGCACGTCGGCTTGATCCGGCGTGCCCATAATGTTAAATTGTCGGGTTATTTGGATATTTTTTTCAGGATATCTTTGGGGATAGCGTCTTTATTGACGAGAATATCAATAGTCTTAGCAAGGAAATAAGGTTCAGATACATAGATATATCCGCCGTAGAGCTGATTGTTATCCCATGAATTCTGGACTTTGTAGTATTTGTTGCCTTCCTGATCGACAGCTCGTCCGACAATTACCATTCCATGGTCGTCAGTGGTTTCTTTCCGGTCGAACATTTCCTGACGCATCTCGGGAGTGACTTTGATCTCTTCGACCGGGCCTTTGATGTCATAACGAGCATCCTTACGGTCTTTGTCGCTCAGCTGCACCCAGCGGCTCAGTTCCGTGCCGGTCATGTCCTGTGAGTCTTTCGGCAGAGGAATCACAGCGTAGCCCTGACGCCATTTGAAGCCGCCTTCGCTGACATCAGCAGCCCATGCTACACTATATCCGTTGTCAATGGCGTTGTCGACTACAGCCTTAAGTTCCTCAAGCGGAATATTCATATATTTTTCTCCAAGCCAATTGTCGGCAAGTTCAATGACGAACGGCTGATAGTAGGGATGATGAGTCCACGATGTCAGAGGAACATAATCGCTCATGGAAATGCCGAGAGCATCGGCAAATGTGCGCGGGGTGTAAGTTTTGCCCTCATAGGTGAATGTTTCGGGTATTTCACCGAAGTATGCCTCAAGCACACCGTCAATGGCTTTGGGCCAAGCTGTTGACAGGCGTCCGCTACCATGATTGTTGACGGCTGTGACAACACCTTTCATTACCCGGTCGAGTTCTCCATGGTCATGCTTGTCTTCGCCATAGCCCAGGCCGCTATAGGCGCTTTCAGGCATCATGCCGTAGCGGTCCCATACGTAAGGAACGTCGAGAGCCGAGCCACCTGCGGCGAAGTTGGCGGTTCCGTCCATTCTGACAAAGCGTTTAGCCTTGTCGGCGTAGCATTTTCTGACAACAAACATTTCGCTGAGGTCAACTTCTTTGCCGGTCTTGCGAAGAATCTCGTTTTCCAGAAAAGTATTTGTCGAGAAACACCAGCAGGTGCCGCTCTTATTCTGATCGGTAACAGGCGTTGTCTTGACAAGCTTGATGTCAGTAAATTTGAATCCTGTCGAATCCGGAACGACAACTTTGTCGTCATCGGCAGCAGATGCGCCGATAACCGCCGCAGCTGCTGCAATCATTAGTGAGAAACGTTTCATCGTAATATAGATTTAAGGGTTACTTATTTTTTGACAAAAGAGCTTCTGCCATTGACAAGGCAGCGCGTCGGCCGTCACCCATCGCAAGGATAACAGTCGCTCCGCCGCGAACGATGTCGCCTCCGGCGTATATGTCGCTGATTGACGACTGCATGAGCTTGTCATCGACTACGATCGTGCCGCGTCGGCTCACATCGAGTCCTTCGATACTGCTCGGAACAATGGGATTTGGAGATACTCCAACGCTGACGATCACGAGGTCAACGGGAAGCTCTACGATGTCACCTTCGACCGGAACAGGTGAACGGCGCCCTGAGGCATCAGGCTCGCCAAGCTCCATGCGCTGGAGACGCATAGCGCTGACATGCCCGCGTTCGTCGCCGATATATTCTATGGGATTGTGAAGAGTCATGAAGGTTACCCCCTCCTGTCGGGCGTGATGCACCTCTTCGACACGAGCCGGCATCTCTGCCTCACTGCGACGGTAAACGACTATCGCTTCTTCAGCTCCCATACGTCGGGCAGTGCGGACAGCATCCATGGCGGTATTGCCGCCGCCGATCACGGCCACACGACGTCCGCGCATAACCGGTGTGTCGAAACCTTCACGGCCTGCTCCCATAAGATTGATACGGGTCAGATATTCGTTGCACGACATAACGCCGTTAAGGTTTTCGCCCGGAATGTCCATGAAACGCGGCAGCCCGGCACCCGACCCTACGAATATACCGCGGAAGCCATCTTTACGGAGATCGTCGACGCTGATAGTTTTGCCTACAATAACATCACGCTTGAATCTGACTCCGTTAGCTCTGAGCTGATCAATCTCGCGGTCAACGATCTCGTTTGGCAGACGGAATTCGGGAATGCCGTACTTTAGCACTCCACCGATTTCGTGTAGCGCCTCGAAAACCGTGACATCGAAACCTCTCGCTGCCATTGCGCCAGCAAATGAAAGTCCGGCAGGGCCAGACCCGACAACGGCCACTTTTATTCCGTTAGGTTCTGCGGCTGAAGCTGCCGCGGCATTTCCGTGGTCGGCCGCATAACGCTCAAGATATCCGATAGCAACGGGCTTTTTATTCATCTTATTGTAGATACAGCGCGACTCGCACTGCTTTTCCTGTGGGCAGACACGGCCGCACACAGCCGGAAGCGCGCTTGTGTGCTTAAGAACAGCAGCGGCAGAATCAATGTCGCCGCGCTCAAGCTCTTTTATAAATCCGGGAATATCTATCGATACAGGACATCCTGTAACGCAACCCGGATTCGGACAGTCGAGACAACGGCTGGCTTCCGAGGCAACCTGCTCCGCCGTGAGGCCACGATTGACCTCTGACCGCGGGTTCCTGAGACGTTCTTCCGGCTCGAGTTCGGGCATCTGAGCCCGCTCTATCTCGCCTCGCTGGCGGGCATTGAGGCGGCTGCGCAGCTCCGCGCGCCACAGGGCGTCGCGTCCGCGCTCGTTCATATCTTCTTTCATGAATTGTAAGCTTTTAGTCGGGTCATCATCTGGTCAAAATCAACCTTGTGGGCATCGAACTCGGGCCCGTCAACACATACAAAACGGGTTTTACCGTCGACAGTGACACGGCAGGCACCACACATTCCAGTGCCGTCAACCATTATGGTATTGAGCGAGCAGACAGTCGGAATTCCGTATTCTTCGGTCAGCTTTGCCACAAATTTCATCATTATCGCCGGTCCGATCGTGACAACCTCATCAACCTTCTCGCGCTCTATAACCTTGCGCAGACCATCTGTGACGAGACCCTTCTCACCGGCCGAGCCGTCGTCAGTCATGATTATCACCTCGTCGCTCCAGGGTTCTATCTCATCGCGTAGAATTATAAGATCGGCAGAACGTGCCGCAAGAATCGATATAACGCGGTTTCCGGCCTGCTTCATCGCTTTTATGATCGGCAACAAAGGCGCCACACCGACGCCACCGCCGCAGCACACGACAGTTCCTACCCTCTCAATGTGAGTCGCACGTCCGAGCGGCCCTACAACGTCGATCAACTCTTCGCCCGGATTGAGAGCGCATATCTTGCGTGTCGACTCTCCAACTTCCTGGATTACAAGAGTGATAGTTCCGCGCTCAGTATCGGCATCTGCGATGGTTAGAGGTATGCGTTCACCGCCCTCGCATGGACGCACAATCACGAAATGGCCCGGACGACGCGACTTGGCTATCAGTGGAGCCTCGACCACGAGCTTGGTAACGTGTGATGAAAATTTCTCTTTGTCAACAATTTTTGCCATTGGTAATGGATTTAACAAAGGCAAAAGTAGCCAAAAATTCCCATTATCCAAAAATTCCTGACAACTGATATTTTTTACTGGCGCATTTCTTTTCCATGTCTTTTATAGCGATTATATTATCGCACTTCGATTTTTAATTGTAGAATTGCCGTTCTGAGGTATGTGCAAAAAAAGAGAGGGGCTCATCACGAGTGCCTCTCTCTCCATTCATCACATTATGCTTATTTCTTCTAATCTCTATGCTTATGTTGGAAAATCAGTCTTTGGCTTAATCTTTCTTGCTTAATATCGGCTCTGCACGATGTCCCAGTCGACGAAGTCCCAGAGGGCGTTGAGGGCATCGGCACGTCTGTTCTGATAGTCGAGATAATATGCGTGTTCCCAGACGTCGAACGTCAGCAACGGTGTCAGTCCGTCGGTCAGCGGATTCTGAGCATTGGAGCCCTGAGTGATCAACAGCTTGCCGTTCTGGTCGCGCGAAAGCCATACCCAACCTGAACCGAACAGTCCGACTCCTGCATCGACGAACATCTTTTTAAACGCGTCGAAAGATCCGAAATCGCGATCTATGGCCTCACGCAGTCTGCCGCCGGGTTCACCTCCGCCATCCGGCGAGAAAGTGAAGAAATAGAAGATATGGTTCCATGCCTGCGATGCGTTGTTGAACAATGCACCTTTAGCGTTGCGGATAATATCCTCCAGTTCAGCGTTTTCAAACTCCGTGCCTTCGATCAGTCTGTTGAGATTGTCGATATAGGCTTTCTCATGTTTGCCGTAGTGGAAGCTGATTGTTTCTGCCGAGATTGCAGGAGCGAGGGCGTCTGCGGCGTAGGGAAGATCGGGTTGAGTGTATATCATCTTGAATATCGGTTTTAGGATTGATGCAACAGCTATTTTGTCAACTGCTACACTCTTAAAACACGTTGCCGCAATAATGGTTTGCCGCGAATGCGGCTTTAACAAACTTTAATTCACGGGAAATGCTTTCTCGACAGCCTTAATAATATTCGATCTGAATCCCAAGCGGTTCCACGCCTTGTTGTTTCGTGAAGGGTTTACCCGGTTTGTAAGAATTGTGACAACAATTTTCTGTTCGGGATCGAGCCACATTCCTGTACCTGTAAAACCTGTATGACCGCGCCATCTGCGCCCCATCGAAGTATCGAAACCGATACCGCTTCTGACATAGTTGTTGACTACGGCTCTGTTGATAATCTGCTGTCCGTTGTAGTTCCCGTGATTGGCAAACATCTCGCCTATGGCTGTCAGCGAGCGCGCATTTGCAAAAAGTCCGGCATTACCCTGAATGCCTCCCGAGATTGCGGCCATCTCATCGTGAACCGTGCCGCATACAGTCTGCCGCCGCAGCTCGCCGTCATATTCGGTCGCTGCGATCTCGCTTTCGTCGAATATGTCGAGAGGCTGATAGCCGATACGGTCGAGTTTCATCGGGCCATAGATCTCGCGCGCGAGCCAACGGTTAATCGGAAGACGAGTGGCCGATTTCAGCGCCTCGGCGAGCATGACATAGTTAAGGCAGCTGTAGCGGTAAACGCGGCTGTTGCTCTGGTTGACGCCATTGATAATATATGACACCAGCGAATCCGGAGCGTTCTCAACTGCCCATATATTCCGCGCAACGCGCAGTGGGTAATGATCGCTTTTCTGTCGGCTGTAGAGGCCGCCGGGCTGAAAGGAGTCGTCGGAGAGCCATCCTGAGACATTCAGGTATGGAGGCATTCCGGTGTGATGTGTGGCAAGCTGCCGGATAGTCAGATCTCCTTTCGATGTGCCACGCGACTCTTCGAGGAATTTGTCGAGTGTATCCGACAGTTTCATAACACCCTTTCCGTCTGCTGCCATTAGTCCGGCGAGAGTTCCTGCTATTTTAGATACCGAGGCGAGATCATAGAGAGTATTCTCATCGACAGCAGCTTTGTGCTTGATGTCGGTAAACCCGGCATTACGTTCGTAGATAACACGTCCGTCCCGGGTTATCAGTACTTGACAGCCCGGGAAAGCACCTGTTTCCAGACCGCGATCTACAAGACTGTCTATGGCAACTTTCATTTCTGCAATGCGGTTGACATCGTCGGGAAGACCGCCTGCATGGACAAGTCCTTCGACATCTACGCCGTCACCGCAGACTCCGATGTCACGGACTGTTACGGGCATCCGGCCTGTTATAGAGTAGAGACCACATAAACCTTCGGCGGCGGCACTCTGAAGCTCCGGGGTGTTATCTCCCACAATTACTATAGTTGGCAGACGGAAAATTGCGTCGGCAAATGGCTGTATTTTATATGGATTCATAAAGAAGACAGGCACAAGTCGGTCACCATACTGTTTACGCAGCTGCGAAACCTTTGCCACAGCTTCTTTCGACGAAGACAGAATCGGAACGATAACTTGTCCGCTGTTATCGTCGACCGGGCGGAGTCCGCGAAGCGTCGCAGTGAAAGCTGAGGCCGTGCCTCCGACAGGAATTATTGCGACTCCGGCAGTACGGCCGAGTGGTAGTGCACCGGCATCGTTGCTCAATGCGATCACACTCATACGCGATAACTCCCGCATGACATTACGGGTGTTGTCTGTAGAAAGTGAGTTGCCGGAAAAACGTTTCGGGAGGTCGGTGCAGAGATAAAATTTATTTGCGAGCAGTTTGCGGACGCTTGCCTCGACGGCTTCGGCCGAGAGGGTGCCGTTTGCCAAAGCTTTCATGACGGCATCAATGTCGGCAGACGGATTCAAAGAGCCCAACAGGACGTCGGCACCGGCACGAAGCGCAGCAACACAATTATTGATGCCGTCAGGAGACTTAGCTCCTTTCATCTCGAGAGCATCAGTGAATACAAGACCATCGAATCCGAGATCATTGATAAGCAAACCGCTTATTATGCGTTTGGATAATGAGGCCGGCGTTCCAGAGGGATCTATGGCCGGGACATTAAGGTGCCCGACCATAATTCCGCCAATTCCATCATTGATCAGAGCTTTAAAAGGGAAAAGGTCGTTACGTCCGAGTTGTTCGGCATTACGCTCCACCTTGGGTATAGTTTTGTGAGAGTCGGTCGATGTGTCGCCATGACCGGGGAAATGTTTGGCCACAGCCATTACGCCCTCTTCCTCGAGCCCGCGTGCGAAAGCCCGACATAGTTCTGCAACTCGTTCAGGATCTTCTCCGAAAGCCCGATAACCTATAACCGGATTGAGAGGATTAGAGTTGACATCGGCAACCGGCGCAAAGTCAACGGTAACTCCGATACGGCGGAATTCGCGTGCCATTTCACGTCCGTAATCCTCTACCGCCTTGAGGTTTCTTCCGGCACCTATGGCAATATTATGAGGAAAACGTGGCGCGTCCTTAAGACGCATGGCCAGCCCCCATTCCGCATCGGCCGAAATCATAAGAGGTATATTGGCCTGAGAAGCAGCCTGAGAAGCAAGTGAAGCGTATGACGACGTTGTGCCCTTACCGAAAAGTAGTCCTCCCACTTTCTCGTCCGAAACATACTTGCGTATGGCCGCACGCCCGTTAGCGTCATCGTCGATAACGAGATGGGGGAAAAACAGCTGAGCCACACGCTCTCGGGGCGACAATGATGCATAAACAGAATCTACCCATTGGTCAACCCGGGCAGCCTGCGATAAAAATGGTATAAAGAGAATCAGCGTATAGAACGCAATTCGGGATAAACGGTTCAGTTTCATTTTTTCAGATACATTCTTGGATTATCGTCGGCTTTAAGCTTTCGCCCTTTTAACGCCCCATGTTCGAGAGAGTCGATTATATCATTAAAAATGACAGAATCGCTCTGCGCCAGAATATGTCCGCGCGTCAGGGGCTTCATGTAGTCGCCGCCATTAGCCAGATAGGATATTGTGGCAACGCGGTATATTCTGTCGGGTTCGATCGGCTTACCATCTATTGTTGCGGAAATTGGTTTAAGGTCTGCGCCGTAAGAAATATCGACTCCGCTACTGACCCCTTGCCCATTCTGGGAGCACATTATCTCGATATTCTCGAGCAGATCTTTTCCTTTGAGTTCTAAGACGACTATCTTATTGTCGAAAGGAAGCATTGTCATTATGTCCCCCTTAGTGATGTTTCCCTTTGAAAGGCCATTGCGAATACCTCCTTTGTTCATAATGGCAATATCAATGTTTGCTCCGGAAATTTCTTCGCCCCTGGCTGCGACAAAATCGCTCAGTAAATTAAGAAGCTGTCGGGAATCCTGCGGGAAGTCAATTGCAGCGCGCCCGATCTTAACAGCGCCGACTGAATCTGCTTTCTGACGGTAAGGCTTGACAATTGCCTCCAGAGATTCATCATGCTTATTTTCTGAGGGTGCCAACTTATAGAACTTTGATGACGCAGATCCATTCTCACTGAGGTCAATGTCGACCTGACCAAGCCAGCGTCCCTTGCTGCCGGTCTGAACGACGAGGACACTGTCACCTGCTGCGTTGGAAACGTATGGCGCAGGATTGAGAAGTGTATGGCTGTGACCGCCAATTATTACGTCGATGTCTTTTGAACGAGATGCCAACTGTTGATCGTTAAGGCCGTTGGGATCATCCCAGCCGATATGGGTAATCGCTACAACTCGGTCAACCTTTTCGATGTGTTTCAGGTACCACGCCATAGCATTTGCAGCATCGTAGCCGTCGAGATAACGTAGTCCCTTCCAGTTTGCATAATCGATAAGCCCGGAAGGGTCGATATTTATAGCTATAAAGCCGATTTTTTTACCATCTATTTCCCTTACATAATACGGACGAATAAGACCGCGCAGAGCCGTTGAATCAACGTCATAGTTTGTCGACAATACAACAGGTTTCGCATTTCGCAGATTTGCGGCGAGACGCTCCATGCCATTGTCGAATTCGTGATTGCCGAGTATCTGAATGTCGTATCCGAGATGATTTAACAGTTTTTGCTCGACTTCACCGCCGAATAAAGTGAAGAACATTGTGCCCTGCACTGCATCTCCGGCGTCGACAAGCATCACTGGATTCGGCGTTGCATTTCTGACGCTATCGATAATTGCCTTACGGCGTATAACTCCACCGAGATCCTCGGGAGCGTCCGTCGGATCGATCTGACTATGTGTGTCGTTGGAATGAAGTATCGTAAGATGCTGGCTGTTTGCCGTCAATATAGAGGCCGACAATAGAGCGGTTATGAGTATTCGTGTCATCTTCAGTTGGAATTGATTTGAAATATCGAGCGAAGTTACAAATTTATTGGCAGAATTGACAACTCTTTATTACCTTTGTCGTCGTAATTATTTATAATATGACCCGTAACACCTTAAATATTATGCTTGCAGCTCTTGCATTGGTAATGACAGGCTGCTCGAAAAAGGGTGATACCGAAGTATGGGACAGCGAAGGCTCGGATTCCGTTGTGTCAGCACAAATTTCCGACTCGACGGAATTTACAGACTTACGTCTCTTCGAGCTTAAGGGCAAAGTTAAGAATGTCAAGCGCTCGACCTATTATGAGGTATCTTTTTCCGGAAAAGACCCGGTCATCTCTCAGGACTCGCAACCGAGAGTAACAACCCTGACATTCAGTGAACTCGGCCAATATGTTTGCAGTCCGAGCGAGCTCGTAAAGCGTGATGACCGTGGCCGAATTATATATTGGCGCGACAACCGCCGCAATGCCAAGAGTGTCCATCCCGGATTATTACGTGATACTATCGCATATAACTATCTGAATAATAACGTCGTCGAAACCGGCGGCATGGGCGAATTTGCCGTCACGGTATATGACAATGAGCCCCGTGTTGTCGGAATGTTCAGCGACCCCGACATTGCCGGCTCTGAAATGACGGCAAATAATATATATCGCAAATTTGATCAAAACGGTAACTGGACTGAACGTCTGACTGTATGGACTACACGAAGCGCCGGCGGTCGTCCTCATGTAAGTTACAGTCTTGAGCAGCGCGAAATCGAATATTACTGATTGCCATGAAAGAGATAAACTACGAAGCACTTATGGCTCTCACCTTCGAAATCGAAGGCCTTCTGATGCTGATGCGCGAGCGTGGCGATGATTGTCCTGCCGAAGCAGAGATTCTGCTTGCTTCAAAAGCACGGATGCTTGCCGGTTATTTCAGTGAGCCGTCTGAAGAAAAACTGAAAGATTCAGAGTCGGAAGTTGAGACTATTGATACTATAAAAGTTGAGGCGAAGGAAGCAGATCCTGTCAGCAATGTCTCGCAGGATAATGAAGAAGCTGACGGAAACAAGGATGTGCCTTTAGATGTACCGACCTTCGATCAGATCGGTTTTGATCAGTCAATTCGTCTTGACGAGAAACTGGCACGCGATAGCGCGCGCGACTTGCGCCGGGCGTTTACTCTCAATGACCGGTTCCGGTTCCGCCGTGAGCTATTCGGAAATAGTGAGAATAGGCTTGTCGAAGCTATTGATATTATCGATGCCATGAATTCACTTGATGAAGCGGAAGAGTATTTCTATGGCGATCTCGGGTGGGATCGTGAAAGCGACGACGTCAAAGATTTCATGGCTATAGTGGCAAATCATTTCAGCAGCGGCGAATGAGCGGACGTCTCTACATAGTGCCTACTCCGGTCGGTAATATGTCTGACATGACGCCTCGGGCCATCGAGGTGCTCAAGTCCTGCTCCCTCGTTCTTGCAGAGGATACCCGGACAAGCGCTCCGCTTATGCGTCGTTTCGAGATAACCACTCCAATGGTGTCTCATCACAAATTTAACGAGCATACGTCGGTCAATCCGCTTGTTGACCGCATTGAATCCGGTGAAGACATCGCTTTGATCAGCGATGCCGGAACTCCCGGTATTTCAGATCCCGGATTTATGCTTTCCAGAGAATGCCGGCGTCGTGGTGTCGAAGTCATTACTCTGCCGGGGCCTACGGCCTTTGTGCCTGCTCTTGTCAGTTCGGGTCTGCCTTGTGACAGGTTTACATTCGAGGGATTTCTGCCGCCTAAAAAAGGGCGTCGGACAAGGCTCACTGAGATTGCCGCCAATAGGATGACAACAGTCATATATGAATCACCATTGCGACTTGTCAGGACTCTCACCGAACTTTCAGAAGTCTGCGGCAATGATCGCGAAGCGTCTGTGTCACGCGAGATCTCTAAATTGCATGAACAAACAGTTCGTGGCACACTTTGTGAACTTATCAGCTATTTTTCAACGAACATACCGCGCGGTGAGATTGTTCTGATTATAGGTCCTCAGCAAACAGAGAATCGAACTATACATCGGAATAAATACCGCGATGATAACAATAATGATAATATTTCACTCACGTAATCAAGTAAAAGCATGAAGAAAATTGCATTCATGGCAGCTATTTGCGCTGCAGCGACGCTTGCCTCCTGCGGTAATGGAGACAAACTCAAAGAAGCTCAAAATGAGAACACCGAGCTTAAAGGCGACCTGCAGGAGACTCTCGCCACTCAGGACAGCCTCTTTATGCTGCTCAACGACATTTCTGATGGAATGAGCCAGATCAAGGATCTCGAAAAAATTGTCAATACCCCCTCTGACCTTTCCGGAGAATCACAGAGCAGAAAAGATCAGATCAAGAATGACATGATGGCCATCCAACAGGCTTTACAGCAGCGCCGTGAACGTCTTGAACAGCTCGAAGCCAAGCTTAAAAACGAGGGAAATACTAACGCAACGCTTCAGAAGACAATCCAGAATCTTAAGAATCAGATTGCTGAACAGCAGACTGAGATCTCGACATTGACAAATAAGCTTGCCGAAGCTAACATCAAGATCGAAGAACTTGGCAACACGGTAACGACCCTCAATACTGCTGTTGATTCACTGAACACAGGTCTCAGCAATGAGAAGACCCAGCGTGCAGCCGCCGAAACTGCCGCTCAGGAAGCCACCAATGAGCTAAATACCGTGTATTACGCTATCGGGACGAAGAAAGAACTTAAAAGAAACAATATCTGGGATTGGAGCAACGCTAAGAAAGCCAACAATTCCAATATGAGTTATTTCACCCGTGCCGACCGCCGTTCATTCACCACCCTGCCTCTTCACAGCAAAAAGGCCGAGGTGCGTTCAGGTCAGCCAACCGATTCTTATGTCATTGATACCGATGCCAATGGCCAGAAGATTCTCCGAATCACAAACCCCACTAAGTTCTGGCAGCGTAGCAATTACCTGATCATTAAAGTAGACTAATCCCCTACTCGATTATAATATCGCGCCCCGAGAATCAGCAAATGATTTTCGGGGCGTTGCTTTATGGTATTTTGCAAGCTATGGCCCTTGAAAGGCCTGCATAAACTTTATATCTCAATGTGGAAAGAAAAATTTTATCCGCTTGACAATGTGGCCGACGACTAACAGAATCATCAGGAAACCGATTTTTCCATGTATAGCTCCGATAGGGCCGTGAATTCCAGAGCCAAGCCAATCCAAAGAAGCCGCCAATCCAGTGGCTAAGGTGAATATCGATACCCACCAGAGTATTTTGGTTACATGACTTTTTAGATTCTTGAAACGGATAAACCAGTTGCTCGACTTAAAATGGAGCTGGATATGCCAGATACAGATACCGATGAACAGGAGACATAATCCTATATGAATCCAGATCCATGAATAAGACGATCCGGAAAGAATCTCCAATTGAATGCCTGAAAAGAGTGCACCTGTTGTCAAGACAAGAAGACTCCAATCACATATCCGAAGTTTTGCAATTTTTTTCATACTGTCATAGTTCTATGATTTTGGCATAGAGTGACATAACCATGAGAGCATAGTCTCATAAACTTGTTCGCGGATTCTTTTCTTTGAAAGAACCAGATCGTGCAATCCGTCCTGAAATGTCACTTCGGTTACGTCGTTACCAAGACGATTGCCATAATATGAAATAGTCTCGACATCCAGAATTGCGTCGGCATGGAAATAGTTTTCTTTCGAATCTCCTTTTTTGACAGAGCAAGATGAATGCATCAATAAAATCGGAACATTCACTGATTGACGGCGTAGTTGTTTCTGACCCTGATTGATAGCCCTAACCCAACCTAAGTCCGGATTTGCCAACACGTCGGGTTTCCAGTCATCTCGGTATTGCCATTCTCCCTGATGGCGTACTGACAATGTGTTTGCATAACCGGCATCAGGTTTCTGATGAATCTTTAAATTGGGAAATATCCGACCAAATCCGGCCGCAATCGGAATTACGACTTTCTTCATAAAAAGCGGCATGTTCCAGTCGAGAAAAGGACTGTTTAGAATAAGAGCTTTAATGAGGGAGGAAGGGCTTTCTGACATATAGAGAGATGCTGTCAGACCGCCGGTAGAGTGCCCGATTAATGCTATTGACTCATTACTGTCAGACGAAATAATTTCGACAGCACTATCAATGTCCGGAAAATATTCATGCAGGTCTCTGACCTGAAACATTCTTTGTCCTTCAAGCAGGGAGCGGCCGTACTTTCGAAGGTCAATGGCATAGAAGTTATATCCATGCTCAACAAACATCTGGGCCATCTCTTTTTGCAGAAAGTAGTCGCTGAATCCATGGACATACAGCACAGCTCTATGAGACGGCGCAGAAGTACGTTTGCGAACGACGGTACTGCGAATGTTTCCGCTATAGTCGGCCGGATGATTTATAAATGCCATTTCGAAGCCATCACCCAAAATGTCAGGCTGCCAGTTGACTGATTCCATTATTGCGTAATTAATCTATGCAAAGATACCATTTTTCATATTTTCCCGGCAACATTTTGTTGCTGTCTATCGGTTGTGCATAACCGGGCGTAATATATAAAAGCCGCTGAAATGTCTGAATTTCAGCGGTTTTCTTAATCGGCACTTCGCCAATGGTGGTCCCACTAGGGCTTGAACCTAGGACCCACAGATTATGAGTCTGTTGCTCTAACCAACTGAGCTATAGGACCGAGTCTTAATTTGTGAGTGCAAAGGTAATGGATTCTTCCGAATTTTCCAAATTTTTTCGGCTGAGATGATTTTTTTTTGAGGTTTTTTGGCCGTTGCAGGCTCTTTTTCTACCTTTGTAGACCAAAGAAAACATTCTACATTAAAGATACTGATTAATGACGAAAGTAGACGTTCTGCTCGGCCTGCAATGGGGCGACGAGGGCAAAGGAAAGGTCGTGGACGTATTGACTCCGCGATATGATGTTGTCGCACGTTTTCAGGGTGGCCCGAATGCCGGCCATACTCTTGAATTCGATGGCCATAAGTATGTTTTGCGTTCTATCCCCAGTGGCGTCTTTCAAAACGGGAGCCTGAATATTATAGGTAACGGAGTTGTGCTCGACCCTGTCCTGTTTATGCAGGAAGCCAAAGAGTTGGAGCGCAGTGGCATTGATCTCCGCAAGGTTCTTAAGATTTCTCGGAAGGCACATCTGATAATGCCGACCCATCGTCTGCTCGACGCTGCCGGTGAAAAGGCCAAAGGTAAGGCAAAAATAGGCACTACCGGTAAAGGCATCGGCCCAACATATACTGACAAAGTTTCCCGCAATGGCCTGCGACTCGGCGATACCGAACTTGATTTCGAAGAGCGCTATAATAGTGCCCGTGATCGGCATGTCGAAATGCTTAAGGCAGCAGAGGCAGATCTGTCGCAGCTTCCCGAGCTTGAAAAAACGTGGTTTGAGGCTGTCGGCTATCTCAAAACTTTTGATATTGTCGACTCTGAACATCTCATAAATAGAATGCTCCGCGACAATAAAAAGGTGCTTTGTGAAGGCGCGCAGGGAACTATGCTCGATGTCGATTTCGGCAGCTATCCGTTTGTCACATCGAGTAACACTGTCGCTGCCGGAGCTTGCACCGGTCTTGGGGTGGCTCCGCGTAATATCGGAGATGTCTTCGGCATATTCAAGGCATATTGCACCCGTGTCGGCGCAGGCCCGTTCCCTACGGAACTTCATGACGAAACCGGCGCCCGAATCCGTGACCTTGGTCACGAATATGGAGCTGTAACAGGTCGTGAGCGTCGTTGCGGATGGATCGACCTCGTAGCTCTCCGTTATGCCATTATGATCAATGGCGTAACAAAGCTAATTATGATGAAGAGCGATGTGCTTGACGATTTCGCAACCATAAAGGCATGTACGGCCTATCGAATCAATGGCAAGTTGACTGAAGAAATGCCATACGATCTCGATGCTGTCGACATAGAACCTGTCTATGAGGAACTGCCCGGCTGGCAGACCCCCATGACAGCTTTCAGGAGCGAGACTGAATTCCCCGAAGAATTCCGAAACTATATAAAGTTCCTTGAAACTAAGCTTGAGGTTCCGATTGCTATTGTGTCAATCGGCCCCGACCGCACTCAGACTATTGTCCGAGATATCTAATCCATACCATAAATTATAATTACCTGAAAAACTAAAAGAAATGGCTAAAGTAAAACCCTTCAGAGGAATCAGACCTCCGCGCGAAATGGTGACTGAAGTCAGCTCGCGCCCTTACGATGTATTAAATTCAGAAGAGGCACGCGAAGAGGCTAAAGGCAATGACCGTTCTCTCTATCACATCATCAAGCCGGAGATTGATTTCGAACCCGGAACCGACGAGCATGATGAGCGTGTATATGCCCGTGCCGTAGAGAATTTCAAAAACTTCCAGAAGCAGGGCTGGCTCGTTAAAGATCCCAAAGAGAATTATTATATCTATGCCCAGACTATGGACGGCCGCACGCAGTATGGCATCGTTGTTGCCGCAAGCGTTGACGACTATATGGAGGGCAGAATCAAGAAGCACGAGCTGACTCGCCGCGACAAAGAGGAAGATCGCATGAAACACGTGCGCATCAACAACGCCAATGTCGAGCCGGTATTCTTTGCTTTCCCTGATAATGAAGCTCTTGAGCAGGTTATCCGCAATGTCACCGCCGGAAAGCCTGAATATGACTTTACGTCGGCTGAAGGTTTCGGCCACACATTCTGGGTAATCGACGACGAACCCACGATCAATATCATCACTGAAGAGTTTGCCAAGATTCCTTATCTGTATATTGCCGACGGTCACCATCGTTCGGCCGCTGCTGCGCTTGTCGGTGCTGAAAAGGCAAAGCAGAACAAGGATCATCGCGGCGACGAGGAATATAACTATTTCCTTGCTGTGTGCTTCCCTGCCAGTCACCTGAAAATCATTGACTATAACCGCGTTGTCAAGGATCTCAACGGACTTACCCCCGACGAATTCCTTAAGAAGCTCGAGAAATGTTTCATTGTCGAAAAGAAAGGCAAGGAGATATATAAACCGGCCGCTCTTCACAATTTCTCGCTCTATATGGGCGGTGAATGGTATAGCCTGACAGCCCGTCCCGGAACTTACGACGACAATGATCCGATCGGAGTGCTTGACGTGACCGTGTCGTCTGACAATATCTTGCGTGATATTCTCGGAATCACAGATCTTCGCAGTGACAAACGCATTGATTTCGTCGGTGGCATAAGAGGTCTCGGTGAGCTCAAACGCCGTGTCGACAGCGGAGAGATGGCAATGGCGCTTGCTCTTTATCCCGTTACCATGAAACAGCTCATGGATATCGCCGATTCAGGCAACATCATGCCTCCGAAGACAACTTGGTTCGAGCCGAAACTTCGCTCCGGTCTGGTTATCCATGACCTTGCCGACTGACAATAGGATTATAACAACAGATCTGTTCACCGTTAAGCCGGGCACCTACCTTAGGTGCCTGGCATTGCGGTGGCTCGATATATACGGACTCCGGATAGGGATACCTTTTTTGGCAGCTCTTTTCATCGGAGGCGCTTTTGACTTGAGAATCGCTATTTCGATAATTTTTCTGGCCATGGTTGCAACCCCTATGGTAGGCCTTGTTTTTTACTGGCGTTACGGCACAATAGTCGATGCGGCGCGAACGGTCATACCACAGAGGGCAACAATCAGGACAGGATCTGAGATAACAATAGACTATGCGCCGACTGATATGTGGCCCGATCCCCCGGCCTCTCGCCATATAATGTGGAACGAGATAGTGTCCGTCAACAAGAGCTCGGGACTGACCGTCTATTACCTGAAAGGTTCCGATCTGCCAATGATAATAATTCCGGATAGTTCAATTACCACCGAAAATCATGCTTGAAGAACAACTTCGTCAACAAATAATTGCGCTCGTAAAGCGCGAAGTCATCCCGGCTGTCGGCTGCACTGAACCCATCGCAGTCGCTCTTGCCGTAGCATCTTCTCAAAGCCTGTTGAACGGGTATCCGTCCAGGATTCATGTCGCCCTGAGCCCCAATATGCTGAAAAACGCCATGGGAGTTGGAATTCCCGGCACAGGTATGACAGGATTGCCGATTGCCATTGCGCTCGGTGCGATATGCGGCGATTCGAAAGCTAATCTCGAGGTGCTGGCACAGGTTACGCCTGACGATGTGGCAAAAGGTAAGTCTCTTGTCGACAATAATGCGATCTCGATTTCTCTCGCTCCGGATGGATGCGACATTCTCTATATCGAAGCTACCGTTACTGACGACAGTGGGCACACGGCGACCACTGTAATTTCAGGAAGCCACACAAATATTGTTCGGCAGGAACTTGACGGAAAAGTGTTGACTCTCAATCACGGCGGTAATGGCGGAGCTGAAGTAAAATCGTCAGCGAGTGCCCCTAAACTAACCATGGCTCAAGTCTGGGAATTCGCAATGGAGAGTCCTCTCGACGAGCTGAAGTTCATTCTTGAAAGCAGAAGGATCAATAAGCTTGCAGCCGAGCGCTCATTTACAGGCAGATACGGCCATGAAGTCGGCCGCACACTTCATTGCGAGCGACAGCGCGCAATGATGGGCGACAGTATATTCTCGCGTGTTCTCTCATATACTTCGGCAGCATGCGATGCACGCATGGCGGGTGCGCCTATCCCCGTAATGAGTAACAGCGGCAGCGGCAATCAGGGCATTGCCGCCACGCTCCCTGTTGCGATATATGCCGAAGAACAGTTTGCATCCGAAGAGCAGACTGTCAGAGCGTTGATGCTTAGCCATCTGACGGTTATCTATATCAAGCAAAGTCTGGGACGTCTCTCTGCTTTATGCGGATGTGTTGTGGCTGCGACAGGCTCGGCCTGCGGAATATGTTACCTTATGGGAGGCGACTTTGAAAAAGTAGTGGCCACGGCTAAGAATATGATTGCCAATCTTACGGGCATGATCTGCGATGGCGCCAAACCCTCGTGTGCCATGAAGCTGGCCAGCGGAGTCTCTACCGCCATGATGTCTGCAATGATGGCAATGGAGGGTCAGAGCGTATGTCAGCTCGAAGGCATTGTCGATGATGACATTGACCGTTGCGTGTCGAATCTGACGCGTATCGGACGTGAGGGCATGCGTGAGACTGACCGACTTATTCTCGAGATTATGACCTCGAAATAAGGTCAGAACGGCACCTTGTCATTTGTTTCTTCAGGCATGAAGTCTGAAGTGCCTCCTGTGAAGGTTTGAGCGGGAGAGAAATCACCTGAGTTCATCCGTGATCCCATCTGAGACGGCCCCGGATCAGATGATGCTTCCTCCCAGTTCTCAAAGCGTGCGAATTTTGAGCGGAAACGCATTTTGACATCGTCGACACGACCGCTTCGGTGTTTGGCGACAATAAACTCGGCAAGACCGCGTATGTCATTGCCGGCGGCATCGGTGTCGCTTCTGAGATAATATTCAGGTCTGTGGATAAAGCAGACTATATCGGCATCCTGCTCGATAGCACCGGATTCGCGCAGATCGCTCAGCTGAGGTCGCTTGCCGTCTTTCGAATCGGCGCCTCGGCTTTCAACGCTACGGTTTAGCTGACTGAGAGCTATTATAGGTATATTCAGCTCTTTGGCAAGCTGTTTCAGGTTTCGCGATATCATGCTGACCTCCTGTTCTCGGCTTCCGAACTTCATTCCGGAAGCATTCATCAGCTGAAGATAGTCGATAATTATGAGCTTAATGTCGTGTTCTCTGACAAGTCGGCGCGCTTTAGTGCGGAGCTCAAAAATAGACAGTGACGGAGTGTCATCGATATAAAGCGGTGCCCCGTAGAGCTGCTTCACCCTCGACATCAGCTGATCCCACTGGGCCGGCAGCAGCTGTCCGCTCTTGATTACGTCACCTTCTAGTTCGCATGTGTTTTGAATCAGGCGGTTGACAAGCTGAAGATTACTCATCTCAAGCGAGAAGAAGGCCAAAGGAGTATTATAGTTCAGAGCCATCATCTTGGCCATCGACAGAACGAAAGCCGTTTTACCCATTGCCGGACGCGCCGCTATAATGATAAGGTCGGAGTTCTGCCAGCCGCTTGTAAGTTTATCGAGTTCATGGAATCCGGTTTCAAGACCGCTAAGTCCCGAAGCGCGGTTGGCGGCATTCTGAATCTGTTCGATAGCCTGACCGATAACCGGATCAATCTGGGTGACATCTTTCTTGACGTTACGCTGGGAAATCTCGAACAGCCGGCCTTCGGCTTCCTGAAGAAGATCGTCAACATCATTCGATTCGTCGAAAGCCTTCGCCTCTATCGCCGACGAAAATTTAATAAGCTCGCGTGCCAGATATTTTTGAGCTACAATGCGGGCGTGAAATTCTACATGTGCGCCCGATGCCACTCTCGAAGTCAGTTCCGATATGTAGACTGGGCCGCCAACGTCGGCAAGAGTTCCGTTTATACGGAGCTGCTCCGTTACGGTGAGCATGTCGATAGGCCGCTGTGATGCGCCAAGCGCCTGAATGGCTTCGTAGATTTTCTGAGAAGAAGGCTCGTAGAAACTTTCAGGCTTAAGGATGTCGCACACTGTTGTGTACGCGTCCTTTTCGAGCATCAGAGCACCGAGAACAGCTTCTTCGAGATCAGTGTCGCGCGGAGGTTTCCGGCCGCCGTAATCGAATAGTGGATTCTTTTCGTTTTTTCGTTGACGATCGTTATAGTCGGGCATTTCAAATTCAGTTTAGGCTGCAAATTTAATTAATTCGTCGCGTTCTGCCTAATGCGATTAAAACCTCATAAATGTCATCCGATGTAGTCTTTCTTGGTAAATATCGATAAACTATCATTTTATAGCTACGCAATTATAGCTTCTGATTGCTACCTATTTCGGCATTACAAGCAGCTTAGAGACGATAAGTGTTATCGTATGTTAAACATAGCGACGCGTTTGTAGTCAATATTGAGACAAATTGTCATTGCAAATTGAAAATATCGAGGCAGCAAAAATTCAATTTTAAATAATTTGGCTCATATGGCGACATTATCGATTTAAAAATAGTTAATTCGATGCGTTTTTCTCGCCGTTTTACTTGTGAGACGGAAAAGTTGTGACTATATTTGCAATGTGTTTTTCATGGTATTAGATTTAAGGTTAACAAAGATTGGTTGTCGTGATGACAATCAATTTCTTTTTTGTACGACCTGATAGTTGTATGTATATGGCCTGCGATAATTGCGGGTTTCTAAACTTTGATTAACTTTGTTGGTTGAAAGAGTAGATATGAACTTTAATTGTAATTAATCTATGATCATAGCCTCTCAGAAACGAAAAGAGAATATTGCCGAATATCTTCTCTATATGTGGCAGATTGAGGACCTCATTCGTGCCAATGGTCTTGACATCAACAGAATTATCTCAAACGTCATTGACCGATATGACCTTTCGCCTGAACAAAGGAAATCAATGATAGAATGGTATGAGTCACTTATCGACATGATGAGACGTGAAGATGTCGTGACCTCAGGCCATCTCCAGATTAATAAGAATATACTCGGTCAGCTCGTCGCTCTCCATCAGCAGATATTGAAAGACCCTCGTTTTGCCGACTATCACGAACTTTTTTACCGTACCCTACCCTATATTGTCGAACTCCGCGGCAAAGCCGGCGACACTCCGGCAGGAGAAATAGAAACCTGCTTCAATGCTTTATACGGAACGTTGCTCCTTAAACTTCAAAAAAAGGAGATTACTCCGCAGACCTCAGAGGCAATAGCCCAGATATCACGTTTCATCAGTCTTCTGGCAAGAGATTTCCACCTCGACGAAGAAGACAAATTATTTAATGACAACGATAAGACAGACGACGGCCCGGGCCGGTAACTGTCGGAGGTTGTCAGGCCTCCATAAATTACTCATATAATGTACGAAGCATTTACAACAAATACACCCGACGGGCTTGTTAAGGCCTACAGGCGGTTGTTGCGTGACACTTCGGCCACTCGTCAGCCCGGCGATGCCGTTAAATTGCGCCATATTATCAGCAGAGCTATTGTAGATAAGACTTATCCCGAGTCGTTCAATCAGATCGGTCGTCTTCAGATGTCGCTGGCGACATGCCTTGCATTATGCGAGATGGTCAGCCCGGATCGTAATATGTGCGTGGCTATACTGCTCGAACCTCTGGTTCAGAGCTCGGCGCTGTCGATCGAGGATATTATCCGTGATTGGGGCGAAGATGTCGCCCTGCTCGTGCGCGGGCGTCTTAAGGTCGAGAGTCTGTATGGCAGAAGCTCGAAAGTGGGCGGTGACAACTTTTCGAAACTATTGTTGGCTCTGGCCGAAGACATTCGTGTGATTATAATAATGATTGTCGACCGTCTGACCCTCATGCGTGCAATCAATCATCATCCCGACAAAAGATTTGTCACAGACATTGCAAACGAGTCGGGCTATCTTTACGCTCCGCTTGCCCATCGTCTTGGGCTATATAAAATTAAGAGCGAGCTTGAGGATATGTCGATGAAATATACCAATCGGGAGATGTATTCCCACATCGCTCATGGTCTGAACGCAAAGAAGGCCGAACGCGATAAGTATATCGCCGATTTCATAGCTCCCGTCAAGGCCAAGCTTGAAGCTGCCGGCCTGAAATTCGAGATCAAAGGCCGCACAAAATCCATCTCGTCGATATGGAATAAATTGCGTAAACAGAAAATTGACATTAAAGATGTATTTGACCTTTTCGCCATACGGATAATTCTCGATGTCCCTCCCGAGAAGGAGAAAGCCGAATGCTGGAATGTCTATTCGATTATCGCTGATATGTATACTCCGAATCCATCGCGTTTGAAAGACTGGTTGTCGATACCGAAAAGCAATGGATACGAATCGCTTCATACAACTGTCAAGGGGCCTGACAATAAGTGGGTAGAAGTGCAGATCCGTTCGAAGAGGATGGATCTGATAGCAGAGAAAGGACTTGCAGCCCACTGGCGCTATAAAGGCATCAAAAGTCAGGGCGACATCGATAGCTGGATGAATAACATCCGCGATATTCTTGAGACTGAGGCCGGAGGCGATCCAATGGAGAGGATGAAGGAAATGAGAATGGACTTTTCCGACAAGGAAGTGTTTGTTTTCACGCCGAAAGGTGATCTTTACAAACTGCCTCATGGTGCCACAGTCCTTGACTTCGCATATAATATTCATACCGGACTCGGCGCTGTCTGTACCGGCGGTCGGGTAAATGGCAAGAACCGTAAGCTCAACTACCGGCTGGCAAATGGCGATACTGTCGAGATCCTCACTTCTTCAGCGCAGTGTCCGAAACTCGACTGGCTGAATTTTGCCGTAACTTCAAAAGCCCGCAACAAAATACGTCAGGCAATTAAGGAGCGCGAGAATCGGGCTGCCGATCTTGGCAAAGAGACTCTCCAGCGACGGTTCAAGAACCGCAAGCTCGAAATAGACGACGGCATAATTATGAGGCTCATTAAAAAGATGGGTTATAAAACCTCGACTGATTTCTTTTCAGCTTTGGGTTCTGAGATGATCGACATCAACGATGTCATAGCGCGCTACGAGACTCTCTCGCGCCCTGAAGAGGAAGTTGTGACCCGCTCTGCCGACGAATTCGAACTTCAGCAGCCTCATGATGAAGATTCGGCATCTGCAGGCGATGTTATTGTCATAGGCGATAATATTAAGGGTATCAACTATCGTCTGGCGCGTTGCTGCAATCCTATCAACGGCGATCCTGTGTTCGGTTTCATATCGGCTGAAGGTGTCATCAAGGTTCACCGTGCCGACTGTCCGAATGCCCGCAACATAAAGGCCCGCTATCCTTATCGTGTGATACCCACTCGCTGGGCCGGATCTCTCGCGGGAGGTTTCGGCGCATCGCTCAGAGTGATCGGAAACGATGATCTTGGAATTATCACAAATATAACGTCAATCATTAATAAAGAGCCGAATGTGCAGCTTCGAAGCATATCGATCGACAGTTTCGACGGATTGTTCCGCGGGTATCTCGTTGTCGGAGTCGAGAGCACATCTGCACTTGAGGCTCTTGTGAAGAAAATTAAAACTGTCAAAGGAGTAAAAGATGTTCAGCGCAACTAAAATTCTCACAGCTACCGCCATATCATTTGTTTTGTTCGCCTCGTGCAGTCAATCAGACGCTGGCGAAGCCGAAGCCCGTAAGCTTTTGACCGAAGCTCAGACAGCATTAGAAAACGGCGATGCAAAACTGTCGCTCAGCCTTCTCGACTCGCTCGACAGCCGTTTTGCCAAATATGTAAGTGTCCGCAGAGACGGCATTAATCTTCGGGCGCGTGCTCAGGAACGCTACTTTCAGCGTGAGCTCGAAATGGCCGACAGTCTTGCAGCTGTGCTCGCCGTCAGAGTCGACTCAATAAAGAATACGAGGCTGAGGTGGGTCAATGAGCCTATGGAAGGTTATTATATTGCAGAAGGATCAGAATTGCCCCCGACCGGCGTCGAAGGTCGACTGACTCCTGAAGGAGAGTTCTTCATGGTTTCGTCGCTTCAGGGTCACTCCATATCCCACACCGCGGTCTCACTTAGCGACGGCACCGGAAAGAGTGCCAGATCGGCCGATGTGGTTTATGACGGCGAAGCAAACCGTCGTTCAGGCGCAAATGAGCGAATCTATTTTGCCGGCGAAGGAATCGATACTGTCGGACATTTTGCGTTTGAAAATCGCCGAGGGCCGCTCACACTCTCTTTTGAAGGAAGCACGGTATACTCACGCCCGCTGACCGCCGGAGAGCTTGAGAATCTTGCGACTGTCTATGAATATGCATGGTCGTTGCGCCAGATGAAAGTAGCAGCCCTACGCCACGAAAGCCTCGAAAGAAAGCTCGATATAGCCCGCCAACAAGTAGCTCGAACCACTCCTGACAAATCGGCATCTTCCGATAGTCAGCGCTGATTTCCAAGAAATTCAGAACTTTAGCGACAGTGATGGAATTCTCACTGTCGTTTTTTAATGCACACGCAAACAGTGGGCTAACAAAGTTTAACAAATGGGGGATAATTAGCTATACATTTATTAGTTTTGTCGAATAAATCATACATATATCAACTTTTTAAACTTTACCAATTATTTCTTTAACTGTAAACCGATGAAAACCAGCGCACTTTTATTTGCTGCTGCATTGGTATGCGCCCCATTTACCATGGCTCAGGCTCAAGAATCTATACCGACATCAATCTCAATCTCATCCTCAAACGGCACCGCTCTTTGTGCCGGAGAATCAACGACATTTGTTCCAACCGTATTCGACCAGCTCGGAGCTATTATGGAAAATGTCGTTCTGACATGGACTCATAATGCTTTTCCTGAAAACTGGGATGAAAATACTCTTACATATACCGCATCGGATAGAGTTGCCGGAGGTGAAGGTGTTACTTTCACTGCAACCGCAACTACCGGCGAAGGCGAGGATATTAAGACTGTTTCGGGTGAGATCGTTCTGAAAGGCTTCAATATAGGCCACTATCTTTTTTGACTCTGAACTCCATGATTATTATAAAAATGCAGGCATTGATCTTAGGAAAGAAGCCATAGCAGCTGTAAGAACCTCAACGAACATTGAGACCGGACGTCCTGATAAGACCGGATTGTTCGACGGCGGGAAAGAGCTTGCTAACCTGGTAATGGCCAATATAAGCTTATGGCTAATCCATCGCCGCTCGATGCTCAGGGCGAAATCCTCGTTACGCTCTACGATCCTGTGACGATCGAAGCTATCGTTCTCGACCCCTGGATGGGCAATGTTTGGGGAGCAAAACTCGCTGAAATTACCCCCTATTTCGACCCCACTAAGAGTCCTGAGCTTCCGACCGGCATTGATGACATCAAAGCGGACAATAATGCCGACTTCCCCGTCGAATATTACGCTCTTCAGGGTATTAGCATCGATCAGCCTTCAGCAGGCACTATCGTCATCCGCCGCCAAGGAACTTCCGTCAAAAAGATCCTCGTGAAATAAACACGGTTTTATAGCTAAAATTTCGGAGTTGCATCTCTCGATGCAGCTCCGATTTTTATTCCGCAGCCACAAAAAAAGCTACCGCCGCAAAGGACGGTAGCTAACTAATCCGATATAGGAAATATCTTATTTAACGGGCTCGAGCTGAACAGTGAAGTGACGCATCAGTTCAGTTTCCCAGGTGATGCGGACACCATGCTTGATCTCTTCGCGACGGTCATAGACATTCTTGATGGCTGCTGCAATGACGCGCATGTGGTTGTCAGTGTAGACGCGGCGCGGGATAGCGAGGCGGAGCAGGTCGAGTCCGCCGAAACGGTTCTCACGAGTAACAGGATCGCGGTCGGCGAGAATATAACCGATCTCACATCCGCGGATACCGGCTTCGCGATAGAGCTCGATTGTGAGAGTCTGCGCGGGGAATTCCTCTTTGGGGACATTAGTAAGAATCATGTCGGCATCGAGGAAAATAGCGTGACCACCGGCGGGACGCTGATAAGGAATACCGTATTCGTCGAGAAGGCTGGCAAGGAATTCAACCTGGTGGATGCGGGTGTGAAGGTTGTCGAACTCAGTGTTTTCATCAAGTCCTACAGCCAGAGCTTCCATATCGCGGCCATTCATACCACCGTATGTAAGATAGCCCTCGAAAGGAATAGCGAAGCGTTTGGCAGCCTCGAACCAGTCTTCATGACGGGTAGCGATGAAGCCGCCCATATTTACTACGGCATCTTTCTTAGCAGACATCGTCATGCCATCGGCAAGCGAGAACATTTCCTTGACAATTTCCTTGATGGTATGGTTTTCGTAGCCTTTTTCGCGAGTTTTAATGAAATATGCGTTCTCGGCAAAGCGGGCTGAATCGAAAATCACACGTTTGCCATACTTGTCGGCAAGAGCTCTTACGGCACGCAGATTCTCCATCGAAACAGGCTGACCACCGGCAGTGTTGTTAGTGACAGTGACAATTATAAAATTGATCTTGTCGCCATTCTCCTGAAGGGCTTTTTCCAATTTCGCGGGATCAACATTACCTTTGAAAGGAACCTCAAGCTGAGTGTTTTTAGCATCGTCAACTGTGCAGTCGAGAGCGACAGCCTTGCGCGATTCAATATGACCTTTGGTTGTGTCGAAATGTGAATTTCCGGGCACGATGTCACCCTCTTTGACCAATGCGCTGAAAAGAACGTTTTCAGCAGCGCGTCCCTGATGGGTGGGAATGACAAAATCAAATCCGGTCAGTCGGGTAATAGTGTCTTTGAGGTGGTACCATGAACGTGCGCCGGCATAGCTTTCGTCGCCCATCATCATAGCGGCCCACTGGCGATCGCTCATAGCATTCGTACCGGAATCGGTAAGCAGGTCGATGAATACTTCGTCGGCTTTGAGTTGGAAAACATTGTAGTGGGCAGCTTTGAGCCATTCTTCACGTTCTTCACGAGTTGATTTACGGATCGGCTCAACCATTTTGATGCGCCACGATTCTGCAAAAGGGAGTTCCATGAATATAAAGATTTTTAAGGTGATTGTTGCCACAAAGGTAACAAATCCCCTTCAACCATCCAAAAAAATCCGTCTTGCAAGACGCGATTGCCGCTGTCATTCTAACGATGAAATTTGAATGACAGCGGCAATTATAATTCAAGATTCAAATTAAGGTTACTCCCACTCTATCGTTGCCGGCGGCTTAGAAGAGATGTCGTAACATACGCGGTTTACGCCGCGGACATGGTTGATGATCTCGTTCGACACTTTTGCAAGGAATTCATAAGGCAAGTGCGCCCAGTCGGCTGTCATAGCGTCGGTCGACGTCACGGCCCGGAGAGCGACAGCCCGCTCGTAGGTCCGCTCGTCGCCCATGACTCCCACACTCTGAACCGGGAGCAATATGACGCCTGCCTGCCAGACCTTGTCATATAGGCCGGCTTCGCGGAGGTTGTCGATAAAAATCTTGTCGGCATCCTGAAGAATCCTCACTTTCTCAGGTGTTATGTCACCGAGGATCCTGACTGCGAGACCGGGGCCCGGGAAAGGCTGACGCTTGATGAGATGTTCAGGCATTCCGAGCTGACGGCCAACGCGGCGAACCTCATCCTTAAACAGCAGTCTCAGCGGTTCGCACAGGCGCAGGTTCATCTTCTCGGGAAGTCCGCCGACATTGTGATGGCTTTTTATAGTGGTGCCGGTAATCGAAAGCGACTCGATGCAGTCGGGATAAATTGTTCCCTGCGCAAGCCATTTGACATCCTCAATCTTATGTGCTTCACGGTCAAAGACATCAATGAAACCTTTGCCTATGATTTTGCGCTTTTTCTCGGGATCGCTGACGCCGGCAAGCTCGCTGAAAAATTTTTCAGAAGCATCAACGCCGATAACATTAAGGCCCAGCCCTTCGTAATCGCGCATAACCTCCTTGAACTCGTTTTTACGGAGCAGGCCATGATCGACAAATATGCAGGTAAGATTCTTTCCGATGGCTTTGTTAAGCAGAACTGCCGCCACCGAGCTGTCAACGCCGCCCGAGAGTCCGAGAACAACTTTGTCGTCTCCAAGTTGCTGACGCAATGCGGAAACTGTAGAGTCAATGAATGATTCGGCACTCCAGTCACGTTTTGCGCCACAGATTGCTACGAAATTCTCGAGCAACCTCATACCGCATTCCGAGTGGTAGACTTCGGGGTGGAACTGGACTCCCCATACCGGCATAGACTCGGCATGATAAGCGGCGATACGAACTTTGTCGGTCGACGCAATCTCATGATAGCCTTCCGGGAGCGAAGTAATTGTATCGCCATGGCTCATCCAGACCTGCGCGCCAGGTTCAATACCTTTGAAAAGAGGATCTGACTGGTCGACCCACTGAAGGCGTGCACGTCCGTATTCGCGGCTGTTGGCCGGTTCGACAGTGCCGCCTCCGATATAGCTCATGAACTGTGCGCCATAGCATATTCCGAGGACCGGAAGGCGGCCGATAATCCCGCTCAGATCTGTTCGGAATGCCTTTTCGTCGTAAACCGAAAAAGGCGAGCCGCTGAGAATTACTCCGATGACATCGCTGTCGTTTCCGTGGGGATACTTGTTGTAAGGAAGGATTTCGCAATAAACGCTTAGCTCGCGAATACGACGTGCTATCAGTTGCGTTGTCTGCGATCCAAAGTCAAGGATAATGATTCTTTGCATGAATAATGATGCGCTGAGTTTTATGACTGCAAAGTTAGCAGATTTTCACGTAAGAAAAAAATCGCGTAAATTTGTGGTCGTTAAAACTAAAAGCAATGAGTGTAAACTTCAACAAGATAGCCTCGGAACAGAATTTCTTTCTGATTGCCGGGCCATGCGTTGTCGAAGGCGAACAAATGGCTTTCGACATTGCAGGGGCCCTTGTCGGGATCTGCCGCGAGCTCGACATTCCTCTGATTTTCAAAGGATCTTATCGCAAGGCAAACAGATCGCGTCTCGATTCATTTACCGGGATAGGCGATGCCAAGGCCCTGGATATTCTTTCGCGGGTTGGCCGTGAATTTGGGATACCTGTGATAACTGACGTTCATGAATGCCATGAAGTGGATATTGCCGCCGAATATGTCGATGCGCTCCAGATTCCTGCATTTCTTTGCCGTCAGACCGATTTGCTTCTTGCCGCCGGGCGCTCAAATCTTGCTGTGAATATCAAAAAAGGACAGTTCTCTTCGCCCGAATCAATGCGGTTTGCGGTGGAGAAAGTTCGATCTACAGGCAACGACAATGTAGCTCTGACTGATCGGGGAACCTCGTTCGGCTATGGAGATCTGATAGTAGATTTCCGGGGAGTTCCGTCGATGAGGCATGAGGCGCAATGCCCTGTAGTAGTTGACATAACTCACTCTCTTCAGCAACCAAACCGCACCGAAGGAGTAACCGGTGGCCGTCCGGATATGATCGAGACTATTGCTCGATGTGCTGTTGCGGCAGGAGCCGACGGCCTTTTTATGGAAACTCACCCCGACCCCTCTGCTGCGAAGAGCGACGGCGCCAATATGCTGCGTCTCGATCTTGTAAAGCCGTTGCTTGAACGGCTGACAGTTTTGCGTTCAGCAGTCAATGAGATTGGCCGATGACAGTGCTTTACGAGGACAACCACCTGATGGTGGTCAACAAAGAGCCGGGCGAAATTGTGCAAGGCGACAAGACCGGCGACGAACCCCTCGTCGAGACGCTCAAACGATGGCTGAAAGAGAAATACGGGAAACCGGGAAATGTTTTTCTCGGGGTGGTTCACAGGCTCGACCGTCCTGTCGGTGGTGTCGTTGTTTTCGCCAAGACCTCAAAAGCGCTCACCCGGCTCAATGAAATGTTTCGTAAGGGTGAGGTTCACAAAACCTATTGGGCTTTGACACGTAATAAACCGACTCTGCCGGCTGCCAGACTTGTAAACTGGATAACTACTGTCGAAAAGACCAACAAATCCACGGCTCATGCACGCCCTGCCGCAGGCGCTAAAGAAGCTGCTCTAAGTTATGCGCATAGAGCATCCTCCGACCGCTACCATCTGCTTGAGGTCAATCTTGAAACCGGTAGAAAGCATCAGATCCGCGTTCAGCTGTCGGCTGCCGGGATGCCTGTTAAAGGAGATCTTAAATATGGCGACAAACGTTCAAATCCGGATGGCTCCATATCACTCCTTGCCCGGCGGATTCGCTTCGAACATCCCGTATCGCATGAGATGATTGATATTACCGCACCTCTTCCCCCCGACAAGCTCTGGCAGGCCTTCTCCGACATTATACCTAACTAATTGATTTTTCAGAATGACAAAAGACGACCTTCGCATAGTTTTCCTCGGCACCCCTGAGTTTGCCGCATACTCTCTGAATAAAATCTGCGACGCAGGCTATAATGTGGTCGGAGTAGTAACTATGCCCGACAAAGTTGGCGGCCGCGGCCATAAGGTTATCCATTCGGCTGTTAAAACGACCGCAATCGAACGTGGACTTCACGTCATGCAGCCCGAAAAACTGAAATCGCCGGAATTTGTCGATGAACTCCGAGAGCTGAAAGCTGATCTGTTCATTGTCATTGCTTTCAGGATGCTGCCTGAAATCGTATGGACAATGCCGCCGTTGGGTACTTTTAATCTGCATGCATCATTATTGCCGCGTTATCGCGGAGCTGCTCCGATAAACAGAGCCGTCATGAACGGAGATACTGAAACCGGCGTAACAACGTTCTTCCTTAAACATGAAATAGATACAGGCGACGTAATATCTCAGGAGAAGATAGAGATCAGACCAACCGATAATGTCGGCGACGTCCATGACCGCCTGATGGAACTCGGAGCGGAACTGACTCTCAAAACTATTGACGATATAGTTGCCGGAGAAATTGTGCGAACCCCGCAAGAACGCCTCGCCCTCGATGTCGAGCCTTGTGAAGCGCCGAAGATATTTGCCGAAGATTGCCTTATCGACTGGAACCGGCCTGCCGAAGAGCTTCGCAACCAAGTCCGCGGACTATCGCCCTACCCCGGTGCAAGAGGTCACGTCGAGGGGATAGGTGACGTCAAGATATTCGAGGTAAAGGTGTCCGACAAAAAACTTTCACCCGGTGAAGTGATTATTGACGGAAGTAATCTGATCGTCGGAGCCGGCGACAACAGGTCGCTCGAAGTGGTCTCGCTTCAGGCTCCCGGAAAGCGCAGAATGCCTGTCGCAGATTTTCTGCGCGGATTGCGCTGAGTCATCGCCTGACGCGGTCCGGATTTTTTGCTATAAAGTCTTTCCACGAAGCTCCCCGGCCTGTCGGCACCGGCTTGGTCGACTCGTAGAAGTGGCACATTGCCGCGCCAAGTGCATCTGTTGCGTCAAGTTCGGGAGGCATGACATCGTCGCCGATCTTCAGAATACGCCTGAGCATATCGCGCACCTGCTCTTTCGAGGCTGCACCGTTGCCTGTAATGGCCATTTTTATCGTTCGCGGCTCATATTCCGAAATAGGAATACCCCGCCCCATGGCGGCGGCGATAGCTACTCCCTGAGCACGACCGAGTTTTAGCATCGACTGCACATTTTTCCCGAAGAACGGAGCCTCGATGGCCAGCTCATCAGGCCGGTATGAATCAACAATTCCCGATATTCTCCGATAGATATGGCTTAGCCTCTCGTAATGGCTCGGGATTTTCGACAGGCGGATTACACCTAATGCGACCAGCGATGCCGTTTTACCGTGGATGCCGACGACGCCGTATCCCATGACATTCGTACCGGGATCAACGCCCAGAATTATGCGCTCATACTCGCTGGTTTGAGACATACTACAATATTTCCATGAGAGTTGTGAAATACACGACCCGCTCCGGAAAACGACGCGCAAAAGATGACATCAGCTTTCCTCCTTCGTTATCTCTCCAATCCTTTGCCTCGCATTCCGACGCACTGCGACACTGAAAACAATAAGCATCGATTCCCTGACCGACCTCTTCAAGTATCCTTGCAAAAAGAAAATCTGAAAAATTACCTGAAGATAAAATGGCAGGTTTGTATACATCGTTTATCCACGAAAGAAATTCATCGCGGAGCGCACTATCAAAATGAAAGGAGGTGTTCAGAAGTATCATTTTATGAACGTTTTTTCAATACGCCGGCGCCTGAGATATCGCGGGATGAAAGATAAATGTCGTTTTATGGTGTCCCAGGTTCCGAAATAGTCACACATGATCGAGAAGCGTTCGCGCAACGATGCACGTCGGTTAGCTGTAGTCTGGCCTTCGGCAAGATAGTCTATCAGAACGTCGTCGATATACAGATTGCGTCTCGAACGCTTCAGAACGCGCAGACACCATTCATAATCAGCCGAAAAACGATAACGAAGATTGAAATCGCCGGTTATCTTTCTCAGGGCGACGAAAGCCTGATGACACACGACCATACCGTTTCTGAATGAATCGAATGTCAGCACTGCCGGAGCTTCGAGATGCCTTCCGGCGAGCTTATGACCTTCAGCATCGACAATATCGGTCTGCCCGTAAATTATGCCCGGAAAATCGTTGTCGAGAGCCTCGCGTGTCAAACGCTCTATGACGTCGGATGAATGAAACCTGTCACCGGCATTCAGAAATATCACATATTCTCCGCGCGCACGATTGAGGCCTTTGTTCATGGCATCGTAAAGTCCGCGGTCGGGTTCGCTGACGATAAGAGTACGGGGTATGCCTGCGCGTCTGACGAGATCGACAGTGCTGTCGGAGGACGCACCATCAATAATTATCCACTCGAAGAGGTCACTTTTCTGACAGGCGACACTCTCGATTGTCGGAACAATAGTCGACTCGGCGTTGAATGTAACTGTTATTATCGAGAAAAGAGGTTCCATAGCGATAAAATCACCAATTGTCGTCGTTGTCTGCCGAAGACTTGCCATCGGGCTTTTCAACCGGAGCCGGCAACCATGACGGGCCTATGATAATACGATTGACCAGCAAATTCATGTGGTCGACAACCAGCTCGTATTTCTCGCGGTCATTATCTTTTATCTTGCTGTCGCGAAACCATTTGCCTACCTGCTTTGAGAATTTCCACGTTTCGTCGGGGCCACCGACCATCTTTACCGATTCAACGCGCGGGGCATTCAGGCGGATACGCCCGTCACGAATTCGTATCTGCAATCGGTAATAGCCTTCCCATGAACGCATGACGCCGAAGACCTTGCTCACGTAGAGCGAATCTCCGAGAGCGCGCACTCCGATTGTGTTTCCGTCGTTGACATGGACAAACCTGTCGAAGTCCTGACCATAGATCTCACGCATATTCTTAATCAGTTCTTCATGGATCTGTGCGGCTGATTTACCTTCGAAAGGCACAATTAAAAAATCTTCGCCGGTAGAGGTCTCATAGAGCCCCGCAGGAGTCAGACGGAATTGAACCGGCTCAACAGCGCCGGCAATAAGTGGCAATAACGTCGCCAGAATAATCAGGATCTTTTTCATACCGCTACAAAGATAAGCATTTTTTCAAACAACGTGTAATTATTACTTGTTATATATCTGAACTAATAACTGATAATATGGACTCTAAAGAAAAGAACATCGATACGTATCCCGGTGATGCCCGCAGCGCCGGTGACAAAAAGGCCACCCCTTGCGAAGTTAAAGAGGATGTTAAGGAACTGAATAACAATCCGCGGAACTCCGACGATGAGATGACCTGACGCAATATGAAATTTTCTAAGCCATGGTTTGCCGTTTACCAATATAATTAGTACTTTAGCGGCATTATGGTTAAACATGTAGTTATGTTCCGTATGAACGGAACACGGGAAGAGCGGCTTGACGCATGCCGCCGGTTCGCCGAGGATCTCAAAGAGCTTCCCGGCAAAATTGAGGTGCTTGAATCTATCGAAGTGGGAATTAACGAGAATCCCTCCGAAGAATGGGATCTCGTTCTGACCGCTGTAGTTCCTACCCTATCGGATGTCAGTGTGTATGCCAGACATCCGGATCATGTGGCAGCAGCGTCAGCTGCATCGGCCCATATAGCCGCGCGTGCTTGCGTCGACTATAATTTGTAGGATTTAACTACAACTATAACATCGACACTATGGGGGCTTTAAAGAGTAAAGTCTCCTGTAAGTCTTATATCTGTGCTCGACGCTCCAATCATCACCTTGAATATGCCCGGCTCGATTACTCTTTCAAGTCCGGCATTATATATTGCCAGCTCTTCAGCCCCAAGATTGAATGTCGTGGTGCGGCTCTCACCCGGTGAGAGTTCTATCCGAGTGAACCCTTTCAGCAGCATTGGCGGCTGGCTTACCGAGGCAACCACGTCGCGCAGATAGAGCTGCACGACTTCGGCGCCTGAGCGGTTCCAGATGTTGGTGATTCGGTAACTGACCTCGCAGCTTTTGCCGTCAGCAGCCGGACGTATCAACAGATTAGAATATTCGAAGGTCGTGTAGCTTAGTCCATGACCGAAGCTGTAGAGCGGATCGCCCGGAGAATCCATATAATCATGGCCGTGTCCCATATGCGAGTAGTGTTACAATTGACATCAATAAAGATGTTGGAACGTCAATCTGCGGGTAATCTGAAAGTAATGGGAAGAGTAAAAAATGTGTTGACTTTCTTGCCATTGAGCGTGCCGGGCGTGAATTTCGGGAAAAGCCTCACCACCCGCAAAGCCTCCCGGTCAAGGGCAGAATCTTTGCCTCTCACAATTCTCGGATCGCATACGCGACCTAATGTGTCAACATAGAACTGCACAACCACGCGACCTTGAATCCCCTCCTTTAATTGCTCTTCGGGATATATCAGATGTCGACTGATGAATCGCAGCATCTCTGCATTTCCGCCAGGGAATTCCGGCATTTGTTCAGCGCAACTATAAATACCCTTTTCATCTTGATTTGTCGGCCGTTCATCGGGCATTTCGCCTTGTGTTACTACTTCATTAGGGTCATTGCTTATCTCACCTTCTTTGATACCTGAAACTCCAGTCGCAGAATTGGAAATAGTATCTCTCGTTTTAGACAATAGGCATTCCTCATCAATTTCTCCCTCGAAATCTAAAGTGTCAGCTATTTCTACCGGCTCGCCCTGTAGGGTTTCGCTCGACTGTTTCGATGATGTGCCGCTGCAACCCGACACGAGTATCATGCCTGCCGAGATTCCGGCGAGGGCGATTGCTTTTCCTGCGAGGGAGCGGGCACGGAGTTGCTGTTCAAGGTAGCGCAACTCGGCCTCACATTTGGGACATGTGCCGAGGCAGTCACCCTTATAGCGACATTCCGATGTCACGAACTCTATGTCGTTGGCCTCGGCAATCTGCCGACGAATCTCTTTCAGTATCTTACAGGTCTGTTTTCCTCGTGTCATAGTCAGTGTTTGCGGATTTGATAGGTGAATAAATCGAATCGGTCGAAGCCGAGGACTTCAAGAGCCTGACGACTTGCCTCGCGGTCTGAGTCGGTATTATAGCCCGGTATCAGCGGTATGCGGACAATGCAGTCATGCTGACGCCCGGCAGCAGCTAAAAGTCGGAGATTGTCAAGAACAAGGTCGTTTGACTCTCCTGTATATCTACGGTAAATGTCGGGGGTCATATCCTTGATGTCGATAATAAGGGTATTGACCACCGGGAGCAATGCTTCAATGTTTGCAGCCGGGACATTCAGCGATGTCTCAAGATTAAGCTGCCATTCGGAACCACACAGCTCGCGGAACTCGCGGATAAAGCGAGGACGCAGACATGGCTCACCGCCCCCGAAAGTCACACCGCCATTTGTGGCCATGAAATAAAGTTCGTCGATGCACGTCTCGGCATACAGTTCCTCAGGAGAATATTTCCCGTAACGGCTGCCGTCGCCCAATGACTGAGGATTAAGACAATAATGGCAGTGGAGCGGACAGCCGTGGAATGCAACAAGCGTAGTCACACCATCGCCATCAGTCGAGAGGCGATGCCGTGATATTCCGATAATCCGCTCGCATTGCCCGTTCATCTCTTCATTTCAAATACCTCGATTTCCTCGGGCGAGGGATTATTGACTGATATTTCCGCACCCTTGAAAAGTCGACTAATTGTTTCAGGTGTCAGTCCGTTTATGTTACAGTAACCGCTCAATATCGGGGAATTTACCTTCGGGGCATACATAAAAGCACCATTGATTTCCAATGCAATATGCCGACCTATATTAGCTTCGGTAAACTCAGCCCATTTCAAGGAGTCGGCCTCACTATAGGCCCACGGCACAGTGACCTCCCCCGATTCGAAATCAAGATCGACCATCGCCTCATTGACAGCTGCTTTGAACTGCGTTGCAGTATGCATTATACCTACCGTTGTCTGAAAGCTGTCTGATCTCCCGCAAAACCATTTGAAACCATCGGGCAGATTATAAGCTCCAAAACTCTCAGACAACGCAGAGAACAGACTGCCGTCTTCGTCGCAAATTATTGCCATCAAAGCTCCCGGAATATGGGAATCCTCGATTTTGAGCACATGCAACAGCCTGCTGAATTGCACGGCAGCAGAGCAATCGTCTTTTGCCACCGGAGCTGCAGTCACTGTCCAGTTGACATTATATGCAGTGAAAGGATCGATGTCGAGTTTAGTCATAAAATCATTGAGTCTGCCAGAGTCAACCGTGGCAACCGTATCGGGATTCGAAGTAATCTGCAAGTCGATTATCCGTTGCACATCCTCACGCGGAATCAACTGTTCACCAAGTCCAAGAGCTGCCTTTGCACCGGCCAAAAACGAAGAAAAATCATGCCTGACACCTTCTACCAATACAAGGTTGACCGACAATGCTATTGATCGGCCTATATCGTAAGCCGTTTCAGGCATCTCTGCCGAAGCTTCGAGCACGTCAGCCATACCTGTCGCGAAAGCCGCTCTGTCTTCTTTGACTTTTGTCCCCGGCATTAAACCTTCGATATATGACTGTAATCCCGGCTGATAGGCTTTCATTATGCCGTATGCAGTAAAAAATTCGCATTGGGATTCCTCCGGCACGTCGGACGGAAGAGAATCATTCTCGCTGCAACGATTGATAATCTCCATGGCGGCTATAGTGTCGGCAGGCAACGCGATCGAGCCATTCCCTACTTTTCTGAGACCGGCAATAATACAATGGAAAGGTGGTCGGTCCTCTTTCTTTTTACGTTGCGTGCCATCAGTAATAAAAACCGCCTCCATGCCGCCGAGCATATATGAAATCATGTAAGAAGAATCATTCATCTGGCTCGGGTCGCGGTAGTTTTCCTGCAACCCCCGGATATAATCCTCAAAATCTTCATGACTCCGCATGAGATCGTTTTCTCCGGCCATTAGAAGGAGTGTAGACTGATGGCCGTAGGCATATGAAGTAGAATCGACTGGCTCAGCTGCAAATACTACACCGGCAGCAAAGGCGATAGCTAATATCGAAAAATATAACCGTATCATAGCTTATGGTGCAAAATAATAAGAATCAAGGCTGATAACTTTCTGTTTGACTTTTTCGAGCTGCCCGATTTTGGTAGATTGCTGCTTCACAAGATAGAAGGGCCAGCCATTGGGCAGATAGTCGGTTTTCAGATAATCCTCATAAACGCCATTGACCTTCACTTGAGAATCAAAATTCTTTCTGAAACTGTCATTAATACTGTCATTGTTGAACAGACCGACAACATTGCCGACGAGTTCCTTAATATATTTTCTGGTCAGTATATTGGTTATGTCAGCCATCACGCTGTAGCAACCGTCGCTATCGACATTGGCGGATATGACTGTAGTGCTTTCGAATGTCGAATCAGTTGCATCTTCATGCTCTTTAAATTCACCGGCAGTATATTCATTGCCGTGGTTAAGAAACAACAAATTGAGTTCTTCAAGATAACCGTCGACAAGTTGGTTCATATCAATCTTTTTCGCGTAGTCTCTGATATCAAACCCTAACTCTTTCGCCTCCTGCATCTCCGGCAGAACCGAAAATTCTTTTATTGCTTCATTGAAAAGAGACTTTGCCTGCTTCTTTATCCGGCCTAAATTATTAATACCGGTTATTCGGCCGCAATCATCGGTCTCAAAGCTGACTGTGGTGCCCTCAATCTTTTTTGCCAGACGGCCAACTATCTGATTCTGGAAAATCTCGGAAAAAGATGCTGTTTCCGGAAGATTTTCTGTCGGAAACTCCAGAAAAGTATATTCTAATTTATAACCGGTTGCAGCAGAATCGACAACATTAATGCGCACTCTCATTGACTGCGAAGAAGTTCTGACAGTATCTGCGCCATTTATTCTCCATGAACTCTCGTTAACCCAGTAATAAACAGTATCAAGCTTGCTAAACCAGGCTACTACAGGGACTGTCGAATACTGAGACGAAATTTCAGCCTGCTCAACTATCTCTTCGCCACGAATATTGGAACTGACCGTAACAGCCAGCAATAATATTATCCAGATAAAAATATTCTTCATGTCGGCAATGTAGAATTAAACGTAAGCGCGAGATGCACTTCAGGAGGCGAAAATACAAAATGAAATCCATATAAAATGTGACATTTGTCACATTTTATCAATTACCGCTTAATCAGCTTTTTCAGTTTGGGTTTCGCGGATGCGATGAAGCTGACGACGGGACACGCCTAAAAATGAGGCCATTTCCTGAACAGACAGCAGCCCTATTAAATTGGGATACCGTGAAACAAGCTCGCGATAACGTTCTGCGGGAGACTTGACCAAGACATCGAGATAGCGCTGATACGCTTCCTGCAAAAGAATCGACGATGAATGGGCTATGAAACCGGGATTCCGTTCCTGAAGATAACTGCGCAGCTCGTCGATTGTGACAAGAAGGATCTCGGCGTCGCACCCGGCTACAATCGTAGTGAGGCAGGTCTGACCGAACAAGAAACCGCGGACAAAATCAGAGACAACCTCTCCAACGAAAGAAAAACCTGTCACAATCTCCTGGCCTTTACTGTTATATGCAACGAATTTGAAATATCCCGATTTAACAATACCGATATATCGACAATGCCGTCCTTCCCCGACAAGCATTTCACCCTTTGAATAATGTGTAAGAATACCATGTGTATCGACATATTCCGAAAGATCGGTAATGTCTATCTTCTTGAGGAAATCGTTAATAGTTGCCATTCGGAGTGAAGTTGTGCAATTCAGGGCGTAAAATTAGTGCAAATACAACAAAAGCCTGAAAATCAGGCTTTCTTGCGGAGAGAGAGGGATTCGAACCCCCGGAGGTGTGACCCTCAACGGTTTTCAAGACCGCCGCAATCGACCACTCTGCCATCTCTCCTGAGATATTGTGAGTGCAAAGTTAAGAATTTTTTTTTGTCTGACAAATTTTCTATCGCGAGGATTTTTGAGATTTGTTGCATTTTTCCGCAAGAGGACAGTCGGAACAGGTGCTGTCAACAGTCGAATGGCAACTCGTACGGTTTTTTCGACGCGAACGACCCACTACGGCTCTAATCACCCATATTACGGCGAATGCCAGTATAATAAAAACTGCAATATATTGGGCTAAAATCATTTGGCAGCGTTCTTCGGATTTTTCTTCGGAGCTTTGCTCTTCTTTTGTTCAGATGACTCGGTAACAATACGGCGTGAAGTATTGTCGCTGAGCACGTCGACAACGATTTTACCCATCATCTGTTTGAGCTCACTGAGGAAATCTGCTGCGGAATAATCGCCGCGCTCAATCCTGCGAAGTTTGTTCTCCCAGATGCCCGTAAGTTTGGCACTCTTCAGAAGTTCTTCGTTGATAGTGTCAATGAGCTGAATACCGGCATCGGTAGCATCAATACTTTTACGGACACGATGAATATAACCACGGCTGAAAAGAGTCTCTATAATTGCAGCGCGGGTGGAAGGACGTCCGATTCCGTTTTCTTTCATTGCCTCGCGCAGTTCTTCGTCGTCGACAGTCTTCCCGGCCGTCTCCATTGCCCTCAGCAATGTTCCTTCGGTATAGAGTTTCGGCGGAGTAGTGGTTTTCTTCTGCAGCGAAGGTTCATGGGGCCCACTCTCTCCGACTTCAAACGGGGGGAGCAGCCCCTCAGATGACTGATCGCCCGAATCGGTCTTGTCGAGCACTTTCGGATCAGCCTGATATAATACCCGCCATCCGGGTTCTACAATTACCTTACCCGAAGCCTTGAAACGCGTCTTTTCGACTTCAGCCTCAACAACGGTCTGAGAGAAGATACAATCAGGATAAAAAACCGAGATAAAGCGCGTTGCTATCAGATGGTATAACTGACGTTCGTCGCCGACAAGAACCGCAGGAGACTCGCCGGTAGGTATAATCGCATGGTGGTCGGTTACTTTAGAGTTATCGAAGACTTTCTTGCTTTTGGGGATCTTCTTGTCGAGTACCGATGAAGTCAGCGACGCGTAGGGCGTCATTTTCTTCAATATGTCCGGGACCTGAGCATAGATATCGTCGGTCAGATAGGTCGTGTCGACACGGGGATAGGTCGTCACCTTTTTCTCATAGAGGCTTTGAATGAGTTTGAGAGTCGTGTCGGCGCTCCATCCCCATCGGCGGTTGGTCTCGACCTGAAGTGAGGTAAGGTCGAAAAGTCTCGGGGGTGCTTCGCGGCCTTTCTTCTGACTGACATCTTTAATCGTCAACGGTTTGTCCTTTACAGCTTCGAGAGCCGCCTGCGCTGCTTCGGGAGTCTTGAATTTACCGGATGTCGCTGAAAATATAGCATCCCTATACAAGGTCTTCAACTCCCAATAATCGGCAGGGACAAAATTGGCGATCTCCTTATGCCGCCCGACGAGAAGAGCCAGTGTCGGCGTCTGAACCCGACCTACTGACAGAACCTTTCCGGGTTCACCGTAGCGCAGGGAATAAAGGCGCGTCGCATTGATGCCGAGAATCCAGTCGCCTATAGCGCGCGACAATCCGGCATAATAAAGATTGTTGAAATCCTTGTCGGGCTTCAGATCGTTGAATCCCTGTTTGATAGAAGCGTCGGTCAGTGAAGAGATCCAAAGCCGGCGAACAGGACATTTCACATCGGCAAGCTGCATTACCCACCGCTGTATAAGTTCTCCTTCCTGACCGGCATCACCGCAGTTGATTATCTCTTCTGCTGACGCAACGAGTTTCTTGATGACCTCAAACTGATGTTGAATAGACTTCTGGTCAATGAGCTTTATGCCGAAACGCGGCGGCAACATCGGCAACTGCCCAAGTGTCCACCGCTTCCATGCGGGCGCGTAATCTGCCGGCTCCTTCAGAGTGCAAAGATGACCGAAAGTCCACGTCACCTGATAACCGCTCCCTTCATAGAAACCGTCACGCTGCGTAGTGGCGCCGAGTATAGCGGCTATACTGCGTGCCACACTCGGTTTCTCAGTAATACAGACCTTCACTCTTTGATAATCTGAAAATCGGCTCGCCCGTTAATGCCGTTCAATGACAATGTCAGTTTCTTCTGAGGCTTCATTCGCGGGAAGTCAATCGACAGGGGTATAACACCGTCTTCCTCGAACTGGAAATATCGGTTGAAGTCGACCCCATCAATGTCGGTAGCCGACTTGCCGCCGAGAGAAGCACTGTCGATTCGATGGGACGTGTTGGGTCTTCCTTTCAATTTGCAGTTGACGCGGGTCAGGTCACTTCGGAATTCGATAGACTCCACAGTAAGGCCGTAGCCATCATTAAGAGGGACGGCAACAGCATTGACATTATAGCCGGTCATGGTCTCAGCGGTGGCCACACAAAAGCAGCCTGAAAGCAAAACCGCAGCAAGCAGTGTTTTCAGAAATAACTTCATCATTTTTCTAACTTCTTAGCTTCGTTCCAGAGTTTATCCATTTCGGCAAGCGTCAGCTCATTCAGTTTTTTTCCGGCCCCGGCTGTTTCTGTCTCTATATGAGAGAACCGCCGAATGAATTTCTTGTTAGTCTTTTCAAGAGCGTTCTCGGGCGTTATGCCATAGAGGCGTGCGGCATTGACCAACGAGAAGAACAGATCGCCGAACTCGCTTTCGAGAGCTTCCGTGTTCCCGGCAATAGCTTCTGCGTCAACTTCGCTGATTTCCTCTTTGACCTTGTCCCAGACTTGCGCACGCTCTTCCCAGTCGAAACCGGCATTTGCAGCCTTTTCCTGAATGCGCTGAGCTTTTATAAACGCGGGGAGAGCACGGGGCACCCCGGCCAGCACAGACCGATTGCCTCCTTTCTCCTTAAGCTTGATCTGTTCCCAGTTTTGCTCTACTTCGTGAGCGGTATCGGCATGAACATTTCCGAAGACATGGGGATGGCGGAAAATGAGCTTTTCGTTAAGCGCGTCGGCAACGTCTGCTATATCAAACAGCCCTTTCTCGTCTCCGATTTTAGAATAGAAGAAAATGTGAAGCAGAATGTCGCCGAGCTCTTTGCGGATATTCGGACTATCATCGTCGATGAGTGCGTCGCAAAGTTCGTAGACTTCCTCAACGGTGTTTGAACGCAATGATTCATTGGTCTGTTTAGCGTCCCACGGACACTTTACACGCAATATGTCAAGTGTATCAAGCACACGGCCCAATGCCTCAAGCTTTTCTTCTCTTGTATGACCCATAGCAAATTCTTATTGTTTCTACGATGCAAAATTACGAATTTTTCGTTGTTCACAGCTGCGTCTATAGTTAGAATCTTGGAAAAAATAGCTAACTTTGCGAAAAAATATGACCGATGGCCCGCGATAATTCCCTGATGGAACGCCTTGAAGGCGTTGAGGAACGTCTCGAAGAGGTTCAGACCCTTCTGAGCGATCCGGCCGTTATTTCAGATCGCGCGCGCTACGAACGTCTGACAAAGGAGTTCAAGAGCCTCGGACGCATAGTTGATAAGAAACAGAAGTATAGCCGTCTGACCGAAGAGATCGATCTTGCGCGCGAAATCCTTGCTGATGAGAGCGATGCTGAAATGCGTGAGCTTGCCCGACGCCAACTCGACGAAGACACTGCGTTTCTGCCGCGCTTGGAAGAGGAAATCAAATTGCTTCTTATTCCGGAAGACCCCGAAGACTCACGCAATGCCATCATGGAAATACGTGCCGGCACTGGTGGCGACGAAGCGGCGCTCTTTGCAGGAGATCTTTTCAGGATGTATTCGAAATACTGCGAATCATGTGGCTGGAAAGTTTCCGTCACCGGTTTTAACGAAGGAAGCGCAGGCGGATATAAGGAAATTGTTCTGGCAATTTCAGGCGACAACGTATATGGCACACTCAAATACGAGAGTGGTGTCCACCGGGTTCAGCGCGTACCCGCTACCGAAACACAGGGACGAATTCATACGTCAGCAGCTACCGTTGCCGTTCTTCCCGAGGCAGAACCTTTCGAAGTAGAGATTCACGAGGGTGAAATACGCTGGGACACATTTCGCAGCGGAGGTGCCGGCGGTCAGAACGTGAATAAAGTCGAATCTGGCGTCAGATTGCGCTACAATTGGAAAAATCCGAATACCGGCCAGGTCGAGGAAATTCTTATCGAATGTACGGAAACACGCGATCAGCCCAAGAATAAAGAGCGTGCTCTCAGCCGGCTGCGCACTATGATCTATGACCGCGAACGGCAGAAATACGATAATGACATAGCATCGCGTCGCCGAACGATGGTCTCCACAGGTGACCGTTCCGCCAAGATACGAACCTACAATTATCCTCAGGGGCGCGTAACCGACCATCGGATCGGATTCACGACATATAATCTTGCGGCTTTTGTCGGCGGAGATATTCAGGAAGTAATAGACCGGCTTACAGTTGCCGAAAACGCCGAAAAGCTCAAAGAGGCTCAGTTATGATTATAAACAGATAAATCAAAGATATGACACGTCAAGAATTAGTCGAGAACATTCGTCGCAAAAAGAGTTTTCTCTGTGTCGGTCTCGACACGGATATTAAAAAGATTCCGCATCATCTCCTGAGCGAAGATGATCCGATCTTCTCTTTCAACAAAGCAATCGTAGACGCGACTGCGCCCTACTCTGTCGCCTACAAACCGAATATCGCTTTCTATGAAAGCCTCGGCGCTGAAGGCCTCGTAAGCCTCGAAAAGACAGTCGACTATATCCGCAGAAAATATCCCGACATATTCCTTATTGCCGATGCCAAACGCGGAGATATAGGTAACACATCGTCGCTCTATGCACGCGCTTTCTTCGAGCACTACGACTTTGACGCGCTGACCGTTGCTCCATATATGGGTTCAGACAGCGTCAAGCCCTTTCTGGAATATCCCGGAAAATGGGTGATATTGCTTGCTCTGACATCAAACCGCGGCTCGCGTGATTTCCAGTATTTCTGCGACAAACAGCAGACACGCCTCTTCGAAGAAGTAATCAATACCGCCCAGACTTGGCCCGAGAAACCTCTTGAGCAACTGATGTTCGTTGTCGGTGCAACTCAGGGAGAGATGTTCATCGACGTCCGTCGTGCGGCTCCGAAGTCGTTTTTACTCGTTCCAGGCGTCGGCGCACAGGGTGGCAGTCTCGAAAGTGTTGCCAAATATGGCATGATAGAGGGCGAATGTGGTCTTCTTGTAAATTCCTCAAGAGGAATTATTTATGCGTCGTCAGGCGAAGATTTTGCTGCTGCTGCAGAACGCGAGGCAGCAAAATTACGCGACCAGATGAGTGAACTACTTGAAAAAGCCAAAGTTATTTAACCTGTTACAGTATGCTTATAATAGGCATTGCCGGCGGAACCGGTTCCGGGAAATCGACCGTAGTCAGAAAAATCATGGAGTCGTTGCCTTCAGAGAAGGTTGCAGTTCTTCCTCAGGACAATTACTATCGTGATTCGAGCCACATAGCTCCTGAAGAGCGCTGCAATATCAATTTCGACGAACCGGCAGCGATAGAATGGAGCCTGCTCGTAGAGCATATCGAAAAACTAAAGGCCGGTGCTCCGATCGAAATGCCTACTTACAGTATGCTTACATGCACGCGTCAGCCTGAGACTATCCGCATAGAACCGTGCGATGTGATCATTATCGAAGGCATTCTCGTGCTTACTGACCCCGAACTGCGAAAAATGCTCGATATAAAAGTGTTTGTCGACGCCGATGCCGATGAGCGACTGATCCGTGTTATCGCCCGAGACTGCGTCGAGCGCGGCCGCACTCCGATGATGGTTATCAACCGTTATCAGAAAACGCTTAAGCCTATGCACCTTCTTCATATCGAACCGACAAAACGATATGCCGACATCATTCTTCCTCAGGGTGGCGATAACAAAGTGGGCATAAATATGTTGAGCGGATATATATCGAGCCGACTTCAAAAGAAATGAACGAAGATAAACAGCAAGAGCCGACAGTCACGTCCGGCGCAAATATCAACGCGCCGGTCGAACCGAAGAAGATGGTGCTCCGCACAGATAATCTTGTCAAGAAATATCGTCAGCGCACTGTTGTCAATCATGTATCGATTGACGTCACGCAAGGAGAAATTGTCGGCCTACTCGGGCCAAATGGCGCCGGCAAAACCACCACGTTCTACATGACTGTGGGCCTTATTACACCTAACGAGGGACAGATTTTCCTTGACGACCTGAATATTACTAAATTTCCGGTGTATAAACGCGCCCAGAACGGGATCGGCTATCTCGCTCAGGAAGCAAGCGTGTTCCGCAAACTCAGTGTGGAGAACAATATTAAGGCTGTGCTCCAGATGACCAATACAACCCGCGAATATCAGGCCGAGAAGCTTGAGAGTCTGATAGCTGAATTCGACCTTGAAAAGGTGCGTCATAATCTTGGCGATCAGCTCAGTGGTGGCGAACGCAGACGCACTGAGATCGCACGCTGTCTGGCTATTGACCCGAAATTCATAATGCTCGACGAGCCGTTCGCAGGAGTCGACCCTATCGCAGTCGAAGATATCAAGCGAGTCGTTTACAAACTTAAGGAGAAAAACATAGGCATCCTTATCACTGACCACAACGCCACAGAGACACTGTCGATCACCGATCGGTCGTATCTTCTTTATGAAGGTAAAATCCTGTTTCAGGGCACCTCTGAAGAGCTTGCCGAGAATCCTATCGTTCGCGAGAAATATCTCGGATCGGGCTTTGTATTTCGCAAACGTAATATCTCTTGACTTCAAGGCTCGCCGTTATATAAAAATTCAGTAATTTTGCGGCTGCAATGATAAAAAGTCGTACCATAGATTCTGTAAAAGTCGCTTTCACTGACTCAGGCGAAGGCAGTTCGGTTGTTCTGCTCCATGGCTGGGGATGTAACCATACTACACTCGCGTCGGTCGAGCGTGTCGCACTCGCGGCCGGCCGCAGAGTCATCAATATCGATTTTCCCGGCTTCGGCGACTCTCAGGAACCGCCCGAACCCTGGGACGTAGAGCAATACACCCGGAATCTCGAGAATCTGTTGAAGACCGAAAATATCGAGAATCCTGTTATGCTCGGCCATTCTTTCGGCGGTCGCGTAGCAATAATATATGCCTCACGCAATCCGGTCGAAAAACTCATACTTGTTGATGCGGCAGGAGTAAAACCGAGGCGAAATCTGAAATACTACTACAAAGTGTATAGTTTCAAGGCTATGCGCCGGATTCTCGAGCTGACATTCGGTAAGGATAAAGCACGATCGATAATTGACCGACGACGCGCTAAAAGCGGGAGTGCCGATTACGCGGCAGCTTCTCCGATGATGCGTGCCGTGATGTCGCGTGTAGTAAACGAAGACCTCTGCCGTTATATGCCGCTTATCAAAGCTCCTACACTCCTTATATGGGGTGAGGATGACACGGCAACTCCACTGCGCGACGCTAAAAAAATGGAACGCCTTATACCGGGCTCGGGGCTTGTCAGTTTTCCCGGTTGCGGCCATTACAGTTTTCTTGACAATGCCGGCCAGTTTGCGGCCGTGCTTCAAAGTTTTCTCAAATCATGACAATATTTGAAATTCTTCAGCTCGCCTGTTATATTGTAATCACGTTCGGACTTGTCTGGATGCTCGGGCTTGAAATGCGCCGCTGTCTGATGATGCTTCAGCAGAATTCCTACCGCACCGAACGCTACCGTCGCTGGCTTCGCTCGTCGGGCGATACAACATCGTTTCTGCATCTCGGTGCGATGGCCGTAGTTTTCGCATCTCTGGCAATGTTCACCAAACCTGTTGTCGCATGGATTTTGCTTGCGTTAATGGCATTTGTCGGCGTAAAGAAATTATTGACAGCCAAATACAAGAAACCGCTTGTAATGACAAAGCGTGCCCGAAGAATCTTCCTGACTGCGACAGTTATCGCAATGCTCATTACTGCCGGCTGTTTCTTTATCTTCAGAAACAACGACACTTCCTATAGCGACGGTTTGTTCATCGTCAGCCTCGCAATACTGGTTCTTTACATCATCACCAACTTTCTTATTCCGGCATCGAATGTTATTCTAACGCCTGTCGAGCGTCATATCGACCGCAAATTCATCAACGATGCCCGGCATCGCCTCGAATCAAAGCCTGATCTCAAAATCATAGGCATAACCGGGAGCTACGGTAAGACATCCACGAAGCACTATCTATACAGAATTCTGAGCGAGAAATACGACACACTGATGACTCCCGGAAGCTATAACACTACAATGGGCATCGTCAGGACGATCCGAGAATATATGAAACCCTACAACGAGGTGTTCATAGTCGAGATGGGAGCCAAACAACCGGGCGACATCAAGGAGATATGCGACCTTGTACGTCCTTCAGTCGGAATTGTCACGGCTGTAGGCCCGCAACATCTCGAATCGTTCAAATCGATCGAAAATGTTCAGAAGACAAAATTTGAGCTTGTCGACGCTCTTCCATCCGACGGGCTTGCCATTATAAACAACGACTTTGACCGGATTGCCACACGTCGCGTCGAGAATGTTCCCGCCAAGCGTTACGCCGTTAACATCGAGGCCGACTATCGCATAGACGACATCAACTATGGAGCAGACGGCACTAATTTTACTCTTGTAACCCCCGATGGCAGCCGTCTGGAATTTTTCACGCATCTTGTCGGCGAATGTAATGTCAGCAACCTTGCTGCCGCGATTATCTGCGCAGACTATCTCGAAGTTCCGTTAGAAAAAATCCGCTATGCTGTCGAGCATATCGAGCAGGTAGAGCACCGTCTTCAGATGCGCAAAACCGGAACGTATACTATTATAGACGACGCCTACAACTCAAACCCGGTGGGCGCCGGAATGGCGCTTGACGTTCTCGCTGCGATGAATAATGGACGCCGAATTGTGGTCACTCCCGGCATGATTGAACTTGGCGATGAGCAGGAAACACGCAATCGCGACTTTGGCAAAAAAATAGCTGAGTCGGCTGACATCGCAATAATAGTCAACCGCTATAATCGCGAGGCTATAGTAGAAGGAGCGCGCGACGGAGGAATGGATGACACAGCCATCCGCACTGTCGACAGCTTCGCCGAGGCCCAGCGGTTGCTTGCCTCAATGGGTCTCACCAAGGGGGATACGGTTCTCCTTGAGAATGATCTTCCCGATACTTTCAAATAAAATAAACTAACAAAGATATATTCAGATGAAAACCACTCTCGCCGTCTTTTTCGGCGGCCGCTCTACCGAGCACGAAATCTCTGTAATATCGGCTAATCAGGCAATGCACGCCATTAACCGCGATAAATACGATGTTGTGCCGGTTTATATAACCAAAGAAGGCCATTGGCTGACAGGAGAAGCTCTTTTCGACATCAAAAACTACCGCGATAGCGCCGGTCTGACAAAACAATGTCATGAAGTATACTTCCGGCCTATATATGGTGACACGAATCTTTACCGCGCCAAGAAGTCTCTTTTCGGAAACGATATCGAAGCGAAAATCGACGTTGTTCTTCCCGTGCTTCACGGCTCGAATGGCGAAGACGGCGTTTTCGAAGGTCTGCTTGAGACTATCGGCATTCCGTTTGCCGGCTGTAATACGCTTTCAAGCGCAAACGGCATGGATAAAATCACCATGAAAATGATCCTCAGGGCATGTGGTGTTCCCGTAGTAGACTACGTCTGGTTCACTGATAAAGAATGGTATAAACGCCGCAACGACCTGATTGCTGAAATTGAGAAAGATCTGGGATATCCTGTCATAGTCAAACCGGCAAATCTTGGTTCAAGTGTTGGTATCGGCCGGGCAGCTGACCGCGAAGAACTCATATCGCGCATTAACGAAGCCGAAAAATATTCAACTCGCCTGATTGTCGAGCACATGGTCGACAATCTGAAAGAGATAAACTGTTCGGTTCTCGGCGACTGCGATGACTATGTGACTTCAGTTTGCGAAGAGCCTATCAAGAGCGGAGAGATTCTCAGCTATGAAGACAAATATATGGGCGGCCATAAAGGAGCAAAAGGTATGCAGGCAAGTTCTAAACGCATTCCGGCAGACCTCCCTGAAGCCGTCAGCGACAGAATCCGTCATCTTGCCGGCGAGACTTTCAGAGTTTTGAGTTGCCACGGAGTGAGCCGAGTTGATGTCATTATGGATAACGACAACGGCAACATCTATGTTAATGAAATCAATACCATACCGGGGTCGCTCAGCTTCTATCTTTGGGAAGCTACCGGAATAAAGTTCACCGAATTGATGGAGCGTCTTGTCCAGCTCGCTCTGAAACGTCGTCGCGAAAGTTCTCAGAAAACGGTCAGCTATTCGGCCAATATTTTTGCTATGGGTGGCGGAGCCAAAGGAACAAAAGGTGCCAAGGCCTGACCAAGTCGGCTGAATATACATAATTGATCCGCAGCCATGAGAAATCAAGTGGCTGCGGATCAACATTTTAATTGCGTTCGGATATAAGCGCAAGCAATTCAGGATATAACGCCGGAGTAGCGGCGAGTATCGAATATGGGCGGTCAGGCCTGAAATAACCGACTGTCGCCCCTGCTTCGGAAGCAATCAGACTGCCTGCTGAGATGTCCCATCGGTGGAGAGCAAGCTCCCAGTAGCCGTCAAGTATTCCGGCAGCGGTGTAACACAGATCTATGGCGGCAGATCCAAGCCGACGCAATCCGCGCACCTCCACACCTACCTTCGATATTGCCGACAGATTATTGTCGCGGTTCTCCTTCTTATCGACAGGAAGTCCGGTCGATACGACTGCCATATTCAGCGATGTCTTCTTTGAGCAATGTATAGGACAACCGTTCAAAGTCGCTCCCGCGCCCTTTACGGCTGAGAACATCTCGTTGAGATACGGAGCATAAACCACGCCGACAACAGGTTCACCATCGTGTTCAAGAGCAATTGAGACAGAGAACAGCGGCAGGCCCTGACTAAAATTGGTTGTGCCGTCAAGAGGATCGACAACCCATCTCCAGCTGCTCCGACGTGAATATTCTCCCGACTCTTCAGCAAGAATATCGTGGTCAGGGAATGTTTCATTGATTTTGCTTATGATCAGAGCCTCAGACTCTTTATCGGCACGTGTGACAACATCGAAGTCATTATACTTCGTGGCAATCTCGAGATCATCCGAGCGAAAATACCTCAGCTGATTCTCTCCGACTTGACGCGCCCATCCTTCAACAAGAAGGCGCACTTCATTAAGGTTCATCATATCGCAAAATTACAAAATTCCCTGCTAATTCTTTCAGAGAAGTTTATGAAACGCTCTTAATCGTGTTTATCACTCCATTTGACGACATTCTTCAGTGTTGCCGTAAGATTATCGCTGATCTTGCTAATAACCTCGTCAGGGACTTTATAAAGGAAAGAAACCGCTCCGTCAACATTCAGCAACCCTCTGTGGTCAGGTACGCCGACAAGGAATTCAACCGACATTTCGTTAATCTCTTTGTCATCATTCATAAGGGTAGCCTGATAGGCGAGTCGTCCGGGTCGGTCATCTTTTGGCGGCTGGAAGAGCACGACTTGCGCAACTACCGACTTTCCTGACACAAGCTTATACTTAAACTGCATCTTATCAAATAGATGCGGATCGTTATCAGACGGATCAATCGGCTCAATAGCCTCGATTTCAGGGCTCAGACGATCCCATATCGAGATATTGCAGAGATTGCGCCAGATGCGCTCGGGCGATATGTTTTCTGATTCTACTGTAGCCTCTGCATAACCGTTGGCTTCTCTGGAGGCGTAGACGGGTTGAAATTTAATTCTGTCTTTAATCATTGTCGAAATTATTTGATCTATATCATAGATAACACTTCGCAAGCGTTTTTGATTGCTCTTTCATTTAATGTTATTAATTGATGGACATATTCTACTGAAGACTCCCGAAAAATACTCCGGCATTTCACAATTATATGACTTATCGAGCCGCAAATTTCCAATGAGAACATTATCAAATTTATGGGAAATTTAATAAATTTGCATCGTCCTTATGGACAACATATAAAAACGGAAGCGTTTAGTGCTTTTCTCAAGCGTGAATCTGGACAATTCATATTGTGTTGAGAGACAAGCGGAAACGCTCTCCTTGGTTCGTGTATAGCTATGCCTATATACTTTCCGGGGCGTGAGCTGTATTCTTGTATCCAACACAAAGGTTGTCCAGAACCAACGCTTGATATAAGACTAACAGTCTCACGCCTTCTCTATCAGGTTAAACCTTTCCTATGAGACTATGGAAAACAAATTACAACGATGCCATGAGAAAGCTATTTAGAGTAAACCACTGATAGTATTGTAATATTTTTGGTTTACGACAGCATTTACACTGAAAACCATTATAAAACCTATCATTTTTATGGAAATCATATAAATCTATTACCATCTAATCTATTTATGAAGAAATCAATTACTTTGGCAACTTGCGCTGTTACAATTGCGATGATAGCAGCCGCATCTCCAAACCCAACTTACCCATCAGTTCAGCTGCGTGGCGCAACACAAACAGGCATTTCTACCGAATTGGCCGGCCCATCGAAGAACCATATTAAAGTTATGCCGACATTAAGAATCAGGCAAAATTCGGTAGGGAGTTCGGTTCAGGCGATATATCGCGGGATTGTCCCGCCGGTCAACAATGTCAGGGCGCCCAAAGTCCCGTTTCTTGCCGACGGAACCGAAAACTTTCCCAAAATCAGAGGCTGTGTGATTTCGACAAATGACAGAACCGATTTCTATTCAGCCCAGTTTTGTGACATTTTGGGCAACGGCACTGTAGCGCCTGTGTCGACGCTCCCCTACACTGTCAATTCAAATGGTGGCGGATTCTATTTAGACGGTGCATATTATGCTACCAAATATGAAATGAGCTATGGCTATATGTCGGCCGACGTCAGCATTTATGAGGTCTCATCCGGAAATTTCATTTCGTATTTTTCTCTTACAGATTCTGATTTAGATAAGATCGGAATTGGAGGAACTGTTGTTGATGAAGACGCAGACAAAATCTACGGCATAACTTTCACGCCCGACGGTGCGGGGATGCAACTGTCGACTCTTGAATATGGATCAAACTGTGTCTTTTCGACCCCTATAGCAAACCTCGAAGGAAGATGGATGGCTTTGTCCATTGACGCCGCAGGCCAACTCTATGGTATAAAAGTCGACGGACGTGTCGAAACTGTCGACGACGGTATTGGTGGCACGACAGAGGAATTCATTACTGAAAGCTCAGCTCTTTACAAAATCAATAAACTGACCGGCGAAGTAACAAAGATCGGTGCTACAGGCAAGACTCCGCAATACCTATCGTCGGCGACAATCGATAAGGAGTCCGGACGTATGTTCTGGAATGTATGTCCGGCCGACGGATCTTCAGAAATGTGCGAGGTCGACCTGAGTTCCGGCGTGGCCAAAACTCTTTTTTCAATGGGCCAGAATGAAGAAATAACCGGAATGTATGTCGATTCGCCCGAAGCTGTCGGAGCGGCGCCAGGTGCTCCCGAAAGTCTATTTGTCTATTTCAATGGTGAAGATCTTACCGGCAATTTTAGTTTTTCTATGCCAATGGCGTTATATGACGGAAGCCCTGCGGACGGATCGGTGAATTATACCGTATTGTTAAATGGCTCAGTTTACACGTCGGGATCTGCCCAATATGGCGAATTTGTTTATTTTGACATAACAGTTCCTTCTTCCGGCAATTACAAAATATCGGTATATTTGACCAACGAAGCCGGCAACGGGCCAAAACGCAGCACAATAGTCTATGCCGGGTACGGCATCCCTGTACCCGTGACTTCCGCAGTCCTGTCGCAAGAGGGGGATGTTATGACAATCAGTTGGGATGCTGTTTCGGGAGTGTTGAATTATTGCGGAGCTATGGGTGAAATCACCTACACGGTAACAAGAAATGACGGAACAATCATTGCCGATGGCATAGCTGAAACTACGTGCACGGACATTATCGCAGAACCGGCCGAGCCCCGAATAGTGTGCTATGAAATTGTAGCGACTAATAATGACGTAAAGTCAACTCCGTCTTCCACAAACAGCATCATGCTGGGAGCTTTCACTCCACCCTACGAGAATTCTTTCGAATCAAAAAAAGATTTCGAGGGATTCAACACTGCCGACGCAAACAGCGACAATACTTCATGGACGCAATCCGACGGCAGCTATCGAATCAATGGAAATTTCTTCTATGCAATGGATGACTGGATATTCACTCCCGCTTTCAAATTGGAAAAAGGGAAATTCTATGCCACTATTATAAATGCAAAATCGCTCGATGCATCTTCAATCGAAAAAATTGAGGTCCGTTATGGAACCGAACCTACTGTTGAGGCTATGGACAATATCCTGATTCCGACAACGGTAATCAGCGGTGAGAATGGCATCGATCTCAAGGATTATCTTAAGCCGGAAATCGATGGAAAATACTATATCGGGATACATGGAATCTCCGATGCTCAGTCGTCAGGCATGACAATCGGCAACTTCAGCATCGGAAGTCCCGTTGACGGCGAGGCACCGGATAAACCGGCAAATCTCACTGTTACATCGGAGTATAAGAATCCAATGACGGCCAAAATATCGTTTGATGCTCCAACAAAAGGAATCGCCGGGAATGTCCTCAGCTCTATCTCCGAAATAAGAATCTTACGAAACGGTGAACTAATCAAAACGATAGAAAGCCCTGCTCCGGGAACGAGTCAGAACGTTGATGATACAGTCGAACGCAGCGGTTCATATATTTACAGTGTAATAGCTATAAATAGCCACGGTGAAGGCTTGCAGGCGACAGCGAGCGCGTTCGTCGGCGTTGACATTCCGTCAGCGCCCAAATGGGTAGATATCGTCGAGAATGAGAATGACGGAGAAATAACCCTGACATGGGAAAAAGTAACTCTCGACATTAACGGCAAGGAAATTAATCCGGAATATGTAAGCTATATTGTATGCACCCGCGGGGAAGAAGGGTGGATACCGATTCGTGAAGACGTAAAGGAAACGAGCATTTCATTTCAGGCTGTAGAGAGCGGACAGCGTTTTGTGCAGTATGCGGTTTTCCCAAAAACCGACTATGGCATCGGTTCGGGAAATCTCAGCGACATGCTCCCTGCCGGCACCCCATATTTTACTGAACACGAAAGCTTCGACGAAGGAAATACGCATTTTATTCTCTCGACCGGATTCTCTCGCGGAGCAGTTTACTGGCATCTCTGCAACGATGAAACGTTCAATGACTTAGTTGCCAGTGACGGAGACAATGGCTACTTTATGATGGTAGGCGAGAATCAGACAGACACAGGTTCGATGCTCACAGGCAAAATAAGTCTCAAAGGATGCTCCAAGCCGGGTATTAGTTTCTATACATATAATATACCGGACGGAGATACAAATCAGATTAATGTCTACGCACGGCGCCCTGCCGATAAAGAATGGGATAAACTTGGCAATTATACCGTCAAAGATCTTGGCGAGGAAGCGAAATGGCACAAAATATCAATAGCGCTCGACAAATATGCTGAAGAAACCATTATCGTAAGGATTGAAGCTGTGGTTGGAAAATACCGTTATACTATGTTTGATAACATAGTTATAGGCAATCTTATCGACAATGATGTGGCTTTGGCAGAAATCAGCGCACCCGAAAAGGCGGTTCCGGCAAACGACTTTGAAATAAAAGTTTCTGTAATTAATACCGGCAATAAGATCGCCGACAATCTCAGCATTGCATTGATTGCCGACGGAGAAGAGGCCGACAAAATCTTGATTGACAACCCTATGAAGCCGGGTGAAGTGAAGAATGTATCATTTACCGGCTCTCTTAAGCCAATCGCCACTGATGCCGTCATTTATAGCGCAAAGGTCGAGTATGCCAACGATGAAGCTACCGACAACAATGTTTCGAAATCTGTTTCTGTAATGCCGGAGCCTTCGGATTTACCCGGGGTTAGAAATCTTCGTGGCTCTTTGGAAAACGGGTGTGCTCTGATTGAATGGGATGAGCCCGAAATATCATCAGACTTAAAGCTTCTCGGCTATGAAGTATATAGAAATGGTGAGAAAATAAATATCGCAACTGTAGAAAAATGCTCATTCGTTGATGATGAGCCTGATAAAATTGACAACAGATACATCGTTCTGGCTCTATACGAAACCGGATACTCGGCACCGGGCTCTCCACTGGTTCTTTCTGAAGCCCGTCTCCATGCTATAAATACCTCTCCGGCTGTCAAAGTTATCGGTCGGAGAATTGTCATTTCCAATGCACTGGGGAGACATGTGACAATCTGCCTTGTAGATGGCAAGACTGTGTATAACGCTGTTATCGACAGCAACGCGGCCTCAGTCTCAGTTTTACCCGGATTCTACGTAGTAAATATCGGAATTACTGCGACTAAGGTACACGTATATTAATCCCGATAAATAGCAGATATGCGCTCCAAAGGTGAGAAATTCACTTTTGGAGCGCATTTTAAATGTTTAAATACGCGATAACTCATCTATTTTTCGTTACTTTGCGAGCATCAACCCGCATTCTGTCATGAAAAGACTCACTTTTGTTTTAATAATATCGTTTTTAAGCATCTCGACTAAGGCCCAAAGCATCGACGAACGTGTCGGGGCCGCGATGAATTCATCGGACCATTTCGGATTGTATGATATTTATCACAGTTCTCCAAAAGATTCCATAAACCCGTTTCTTGAGGTATTCTCGCGCTGTATGCTCGGTAACCGATTCAATCGGCCCGACATTTCGATACCGGCTTTCGATGAACTTCTTAAGACTCAAAACGAATATCTTGACTTGAATCTGCTATTGCAAAGCGCCGCGATGTATTCTATGGATTTGAGCAGAGTCGGTAGGAACAGAGAGGCTGCTGAGCTATTGACAGCCGTTTTACAGTCAGCTTATCAAATGGTTGACTCGACAAGTCTCATCCCCTACTCCAATATGGCCGCTCAGTATAAAGCCCTTACCTCGCATTCTCCTTATCAAATCTCATTTGATGGCGAAGCGGGAATAATACCTTTTGATCTCATTCCGACCGGAAAACCTGAAAGCGGTCAGCTCATAATGCAGATACGAGACGCCGAGATCAATGGGAATCGTGTAAAGATAACATTCGATACCGGTGCCGGAGTTAACGTCATAACCGATTCGCTTGCGAATGCCTATGGACTGGAGTTGCTCGATGCGGATGTCGCAGCTACAGGCGTGGCATCCTCAGCCGGCAGATATGCGATTGCCCGCGAGTTGAGATTAGGGAATATTATAGTAAAGGACGTGCCCTTTTATGTAATTGACATAAGGAGTCATAACGAAGAAGCCGATAAATATATAAGTGTTCTCGAATTTATTGTCGGCAGCGAGCTGATGCTCCGGCTTAAAGATGTCACACTGGATTTCTCGACCAATGAAATCCAGATTCCGGCCACAACACCCGGCCCATCTGACGTCAGACCGAATATGTGTTTCTCATCCGGTATGAATCTTCTGACCACAGCAGAAGTCAACCAACAGCCTCTGTTGTTAAAACTCGACACGGGCGACGCATCATTCGGAAGGCTTAACAAATCATTTTTCGAGCATAATAAAGAGTTCCTGACCAAGAACTGCGAAAGTGACACAATCCGACAGGGAGGCGTAGGAGGTGTATGGTCAGTACTGTGCTATAAACTGCCTGATGCAAAACTTACGCTTGGTGGTAATTCTGTAACTATACCGACTATGGAAGTTCAGACAGAGCAACAAGCCAATTATTATATGGACGACAATAACCTTGGCTTAAGAAGCATGATCCTGTTCCGCAAAGTACGCTTCAACCTCGAAGACATGATTCTGACGACAGACCTGTGACCATTCAAAATTTAATAATCAATATACCCTGAGATGAAAAAATTACTCATTATTCTTGCCCTGACAATATCTGCCTCGGCCTACGCACAAAGACATTGCGCCCCAAGCCCGTGCTGCCATACCAACGAATGTGAAGGTATCGATATGCCTGTATACATCGTTGATGGAGTGGAAGTCCAGAACATCGCAGAGATATCGTCCGAAGATATTGAAAGTGTGCAGATCATAAAAGATCCTGAAATAATAAGAATTTTTAGCCCGAGAGTAGGCGGCGTAGTCCTTATTACAACAAAGTCGAAGAAATTTCTGACTCCCATTCTCGAAAACTACAATAATATGAGCGAAGAAGCTCGTCGGCAGCGTATTCCCGGACAGCTTCTCATCCGGTAACAGCATCTTTCCGTAAACCCGCAAGCCCATCCGGCAGACCGCTAACTCAGCGTAATATTCCCACTGATTGCGTTGAGTTAGCGGATCACTGATTTTTATGCCTGATTTTGGCTTTATCCTTAAAATATGCAACGTTGGCCCTGTAGACGATTATTGCAGCCAAAACAATAAAGACTATTGCCAACAATCCCACACACCCGCGCATAAACAGCAAACTCCGCATAGATAAACTATCCAGGCTGAATACCATTATAACCATCAGAATGATGGCAGCTAAAGCAGATGCTAAAGCTATGTATTTTAGCCGTTTATTTGTCCTTTCATTATAATACCTGCGGAACGCACGACGTCTCTGTTCGTTGTTTTCTATAAAATTTGCCATAAATTATTACTATTTTAAGATATAACAATATGGATTACAATACGTTTACTTCTTCCGCATCCTTTCTTCAGAAAATGAAATGTTCTTTAATCGGTTGATGCGCCTCATAGAATTTTTCTAGAAATGTGTGCATATCTACCTCTACAAGTCCGAACTTTGGATTACAAAAATATTCTCTTAGAATTGATTCCGCAATTTCCATTCTCTCAGGTGTATCATGAAGATGAGCTGCCTGAAGTTCTCTTGTCCTTTTACAATGTCTACAAGTACTTCCTTTAACCTTTTTGGGTGTATATAATTTTACCGCGTTTGTTAGTAACGTGGGACCAAAAAGATCAAGAAACTCCTGTTCTGTTCCAATAAATTTTGCCAAATTATACCATTTTGTTACTATTCTCAATTCGAGGCAACGTATTCCTATGTCATGCTTAGGAGTTTATCCACTTCCGCTTTCAGCTTTGGGATGTCGTTGATGACAATGTTCCAGATGATATGCGGTTCGAGGGTGTCGTAAGCATGAACCACATAGTTGCGAGTGCCTTTGATGTTTTTGGCATTGGTTATGGCTATGTCGGCATCTAGTTGAAGAATCTTCGACATCGCTTCTCCTATAATGCTGACATTACGCTCAATAGCTCTTTTGAACATAAGGTCATCAAGATAAACCTGATATTGCAGTGGCCGTTGAGAAAGAAAGAATTCAATCTCCTCGATTGCCAAAAGAATATCATGAAGATATTTCTTAATAGTCCTATCCATAGATCAACTGTTTAGTCTCATTCAATTCTTCCTTAAAATAAGGATTCCGTATGCAATCTTCATCAACGAGATCTATCTTGCGCCCCATCAACTCCTGCAATCCGATGTAGAATTGAATTCTATTTTCACCGGCAACTAATGGATCTTCTTCATAGTGGAATGTCGCGGAAAAATCCACATCGCTTTTATCATTGAAACGCGGTGTAAGGATTGAACCGAAGACATACAGAGTCTTGACCTTATACTTCTTGCATAAGGCGATAATCTTCTGCAGATTGTCTGTAATCAGATGCACGAATGAAATATTAAAATAGGATTGAGAAGAGATATATGGTAGAAAAGGAGAAAGGCTGCAATGCTGCCAATTGTGACAAGCATTGCAGCCTTTGTTATTTATGGGTTATTCCGGAGGGATTAGTCCTCTATCGCAGCCTGCGCCGCAAACCGATTTGTCTGAGTTTCAGACACTTGTCCAAAGTTGGGAAATATGTATAATCTTGAGATCATATTCGCATGGTTCTAAAGTTTGATAGCGCAAAGATAATGATTAATCAGGAAAATTTATCTTCGTGATAATTATTTTTTATCCTCCCGATAAGATTTTTATAGCTCGTTCCTTTTCTTCGATGATGGCCTCTTTGTCCAGAATTAGCCGCTCAAGCAATATAATTTTCTCAAGCAGCCAAGAAATATGCCCGATTTGGCCATTTGCTTGCATTTCTACTGCGTTTGTTCCGCTGGAGAAGAAAACCTCCATCTCGATGCCTAAACGCCGCGAGAGGGCCATTTCTGTCGAAATTACACTTGAGCCAAAAGATATAGTTGCCAAAGGTGTTTGTCCACTAAATTTGCATACAAATATCTTTTTTCATGAAACAAAACATCGCGGCCGAGTTTGCCGATCTCTATTACCTGCGTGAATTTGACTTGATCCCCGAACGCCTCGGAGACTACCACGACCGCATGGACGAAGTCCAATGTCGGGGTCTCCTGAAAAAAGGCTGGCTGTTCAAAAACCGTCAAGAGGCTCTCAGGGCAAGAGAAAGCATGATCGCAGGCTACCGCATAGCCTCAACCAGAGTGCCGATCCAGGAAAACACTTCGTCAAGTCTACAGATGCCGCTGTCGCTGACGCCTCGGTCGCGCAAAGACTTCTTACGCTCACTGCTGAAGCTGCTGCCGTTGTAATTTGCTGCAATAGCATACTTCAGAAACTTCAGCCTGTCGTGACCATGTTCTGTTGTCGGAGTGCTTAGATACTGTCTGAAGTAATCGTCATCAGTATGATTTGCAAATTCTTTCAGTTCCATGATAACTGATTGTTTAATTCATGAAATATTTTTTCGCTCTGTGTTAGTTCACTCGCCGACACATAACCGGCACGGCGTCTTACCTTTATCCTGCGCTTCTTCTACGGTCATCTCCAGAATCCTTCCCGAGCATTTACTGAGGCCCTTGCAATCGGAGTCCAAGTGGTAGCGTCTCGCCTTCGGGCCGGAACAGACATAGACGCAATCCTTTTTGTGGGCCGCGTAACTGTATGAATAACTCTCCTGATCGTCCTTTTCCGTATGTCCGCATGAGCAGACAACGAGAAAGACAAGCAACACAGTGATTTTCCTAAAAGTAGAGACAAAAGCTTTCATAACTCATTAGTTTTAAATATCGTCAGCAGCGCTATAGGGCCCCCAATAATTTACATCAACAAAAATCCTTCTTTTGCCATCTTTAGAAGTCGATTTGAAGACTTTTATGTTGCCACATAAGGTATCAGGCGTTCCGAACTCATACGACTTAAAACCCTCTTCTGTTGTAAACTCACTTATGAAGTATTTCTCATCATAAACCTCTTTTACATACTCTCTAAATTCCAATGCATCCTTTTGCTTGTTCAATTCGAATGGCTTAGAAAATCGCGCGCCGTTGAACGCGGGAACACCATCTACCCATGCGAAATAAAATTCCAAAAACTTATAGTTTATTCCGCCAACGCGGCCATCTATAATCATCAAATCACCTTCGAAGTCGCGAACTTCATATTTTCCGAATCGCTCTTCGAGAATCGCCCTCGCCTGTTCTCGACTGGTGCCGAACTTGATACCGCACACCGAGCCGTTCATTATCTGTGCATGCGCTGATAATGATAGAAACAGCGTCATGAATATAAAAGTTACCTTCTTCATAAGTCAATTTTTACATGGTTGGAAAAACTCCGGGTGAGAGAGAATAACTGCCAACTTTATGCGCTGAGAGTAAATTCGTCATCTCCTGCATTGAAAGCAGTAACTCCCGAAGAGATTATGCAAATTGTCAAATTTGCGGCAAATCTCCATGACTCGGCAAAGCCAATAGAAAGCAAAGTGATTATTAGTAAGAATCCGCATACAATTGCTAAGCACCCAAAGAGCGTAAACGCCACAGCTTTTTTGTAGGCCGGGGCCATCGCCGTACCTAAATAAACAAAAATGCAACCTAACGCGGCTGACACCAAGAACGATGTGAAGAAGTGGCTAATAGGAAAAACTTCGGGATGGTGCATATATAACCACAAATCGCCTGATAGTAAATCACCGAATAAAATGAGCGCGATTAGAATAAAACAACCGACCACTGCTCCGGCAATCGAAGCCGGCAGCACAGCAATCCAACGTAATGAATTTTTTATGACACTATTTTTTTCTGCCATGATAAAATATTTTTGGTGAGATTTGAGATTTAAGTTATCAGGAGTAGGTGGTGTGATTACCACCCTTTATTAATCAAAACATTCACAACTTTCCACACCTCCCGAACCATTGATTTCGGGAGTTCTTCATCTGCAGCCTCTGGGTTGTACGAATGGCAAGTAATATAATTAGCTGGGTCGGGGCTGTATTTTAGAACCTGTTTCGTAATGCGACGGCCATCTTTGAGCCACAGCACAAAGTCTCCGCCATAACCAAAATACTCTCTCCAGCTCTCAACTTTCCGAATCTGAAGAATAGCACCGGCAGGAATGGTCGGGCTCATAGAATCGCCCGATTGTAGGATCGCAACGTCGCCCTCATGAACATCGGGAAATGGCACTAGACGCTCTACATATTGCTCCGATGGGGTGAGCGCATTTTCAGAATGTACTCCACCGACGCTGTCGACATGGATAAGTGGTATCATATTCTGTCGAGTACCCGATTTAACGTTTCTGTAAACTTTGTCATCAGTATCCACCACAAACATATCACCCTCATCTGCCAAAAGCCAAGAGCGACTTATTTCAGAGAATACAGATGTTATCTTGTCAGCAAGCTCGGGCGAAATCCTTTTCGTCTTACCTTTTTGGATGTCATAAATAATTTGAGGTCGCTCGTAGCCCAATGCATCTGCAAAGGCTTTGGCATTGAGATCGAAATGCTTAAGCATAGCCTCGATTTTTTCAGAGGGATTCATGTTAAAGATAGTTAAATACAGATAATAACTTGATTGGCTCTTGCAAATTACAGTTGCGGCCTGTATCTTTGCATCGTGATAACAAAATCATATCGCAAATATAAAAAACGAACACCGTAAATACAAATAAAATATGACACTCAAAGAGCTTTATGACAACGCAAAAAAGCAGCCGAAGCCTCTGACTCCGCCTTATGCTTTCGTCCTGGAGGTTGCCCGCGTGACGAAGAGATCTGAAATAACAGTACGCAAATGGATTGCCGGCGACGCAATCCCCGACGCCCTGACGCAGGATACACTCGCCCGCCATTTCAAGACCTCACCTGAAGCTCTATTCCCAAAAGTATAAGACCCATCTAAACCCCACCTAAACATGGAAGAGACAAAACGAACAATTACCCTCACCTTCGACGAAGCCGAACGTATCGCATGGGCACTCGAACGCCTCTCTGATCACATCATGGGAACAGGCAGCTCGCCGAAAGAAATCAATGAAAGCATCGACTTCAACTGCCGCCTCATCGACAAAACCCTCTCGCCATTTCGGTATTAACAATCCCACTAATCCCTACAGTCATGACAGACTTCGATAAGAAACTCATTGAGAAGGCAAACGCCATCAGCCGCTGGAACTACCGCGACATAGACGTGCTTATCTCCATCGCCGATACAGCGGAAGCAAGGGAATGCCTAAGCAACATCTATTGGGAGTTACGGCAGTTAGTTAAGGAAACACTCTAACATTTAGCAACCATGTATCAAAAGTTAGCAAAAATATACCTCGTCGGTCAGGTGGTTTTCTCGGTGGCCGTCATCCTCTTCGGCATCGTCTACTGCCTGCGCTGCCTGTTTGCCGGAAACATCTTCTGCGCAGTGTGCTTCGCCATTATCGGGTATGTCAGTGGCTACCTCTTAATGCTTCCTACTTCGCTCCGAGAGCTCCGCGAGCACAACTCCAGACATCGCGAAAAATCATGACACGATATTACATCAGGCCTGTCGGCCTCAAACAGCGCTCTCAGGCGTGGGCATCGACACTCAGACATTCACGAGAGATGAAAGCCCGGCTTCAAGAGGTCACCGGCCTAAAGTGGAGAATAACCAAAAAGGAAATTGCTTATGACAATTCAGTTCAGCGACAGAGCCGTGCCTTACAACATATTTCTTAATGACCTTGCCGACGCAGTGGCCGAGAGAATGCGCAAGAAGGATGAGCCGGAATACATCTGCCAGAATGAAGCGTTCCGCCGCTTCGGCAGATCCAACGTAACGCGGTGGCGGGATACAGGAAAAATCGAGCCATGCAAACGGACACAGAAGTTGGAATATAAAGTTTCCGAGCTTCGACGGCTGCAAGATACCAAACAAGACTATTTCAGATAGTCAGCACTGTCGAGTGGTGTAGCGGTAACACCCCGGATTTTGGTTCCGGTATTGTGGGTTCGACCCCCACCTCGACAACACTCAATAAAAACGCTCCATAGCGGGTGGCCTGACCTCGCAAGGTACGAGATACCTCAACCAATACATAGCGAGACGGTAGCTAATCTGGGAGGTAAAATGCCCGATGCGACACACATGAACGGACGCTATGGACCGCAGTAGCAAGTATGACTTTTAATGCGGCTTTAAGTAGCTGCCCTACATATTGACCAACAACAGTAGCTTAATGGTAAAGCACGGTCTAAAAAACTCAGATGCGGGTTCGACTCCCGCCTGTTGTCCTATTTCCCGAATTTAGGTACAATTCCAATTTTAATGTTCTGTATGCACTATTGCCCCGTCGCCGCTGTGAAGCGTCGGCGGTTTTTTGGAAGAATGGCGGAATTGGCAGACGCGCCGCATTTAAAATGCGGTGGCCGTAAGGTCATGAGGGTTCGAATCCCTTTTCTTCCACAAGTAGGATTATTTCTTATCGCCGAAAGGCGCTTTGCTTTAGGCAAAGAATTCTGCTCATGTTTAGGTATGCCGGCCCCACGAGTTGGGGCCGGCTTTTTCTAAACGTGATATAATTCGAGATAACCCATTTATAAACAATTTAATAATACTCAACATGAGCAAAGTAAAAGTTTCAGCACAACACATCGCGGATCTCAAGCCGATGGAAGTCGTCAAGGACGATCTTGTCCGTCAACGCTTCATTGACCTTTACGGTGCGCTGTGGGGCGAGGCGAACGCCGACGCCGTCTATGAGCGTGAAGCAATCCATTTCAACCGTCTGATAGCTGACAGTCAGGCTCTCAAAGCCTGCACTCCTGTGTCAATCTTCATCGCATTTATTGATCTTGCCGTCTGCGGCCTCTCCGTAGAGCCGGGAGTCCGCGCCCTCGCCTATCTTCAGCCACGCGGTTACAAGACCGGCGCAAAGGATACCAACGGCAAAGACATCTACGAACAGCGATGCACCCTCACAATCTCAGGGTACGGCGAACTGATCCAGCGCACTCGCGCCGGTCAGATTCGCCATGCCGATAACCCCGTGATTGTCTACGAGGGCGACGGTTTCAGTTTTACCGATCACAACGGCACAAAATCAGTTGAATATACCCTCAACATCAACCACAATCCCCAGAAGCCGATTGCTTGTTTCATGCGTATCACCCGCGCCGACGGTTCGATTGACTATGCCGTGCTGCTTGAAGAAGACTGGCGACGCCTCGCCGGCTACTCAGGCAAAGCCAACAAGAAGTGGGATAACAATGCAAGGGCATACGTCGAAACCCCCAACGCCCTGTATTCATCTGGCGAGGGCAATCGTATCGACAGCGGTTTCCTCATGGCGAAGTGCATCAAACACGCCTTCAAAACCTATCCGAAACTGCGCATCGGCAAAGGTACGACCTATGAGGCCGATGAAGCTCCGCGACAGGATGATGACTTCTACGGCATGGACGGTCAACAGAACGACTCCCCTGCCCCGCGTGAAGAAAGCTTTGCCCCTGCCACTGACACCTCTGCCGGTGTTACGGTTGACCCCTCGCAGTCTGACAACGACGACGAAACATTTTAACATTAACCCTGCCGTGCCTGCTCTTTCGGGAGTGGGCGCGGCTTAATACCCATCAACATGAGCAATCAACTTATCCCCGTATCCGACGCCGTTATTGTGCGTCAGGAAAACATTGCGACCATTGTCAAGGCAGGCCCGCAGTCTTATCAGGCCAATACACTATCATGTCAGCGTTGCGCCGAAGCCGGTCAACAGCTTCTCGATGAGATAGAGCGCAACGGCATGAGTGATGAACTTGACAAACGCCTCGCCGTCTACATTGAGAAGACGCGCAAAACGGTCAAGGCCATGAATGAACGTCGCTCTCCTGTAACAAAACTTTTCGATCAGGTGCGCTCGGAGTTTACAATCCTTGAGAACACGATCGACCCGACAAAGAATGGCACCGTGCCTTTCCGTATCGCTCAATATCGCAATGCATACGCCGCAAAGAAGCGCGAGGAAGAAGAACGCCGCCGTCAGGCAGAGCTGGCCGCACAGGAAGCTATCAGGGCAAAAGAGAGCTACCGCGCTGCCGTCGAGGAAGATTACCGACGCTCGTTCAATAATCTTATTGCTAACTCAATCAACGAGCTTACAAAGCTGAACACCGGCGTTACCCTTGAAAATTACACGGCGGTATTCGATACCGTAACCGGCTATCAGTCCTCACTCTCTGCCAATTGGTATCCGCCGTCGGCTGTGCGTCTGCCTTACAACGTCTCGCCTGAAGAGACAAAGGCAATCCGCGATGAGGTATTCCGCAAACTTCGCCCCTCATTTGAAGAGCAATTTGCGTTTGAGGTCGATGAATACCGCCGGGAAATCCTCGAAAAACTGCCCTCAAAGAAGGTTGAGCTGGAACGTATGGCCGAAGCTGATGCGGCCGAGGCCGCACGGCTCAAGGCTGAAATGGCAAAACGCGAGGCCGAAGAAGCGGCTCGGAAAGAACAGGAGCGTCAGAAAGCCGAAGCTGAGGCAAAGCAGAAAGCCGAATTGGATAAAGCCAACGCTGAAATGTCAGGGCTTTTCGGTGTCGCAAAAGCTGAGCAAATCTACACTCCTAAGTCAAAGGTCCTCAAGAAAATCAAGGTCATCGACCCCTCGGCATTTCTCGGCATCGTGTCTATGTGGTGGCAGCGCGAGGGGTGCACACTGTCAGTTGATGAGCTTTCCAAGATATTCAAAAAGCAACTCACTTTCTGCGAGAAGCTCGCAACCAAAGAGGACATCTTTGTTGAAGCCGCCGGCCTTGAATATTACGATGATGTAAAAGCGCAGTGATATGAAGCACAATCCTGACGCCATCGTTCCTCAGGACGCTTCGCTACGCGAAGAATACTACAACCGGAGCGAGGTCTCTAATTCTGATCTTACCGAATTGAAAAACATTCTTCATCCTCGTATGCAATTCGGGGATAAAGAGGCGGCTTTTCGTTTCGGTAATCTCGTGGACGCGATAATTACCGAACCGTCGAGAGTGAATTACTATCGCTTTACGGTCGATCATGTTCAGTACACCGATGATGAGTTTAGGCACGCTCAGGAAATGCACAAGGCATTGCGTATGGAGGCACGTCGGGACCCGTTTCTCGCTAAAGTTCTCGCAGAAGCCGAAACCCAGCGCTTCATGGTAAACCATGGGCAACAATTTGAGTATGGCGACTTCCCGTTCTCACTCGATACTCGCTGTAAGTGGGATTGGTGGTTGAAAAGGTTTCACTTCGGTGGCGACCTCAAAACCACCGTTGCCGCTTCTCAGGCTGAATTTGATGAGGCTGTTGATTTCTTTGATTGGGATAGGTCGCGCGCCTGGTACATGGACATCGCACAATCCAACCGCGATTTCATATACGCCGTGTCAAAGAAGAATTGCAAAATCTTCAAAAAGTTCATCGAGCGTGGCGATGAGATATACTCTCGTGGCCGCGAGAAATACGAAGAGCTTGCTTTTCAGTATTGGTGCTTCAATCTCTATTAGTTATGGCAAACCTCGAAGCTTTTAAGGAGAATTTCAAACATAATCTTAAAGTCATGCCCTATGATTACCAATGGGAAGGCATTATGTTTGGGGTTCAGAAAAAAAGAGTCCTGATCGGCGATGAACCGGGGCTTGGCAAAACCTTGCAGAGTATAGGCATCGTAAATATCGGCGATGCCTATCCCTGCTTGGTTATATGCCCTGCATCCCTCAAAATAAATTGGAAGCGTGAATTTGAGAAGTTCACGAACAAGAAAGCCCTCGTTCTCGACAACTCAACGCGCACAACGTGGCCATATCTTCTCCAAATGGGGATGTATCAGGTTGCCATTGTCAACTATGAGAGTCTACGCAAATATTTTGTTTGGGATATTCGCGCCGATGGTACGTTCAGATTGAAAGATGTTGTTTTCTGTCCTGAAATCTGTCGCTTCCGGTCCGTTATCATTGATGAGAGCCACCGCGTAAAAGACCCCAGCGCACAACAAACAATCTTCACGAAAGGCATTACCACCCAAAAGCCATATATCGTGCTGCTCTCCGGCACTCCTGTTGTCAACCGTCCTCACGACCTCGTTTCACAGCTCTCAATCATGGAGCGGTTGTGTCAGTTTGGCGGCAAGAGTAAATTCTTGGCCGACTATGGCGACAAGGATAGCGACCTCACGGAGTTGTCGCGAAGGCTCTATAACATCTGCATGATACGTCGAGAGAAGAAATCAGTCCTGACGGATTTACCCGACAAAACCCGTGTCGATCTATATGTTGACATCAGCAACCGCGATGAATACGACGTGGCGGAAAACGATTTGCGCCGATACCTTGAGGAATACACCGAGTGCACCGACGCTGAAATACGCCGCAAAATGCGAATGAAAGCCCTGGTAAAGTTTATGACTCTACGCTCACTGTCTGCTAAAGGCAAGGTAAAACAAGCCGTGGACTTCATCAATACGCATCTTGCCAATGACAAGCCGCTCGTTGTGTTCTGCTCCTATCATGAGATTGTCGACGCTCTCAAAAAGCAATTCCCGAAAGCCGTAACAATCACAGGGCGTGATAGCCTTGTGGAAAAACAGGCTGCTGTGGACAGCTTTCAGGCCGGACACTCTAAACTCGCAATCTGCTCCATAAAGGCCGCCGGTGTCGGCCTGACCCTTACTGCTTCATCTTCCGTTGCCTTTGTTGAATTTCCGTGGACTTATGCCGACTGCTGTCAGTGTGAAGACCGCTGCCACCGCATAGGCCAAAAGGAGAACGTGACTTGTTACTATCTGCTCGGTGAGCATACAATCGACCACAAGCTCTACCAAATCATTCACGAAAAGAAGTCGATCGCCAATCAGATATTAGGCACTGACGATGATATTCCAACCGACCAATTGTATTTCGACGAACTGGTAAATCTGTTCATGGGCTATGGAAGTAAGCAAGAGTGACCTCACCTCCGCAATCAAGTATCTTGAAGATGCGGCGAAACTTTATGACGCACTGGCCGCGCTGCCCATGCAGAAAGCCTCGTGTCGCTCACACATGATTAAACAACTTACCAAAAAACTTAAAAACAAACTCAGCAATGACAAAACAAGACATTATTGACCATCTCACAAATGACTGTGGTCTGCATCGTTCATCTGCCATTCGTGCAGTCGATGGTGTTATCAACTCCATTTCTGACACTCTCACCCGTGGAGAGGCCGTTACCCTGCGTGGCTTTGCCACAATCAAGCCGGTGAACGTGGCCAGGAAGATTGGCCGCAACATAAGCGCCGGAAGCACCATCGTTATCCCGGCGCATCGATCAGTGAAGCTCGTGCTTTCTAAAGAACTCAAAGATAAACTCAACTCGTAATCATCAATGCTTGAATCTCGGAAAACAGAGATCCGTTACATAACGGACGATCCCGGCAAAATGCTCGGCAAGTGGGTTGCACGGCGCGCACTGAGAACATGGACAGAAAATTTTACCGACGCCGATTCCGGCGAATCGGTTTCGGTAGAACGGTCGGAGGTTCTGCTCGAACGAGGAACCTACATTGATCAGGACGTTCTTTCCTCAATCAATTTCATGATGCAGGAAGGCGTGCTGAAAGAAGTAGAAGTCTCCAACCAGAACAGGCAGGGAATATTGCTTGAGAACCATTGCCTGTTTCCATATAAGGCCGCTGCAAAGATTGACGGAAAGCGTAAGACATTCCTTCTTTATGCAAACTCAATCGCCAATGCACTCGTCATTCTTATAGACTATATTGAGCTGCATTATAAGGGAGGCTTTGAAATCACCGACATCAAGGAAATGGAATACTGTGTCGTCATCATTGACCGTCTCAAATCTGCCGAAGCCCGCAAGTACGAACTTGACGCCGCATATCTGAAAGGCGAAATGTCTATGGAAGATTTTGTTGAGGCGACTTGCGACAATATCTCCAACGACAATCCTGATGCCGACGACTCGGGAGAAGACAAGATAGAGACAAAGAAATTCTATCAGATCGGCGCGCACGTCGTGCTTCATGACGATAAAGAAGGTGACCTTGAAGAAGACCACACCTTCATAGTTCAGACCGTTTCGGCCGTTCGTGCGAATATGCTTATTGAAAAATGGCTACGCGACAAGCAAGAAGAGCGCTTTACCGAATCTTTAAAGCATCCTGAACGGACATTCGTCAAATATCAGATAAATTCCTTCATCGAAGAGTCGAAGATCATACCTATCGGATGTTTTATTCCTACCGATTTTTCGATGGTCTATACCGGCAATTCCAATGACAATCGATGAAACCGTTTCTTCGAAACGCTTTGACACCATTGATATATGACCATCAACGAATTTAAGGCCTTGCGCGCTGCACCGGCTTCACCTAAGAAGCGCAACAAGTACGGTGCTAAAAAGACGGGTGACCATGCTTCCCAAAAGGAACATGAGAGAGCCAACCAACTGAAGCTGATGCAACGCGCCGGTCTTATCTCTAATCTCCGTGAACAGGTAAAGTATGTGCTTATCCCCACGCAACGCGACTCACAGGGCAACCTCTTGGAAAAGGAGTGTTCCTACTACGCTGATTTTGTCTATGACAAGGACGGTGTTACTGTGGTTGAGGACACAAAGGGCTTCCGCACAGCAGAGTATAGACTGAAACGGAAGTTGATGCTCCGCGTCCACGGAATATCAATAACAGAATTATAAACAGCTATGGCTCGACCAAAAAAATCAGGACTCGACTACTTCCCTTTCGACATCGACTTCTTCTATGACGAGAAGGTGGTTTGTGTCGCCGGGGAATTCGGCCTGAAAGGAGAGATCTGTCTTATCCATCTGCTTTGCGCGGTATACCGTAACGGATACTTCGTAGAGTGGACAAAACCGCTAAGATACAAGCTCCTTAAAGAGCTGCCCGGCGTCTCGGGCGGCCTGCTGAGCCAGATAGTAGAGAGCTCGGTCCGATGGGGCTTCTTCGACAAAGACCTTTTCGACTCGGCTCATATACTGACTTCCCGCGGTATTCAGCGGCGCTACTTCGAAGTTGGCCGCCGCCGCATCTCTGCGGATGCATCTCTGCCGTATTTATTGATACCCGCCTGTGGTTCCGGGACCGATAACACATCTAATAGTAAACCAAGCGCAACCAACCCAAAAGAGATTTCACCAGGCCTGAACACTCCCGCACTAGATAGGCAAGCCGGTGCGCCTCATCTTGGAAAGAAGTCCTCGAAAGATATTCTCAATGACCTTTTAGCTCCGATGACTCCTGAGTCAATGGAACGCCAGCTCACCGCTCTCGGTCTCTCCCGGGAACGTTTCGACGAAGTAGCCCTGATGGTTCTGGCCGAATGGGAAGATCTCGGGGAAAAACAACGTAACCTCAGGCACCTGTTCAACCACGTTCGCCGCAAAATTGCCTCCGACGCTACTCTCAAAAATATCCCTCTCCGCGAAAAGCAGAAAGCCTACCGGGAAGCTCGCAATGCCGAACAACGCCAACGCGACACTAATGCCGACGCCATCCGCTCAACGGGTAAAACGAGCTGGCAACTCTACTGCGAGGCCCGCGGACTCGACCCCGCGACAACCTCGGCCAACGACCTGTAGTGCAATCAGACACTTCGGTTTAAACACCGTCAAAACAACCATTTTAACCTATCACAGAATCATGCAAAAAGCAATCAACCGGCTCCATAAGCTGATACTCGCCGACGCCAACAAAGGAAACGGCACGCTCGGAGCACTCGTAATTGTCGGCTCGGCATCATCTCCCGACAACTGCAAAGTAATGTCGTTCTCCGGCGGCAACACCGCTCCATTAGTCATGGGACTCGTCAAAGAGATGCGTCGCGATCCCGGCATCATCACATCGGTCCGCATGGCGCTCGCCATAGCAGACAACAACATCATCGAACCGAACTGACATGAACATAGACAACCTGAATCTCACATCAGATCCGGCCGTTCCATACGGGCCCGCACTGTCACGCGATATCCCTGCAGTCAGCGAAGAAGAATTCGACGAAACCATCCGGCGCGCAATCAAGACCTACGGTAAAGACTCCCGGACACAGATGCTTTTCGAGGAAATGGCCGAACTTCAGGACGCTTTATGCAAGCTGGCCCGTGGCCGTGACACTCGCGCCCATGTATGCGAAGAGATTGCCGATGTCCTGATCATGTGCCTGCAGATGGCGCAGATCTATGGCCCAAAAGCTGTCGAAAACTGGATCAACATCAAAATCAACCGCCTCAAAAACCGCCTCGACAATTCCCATAACCCGCAATAATAGTTTAGCATAGCAAATGAACAATACTCTTTTTGAATCATCCGAAATTCCAATAACTCCACCGTCTAAACCGACAAAGTTCTGCCGGACATGCAAGAATCGCGAAAGGTGGACGCGTGGCGGCTCAATCATTCAATATTGCGGCGTGCGCAAAAGCAACAGGACACACAATGGCCTTCTGAAAATCAAGGTCACGAATCCAGCTTGCGCCGCATACGAAAGTGAATCATCAAATTAGGCGAAAGAGCATGAAAGTAGGAGAATTTCTGATGAAGATGATATTCTTCTCAGGCATGTCGCAAAAGGAGCTTGCCGAGAAAATCCACACCTCTGCACCCGTGCTAAATGACATGATTAAAGGAAAGAGAGGCATCAATGTCAAATATGCCAAGTTATTTGAGGAAATCTTCGGCATCCCAGCAATTGTGTGGCTCACATATCAAAACCACGACGAACTGACAAAATAAGCCGACTCAAATATGCTTAATTCGACAACGGACTATAAGGAGGTGAGTAATAACGAATTAAAAGTGTAAAATAAGAATGAAAACAAACATAGCAACAACCCAAAAGCAAACAGCCCGGCTTCTGCAATGCGGAGTGTCGGCTGACACGGCGGATATGGCGCGATACGAGGATGATGAAGTTCCCATGATGCCGTGGGATTGGACTACGGGGTCTTATGGCGACACATTCCCTGCGTGGAGCCTCAGTGCGTTGCTCGGACTTCTGCCGTTCAAAATTCACAGTGGCAAATACGAATATTGGCTTGATATAGCTCCGATGGACTACGGCAAGCAATGGAGCATCGGCTACTACTGTATAGAGAAGCCAAGAGTAATCAAGGGACTTACGCATACCGACAGCCTTATAGAGTGTGCCGTGCAAGAAATTGAATGGCTCACCGCCAACGGCTACAAACTGAACGACTGCCCGTGTCAAAAGAAAGGAGGTAAAGAGCAATGACCGTTGATGAATTTCGCGCCAAGTTACGCTATCGGATAGAGCATCCAAAATGTAAAAGGTGTGGCAAGGAACTTTACATTCCTCAGCCGCCGCAGGAGCTGTATGAATCATGGGGCATATTCGCGTGGACGGCCTTCGTCAAGCAATACGCCAAGCACCATGGTTGGCATGAATTGGAAAATCTCAACGGAAATCTCGTATGTGGAGAGTGTCTAAGCCCGAAGGATAAACCAAATACCATCATGCTTGACAGCTACGATAATTGGATTGAGAACTATGCAGAATGGAGAAACATAGAAGCCAACAAAGAATTATGATAACCGAAACAACCTACACCCCTGCCGACATGCACCACGGCAAATGCGAATGGTGCGGCGAGGAATCCGGCGAAATCGTCACTACTGAAGACGGCGAGAAGTGCATCGACTGCATCGAAGTAGAAAAGTTTTACCAAAAAACAATGAACGGAATATGAAAGTAAAAGAATTGATCAAGGCTCTCAGCGAGCGTCCGCAGGATGCGGAAGTGTTCTTTGTTGAGAACGGTAAAGGCATGTATGAAATCTCAAGAGTCAGGACGTCCCATGCTGTAGAGTGTGGCGAACTGAAAGAAATTACAGGCGACGAGTTTGTGATAATTCAGTAAAAGGCGCGAGCCTCCTACCATCTCGCGCCCCCGGCTCATCTATGAGCTGTGATTAGTCCTTCACAGGAAAGCAAAAGACTTTTCCATGCTTGGGATAAATCCGCTTACCATTCTTTGTAATGTAGCGAGTAAAAACCAGCTTGCAGACTTCGCCATTTGCATTATTAGACTTTGTCATAAAGAAATCTCCTTTCTCCGGCGCTACTTGCCGGCAGGCGCTTGCATTTGTCGCAAGCAAAAAAGCCCGGTAGAAGGAGTTACCGAGCTTAATTCCTTAATTGAGCAGGCGGCTGATTAAGGGAGGATGGAATAGGGACGGAGATTCCTCTATGCCAAATCTAATAATGCGTTGCAAATATAACGATAATCATTCCTACAACAATCGTTCAACCATTCATAATTAACATATTTAACTTTTTATCACAAATATAAGACTCTCTTATCGCAGTGATAAGATTTAATAACATCATAGAATTATGACACAAACCGAATACGACCAGAAGAAGCGCGAGTGCTTTGTCAAATTCTGCAAGGACAACGGAATTGACCAGGAAGTGAACATCAGCATTTTTGACGCTTTCGACCAAATCTTCGACCGCGCCTACGCCCTCGGCAGAGAGAAAGAGACAATCACGCAGGAGGAAATTGAAAGTCATTCAGTAGAATATGCTACGGATGTAAACAATGCCCGTCTAAGCGCATGTCCTGAAGCAATACGCCCTCAGCTTTATCCCGAATATGAAATGGACGATTTAGCAAACGCTTTTGAAGCCGGTGCCAACTTCGCCCTCGGCAAGCAGTTCGGAAATTCCGAACAAGTGGACGCGGAGGGAGAGGAAATGCTGACAGTGAGCCGTAAGAAATTGATGGATGCGTTCAACTCAGCCAAGATAATAGGAAGTTCTAAAATGAGTTCCAAGATGCTGGCTGGTGCCGCAGATATGTGTATCAATACATTCAAAGACCTTTTCGGCCCCAAGTGCCTGCCGGATAATGTTGAGAGCTCCGAGGATAATGTTGAGAGCTTACCTCAGAATCCGACCGAAAATTGCGATAACAAAAGCCATATCTCAGCCGACTGCAACAAGCCAGCCGAGCCGAAGTTTAAGCGTTGTAAGAAGATTATAACGCCAAGTGGAGAAGTCCGTATCATTGAAGATACTCACTTTGAGAATGGTAGTTGGTTATATCTTGTAGGAGATCCAGCCCAGTGGATCACTGAATCCGACCTCGAACCCTACACCGAGCCGACCGATTTTGGTAGAGAAGTTAACTTTCCTACCAAAAACAATCTCGCAATTTATCTCAAGAAATCGAAAAATTGCGATAATCGTCTCCAGATTGCAGCAATGGCGATGCAGGGAATTCTTAGTAATGAAAATGCGATCCAATATGCCATAAATAATTTTAGACTTCAGGATGGTTCGCGTAATCGCTATCAAGCAGTAGCAGAGTGTTCACTTGCCTTTGCCGACGCGCTGATCGCCGAAGCAGAGAAAGGAGCCGAGAGATGAAGCAGATCCTCTACATTGACCTTTTCTGCGGAGCCGGTGGCACCTCTACAGGAGTCAACAGCGCAAGGCTCGACGGTGAGCCATGCGCCGAAGTCATAGCCTGCGTCAATCACGACGCCAAAGCGATAGCCTCTCATGCTGCAAACCATCCAGACGCATTGCATTTCACTGAGGACATCCGAACATTGGAATTATCCCCTCTGACAGCCCATCTTGCCCGATGCAAAGAAAAGAACCCCGATGCACTCGTCTCGTTGTGGGCCTCTCTGGAGTGCACCAATTTCAGCCGGGCAAAAGGCGGACAGCCCCGCGACGCCGACAGCCGCACACTTGCCGAGCATCTGTTCCGCTATATCGAGGCTATCGACCCCGATTATATTCAGATCGAGAATGTCGAGGAATTCATGTCATGGGGATCTCTTGATGAAAACGGGCGCCCGCTGTCGAAAGACCGTGGCCGCAGCTACGTGCGTTGGGTCAACAAGATAAAACGTTATGGCTATGACTACGAGTATCGGATAATGAACGCGGCCGACTATGGCGCCTATACCTCCCGCAAACGCTTCTTCGGCATCTTTGCCAGACATGGTCTTCCGATAGTCTTCCCCGAACCAACTCACAGCAAAAACGGCGAACGCGGTTTGTTTGGAGAATTGGCAAAATGGAAAGTCGTGCGTGATGTTCTCGACTTCTCCGACGAAGGCAATTCGATCTTCGGCCGCAAAAAGCCATTGTCGGAATCAACACTCGAGCGCATATATGCCGGGCTCATAAAATTTGTTGCCGGAGGCAAGAAAAATTTCCTCGTCAAATACAACTCGATGAACCAAAACGGGAAATATCTCGCGCCATCGCTCGACAGCCCATGTCCCACTGTAGCCACTCAAGGACGTCTCACCCTGGTGTCAGTATCATTCCTGTCAAAACAATTCGGAGGATCGCCTGAAGGAAAAACTATTTCTGTCGACGGCCCTGCCGGTGCGCTGACTACCATAGACCACCATGCCTTTATATCTGTTCACTACGGCAATGGCTTCAATACATCCGTCGACAGCCCCGCTGCCACTCTGACCACACATGACCGAATGGCAATCGTTCAGACTCAATTTATCGACATGCAGTATGGAAATAGCAAACCATCTTCCATTGACTCTGTTGCCGGAACTATTACCACCAATCCCAAACATCATCTCGTCACAGTGAAACCATGGATTATGGATACAAGCTATAACAACGTCGGCAGCTCTGTCAATGCTCCGTCGAGAGTCATAACCGCCAATCGCAAGCAGCACTATCTGATGAATCCGCAGTTCAACTCAGCCGGTGGCTCAGTCGACGATCCATGTTTTACGCTGATTGCGAAAATGGACAAACGCCCTCCATACCTCATTACAACTGAGACCGGTCAGCTTGCCATCGAGATATATGCCGACGACAGTCCCATGACTATAAAAATTAAAGAATTCATGGCGCTTTACAATATCATCGACATCAAAATGCGCATGTTAAAAGTCGGCGAACTACTGCTGACACAGGGCTTCCCGGAAGACTATGTTCTCATCGGCACTCAGGCCGACCAAAAGAAATTCATCGGCAATGCAGTTGAAGTGACCATGGCCCGTGCCTGGTGCGAAGCACTGTGCTCCGAAGTTGAAAGACGCCTGAAAAACAGAGTCGCACAAATATTTAACCGTCTCATAATAACCAACTCATAACACCAACAAACAATGAAACAGACAACAACCGTTCTGACCGAGATCGTGGCGTTTCTTCTCGGTCGCAAATACTACGCCAACATTATTCACACGAGAGGCACGAGCAAATGTGAAGTGTCGAGTTTCATCTTCTGCAGTAAAAAAGAAGCCGATGAACATCGAGCTGCCCTTGACCACAACCTCTCCTACAAGTTTGTTGAAACCGTGTCGTTCCGTTCACGACATGACTATTCCAACTTAACAACATTCTCTCACTGATACATATTATCTTAGCATCATGCTTCATCCATCGTTTCTTCATATTAAATCAATAGCTGAAACGCTTTGGCGTCGGCCAAAGAAACTCATCACATGGTGGCGCAACCTCCGCAACTTCGTGATAATGGACGCGCGCGACAACTCCGTCACATTCTCACATCGCCTGTTCCGGCACATCAAACGTATGCATGGAGCTGCAAACATACAGCCAAAAGTGTTTGTGTTCTATACTCCGGCCACAAAGTGCTACGGTTTTGCTGTTAACATAGTGTTCGACCAGCCTACTCAGTTAGGCGATATACAATACAACTCAAAGCATAAGTGCATCGGCTTTGAAAGCCTCAATCCCACTGTCGCAAAGATGCTGTATGATTATGGTATTGTTCGGTTTACGATGCCCTGTAAACTCACTGTTACAACCCAAGTCACACCGCAAGGTCGTGTCTATTTCCAAATCGAGAGGCCACATGAAAAGTTTACTCGGAATAACACGTCGTTCTGACGTTATCTTTCGCGCTGACGGTCATTTTGACTTGACGGCCCGTGTTGTGCGTGCGCTCAATATTTCCCCGGGTGATGTGGTGGATGTGTTGAGCGACGGCTGCGAGTATTATCTTTATGTAGCTCATCATGTCGAGAATGGCGCTTGTGGCCGTTACGAGGCTCAGGTGTTCCCGTCTAAGCCCGGTGGAAACAGTTTGCATTTTCGTGGTTCATCGTCGCGCTTGTGCCGTTCAATACTGTCTGTCTGCGATTCTAACAACAAGGTTGCGCTTGCATGTGGAGACGTCATAACTGACAACTATGGCCGACGACTCCTTCCTATAATAGTTCGTCTTAATCTCTCTGAGTAATGATAAAAGAAGTCATCTACAGCGGCTATGCTGCGCGCCCCTCCGACTATGAGTGCCCCGATGGGCAGCTCGCCGCCTCTCTCAATCTCATCTGCGAGGACGGCCACCTCAAGCCAATCCTCCCCCCAAAAAAGATTCTTACGCTCGCCACACCAAACGAGCGCATCCTCCTGACTCATTCAGTCCCGGGACAAGAAAACTATATCATTCTCCGAGAAGCAAGTGATAACAAATCTTCGCTTTGGTGGCTTCTTAAAGATCCTGATGTCGCCAACACGAGTTCAGCAGAGTATATAGATACCTATGACGACTTCAAAGATATTGCTATTGTAGGCAACACTATTGTTATTGCATCCGAAGAGGGGGTCAAATATGCTTTATGGAAGAACAATACTTATGTGGCGCTTCAGGATAGACCTCCCTTTATAGTTATCGATTTCGGCACTTATAAGATTGGGGCTCTGAGCAATGCCGACACATTCGATATTCCCGCGAGGTGCGGAGCAAGCTGGAGCTCCGAGCAAGGTCAGGCTGAGGAAGGCGAATTGGCAGCATTTACGCAAATGGCCTATGGACTGCTATTATCTAAAGTAGTAAAGGATGTTACTTCGTTAGGCTATTTCTATATGCCGTTTTTCGTCCGATATGCCTATCGCCTTTATGACGGCACATATTCCTGGCACTCATCACCGATACTTATGCTGCCTACAATCTTGCCGCCCATTATAAAATATAGCGACGACGGATCAAACCCAACTGCCGACGAAACACTTAAGGCAACATTGCAACTTAAAGTCCCATATTTTGGCCTGACCTATCGAGTGTTGTCAAATGGTCTGGAAGAGCTTGCTGATTGGTCTGACCTTATCACAGGTATCGATGTGTTTATTTCTGCGCCCATATATACTTACGATCAGTCGAAAGATTTGCCATGGCGTCCTGTTACTGACACAAGGTCTATTCTTGGTGACGTTACCAACGATTACGGCCCAACTGTGGCGGGCAGACCCGGTATGACTTTGGCCGAAGAAGTATTCGTTGGTCACTATGCTGAATCTATCGACGGGAAATATATAGACCGCACAATGAGGACGAGCGCAATCGATAATCCTGATTACCACCTTTGCCTTAACATACAGCCGCATCCCGATTTTCACCGCAACATAGAAGGTGTGCACACATTTTATAAGGTAGCCGAATTGGAAACCAAAAATCTTACGGCTATGACGGGGATGGCGCGCCTTAAATTAAGCAATGATGACCTGTCTACATTAGTCGCTCGTCCGACATTGACTGATGACTACCAATCGCATTGCCAAATTGCCGCCGGCTCCCTGTTTGCATTTAATTCCCGGCTTAACCTTGCGGGCGTCAAAATATCACCTGCAAAACCGTTTCCAATGCGCTCAATGATGCAGTTCGGCAATCCAGATGGAACAATCCCGAATGTTGTCCGCATAACAGTTTGGACGCGAATAAACGGAGTGGCTTGCCATGCGGTCTATACAGGAGAGAGCTCAGTTGCCTCGAACGTCTGGTTTTATCCGGCGGGGAATTTCCCGAGATACATCTTCTACCCCGACTCGTCTGCATATAAAATAGAATTCTACATTTCTGAAACGGAAAGGTATATCGTAAACCTAAAGCCGCACGACTTTCTGAACGGCGCTTATTGGTATTGCGGAAAGAAGGGAATGAGGAAAGAATCGATACCCTCAGAAAGCGTCGAAGCCGAGTCTACGGATTCACCGACGTCAGTAAACGTCGGGGCAAAGGTTTATACTTCTGAGGTTAATAATCCATTCTTTTTCCCCGCCACGGGCATTGTTACCGTTGGAACCGGGCAAATTGTTGGTCTTGCGGCGGCAACTCAAGCCCTTTCACAAGGCCAGTTTGGGCAGTTTCCTCTATATGCTTTTGCTACAGACGGGGTATGGGCATTGGAAGTTTCAGCTTCAGGCAGCTTCGGTTCCCGACATCCGGCTTCAAGAGACGTGTGCGTCAATCATGATAGTATCACGCAGATTGACTCCGCAGTCCTCTTCGCGTCGGATCGCGGCATTATGATGCTTCAAGGGTCTAATGTTGTTTGCATCTCCGAGAGTATTGATGCGATCGCCCCAACTTCGCTTCTAGATATTCCTATGGGAGATAAGATTACGAAGTTGGCGGGCCTTAATACTTCTGATGTTGACGTAATATCCTTTCAAGATTTCTTGAAAGGCTGCCGTATGCTATATGATTATCCAAAACAGAGAATCATTGTCTACAATCCTGAGGAAACGTATGCATATGTTTATTCTTTACGCTCGCAATCATGGGGGATGATACAGAGTAGTATTTGTGACGCCCCTGCCTCTTATCCCGAACCGTTGGCAATAACTTCTGAAAAATTGCATACAGGATTACACAAAAACTACCTTGTAGATTTTTCGCAATCAGATGCCACTGACGCCACGGGCATTCTTCTGAGCCGCCCTCTCAAGCTCGACGCGCCCGACATCCTCAAGACTGTCGACACTGTCATCCAGCGCGGCAATTTCGCAAAGGGACATGTGAGCTCTGTCCTCTATGGCTCGCGTGACCTTGTCACGTGGTTCCCCGTCTGGTCGAGCAAAGACCACTACCTACGCGGCTTCCGCGGCTCGCCCTACAAGTATTTCCGTATAGCCGGCGTAGCTACTCTCGATCGTGAAGAGAGCATCTTCGGCGCGACGGTGCAGTTCGAGGCTCGGAAGACAAATCAGCTAAGATAACTCATCTTGGGTAAGATTAACTCTTTACAAACTAATGGCCGGTGCGCGTGATGCGTCCCGGCCATTCTATTAGAACATTGATTGACTGCGTCTCAGTGGTTTTCGTCGGCCCAACAATGCGCGTTTCATTCGCGCCATCAACAATTCAAGCCTCTCTTTCCAAAGAGACTGTCCGGCCGGATATGTTATTCCTAACCACTCCACCAGCACCCGGCATACAAAATAGTCGTGGATAAGTTCTTTCAATAGCAGCACCGTAGTGCGAGAAAATTGTTTAGGCAACGCTAATTCTATCTCGTATCGCTCCGGCACCACCAACTTATCGTCGAGTTTATCATCTTGTATGCAAGGTGTCTTGGTATAGGGGTATAGGCTTTCCACACATTCGGCGTGAGCGAGGTTCAGAACACGAGTAACAAGGTCTTCATTGCCCTCTTGTGCCACATCGAAGACTTGGTGTTTCAGATGTTCATCTTCCACTGGCATGATGTCTCCGGAAACAAACGTGTAATTCTCGATGTCGTATAATAGTTCCTCGCGGAGAAAGACGAGCGTGTTTATAATATTCTTTTCTTGTCCTCGTTCGCTGCCACTACAGCAACAGGTTATATCAGTTATATGACGCTGTGGCACAGCGTTCTTAGCTATAACAGGTTCATTCTGTGCCATATATTTGTAAATTATTAGTATCGAGTAGTATTGTAAAATATATCAGAAGATCCAAATTGACAAGCATTGTGTCCCCTACTCCCTATAGACGGGGCGAGTGGGCCGCCTACGGGAATAGAGCATGCGTATTACTGCGTCCATCATAACATTGGCTTCCGCAATATAGCTGTCGACCTCTGCTTTGTTGCTGAATTTGTACCAACGCCCGACTATCGCCGAAATAAAATAACTTGTCAGCGCGGCTTGCACACTGGCATTCAACGTCCGGTCGTAGTTTTTGGGTACGTTCAACGTAATATTATAGTCGCTGTCCACCGCACTTGTTGTCTCAAGCATCTCCTTGAGATTGTCGTTGGCAACAGCTACTGCTTCTTCCCAAAATCGCTGAAGGCTTTTCTGATCCTCATCGGTAATAAGGATACGATTGTAGGCGTTTTCATCAGCATCGGTCATTTTGTCGCCGGTATAGCTCGATGTTATAGCGACTTCGTTCCATACATCGGCTTTGTTTACTTTGAGAGAGATTATAGGCATGGCTTTTTAGAATGCTTTGAAAGAATATGTTATGCCGGCGCCGATATATGGTTGCATTCCTTTTGGTGTCATAGCCACTCCGGCGCTTACGCCTAAATGCCAACGTTTGGGCTTGCCCGGCGTAAGTGTAACCGTAGTATAGTCATGGCGGGTGTAAGTATGTATGCTGTCGAGGTTCACTGCATAGCCGCTTATCCATACATGATACGTGCTGTCCTGATATTCCTTTTGAGTTATCGGAATAACCACATCAGCACTGTCGGTTTTGATCGTAAAGACAGCTTCATGACCAACGTGAGAAGTCGTGTCTATCGGTAAGCGGTCTGTCACGTAACTCACTACAACACTATCCCTTGCCACAGGATAGTAGTAAGGAATCGTGTCGTAGGCCGTAACGGTTATTTCCGTCGGTTCCGGCGACGATTGACCGCACTGTCTGGGTTTTTGGGCAATGTAGATACACGTTGCAAGTATCAACAGAAATTTGACCCAATCCATGCCTTTGCGGATTGTCTTGCGAATAGCGTCACTTCTCATTTGTCGGGCTTATTTATATAAGACATTATGCCGTCAGCATGGAGCCGCACTATAGCGTTGATACCCTCGCGCGAAAGAAGGAAGTCAACATCCGCCTTGTTATCCTGGAACAACGACTCCGTCAGCACGGCGGCACACTTCGTTCCTGTCAGTACGGCAAACCGCGCCTCATAATCCGGGTCACCGTCGCTCCAATCAGCCCGCATGGGACGCTGTCGGCTATCGTATTCTCCCCTACCCTGCAACAGGGGGAAGCGTTCGGTATATGGACGTAGCCATCCTTTAGCGGCATTCCATATCTCCGTGGCAAGGATGTCGGATTTTGTTTGTCCTGGAGATGTGTATATACACCATCCGCCGGCCGATTTCCACTTACCATCGGCGCCCGCGGCGTTGCTGTGTATTGAAACGAGCAACACATTGTTTCTGCCCTCTTTGTCGCATATCGCATTGACGCGGCGGCAACGCTCCCTGAGCGGCACGTCGGTTTCCTCAGTCACTATCAGGCGCGCGTCGTATCCTACATTCTTCAAAAAGTTGCAGAGCAACGAGGCGATTTGTCGGGCCCACTTGTATTCACGCAGTCGCTTGTCGGGACTGCACTTGCCGACAGTGTTTATTCCGTGGCCGTTGTCGATTAGAATAATCATGGCTTAATCTTTTGAATTCTTGTTCGATTCCTGAATTTGTTTTGTCTCGCCGAGAACGAGCTGCGACACTAATTTTGCAATGTCCTCTTTGTTCTCGATCACTATATTCATGGTGCGTTCAGCTTTGCGAAGCTCAGCCTTTGTCCATGATTTCTCGCGAACGCTCTTAAACTCACAAAACAGGCAGTAAGCGGCCCACACCATCGAGAATACGGGCGCGGGCAATATCACGCTTGCAATTAAGTCGATGCACATAAGAACCGCAAACGGCGAGAAATATTTCTTGCCCTTCTCACATGTCTTTTTATAGCCTGTACTGGTCGTGACTTGTCCAAGTTGCCGGGCTTTCTTGATCCCGAAAATAAGATCGACGAACATAGCGAAAAGCATTCCCACCACGCACAGGCAGATAATTACTATATGGTGATATAGATGGTCATGCAGCAAAAATCTTAAGGTTTCTTCCATTTTCTGATGTAATTGTCGGTTTATAGTTCGAAGATAGGATGTACTGTCGGAATCGCTGTGTTAACTTTATCCATTCACTACTATTACAGGTATGACTTGACTGACTTTCTTAATCGCCAAAATCTGTTTCTTCTCTCGCCGTCAGGTTCTCGATGGCGCGGGCTTTGCACTGCTCGACATAGGCGAGATAGTCGGTGTAGCCGTCGGCGGATTCTTTCTCGCGGGCAAACTGGATCTCCTGCCCGGTTGTGTAACGCTCGGCTATGAGGCGCTCGACCTCGGCGCGGTACTGCTCCCGGGTGTAGGCGGGAGTGTCGTCGGCGCTGAGTTCTTTGAAACTCTCGGCGGTGTCGCCGGGGAGCGCGCCATGGAGTGTTCCGACGGCACCTGTTGAGATGCGGCGCAGCTTCTTGCCGTCGCTGCTCTGCCATATTCCGTTGACTTTCTGTATCATGATTGAAAATTTAAAGTTTAAAGTTTAA
>ERZ836877.45-NODE-45-length-176476-cov-10.653720_pt1 | contig 176476 bp, 144 predicted proteins | sample MGYA00519469_ERZ836877 | MGnify/ENA primary metagenome ERZ836877 (study PRJEB31850, sample SAMEA3708809) | human gut metagenome | biome: human gut; feature: human-associated habitat; material: faeces | place: China | collected 2014 ... | reverse complement strand
TTATCCGGGTCTTACATAGACCCGGATAATAAAAGAGTCATATTGCCCGCCGGCTGTAAGCCTGATTCGGGGAAATTTCTTCATAGATATGGAGGCGTGAAATATTCGCATGTGCGGTATAGATAAAACTGTTGCAAATCAAAACAATACTGTTATTGACTTTTATACTTTTGTTGAATCTGCGACCCTCTCGGAGGGACACGGCGACTATATACTGCAACGAACCTGCGCCTCCTTCCTTAAGACTCCACGGGTAGCCGACGGCCAATCCCCGGAAGCCGACCGCCGAAACATCCGTAACTGGACCGCCCTCATGGTGGCCAAGGGATGCACTCCGCTGACCCTGAAACGTTACTTAGGCAAACTCCATACCCTATACACCGCATACAGGCCCGGCGACAGCCATGCCGAAGCCCTCTTCAGCGAGCTTCGCGAAAAGATCGCCGATCCGACTCTCTACCCCGACGACACTACTCTCCCTATACCCTCCATCGTTTATCGTCTCCCGGAGAAAATCCATCGGCTTACCGAAACAGAAAAGACAGAAGCCTGCGCCCTGTTGTATCTGCTTTACAGCGGCGGAGCCCCTTTCAGCCGAGTTACGGAGCTGAAATTCAGCGACGCCGACAACGGCATAGAGCAACTCAGGGAAATAACCGACCACATGCCGCGCGAACGGCGCAGCTACGTCTTCCCGCTCGGCCACGGAGTGCGACGCACCGGGCAGGTGTCCCGGCAGATCGGCACCCGTATGGGCCGGTTGCTCACCGACCTCGGCTATCGCTCAACAGGCGCTCTCACTCCCGAGATAATACGTGGCTGGTGGGTAGATGCCGCCTTGAACTGCGGTATCGCACCCGAGAAAATTGCCGGCATGTTTGCCACTATACCGGCTACACGTCGCTGGCTCGAACTCGTAGAGCCGATTCCGCTTGACGAAGCCGCTCGGGTTGCCATTCTGCGACAGGTGGCCGACTCCCTCAACAGCGTCTCGCCACGCTGGTACGCGATGTTCCTGCGCGACCGTAACACTCCTGACGACATCCGCGACCGGCTGAGGCAGCAGAAACCGAAACTATTGCGTGAAGTCCATTTCTTCTATCCCACGCGCCTGATAGTAACCCGCGAAGGCAAAAAGAAAATACGTCGCGAAATACCCTATATCCCTAAGATACTCTTCTTCCGAGCACGCCCCGACCGAGTACAGCCACTCTTCAGCGAGATAGGAGACCTCGCCTGGTGCTTCCGCACCACCGCCGCTCCCGGCGCGCCCTACGCCGTGATATCGCGTCGCGACATGGAAATGTTCCAAAAGATGATAGGCGTAGTGGATCAGTCTCTGAAAGTGGAATACCGGCAGAACCCCGACCTGCAGCCCGAAAGAAGAGTAAGGATAACCGGCGGCGACTTCAAAGGCTACGAAGGCACGATTTACAAACAAGCCGGCGCCAAAACCACCGGAACGGGCAATAATCCCGGAAATAAAACCGGAGAAAAAGACCCGGAAAGCGCCATGCGCACCTTCCTGCTGCGCATAAACGACGCCAACAACATAATCTGGCAAGTAAAAATAGAAGAAGCCTTCCTCCAGCTCCTGTAAAATGACTACTCTCCAAGCCCTGTTAAAAGATTGCGCCCAAGCCGGCATAGAGCCGATAGACTTCCGCCCCCTCGGCCCCGAGGCCCGCAAAGCCGCAAAAGCCTTGCGCGACCATCTCCCCGAGGTAGAAGCCACCCTGCGCACCGGCACCGCCGGCGAAATAGCCGCCCTGTCCGGTCCCTACGCCACCGCCTACCGCATAGCGCACCACCGCGCCCCGGCAAGCGGAACAATGGCCCGCCACTTCGACCGGGCCATGACCCTATGGCTCGCCGGCGACAAGACAGCAACCCAGGAAGATCTGATGCTGATGCTCGAACCGATACTGCACACCGACGGAGCCTCAGTACCCTACAAATATCTGCAATGGCGCAACTGCGTCATAGACCGCTGGCTAAGGGAATTAGGCCGCGCCAAAACCTTCCGCGACCAATCCCCCGAAACCTCGCGCAAACGCCTGACCCTCCTCCACCAGGCCGACCTATGGGCCTTCCTCCCCGACCAGCAGCAAGCCAAACAGCGCTGGCACCACCCCGGCTAAAACCGCGCCCCGGCAAAAGAAACGCTCCCGGTCCCACAACTAAAAGCAACACCCTCATCCCGGCAGCCAAATCGTGGTCCGAACGAAGTGAGGACTACCGCGAAGCAAATGAAGCCGCCGCTACTCCCGGCCGCCAATAGCAAACACCTCGAAAGAAGCGTGGAGAAATATAAATGTCATATACCATAGACATATCCCAAATAGCAGGACTCCTTCCCTGGATAGAAACTTGGATTGGAGCTATTATCGCGCATATGCTTACGGTATACGGCAAGGATTTCAAAGGTGCCATACCATTTCTTACCCAATTGGTTCCGGGAAAAACGCCGGCTTTTTATTTCCGTCTGAATTTCATATTGCTTCCTATTATCGGAACTGTGATAGCCATGATAACTATGGAGCCTGATGGATGGCGTAATTGCATATTCGCAGGGTTGTCGTGGGAAGGATCGTTAAACCTAATTATACATAAGAGCGAAAAATCGCCAGACTCAAACTGAATTATGAACGTCGGGTTCTACATCATAGCCGGCATGGCTCTGTTGATGCTTGTACTCTACTTTATTCTTCTTGTTACGCATCCTAAGAAAGAATCAAGAGTCTCAAGCCGCGTTATGTGGGTTATCTCGATTATTTTGTTTGCGTTTGTACTTGTCATCTCTTATATTTCGCAAAAGAAATTAGAACGGGAGATAGCGCTTCTAAGAGAGATTCAGAGCGTTCAGCTTTCACGTGAGACCAACATTGCCCAAATGACTCCTGAGCAACGGGAACAATTGCTTGACAGTTTGAATAAAGAATCATCGCAACTTTCTGGTATAAAAAAGACAATTTCCAACCAGCAGTCTATATTGGGGAATCAGGAACCTCTGATTCAGGAAACTGACCGTTCCAAGCTTGAAATAGAGAAACTTAAAACACAGATAGCCGAATACAACGAAATACTTCCGTCAAGTCAATTCCCGACAGTAAAGAAAGGATTTGTTTTCAGCGGAGAAACTTCGGCCTTTGTGTTTCTGCCGCCTGTAGGATTGACGGAAGACTACGTGTTGTTTACCTTCTACTTCCAAGACAAGCGGATAATAGACAAGATAGGAGCCATATACATTGATGTAGTCCGTCAGGATTCCGACGGAAAGAACTATCAAGTGTTCAGTCAGTTCTACGCCCCGCAGGATGGAATAAACAAGATAAGCGTCAAGAATTATTTCAAGACACCGGGAGTAACCGCCCGTCTCGGATTCTTTTACAAAACAGAGCTTGAGAAAAAGGAATATCCGAGATTCGAGTCAATACACTTCATTCCGAAAACTCCCCGAAAGGTAATCGCGCAAGACAGCGACAACGCACCGGTCGACACCCTCTACAGCGCCGAATAATCCTCCCTGCACCGGCACGCTTCAAAACCGACAAGCAGCTAAAAGCTCCTCGCGCGCCTGAAGTAATATATTGTATGCAAGGTCGGAACCACAAGCGATGATAGATTACGCCAACATAAAGAAGGAAATACGATTAGACTGCATCCGTGTGTTTGGTCAGGAAAATTATGGCTACACCGAAGCGCAGATAGACAAAGCCATAAACGCCTTCTTCAAGATTGTGGCTATGAGGACTAATTATCCAATTCTCAACGGATTTGCGCAAGAAGTAATCGGCTATCTTGAACAAGCCTGTATAACCAAGGTAGGAGAATTGGCGCCGGTCAAAGCATTGTCGAGCTGCATGGACAGCTTCCTGAAACGTCTTATTGCGTTTACTCAGAATACATACACTACAGATACTTTCAAATCGCTGGTGGGACGTCTTGGTGTATTCCCCTCAATGAGTGGCAGTAATACACATGGAGGAAACTGGAAAGGAAACGGCGATGGACGCTATGTGCTCTATCGCGCTGAAAAGGCACGAAACGAACAAATACATAACACACCCGAAATAACAAAAGCCGAGATAGCTGAGCGGCTTATGTATATACTAAGTGCCTTCATACTTATAATATTGAAGTATGAAGCCCAGCTGTTATCGGTATTTCCGGACCTTTACGACCCCACTCCCGAAGAGTATCAGGCTACAGATGAGGACCTGCAGGCTTACGACTTTCTTAATTATAGCAAGACAACCCGCGACCTTAAAAACCAGGTGATAGAATGCTACATACTGCGCAGTCTGCATAAAGATGGCCCACAGACAGCAAGCGAGTTATCGGCTCATGTAGAAGGCCTGATAGGGAAGCGTGCAGACGTTACTATAACAGCGCGTATAAAGAGGATAGAGAAAAACGGTCATATACTGCTCGACACTGCTACGGGAAAATACTCTCTTACGGAAGACCAGCGGTCCAGGCTTGACGAATCAGAGGCAAATTGCAACGCAAACAAGACTTTGTTTAATCAAAGCCTCAGTGAGCTGTTGTCAGGCACTTCCCTTGAAGGAAAGATTATAGAGGTATGCGATTGTCTTGGATTATTCCTGCAAGACCGTTGGTTACTTATATCAGATGCCGACAGACAAGAGGAATTCGAGAATCCAGACAGCAATACATTCCTTGACTATCTTAAAGGCTATTTCCCGGACGAGGAAAGTGCAAAGGAAATATTCCGCAAGATAGTGGAATTATGCCGTACTAACGACATAATGTTCCGCATCAGTACCGGCAAAGCCATAAGCAGCATGGCCGATGCCATTTCCGGAATCCTCTCTGACCAAAGGGTGAAGCGCAATGTGTATCTTGACACCCAAGTAGTGTTGCCTATGCTATGTACCGTTCTTGATGATGTTCCGGTCGAAGACAACCTCGACTCTATGGTGGCCGACCATCTTCTTAAACTCAGCCGCGACGATGAAAAGGTTAACATCAAATTATGCCGAGTCTATCTGAAAGAGATTTGCCAGCACGTAATACAGGCTGTTCGTCTATTGCACTTTGAAACGCTGCCCGGATTCGGAGCAGGGCTGCTGTCGCGTAACGTGTTTTATCACCATTATATATGGCTGAAAACAAACAGTAAACTGCCGGAAGATATTACGACATTCGCAGAGTACCTTTATGCTTATTTCAGGGTTCCGCTGACAATTGAGCCTGATAAGATTGACGAATATGCGGAACGTGGACTAAGGAGAGTCATACGGAATTTGCTTGAAAATAAACTGAGAATTGAGATAGAAGACATAGATTATTACGACGACAAAAGACTCAAAGACTCATACGAGATATTTTCCGAAGTAATATCAAGATCTCGAACAACCAAAGGACCAGGAGTGCTGAAGCATGATGCAATAATGGGAGAGTTCCTGTTTGAAAGTAAGGACCAGCCCAAACCGGCATTTCTTACGCGAGATCATACATTCTTCGAGTACAGAAAACGCTATGCTGAAAGTTGCCGCCCCGATGAGACATACTTTTGGCTCTTGTTCTCACCTTTGAAGTTTATCAACAGCCACGATCTTCTTGAAATTCATGTCAACCCTGTAATGCTGACTGAAGATCTATTGCTTCTAATAGAAGATGAGGAGTCAAGGAAGAACGCCAAATGTTTTGGTGATGTCAATCTTAGGCTTACAGACATCGACGGACTGTCTGAATCTGAAAAACGGAAACGGTTCGCAGCCAACTTCAAATTGTTCAGCGGTAGAGAATTCGCCGACATAACGGCAGATGATATAAATACCCTCAACACTAACGCTGTAGATCTGAACCGAGCATGGGATAGAATTCTCGACCGTTATTCAGGAGAGAAATTCGAAGACCAGAAAAGTCTACACGAACTGTTGAAGGAAGAGAGTATTTTCAACGCCTTAATGGAGGCTATTCAATCCTGCATCTCAACATCGGCAAAAGACCTGACAGGAGTATTCCGATACCTTGACAGCTTAAAAGCCGAACCCGAAGCAACATCCTCTTCCGAAGGAGGGAGTTTCCCTCTCGGTCAGGAGCTCGCCTAACGAAGTGAGGACTACCGCGAAGCAAAGAAAGCCGCCGATCCTTCCGGTCCAGGCAGTCTTCTTTCTCTAACCGAGCCGAGGCGAAAGCCGAGGAAAAAAGTTTAACCCGATTCCGGAAATTCCTCTTTCCCAATCCGCACGTCCCTTTTAATTGCTTATAGGGTATAGTAACAATAGCGAGTTTTATAAATGGCATCATCTGATAATAAACGAATAGCTAAAAATACTCTTTTCCTGTATGGTAGAATGTTATTTCTGACTGTGATAAGTCTTTTTACAGTCAGGATAACACTTGAGGCCATCGGAGTCGAGGATTACGGTATCTACAACGTCGTAGGCAGTTTCGTGGCCCTGTTCTCAGTGCTTACCGCTACCTTGACCTCGGCTACACAAAGATTCCTATCCTTCCATTTAGGCAAGAAAGATTATGAAGGTTACGGCAAGACTTTCAGTCTTCTTCTGATGGGCTTCGCCGTAATATCAGTGGTGATATTGCTGATAGGCGAAATAGCCGGTATATATGCGTTCGACGGATTCCTGAAAATACCGGCTGACAGATTGGACGCGGCAAAGTTTGTCTATCAGACATGCCTTGTATCATTTCTTTTCAACATGATGGCGATTCCGTTCACCTCCTCCATCATATCGAACGAGAGAATGAGCGCGTTCGCTTATCTGAGCATACTTGACGGAGTTCTGAAACTCGGGATAGTCTATCTGTTGCTTATATTCTCCGGCGAGAAACTGAAGTTGTACGGCATATTGCAGATGGGTGTATGTATGTTGAATTTCGCTTTCTATTCCATCTATTGCCACAGGAAATTCAAATATTGCAAGATAAGATTTGTCTGGGACAAAGGCCTTTTCAAGGAACTGACCGCCTATACCGGGTGGAATCTGCTCGGCGCTCTGTCTGGGGTTCTCGCCACCCAGGGACAGAATGTATTGCTTAACATTTACTTCGGACCGGTTATAAACGCGGCCAAGGCGATTGGTGATAGAATTCAACAGGTCATATCTTCGTTCTCGTCCAATTTCTACATGGCGGTGACCCCGCAGATAATAAAATCGTATGCCGCCAACGAACTTGACAGAATGAGGAATCTGGCGATACAGAGTTCGAAGTTCTCGTTTTATCTGTTGTATATTCTATCGTTTCCGTTGATATGCGCAATGGACCAGATACTTGAAGTATGGCTTGGCCCGGATTCAAAGAGTCCTGAAATGGTAGGATTCGCCTGTCTGTCGCTGGTATTCGGATTGGTCAATTGTCTGGAGCAACCTATAACGCAGATGATAAGGGCGACGGGAAAAATCAGGAATTACCAGATATTGGCAGGCTCATGCACATTGATGTTTATACCGATCGCCTGGTTGACATTGAAATCAGGAGCCTCTCCCTTGTCCACAATGGTGGTGCTCATCATGATAATGGCATTAACCATGGTTATACGACTAAAGGTGGCAAAGAAACAGGTTGGTCTCTCCATTTCCTCATACCTCGGTAAGGTAGTGCTACCGATTATTATCGTAACCATACCTTCGGTGCTATTGTACTGGGGTTCGATATATATAGTTGTGGAATCGCTGTGGACCGGATTGTTGATCAAAGCATCCGGAGCTTTTGTCGCAGGAGTCCTGTTGGTAATGGTGTTCGGAGTTACACACAGTGAACGGAGTTTGATTACGACGTCGATCAGAAACAGATTAATGAGGCACAAGAATCATTGATTCGTAAAAGAAACAGGAAGTGAAATCGATATATTCTAAAATATTCGGTAAAGATAACGTAAGTCTTAATCCGTTTACGCTGAAGTTCGGACCTGTATTCATGATACTTCAGCTATTTATACTGTATACGTATCTGGCCTCGTCGGCAGTATGGGTAAATCAGTATATAGCATTGACACCATATTACTATATGGTTTTTTTGTGTGTCTTCATACTGTTTTTCACCACAAAGCAAAAAACAATCAGAATGACGCAAAGATTCTATATCTTGATAGCGCTCTGTGTATTGTATTGTTTTGTGATTTCCCGCAGTGTCAATCTATTGTCGGCTATAGCAAAAATGATGGAGTATCTGATAGCTGTCATATTGCTATTCCTTGATAGACGGTACCAGCGTTACCTACTGACATGGATTACAAAAACAATGAGTTTTATTATCGGGATATCGATTCTGATCTATATACTATTGTTCTTTGTCAGTCTGCCTGCATTTGGAACTTTCATAGCGGCAAATGATTTTTATGCCCCTTTCAATAATTATATATTCTTTCTTCAATCTACCAATATAGTTGATGTATTCCGATTCAACGGTCCGTTTCTTGAACCTGGGCATCTGGGAATAGTGAGTACGTTCCTATTGTATGCCAACAAGTTCAGATTCAAGGAACAGCCATATTTATGGATACTGCTTGCGGCTGTTATAATTTCATTTTCCTTGTCAGGATGGATGTTGACATTGATTGGATTTCTGTTTGTAAGAGTGCATGACGCGAAGACACTTGTGATATCCGCAGTCTGTGTTTCCGCGATGTATCTATTCGCCGTCAACTACAATGAGGGAGATAATTATATAAATAGTCTTGTAGTAGAGAGAATGGAATATGATGAGGATAAGGGTATAAAAGGAAACAACAGATTCTCGACTGGTGCCGATAGATATTATGAAGTCCTGAGATATAAAGGGAAACTGGCATGGGGAGTTGGTGATAGTCTGACATGGAAGGATGTGCAGGGTGCCGGTTATAAAATGTATTTTATCCATTATGGATATGTGAGTGCTTTTGTAGTGCTGATGATGTATTGGTTCATGTTGCCACCCGGTAAGAAAGACAAGTATCAATATGGTTTCCTTATATTGATTGTCGTTTGTTTCATGTCTCGCTCATATCCGAACTGGTATTCATGGTTGTTGCCGTTTGTTTTGGCCACTAATCTTGAGGGTAGAAAACAAAATGCCGATGTCTCGGTTGCATCTTCTCCGTGTAGATCCTTATGAAGATTTTATATATAGTAAGTTCGACTGACATATATGGCGGAGCGACCAAGTCATTTATCAATATGATAAGTGGTGTCGCGGCTGCCGGAAACGAGGTCGTCGTTGTTCTCCCGGCCTCCGATGGCCTTACCGGAATTCTGAAAGAAAAGGGCATCCGTACATATGTATTTAAGTATGGATTTGATATCTGGCCGAAAATAAGGTTTGGAAAGGGTCTTTTGCTTTATCTTCCGCGACTGATAAGGAGATTTGCAACTAACAATAAAGCGGTCTCGGAACTTGTCAGAATTGTGGAAGAGGAACAGCCGGATTTGATTCATACCAACGTCTCTCCGATTACTATCGGATACAAAGCGTCTAAGAAATGCGGAGTTCCCCATGTCCTGCATATAAGAGAGTATGGCGACAAGGATTTCAATCTGAATATCCGGAACGTCAGTGAACTGATAAAGGAATCTAATACGATAAGTATCACCAAAGATATAGCGGCCTACCGGGGTGTTCTCGGAAAACCCGGCCATACAGTGATTTACAATGGCATATTCCATGAATCGGAGTTCAAGTACCGTGAGGGGAAAGAACCCTTTTTCTTATATGCCGGCAGGATTACTGAGAAAAAAGGAATCGGTCTGTTGATTGACGGTTATATCCGGTATATAAAAAAATATGGAGGCTCGTATGGCTTGCAGATAGCAGGCCGTGTCCCCGATCCTAAATCACAGGAACTGGTAAATTCGTTGAAAGCGGAGCTTGAAAGATCGGGTATCTCGGATAAAGTGCATTGGTTGGGGGAAATAAAGGATCTTTCAGGGTACATGCAAAAGACTGCTGCGACTATAGTCCCGTCATATTTCGAAGGATTCGGCAGAGTGATGGCCGAGGCTTGTTTTAATGGTTCGTTGGTAGTCGGATACGACAGTGCCGGTACAAAGGAGCAATTTGACAATGGAATCGAGATAACCGGAAATGAAATAGGCTTGCGGTTTAACGATGCGGAAGAACTGGGCAGGCAGCTTATAAAGGTGGAATGCCATGAAATACCGGTCGGCTTGTTCGTTGAGCGTGCTCAGGAAACATCGAAAAGACTTTATACCATAGAGACAAACGTAGAACATGTTATAGGTTTCTATAAATCGATATTGAATGATGAGTGGTAATAAAGGATTTATACTAAAGATATTAGGGCGCGTTTTTACCCCCGGTGTCATAAAGCGGTACGATACTGTCAAAGGTATAATACATAATGCCGCGTTTTCAAGGACATTTAAAGATTGGGGAGAGGGTTCTTATATAGCTTATCCGATAAACCTGTTGCATGGAGCCGAATACATTTCGGTAGGAAACAGATGCACGATAGGCAAATACGTTCAGCTGACTGCCTGGAGCAGATTCAAAACACAACAGTTCAGGCCGGAGATAATAATAGGCGATAATACCAGTATAGGGGATTTTTCTCATATAACGGCAATAAATTCCATACGGATAGGCAGGAATGTGCTTACAGGTAAGAATATACTGATAACTGACAATGCACATGGAGAATCGGAGAGGAATTCGATTGATACTCCGCCGAAAGACCGACCTCTTGTCTCGAAAGGGGGAGTGGTGATCGAGGATAATGTATGGATAGGGGAAAAGGTTTCGATTATGCCCGGAGTTACGATAGGTTATGGTTCCATAATCGGAACCGGAAGTGTGGTAACCCGTGATATACCCACTTATAGCGTGGCTGTAGGTAATCCTGCAAAAGTGATTAAAAAGCTAATTTAATTATTGGATATGGCAAAACCGAGAATATTAGGTATTTATCTTCCGCAGTTTCATCCCATTCCGGAAAACGATGAATGGTGGGGAAAGGGTTTCACAGAATGGACTAATGTAGGTAAGGCGAAGCCTCTGTTTAAAGGACATGACCAGCCGAGAGTTCCGACTGAATTAGGATACTACGATTTGCGTATCAAGGAAGTAAGGGAGCAACAGGCACGGATGGCCAGGGAATCGGGTGTAGAGGGTTTCCTGTATTGGCATTACTGGTTCGGAAACGGTAAGACATTGATGGCCGAAATATTCAATGATGTCGTGGAATCCGGTAGTCCCGATTTTCCGTTCTGTATCGGTTGGGCCAATCATTCGTGGTATGCCAAATCCTGGAACGGCACGGAAGTTTCCTCAAAAAAGCTTCTGATAGAACAGACTTATCCCGGTGAGGAAGATGCGCGTATGTATTTTGAGAGCCTTTTGCCTGCGTTCAAGGATAAGAGATATGTAAAGGTAAACGGAAAGCCGGTTATGTTTGTATTCGCCCCGAAAGATATTCCGGACACATATATCCGATGGTTCGAGAAATGGAGTAAGGAAGAGGGTTTTAACGGGATGTATTTCATAGCGAACGTATCCAGGAATATTGATCCTAAGGAGTTGTATCTTGATAGAGGCTTCAGTGCGGTAACATACGAACGTTTCCTCGGAGGTTTGAATAAGAAAGGGGAAGTAAAAGGAGGTATATGGGGAGCCCGTCTGACCAAGGTAATGAGAAAGGTAAGGGGAATACTTTGCCATAGGCCTCCGTATATGATGGAATATCGCGATGCTGCCGAATGTTTCTGCACGGATAAGGAACGCGAACGTGATGTGATACCGATGATTATGCCGCAATGGGATCATACGCCACGTTCGGGATGGACCGGTACATTGTTGGTCAATGCAAAACCGGAATATTTCAAGGAAGTAGTTAAGGAGGCCATTGATTGTGTGAAGGGGAAACCGGAAGATGAAGGCATAATACTTCTGAAATCGTGGAATGAATGGGGTGAGGGCAATTATATAGAACCCGATATGACAAATGGCAGAGGTTTCCTTGATGCGATGAAAGAAGCCATTGAAGAGTCGAGATAAATCGGGTGTGGATTCTTTGGGAATTGGATGCCTGATTTTCAAGACACAGACTGAATTATAAAAATGGATAACAAGATTCCTGTGGTCCTGTCTACGGACCACAATTTCATTATGCCCACCGGCGTATGTATCAAGTCGATGCTTGATAATGCCGAGGGTACCACATACAGCATATATATCCTTTGTGCGGATTCTGTTACCGACTCTGACAAAGATGTGCTTCGGGCAATCGTGAAGAGGACCGATTCGGATATAGACTTCCTGAAGATGGGGTCTGACCTTGATAATGCCCATGAAGTAAGAGGAATATCCACGGCAACATACTATAGACTTAAGATTCCATGGCTTCTTCCGCAGTACGATAAGGTGCTGTATATCGACGGAGATATAATTGTGAAGCATGGTCTTGGAGAGCTGTATGACACAGAGATGGATGGTTGTTTCGTGGCTGGCGTACGTACATACGGATTTTCCTGCAACCGTAAGCAGATCAGACATGGATTGAAACTCGGAGTACGTAAAGGAGAGTATATCAATGCAGGTGTGTTGCTGATTAACTCCAGACTGTGGCGCGAGGAGAATGTTTATGAGACATTAAAACCTCATCTTGAAAGTAAATATCTTTTTCAGGATCAGGATATAATCAACAGGGTATTCAATGGTAGGATTAAATTTCTGCCGCTTAAATACAATGTGTCCTGGTTCTTTGAGGGAGAGGGTAGAAAGAGGTTTGTAGCAAGTGGCAGTGTGTCTGACAAAGAGATAGAAGAATCAAACCATGATCCGGTGATTATACATTATGCCGGGGAAAAGCCTTGGAAAACATTTACCCAACGCTGGTGGGATTGGTGGGATGTGTATGAGCGTTCCGACTTTTTTGTCCCTGATGAAAAACTGAGGGTAGCCTATCATGCCTTGACACATAGGAAAAGTCTTAAAAAGCAATTGATTGAGATTGTTAAGACAATATTGAAAATAAAATAAAGAAACCATACAAGACGATGATAAAGATAGGATTGGTCAAGGAGACCAAGACACCGATAGATAACAGGGTCCCGCTCACCCCGGAGCAGTGTGCGGAAATCATGAAGGCCAACGGAGATGTCCGGATAGTTGCCGAGCCTTCCGCTATCAGAGCATTTTCCGACGACGAGTTCGTGAAAGCCGGGGTCGAACTGCAGGAAGACCTCGGGGACTGCGATGTCCTCATGGGAGTCAAGGAAGTGGCCGTCGACTCGTTGCTTCCCGGTAAACACTATGTGTTTTTCGGGCACATAGCCAAGCTTCAGGAGTACAACCGACCGTTATGCCATGCGATGATTAAAAAAGGAATCACCTTCACGGATTGGGAATATCTTACCGACGGGAAAGGCCAAAGGGTGATCGCATTCGGCCATTGGGCCGGAATCGTCGGAGCCTACAACGCGCTGCGGCTATATGGGTTGCGTCATGGCCTCTATGAGCTCCCTGCCCCTACGCTGTCATCCACCGAAGAGGGATTTGTGGAGGATTGCCGACGGATCCTGCCGAAGCTCGGAGAATCGGATCTGAACATGATGATAACCGGAGACGGTAGAGTTGCCAACGGAGCGATCGGTTTCATGAAAAAGGCCGGAGCTGAGGTAATAAGAGTCAAGGATGCATCCGATATAGTCAGAAAAGGATTCTCGGTATATCAGTTGGGACCGGAAGTCCTGGTAAAGGCCAAAAACGGCGATGCGTTCTCACTGGAACAACTCATCAGGCATCCGTCGGATTTCACAAGTCGGTTCGGAGAATACAGCCGTCTGTGCGATATACTGGTTTCGTGCCATTTCTGGAATAACGCGGCCCCGAAATATCTGACCAAGGATATGTTGCCCGAAACAACGATAGACACGGTAGCCGATGTGACATGCGACATAAACGGGAGCATCGAGACCACGGTCCGACCCTCCACCCATTCCAATCCGTTCTATGGAGTAAATCGTGAGACCCTCGCGGAAACGGATTACAGGGATTTGTCGTCGATAGGAGTGATGGCGGTCGATACATGCCCCAACGCACTCCCGAGGGATTCAAGCGAGGACTTCGGGCGGCAGATAATGCGACACCTCATCCCCGAGCTGTTGAAGCGGGACGGGTCGGATATGGTTGACCGGGCCACCATCATAGCCAAAGGCCACCTTTCCGACAGATATTCATACATGGGGGAGTTTGCAAAAGTTGATTAATAGGCCGTTGATTATGAATGCGAATATAAAAAGGGCCCTTCGCGGAGTATGCAGATTCGGACTGCGTCGGTTTCTGAGCGACAAGCCATATCTTAAAGTTCGGTATCGTTTGGAGATGGGGCGTAAACTCGATCTCCGTAATCCGGAAACCATGAACGAGAAACTTCAGTGGCTCAAACTGAACAACAGGTATGCCGGAATGTCTGAGATAGTGGATAAAATCAAAGTCAAGGATATAGTCGCGGAAAAGATAGGTTCCGAATATGTGATACCCACGCTGGCCGTATGGAATAACGCCGATGACATAAATGTCTCGGCATTGCCTGAAAGGTTTGTTGTAAAAACCAATCACAGCGGAGGTAATCTCGGGGTCTTCGTCTGCAAGGATAAGAACGGGCTTGATTTGAATTTGCTGAAATCAAGAATGCGCAGGTCGTTGAAGGACGACATATATTGGAATTTTGCCGAATGGCCATATAAGAATGTCGTTCCCACGATATTCGCCGAGGAGTGTATAGCGGACAATCCGGTCGATTACAAGTTTTATTGTTTCAACGGAGAGGTTGATTCCGTGATGCTTTGTCTTGATCGCGAGACCGGACACCCCAAATTCTATTTCTTTGACAAGGACTGGAATCTGTGCAGGTACAATAAACTGGGTAAGGCGGCTCCTGAGGGTTTCACCATACCGAAGCCGGAAGGTATGGACAGGATGTTCGAAATAGCATCGAAGCTTTCGGAAGGGCATCCTTTCCTGAGAGTCGATCTGTACAACGTGGAGGGAAAGATATATTTCGGGGAAATGACATTCTATCCCGCTGGCGGTTTTGACGGAAACAGACTGAGGGATACTGATTTGTATTTCGGTTCCAAGATTGATCTTTCGTTGGCGCGCCACGAGGTCGATTAATTGTATTTTTGAAGAAAGGAGGTAAGGAGGAAATATTGTGGGGAATGATTGCAGGTAAAAAAGTTTGTCCTTACGGTAAATCAGGTTCAATGAATAATTTATCGAAGATTGCAAAGCATCCGGACAACGGATTGCGCAGGTTGTGGCGTAATTTGTCGCCATATATTCCCAATGACCGGTTTTATCTGTCGGTTATGTATTTTCTTAGCCATGGAAGTCTTATGGACTGGAAGAATCCCAAGACTTTCAATCAGAAACTGAACTGGCTTAAATTGTGGTCTAAGGATAAGGGGTTTGAGAAATATGTGGATAAGTATGAAGTAAGAAACCACGTAAGGGAGGCTATTGGCGATGAATATCTTATTCCGCTGCTCGGAGTGTGGGACAGTGTAGATGACATAGACTTCGCTAAACTGCCTAAAGACTATGTACTTAAAAACACCCATGATTCGGGCGGTGTGGTCATAGTAAAGGATGGTATGATTACTGACGAAGGTCTCAAGAAACTTAAAGATCATCAGAAGAAAAATTACTTCTGGAATGGCCGTGAATATCCGTACCTGAAAGCCAAGCCGAGAATAGTTGCCGAGCAGTATATGGTCGATGAATCGGGTTGGGATCTCAAGGACTACAAGTTCTTCTGTTTTGATGGCAAGCCTGAAATATTGTTTCTTGCGTCCGAACGCTTCAAAACCAAGGGAGGGAAAGCGAAGTTCGATTATTTCGACATGAATCTGAACCATCTCCCGTTTCATAGCAAAGGACATGAACAGAACCTTGAAAATCTGCACCCTCAGGTACCGAATTTTGAACTGATGAAAGAGTTGGCGGCCAAGCTGTCGAAAGGATTCCCCTTTATCCGTGTGGATTTCTATAACATAAACGGCAAGGTTTATTTCGGAGAACTGACTTTCTTTCACGATGACGCGACGGTACCGCTGAAGCCAGAAAAATGGAACCGCATTCTCGGAGACATGATAAGGCTGCCACGATAGTCATGGACATATATTCAATTTATAATGTTAGATAGGATAAAAGCTAAAATCAGATCAAACAGTCTGATTATAAAATATGCCGAGTATAAGATACGACGCGAAGAAAAGGCTCGTTTTCTGGCAGAAGCCGATAATATTATTCACGGACTCTCTGTAAAGGATAAAGAGAAACTTCGCAAGGATTATATAGCAGATCTTAACCGTTATATGTTCCGCTTTGACGAGTGGTATTTTCAATATGATTTATCAAAGGCTGAAGATAAGAGAAAGTCGGAATTTATCTCCCGATCCAGGGCACAGAAATTATACCGATCCCTTGTAAATAAGGATGTCAGAGATGTGTTTCATAATAAACCACTCTTCATAACAAAGTTCAAGGAAGGTATATCCCGCAGCACTCTCGCGTGCCGCCCTGATACCACCGTTGACAGTATCTCAGAAATTTTCCGACATGCTCCCTTGATAGTCAAACCTCAATCAGGCTCTCTTGGAGTTGGTGTGTTCAAACTTACGAAAGATCGGATTGCCGGAATCGATCCGAATGCGTTTCTTAAAGAGGCAATAGATAATCATTATCTGATAGAAGAGTGCCTCGTTGGTTGCGATGAGATACAACGGTTCCATCCACAGTCGCTTAATACTATCCGTGTAATGACATCTTTTGATGGTGAAGACTATGCGCTTTTCGCTTCGTTCATAAGATTCGGCCGTGGAGAATCAGTGATCGATAATGCACATGGGGGTGGAATATATTGTACGGTCAATCATATTGATGGTGCTATTTGCAGTAACGGGTATGATACGGATGGAAATGTTTTTGAAAGTCATCCTGATACCGGAATTAAATTTTTAGGTTTCCGTATTCCGCAGTGGGATAAAATTGCCGCATTATGCATAACTTCACATTCTAAAGTGGATATTCCATTTGTCGGTTGGGATGTTTGTGTTACGTCGGATGGCTCGATAGAATATATTGAAGCGAATCATGCTCCCGACATCGATTTGGTTCAGGGACCTACAAAAACTGGTATAGCCAATAGTTTCGAGGCCGTATGTCGCGGATATGAGCGACACCGCAAATCATTGAGTTAAGTCCGGTTGTTGGTGATTTTTTATGAATCATAGATTCCATTGTATAGTAAGAGGGACAATTTTACTATTGTCCATAATATTTTTATGTCCATGTCTTTCGGCCTGTCATAGGAAAGAGAAAGCTGTAGATGGGAAACCTAAGATTTCGGTGGCTTATGTTCAGGCCCAAAGAGCCGGAGTTCCTGATCCGAATCTGTTTACTCATTTCATATATTCGTTTGCCGTTTTCAATGATGACAATGATGGTGTTGTAGTAGAGTATCCCGAGAAGTTGAAAGCCATGTCCGGTTTGAAAGAAGAGAATCGGAATGTGAAAATAATTCTCGGAGTGGGTGGCCTTAAACGCGAAGGATTCAGCGAGATGGCCGGCGACAAAACGAAGCGCAAACGGTTTGTTGAAAATTGTGCTCGAATTATAAAGGAATACAATCTCGATGGTATAGACCTTGACTGGGAATTCCCGACGACTGAAAAAGGGGGACATACGGCCACGCCGGATGATGATGTGAATTATGGCCTTGTGGTAAAGGAGTTGCGAAAGAAATTGGGTAAAAACAAATGGATTTCGTTTTATTCGAATAACACAGCGAATTGGATAGATTTCGACCGGATGCTGCCCTATGTGGACTATGTGAATGTCTCCGGTTATAACCTTGATATGCCCAAACCTGATAAACCTCTGCTACACCAAAGCCGACTGTATAAAAGCAAGCGTTGGGGAAAATGGTGTGTTGAGGAGAGCATAAAGGCACACGTAAAGAAAGGCGTCCCCGTTGAAAAAATTCTATTGGGAATACCATTTTACGCAAGGGGAAAGAAGCCTTTTCCCGACTATCTTGAGGGCAAAAACTATTCAAGATATGACGGTTATGCCCAACTTGAATGGGACGATGAGGCTAAGGTGCCTTTTTTGACTGATGAAGAAGGCAATATGATATTGGGATTTGACAATGAACAGTCAATTCAAGCCAAATGTGATTTTATCAAGGAGTATGGATTGGCGGGTGCCTTCGTCTGGAGCTACAATGCCGATTATGAGGATTTCAGGTTATCCAAGGCATTGAAAATCGGACTTAGATGACTAACATAGCGGTTGCTCTGCGTGAGATGTGAAAGGTATTTTTTCATACCGATGCATAAAGAATCGTGGAGTAAAGCGATTAGTAAGGGAAATTGAATCGGCCTTGCTTAAGGTATACCAACATGTGAGCATGTGGGTTGACTTGGTAATCAGAAAGTTTTGAAAGAGTAAAGAAAAATTCAGTACATCAATTTATATCAGTACATCAATTTATATAAGAGTCGTACTAAATTTAAACATACCTAAAATTATAAGCCAAATACAATGAATCCATTTTTAGGTAATGAGGGACAAACCTCTTATCCGATTAAAAGAATATGGAGAAAGTTGATGATAACCATTCAGACATCTCCTTTCATTACAAGCTCCTTTAGATGTAAGTTGCTGAAAATGGGGGGGGGTAGAGATAGGGACGCATTGTTTTATAGGCTCTGATATAACGTTTGACGGAATACATCCGGAACTTACGGTAATTGGGTCTCATACTAAAATTACCAGCGGTACAAAAATACTGACTCATTTTTTTAATCCGGTGAATAATGCGATGCGTCTTGGTAAAGTTACTATAGGCGATAATGTATTTATAGGAATAAATACGTTGATTGTAAACCCGGTAAATATCGGAGATGGAGCGGTTTTGGCCGCCGGTAGCGTAGTAGTATGCGATATTCCGTCTTGGGAGATATGGGGTGGTAATCCTGCAAAATTTATCAAAAAACGAGTTGCAAAATAGAACATACTGTTAGATGAATCGGAGGACTATCGGAATACTTATACCGACGCTTAAGAAGGGAGGGGCGGAAAAACAGGCGGCACTGTTGGCTTCTGTTCTTAAGAATGATTACAGGGTTGTAATGATTGTCATGGCTCCCGATTCCGGGATGGAGGAGGAGAATATGGAGATAGCGTCTCTTCCCATTGGCGACATGATTACACTTTCCGGAGGAATCATTAGTCAGATTCGCCAATTATACTTTGTGCTGAAACGAAATAGAATCGACACTCTCTTCTGCTATCTGACGCGCCCCGATATTATCGGCCCTATTATCGGGCGTATGGCCGGGGTGAAAACTATTTATCAAGGGCTTAGGAACGCCGAGTTGCCTAAAGCTAAGTTGTTGCTTGAGAAAATCGGTAACGAATGGGCTGATGGCGCCATAGTGAATAACTATGCCGGGGAAAAAATCTTTTTTCAAAAGGGACTCCGGAATATGACCGTTATTCCCAATTGCTATCCTGATCCAAAGAGTTATACCGAAAGAAAGGATAGTCGGTACATAACGGTCATTACAGTCGGTAGATTCGTGGCTCAGAAGGATTACCATACAGCTATTGCTGCCGTTTCAAAAGCTATGGGCAACGTCGATAATCTGAAATTCAAGATTATTGGCCACGGTGAACTTGAAGGGCAGGTAAGAGACTGGATTAAGGATTTCAATATTGCCGACCGTTGCGAGATTCTGATTAATCCTAAGAATATAATGGGCCATTTACTGGATGCCGATATATATCTTTCCACTTCGCTGTTTGAGGGTACGAGTAATTCTATCATGGAGGCGCTTGATGCCTCGCTACCTGTTGTGGCGACAGACGTAGGAGACAATTGCAAACTTGTGGAGGATGGTGTGAATGGTTTTCTTACCGGAACCGGTGATGTGGACACAATCGCGAACCGGTTGGAGAAACTTGCCGCTGACAGAGTGCTCAGGCTTGATATGGGACGGGAAGGAAATGCTATACTGAAACGGGATTTCAGCATGGAGGCTTTCAAGAGTCGCTATATGGAGCTGCTTGAGGTGTAAATCCAATGGCTTGAAATTTCAATATCAACCCTGTCTTCGATTGAAGGCAGGGTTTGAATTTATACACATATCTGATGAAAATCGCTTTTATAGGCGGTCGCGACATACATACCTTGGGGGGTATCGAGAATTATATGTATAATCTCGCTACCCAGCTTAAGAGTATGGGGCATGAGCCGGTGGTGTTCTGCGAGAGCGACCACTACGCCGAGGAGGTTGTCAACGGATTCCGGGTTATCTATATGTCGGGCCCTAAAAGCAATCTTATCTGCAAGCCCTGGGTAGGGCTTAAGGCTACTCTTCTGGTGGCACTCAAAATGAGGGATGTGAGGTTGATTCACTATAACGCATGGCCTCCTTCTCTCTCAAGTCCGATTGCCCGGTTATTCGGTGTCAGGTCGTTGATGCAGGGGCACGGACTGGAGTGGCAACGTAGTAAATATTCGCCTCGCGCCCAGGTTATAATGAAGTTTATGGAAAAGGTTACGGCTCATCTGAACCGTAACCTTATTATGTGTAGCGAGGACCAGTGCCGATATTTCAAGGCGCGTTATGGCCGCGATTCGGTATGTATACCTACGGCTATCAATCTTCCCGAACCTGTCAGGGAGACAGATATCCTGTCGCGTTTCAATCTTGAACGTGGCAGGTATTTTCTTTTCCTGGCACGCCTGGTGCAGGACAAGAACCCCGATTTTCTTATACGCGGGTTCCGCGACGCCCGGCATAAGGGCTACAAGCTGGTGATAGCTGGCAACAATCCTGCGGCTCCGGAGTATGTGGAATCGCTTCACAAGCTTGCCGAAGGCGACCCTGACGTGGTCTTCACCGATGCGGTATTCGGCGACGACAAGGAGACGCTGCTGCGCAACGCATACGCTTTCTGTATCCCTTCTACTATCGAGGGGCTGTCTATATCTCTTCTTGAGGCCATGAGCCGAAGACTGCCGATTATCGCTTCCGATATTCCGGCCAATCGCGAAGTGTTAGGCGACGAAGATGCGCTCTGGGTGAAGCCCGAGAGCGATGACGACATACGGGGTGCCGTAGAGCGCGCCGTAGCCGACACGGAGGCTTTCCGAACGCCGGTGGAAAGCAATTATCGCCGCGTGGCGGAAAATTACACCTGGCGCAAGGTAGCCGAGAAATACATCGTCTACCTCACCGCCCGTGGCCTGGCGAGGTAGGGTATAGGCTGTAGCTACGGATTACTGAATTTTAGTTTTTGCACCGCACCGCGCCATCAGCGCGGTGCGGTGCATATTAGTATATTTTATTCCCTAACTCTAAAACAAAATATTTTTCAACGCAAAACAAGGTAAATATTGATTTTGTTGTACCTTTGTATAATTGAAAACAGAATACAGACATGACGCAACTTACAATCAACATAGAGGATAAGTCAATTCTCCCTCATCTAAAGAAAATCCTTAACGCTATTGAAGGTGTTTCAATAGCTCCGGCTGTTCGCAAATGTAAAAGCGGTCTTGAAGAAGCATACGATGACGTAAAGGCCGACAGAATACATCATGCCAAAGACGTTGATGACATGTTCCAACAGATACTTGGAATCTGATGTACACAATCGATTATACTACGAAATTCAAGAAATCTCTCAAGCATTGTTATAAACGTGGTCTTGATGTTGAGGAATTGAGAGATGTTATAAAAATACTTTCTGAGACCGGTACGCTTCCTGACAAATATCATCCACACAAGCTTTCGGGGCGTTGGAACCGTGCATGGGAGTGCCACATAAAACCCGACTGGCTGTTGATATGGGAGCAAAATGACACCGAATTAATTCTACTGATGATTGACACAGGCACACATTCCGATATATTCGGATAAACGAATCATTATCTCGGAATCTAAATATAAAAAACCGGACCGCAGAGCGCGACAGCGCGATGCGGTCCGGTTTATATAACATGTCTCCAAGCCTACCGATCCCCCGTATCAGGCTTAACCAAGAACCCCAAAAGACTAATGACTAATACCTAATACCTCAGGCATCGATGTTGGCGTAGGTGGCGTGCGATTCTATGAATTCGCGGCGCGGGGCCACTTCTTCGCCCATCAGTATCGAGAAGGTGCGGTCGGCTTCGGCGGCGTTGATCAGGTCTACGCGCTTCAGCATGCGGTTCTCGGGGTCCATCGTGGTCTCCCAGAGCTGTTCCGGGTTCATCTCGCCGAGACCCTTGTAGCGTTGCAGAACGAAGCGGTTGCGGTCCCCCTCGCAGTAGCGGTCTACAAATGCCTGCACCTGCTGGTCGTTCCATGCATACTCCGTTATCTTCGTCTTGCCCTTAGTCTGGCACTTGTATAGCGGCGGAGTGGCTATGAAGAGGTAGCCGTTCTCGATGATAGGTCGTATGCGGCGGAAGAAGAAGGTCATGAGCAGCGTGGCTATGTGGGCGCCGTCGACATCGGCATCGGTCATGATAACTATCTTGTTGTAGCGCAGCTTGCTCAGGTTCGGCTCCTTGGAGTCTTCCTCAGTGCCTATGGTCACGCCCAAGGCCTTGTAGATGTTCACTATCTCCTGCGATTCGAACACCTTGTGGTCCATAGCCTTCTCCACGTTCAGGATCTTGCCTCGCAGCGGGAGTATGGCCTGGTAGTTGGGGTTGCGACCCTGCTTGGCGCTTCCGCCTGCCGAATCACCCTCGACGAGGAAGAGTTCGCACTCGGCGGCATCGCGGCTCTTGCAGTCGGCCAGTTTGCCGGGAAGCCCTGCCCCCGACAGCGGCGACTTGCGCTGCACTTTCATTCGCGCGTTATAGGCCGCATGGCGTGCCTGAGCGGCCAATGCCACTTTGTCTACGATGGCGCGGGCCTGCTTGGGATGCTCTTCAAGGTAATACTTGAGAGCCTCCGAGACAGCGGTCTGCACTACGCCCGAAACCTCGTTGTTGCCGAGCTTGGTCTTGGTCTGACCCTCGAACTGAGGCTCCGCCACCTTCACCGACACCACAGCCGTAAGGCCGTCGCGGAAGTCCTCTTTCGAGAGTTCCACTTTCAGTTTTTCAAGCAGTTTGTTGTCTTCGGCATACTTCTTCAGCGTCGCCGTGAGACCGCGGCGGAAGCCGGTCAGGTGTGTGCCACCTTCTATGGTGTTGATGTTGTTTACGTACGAGAAGATGTTTTCCGAGAAAGAGGTGTTGTAGGTCATGGCCACCTCCACGGGCACACCGTTGCGCTCCGTGTTAAGGTGTATTATGTCTTCGATCAGAGGCTCCTTGCCCTGGTCCAGGTATCTCACGAATTCTTTCAGACCCTCCTCACTGTGGAAGACTTCTCTGTGTGGGGTCCCTTCTTCGTCGCGATTGCGCAGATCGGTGAGGCTCAGGCGTATACCGGCATTCAGGTACGCCAAGTCTCGCAGACGGTTGGCGAGGGTCTCGTAGTCATATACTGTCTCGGTGAATATGCCGCCGTCAGGGTGGAATTGTATTATGGTTCCCGTGTGATCGCTCTCGCCGCAGACGGTCAGCCCGGTTGTGGGTTTGCCGTAGGCGTATTCCTGGGTGTATATTTTGCCGTCGCGGTGTATCTCGGCGCGAAGATAGTCCGACAGTGCGTTGACGCACGATACGCCTACACCATGCAGACCGCCCGACACCTTGTAACTTCCCTTGTCGAACTTACCGCCGGCGTGAAGCACTGTCAGCACCACCTCGAGGGCCGGCTTATGCATTTTCTCGTGCATGTCTACCGGTATGCCGCGTCCGTTGTCTTCAACGCGTATCGAGTTGTCTTCGAGTATCGTTACCTTGATGTCGTCGGCATATCCGGCCAGTGCCTCGTCTATCGAGTTGTCGACCACCTCATACACGAGGTGATGCAGTCCGCGCACCGAAATATCGCCAATGTACATGGCTGGGCGTTTACGCACGGCCTCAAGCCCTTCGAGCACCTGGATGTTTTCCGCATCGTAATGACCGTTAGGCTGTTGCATATCTTTATTTTCTTCCTGCATATCTATCTTTTTTACTTGTCGGCGTTATCGTCCCCCCTGCCGGACGGAATCCGTATCACCCGGCGGTTACAACGATAAAGCTATTGTGATGACAAGGTAATTATACATACAAAGTTAGCAATTTTTTCAGGATTTTGGCTAATTTTGCAGTCGAAAATATGAATGGATGTATGACTGACTTTTGCCGGGCCTTCGCCCTATCCATGGCAATCGCCGCCGTCGCGGCTTTGCCTGTGGAAGCCGAGCGGCCCGATACCATAAGATGGAACGCCGGTGTCAACGCCGATTTCTCGCATGGTCCCAACAACCCTTTCTGGCTGGTCTCGAACCGTCAGGGGTTGTCGTCCGTTACGCCCAACAACGGTTACGTCAGGTTGGGAGCGTTCAAGGAAGAGAAGCATGACCGCGATTTCTCATGGGGTGCCGGTGTCGACATCGCCGTGCCTTGGAATTATACCTCGCGCTTTGTGCTTCAGCAACTTTACGGCGAGGTGCGCTACCGCTGTCTCGACCTGATGGTGGGCAGCAAGGAGATGTGGGGGCCGATTTCCGACCCGCAGCTCTCCAGCGGCAACATGATTCATTCAGGCAACGCCAGGCCCATCCCGCAGGTAAAGGCCGGCATTTTCGACTATGCCGATATCTGGGGGCTGAAAGGGTGGCTCGCGGTGAAGGGGTATGTGGCCTACGGTGCCTTTACCGACGGCGGTTGGAAAGAGTCGTGGGTCGGCGACAAAGGCCGCTACGATAAGAACACGCTATACTGTTCGCGCGGTGTATGGCTGCGTAACGGAAACCCCGACAAGTTCCCGCTTACCTTGGAATGTGGCATCGAACTGGCTACCCAGTTTGCCGGATCGGCATATAATGTAGGGTATTACGGCTCCGGAAAGACCATACACATGCCTCACGACCTGAAAGCTTTTTTCAAGGCGTTCGTGCCTATGCACGGTGGCGATGAAGTCGATGGCGGCGAACAAGCCAACGTGCAGGGCAATATGCTCGGAGCCTGGAACTTCGCTCTCTCATGGGTACCTTTTGACAAGTCATGGGGTGTGAAGGCTTATTACCAGCACATGTTCGAAGACCATTCGATGCTATACATAGAATACCCCTGGAAAGATGGCCTCTATGGCGTGGAGGGTACGCTGCCCGCGAACCCGATTGTATCGAAGGTGGTCTACGAGTTCCTGTATGCCGAGGATCAGACCGGATCGGTAAACTGGACTCCCTCGGCCGAGATTCCGGCCGATGCTCCCGGAGCCGACAATTACTACAATCATTATATCTATACCGGATGGTCACACTGGGGCATGGGCATAGGCAACGCTCTTTCGCTGTCGCCTCTCTTCAACTCGCCTCATACCCTCGAATTCCTATCCAATCGCATAATATCTCACCATATCGGTATTTCCGGCGATCCGCTTCCCACGCTTTCATGGCGGCTGCTGATGTCGTTCACAAGCTCCTGGGGCAACTATGTGTCTCCATATCCCGAAGTGCGCCATATGTACGACGGTCTGGCCGAGGTCTCATGGCGACCGCAGGGCAAACTGAAGGGTTGGGAAGGTAAAGTCGGCCTGGCTATGGACCGTGGCGACATTCTCGGCCACAACTATGGCGTTCAGATTTCCATCACCAAAACCGGTTTCTTCAGTCTCAAGAGTAAAAAGTAACGCGCTATGAAATTTATTAAGCTTCTGATATTGGCAACGGTGGCGTGTGTGGCGGTGTCCTGCAGCAAGGGGGAGCTGCATGGCGATCTGGAGGGAAACTGGCAGATTATGCAGGTTACCGACCCCGAAGGGAAGGATATGGAGGTGATACCGCAGAGGTATTACTCGATTATGCGCGACGTGATACAGTTGCGCATATACGGCGACCGTATATCTACCGGCGCGCTCAGTTACTCGGAACCATACTTGACGCTTGACTTTCCTTACGAAGAAGACTTTGCCAACTATCCCATAACGGAGTGGTGGATTCTGGAGAATCCGGTAACCATGAAGGTAGTGAAACTCGACAAAAAAACTCTCGAACTCGACGAAAACGGCTACAGAATCCTCTGCCGCCGATTCTGAAGACTAAAAGCTGACAGGCAGCCGTGTCCAGATAGCATTGGGTATCAGACGCCAAAGTGCCACTAACAGGCGCCAGCGGAAGTCTATTACGGCTACCCGACGGCGGTGTATTATAGCCTCGAGAATCTGCGGTACAACCTCTTCCAGACTCATCTCCATCATATATTTCTCGCCGTCTACCAACAGCGGCGTGCGCACCCATCCCGGCCTGATGTCGGTAAAGTACACCCCGGCGTTCTGTCGGCGGTTAAGCTGTTCGAGCGCCGTGAGATAGGTCGAGTCGAAACGTTTCGATGCCGAATATGCCGCCATGGTTCCGATTCCCTTCGTACCGGCCACCGACGAGATGGCCGCTATCTGTCCGCCGCAGCGACGGTCGCGGAAATAGCGGTAGGCGGCCGACACCATACGCGCGAATCCAACCGTATTGGTCTCCACGGTCCGCACTTCGGTATCCGTATCGAGGTGCGGATTCTTATATCCTATTCCGGCGGCGTGGATGTAGAGGTCCATTCCCCCGAGCCTTTTTATCAGATCGTGCAATCGTTCGGGTGCTTTCTGGTTGTTTATGTCGATGGTCTCGTAAAGTATGTTATCCGGGTATTTCTCTTTCAATGCCTCTAACCGGTCGGTATTGCGGGCGGCGATTCCGACCTTTACGCCACGCGAGGCAAAAGCCTCGGCGAGTGCACGTCCTATGCCGGAGGATGCCCCGGCGATGACTACGCGGTATTCTCTTTTCATAATAATCTCTTTAAATCCTATTACTATAACGCTTTATAATCCAAATCGTTCTAATTCCCGAGTCTCTAAAGCCCTTAAGGTCCTTAAAGTCCTTAAAGACTCTAAGGACCTTAAAAAAACGGCAGCTTCCGTAGCCAACCTCAATAACTCCAAAGTGCAGGATAAAAGCCAACCCCCGTGCCTCGGGCCGTAACTTCGCGGCATGGATAATAAGATTCAGGAAATACTGGCCGAAAACGCCCGCAGGCGCAAGACCCTTTTCGACGCTTACGACCCCCTTGCGGGTCCCGGGCCTGTGGATGGGCGCGGTGAGTCGCGCTATCTCTATGATTTTCCCTATTGGGCGGCCTCGCTGGCACGCATAAAAAACAAGGCCGGAGGCCCCGACATACCCTTTGTGCTCAATCCTCCGCAGCGCAAATTGGTGGCGATGCTCGAAGAGATGCGTCTTGCGGGCGAACCTATCCGCGTTGTGCTCCTCAAAGCCCGCCAGTGGGGTGGCTCCACTTGCATACAGCTTTATATGGCCTGGTTGCAGCTGGTTCACCGCACCGGTCTCAACTCGCTCATAATAGCCCATCAGGGAGCCGCCTCCGACGAGATAAAGGATATGTTCGACCGTATGATGGAAGCCTATCCGGCCCAGATGATACTCAACGAGGATGGAGAGGCCGACCCGAAACAGAAGAAGCTCGTTGGGGTGGGGCGTTCGGGAGCGAGCTGGAGGGTGCCGGCACGCAACTGCAAGATAAAGATCGGTACAGCCGAGAGGCCCGACTCCTGTCGTGGCGGCGACTACTCGCTGGTGCATCTTTCGGAAGTGGGCATATGGCGCGCCACCCAGGGTAAGAAACCGGAAGACCTTGTGCGCGCCGCCCTGGCGGGGGTCCTCTACGCGCCTTACACCATGATAGTGCTTGAAAGCACGGCCAATGGCACGGGCAACTATTTCCATCGGGAGTATGTCGAGGCCCGACGCGGCACGTCGCAGTTCCATCCCCTGTTTGTGGCATGGTATGAGATTCCCCAGTATTCCATCCCTCTTGCCGACCCTGCCGGATATGCTCGCCGGATATGGGAGGGACGCTGTGGCGGCGAACCTCGCGACGACCGCTCGGAGCCGGGGTGTTATCTTTGGGAGCTGTGGCTGAAAGGGGCCACGCTCGAAGGTATAGCGTGGTATGAGAGGGAGCGGGCCAAGTATACCGACCATGCCCAGATGGCAGCCGAATATCCGAGTGATGACGAAGAGGCGTTCGCCCATTCCGGAGCGCGGGTGTTCGACAAGCGGCATCTCGCCGCTTTGAGGGATGGGTGTCGCCCGCCGGTTGCCGTGGGCGAGGTGCAGGGAGCCGTGTCGAGCGGTGCCGGTTCGCTGGTCAATGTGCGGTTCATACCCGACACGCAGGGGGCGCTCAAGATATGGCGCATGCCCGAAGAGGGGAGTCGCGCCGACCGGTATATGGTGGTGGTCGACGTGGGAGGCCGCAGTGTGCGTTCCGACTGGAGCGTGGCGGTGGTGCTCGACCGTGCCCCGCTGCTGCGCGGTGAAGGTCCCGAGGTGGTGGCCCAGTGGCGCGGGCATACCGACATAGACCTGCTTGCGTGGAAGGCGGCGCGTCTGGCGCGCTTTTACTGCAACGCGCTGCTGGTTATAGAGAGCAATACCGTGGAGAATTATCAGGCGCAGATGGAGGCTATGACCGATGCCGACCCCTCGTTTCTGTTCGAGGCGTTGAAGGAGGGTTATTCAAATCTCTACATGCGCGATGCTCCGGCCGACAGTGTGAGCGGTGCGCCGACCATGCGTTATGGTTTTCACACGAATCGCTCTACCAAAAGTGCGGTAATCAACAATCTCATAGAGATTGTCCGCGAAGGTGGTTACAGGGAACTTGACGAGGAGTGCGTCGATGAGCTGGCTACCTACGAGCAGCGGCAGAACGGCAGTTATGGCGCAATAGAGGGTAAGCACGACGATATGCTTATGACGAGGGCGATAGGTCTCTACATATCCCGCTTCGGTATGGACCCTCCTCGGCGGCAACCTGGAGAGAGAGGTGGTGCTGAGAGCGGATGCTTTCGCAGACGGCATCGGGTCAGGCCGGATCTTAGTTTTTAGTTGTAAGTTTTTAGTTGTAAGTTGTTGGTTTTTAGTTTTTGCTTTATGGATTCTTTGTATTTGCCTGAACTTTGGGACGAGGGTGTCAGGGCCTGGGAGAAGATGGCAGGTTTCCGGCGCGACAGGGAGCGGAACAAGCGTTATCTATACGGGCGGCAGTGGGATGATGTGATTGAAGTCGACGGGGTAAGGATGACTGAGGAGAGCTATCTCCGTTCGCAGGGAAGCGTGCCGTTGAAGAATAATCTTATACGTCGTCTGGTCAGGAATGTGCTCGGGGTGTGGCGCAACGATTTCAAGCTGCCGCGCTGCAAGGTGCGAGACCCGACCGAGGAGCAGCTGGCCGAGCTTGTCAACAAACTGCTGGAATGTAACGCGCAGAGCAACCGGCTTATAGAGTTGTATGCCCGCACTATGGAAGAATTCCTTATCAGCGGTGTGGCTGTCCATCGTAAGTCGTTCGGCTCACTCCGGGGCCGTATGGACTGCCTTACGGAGTATGTGCATCCCTGCAATTTCTTTTTCGACAGCGAAGGTTGCGATTTCCGTGGATGGGATGTGCGTCTGTTGGGCGAGATACACAACACCACCCTGCGCGATGCCGTGCGTCAGTTCGTGAAAGATGAGAGCGGATTGGAGCGGTTGGCCTCGGCTTGCGGTGTGGCTGCATCCGATATGGGCGCCCGAGTGAGGATAGTGGAGGTATGGCACGAGGAGCCGACCCTCTTTCTCAGCTGGCACGACCGCAGTGAGGGGCGCATAATCAGTGTGCCGGAAGAGAACGGTGTCACGCCTCCGGCCGGAGTTGAGGTAACCAAGGAGTGGCGCAGTGTATGGCGATATGCCTTTTTAGGCCCGGGAGGGGTGGTTCTCGACTCGGGAGTGTCTCCCTATTCCCACGGTTCGCATCCCTATGTGTTTAAGGTATATCCCTATATCGACGGCGAGATTCATTCGTTTGTGGCCGATGTCATAGACCAGCAACGTTATACCAACCGACTGATAACGCTATACGACTGGGTTATGCGCGCATCGGCGAAAGGTGTGCTTCTTTTTCCGGAGGGGGCGCTTCCCGATGATGCCGACATAGAGGATGTGGCCGATGAATGGTCGCGGTTCAACGGTGTGATAACCTACCGGGCCAAACCGGGGGTACCGGGACCCGAACAGGTCAGCAACACCGGATCTCATGCCGGTATTTCCGACTTGCTGAACATTCAGCTGCAGATGTTCGAGAATGTGAGCGGCGTTAACTCGGCCCTGCAGGGAAGGCTCGACAGTTCGTCGGTATCGGGCACGCTGTTCAATCAGCAGACGCGCAACGCCATGACCTCGTTGCTCGACCTTATAGAGAGCTATCGGGAGTTCGTGCTCGAAGGCACTATGAAAGATGCCTGCAATCTGCTGCGGTTCTACAGCCGTGAGCGTATGGAGCAGGTGGCGGGAAGGGCGTTGGCCGACCTGCGTGGCCGCGACCTGTCGCGTTTCATGGCGCCTAATCTTGACTTCGGGTTTTGACCATTCCGGCTATCTGCCGGCCGATTTGACCGCTTCCGCTATCTGCCAGTCAAGTGGTGTGTCAAGGTCTACCGAGCGGTCGGCCGGCATTGGGTATGGTATGCGGCGGCTGAATCGCGACAGGGGAGAGCGTCTCAGCGCCTCTACGCTCATTACGTATACCGCACCGTTGTATTCATATACTTTCGGTGCGTCCTGGCGGCGGGTGTAATGCCCGTCGCCTTTCGATATTTTCAGGAAGCCGTCCGCATCGGTCTCGAATGCGTTGTAGTAAGGGTTGGTGCGAGCCTCGGTAACGGAAACCACCATGTCGGTGTCGGGTGTGAACAGGGCCGCGGCACCCTTTATATCTTCGGCCGTGCGAAGCGGCGACGTGGGCTGCAGAAGTATCACGCGCTCATACTTTCTCCCTTGCGCGGCGTAGAAATCGAGTGCATGAAGTATAACTTCATAGGTGCCGCTGCCGTCGGTGGCCAATTCGTCGGGACGCAGGAACGGTACCGGCAGACCATATTCCTCGGCTACCCTCCGTATCTCGGGGGAGTCGGTGGAAACGCAGATGTCCGCGTCTGCCGCGCCGGCGGCGCGTGCATGGTCTATGGAATGGCAAATCAACGGTTTGCCGCAGAATGGCTTTATATTCTTGCCCGGGATGCCTTTGCTGCCTCCTCGGGCCGGGATTAGGTATAGGTCTTTAGTCATTGGTCTTTAGTCATTTGTCTTTGATAGTTGATGACCGCATTTGCCATCAAAGCCGGGGTATCCGGTTTGGCGTAGGGATTTTCACGTTTGGCTGCCAAGGCTTGGATTTCAGGCGAGAGTATCTTCTGGATACCGGCGTAGATTGCCGCCGCGTCGGGTGCGCAGTGTATCACGGAAGGGCCGCATTCGCGTCCTGTCTGGCGCGAACCTATGTCGAGGGTCGGCACACCGGTCGACGGCACTTCCACCAATCCGCTGGAGCTGTTTCCGATCACCCCCTTCGAGATGGCGACGGCCGACAGGTAGCGGAGCGCGCCGAGCGAGGGGATCACAAGGACCTGTTCGGGTCGGGTAGCTGCGAATTTCTCCATTGCCCTGACCTGTGGTGCGGGGTCCACGTCATTGTTGGGCCACGTGAGTATCACCCGGTTGCCCTCTTCTTCCGCCAGCCATAACCCGAGGGCCGTGAGCATGGATTCCATTGCCTGAAGCGGTACTTCGCCTGGGCCGGGTCTTGTAGCGGCATGAAGTGTGCAGACAAGCAGCTGTTCCCCTAAGTCGAAACCGAGACTACGCTCCAGCTCGTCGCGGCTCATCAGCTTACGGCGTGTTGCGTTATAGACTCCTGATGCGCCGCAGACATGTATGTCGGAGGCAGATATTCCCATGGCCCTCAACCGCGAGGCTGTCTTTTCGGTCTCGGTGAGGTGCAGCGAGGCCATCTGCGAAATGGCGTTGCGTATGGAGTTGTCGACAGCTCCTTCCGATACCGTTCCGCCGGCGATGTGTATTATCGGTGTGCCGGTAATCAGGGCCGCCGACGCTACGCCCAACATCTCCATGCGGTCGCCCAATATTATTATTGCGGTCGGTTTTGTCTCGCGCAGGGCCTTACCGAAGGCAAGGGTGTTTTCTGCTACGGTCTCCGATGCATCCCCACGGTAGCGGCCTATAAGTTCCGGCTGATAACCGTCGGCGGAGATTTCGGCCAGCGAATTTCCGAAAGAGGGGTCGGCGTGCATGTTTGTAGCCCACACCGACAATGGCGCTTCACGCCGGCGCAGTTCGTCGGCGAGGGGTTTCAGCAGTCCCCAGTCGGCACGTGTGCCGGTGGCGATAACTATGGGTTTTGTCATTGGTCATCAGTCATTGGTCATTTGGACTTTAAAGTCTTTAAGGACCTTAGAGACTTTAAGGCCCTTAAGATTCCCTCCGGACGTAATTCTCGAACCGGTAGATTATCTCTTTGCCATCGATCAGGGCGGTCATGTCGGGCGAAATCTCTTCCGTCTGCCATTCGTCGGGCGAAATCCTCGGGAACCATGTGTCGGCCTGCGGTGCTTCATCCTCTATGCGGGTAAGGAAAAGCCTCGATGCCGAGGGCAACGCTTCGGCATAGAGTGAGCCTCCCCCTATTATGAAAGGGTAGTCGGAATCGTCGGGCAACAGCGCGAGGGCTTCGGGAAGCGACGCGGCTGTCAGCGCGCCTTCGGCGCGGTAGTCGGTCTGGCGCGTCACCACTATATTCATACGCCCGGGAAGAGGGCGCTTCGGAAGGGATTCCCAGGTTTTGCGTCCCATTATCACGGGATGGCCGAGGGTAGTCTGTTTGAAATGTCTCAGGTCTTCGCGGATGGGCCAGATCAGACGGTTTTCGCAACCAATCTCGTTGTTCCGGCCCAGAGCCACTATTATGGCGGTCATCATACGCTCACTTGTGCTTTGATCGGTGGGTGGGGATCGTAGTCTTCCAGCTTGAAGTCTTCGTATCTGAAGTCTTCGAGTCTTTTTATCTCCGGGTTCAGGCGCATGCGGGGCAACTTGCGCGGGGTGCGCTTAAGCTGTTCGTTCACCTGGTCGAGATGGTCTAGGTAGATATGAAGGTCGCCGAAAGTGTGGATGAACTCGCCCGGCTGCAATCCGCATACCTGGGCCACCATCATGGTCAGCAGAGCGTAGGAGGCTATGTTGAAGGGTACGCCCAGGAATGAGTCGGCGCTGCGTTGGTAAAGCTGGCAGGAGAGCTTGCCGTCGCAAACGTAGAACTGGAAGAGTGTGTGGCACGGAGGCAGGTTCATGTTGTCCAGGTCCGCCACATTCCAGGCAGAGACTATTATGCGGCGTGAATCGGGATTCTCGCGTATGGTTCTCACGGCTTCGGCTATCTGGTCTATGTGCCCTCCGTTGTAGTCGGGCCATGAACGCCACTGGTAGCCGTAGATATGCCCGAGATCGCCGTCGGGATCCGCCCATTCGTTCCATATTCTCACGCCGTTCTCCTGCAGGTATTTCACGTTGGTGTCTCCCTTAAGGAACCATAGCAGCTCGTGGATGATGCTCTTCAGGTGGACTTTCTTGGTGGTAAGCAGAGGAAACCCTTCCGAGAGGTCGCAGCGTATCTGGTATCCGAAAGTAGAGATGGTGCCGGTGCCGGTGCGGTCCTCTTTGCGGTGTCCTTTTTCAAGGATATGGCGCAGAAGGTCGAGGTATTGTTTCATGAGGGAATGTTTTTTCGTTGTTTCATGAAGAGAGGGGAGGCGGGACGGTTGCGGTTGGAGGTGAATCCTATGGCCTTGGCCGGGCATACGTCCAGACAGTCGAGGCAGCGCACGCAACGGGAATTGTCGACATAGCGGCTTACGACCTTCACGCACCCTGAGGGACATACCTCCTCGCACTTCATGCATGATATGCAGCGGTCAGGGTCGATGGCGATCTGGGTTGGCGAGAAAGATGACACCACACCGAGAGCCGTTCCTATCGGGCATATCGCCGTGCAGAATCCGCGTCCTGTGCGAAGGGAGAAAAGTACTATGAATATCAGAGATATGACACCGGCGGTCATTCCAACAGCGGCGGGTACGCCAAGCGCTACCCAGGTGTCTTTCACCGTTCCCGGATTGACTGTCGAGAAGATATTGCGCCATATGTTCCACGGCTCCACCAGGAATGGGAACGCGAGCTGGCCGAGAACGAGGGTGCCGAGGTAGATCCAAAGCAGAGAGAACCGTACGTTCTTCGGTTCAGTGAAACGGTATGAGCGTTCTTTGTGTCCCACCTTGCGTCCGGCCCAGGCTGAGATGTCGCAGAGTGTCCCTATGGGGCAGAGCGTGGAGCAGTAAACGCGGCCGAAGAGGAAAGAGAGCGCTAACCAGAAGAGGGTAACGCCGGCTGTAACCGACAGAGAGGAGCGCAGAAAGAGCGCCGAGGGTTGAATCTGGGCTTGCGCCACGGCGTTCAGCATGGCGTTGTTGCCCCGGCTCCAAAGAGGGAATAACGCGAGTAGCGCCGCGGCCATAAAGAATATGGTTGCAAGCGCTACTCGGAATATGCGGAGCCGTCTCATCGGCATTCTTTTTATTTTATTTGCGGCCTCTCTGCTTCTGCTGCTGGCGAAGCATCTCCTGCTGCTGGCGCTGGGCCTCTTCGAGGCGCGCCATGAGTCCTGATTTCTTACGCGGCTTCTTGGCGTTCTCGGCCATGGCCTTGCGTACATCCTCCTCCTTTACGAAGGCGCGGATGGCGTAGGTCTGGGCGATGGTGATAAGCAGCGAGAGGAAATAATAGTAGCTCAGGCCGGCGGCATAATTGTTGAAGAACACCAGGAAGAAGACCGGCATCAGGTACATCATCCACTTCATGGGTCCTGTCTGACCCGGGGTGTTGGCCATGCTGATCTTGGTGTACATGATGTTGACCACGGTCATGAGCAGACAGAAGAGCGAGATGTGGTTGCCGAAATAGTCCGTTATGAAGGGTATGTGGCCGCTCCAGGAGATTATGGCGTCGGGGGCCGAGAGGTCGTGGGCCCAGAGGAAAGACTGTCCGCGCAGCTCTATGCACGAGGGGAAGAAAGTGAACATCGCGAACAGGATAGGCATCTGTAGCAACATGGGCAGACATCCCGACATCGGGTTGGCACCGGCCTTGGAGTATAGCTCCATGGTCTTCTGCTGACGCTTCATGGCATTCTCCTGACCGGGATACTTATCGTTGATAGCCTTTATGTCGGGAGCGAGAATGCGCATGCGGGCTTGGGAACGATAGCTCTTGTAGGTGAGGGGGAAGAGTATCAGCTTTATGAAGAGAGTGAGTATCAGAATTATGATGCCGTAATTCGAGATGAAGCTGCCTAAGAAGTTGAACACCGGTATTATGACACCGACGTTGATCCAGCGGAAGAGGGTCCATCCTAACGGTATGAGGCGGGTCAGGCTCAGGTCCTCGCCATAATTCACGGCTTTGTCGAGGCCCGACAGGAGCGGATAGAGGTTCGGGCCGATAAACAGGTCGAACTCGGCGGCCACCGGTGCGTTCCAGTCATAGTCGTTTACCTGGGCCGTGGCGGTGCAGTCCTTCAGATAATCGGAACCTTTAAGAACTTCCGAATTGAAATCGGCGGTGTTGAAAGGTTTCTTGCTTATCATCACCGACGAGAAGAACTGGTTCTTGAATCCTATCCAGCGTATCTTGGCCTGACGTTCTTCACTGTCGTTCTTGTTTTCCGACAGATTCTCGACCGAACCGCCGGCGAACTTGTAGTATATGCCCGAGTTGCGTTCCTCGAACATACGTCCTTTTTCCTGACGGCGTATTTTCTGCTCCCAGTTGAAACCGAGGTTGCGCACGTTGCTGCGGGCTATGTTGGCCATGTTTTTCTGTATGACCTTTATCCCTATCAGATATGAGTCCCCCTTGGGAAGGGTGTACTCCAGACCCCAGTATGCGTCTTCGGCCATGTCGAGGGTCATGCGTACTGTCGAGTCGTTAACCACGGTGGGGGTGAAGAAAAGTTCCGATGTGTTCACCTCCTGCGGCAGGGGCAAGGTGAAGGCCATGCGGTCGGTGCCCTTGTCGAAGATTACCACGCGATGTTTGTCGCGCTTGGTTTCGTCCGAGTTGTATTCCGAGTCATATTTCAGCAGTTCGGCGCGGGTTATCGAGCCGGACTTCGAGCTGAGGGTGAGCGAGAGCACATCGTTCTCGAGCTTAACCTCCTTCTCGTCGCCTTTCAGGAAAGAGGCGAAACGGCCATATCTGCCCATGGAGTTGGAAGCGTCGCGCACGGCGGCTATCGCCTCGCGCTGCCGCTCGATGGAGATGGCGGCCGATGTCGGGTCGGAAACTTCGGCCCAGCTGTAAGATTGTCCGCCTGCGGTTACGTTGCCGAAAATGGAGTCGCCCACGAGAGTCAGCTCCATGTCGGGTGTGGTAACCCGGCGTGCGTGCCGGCCGTCGGCGAGAGTCACGCTCTGGCCGTTGTCTTCTATGTTGCGCACAAGCCACTCGCGTTCGGTCTGCGAGAGCGAGTCGCGGCCTGTGGGTACAGTAACCGCACTGCTCTCCGGCTCGTCGGCCGCGGTCTGGGAATTCTGTTCAGGTTTCGGGGAGAACCAAAGGAAGCCCATGAAAATAAGGCCCATCAGGATCAATCCCCATACGGTGTTTTTATCCATCTATCTGTCAGAGTTACTTGTCGGTTTTCTCCGCCTCGGCGGATTCTTTCTCATTGTGGAATTTTATAGCCTCGGCTATGAAGGATATGAAAAGGGGATGAGGGTTGAGCACGGTGCTCTGGTACTCGGGGTGATATTGTGTGCCCAGGAACCATCTCAGCGAGGGTACCTCTACCACCTCAACCAGGTGTGTATCGGGATTTTCGCCTACACAGGCCATGCCGGCCTGTTCGAAACGTTCGCGATAGTCGTCGTTGAACTCGAAACGGTGGCGGTGGCGTTCCGATATAGTGGTTGTGCCGTAAGCCTCGGCGGCTTTCGAACCGGGACGCAGCGAGCACTCGTAGGAACCGAGACGCATGGTGCCTCCCATGTTCGAGATGCTCTTCTGTTCCTCCATCAGGTCTATTACATTGTAGGGGGTGTGAAGATCCATCTCGGTGGAGTTGGCTCCTTCGAGTCCGAGCACGTCGCGCGCATATTCTATTACCATACACTGCATGCCGAGACAGATGCCGAATGTGGGATAGTCATGCTCGCGCGCCCACTTAAGGGCCGTGAACTTGCCCTCTATGCCGCGCTGACCGAAGCCGGGGGCGATTATCAGTCCGTCCATGGGCGAAAGAAGTTCGTCGGCGTTCTTTTCGTTCAGTTTCTCCGAATGGATATATACCAGACGCAGCTTACGGTCCAGACGTGTCGCGGCGAGAGCCAGCGATTCGGATATGGACTTGTAGGCATCCTGAAGCTCCACATACTTGCCTACGAGTCCTATGGTAACCTCTTCGGTGGAATTGGCTAACTTGCGGAGATATTCGTTCCATGCGGTCAGATCCGGTTCGGGAGCCGCCATGTCGGTCTTTTCAAGCACGATGTCGTCGAGATGCTGCTCGTGCATCAGCAACGGCACCTGATAGATGGTGGGAGCGTCGATGCTCTGTATCACAGCCTCGGGACTCACGTTGCAGAACTGGCCTACCTTGCGGCGCATGGCGGCCGGTATGTCCTTTTCCGTGCGGAGTACCAGCACGTCGGGCTGTATGCCTACCTGCTGCAGCTGCTTCACGCTATGCTGCGTGGGTTTTGTCTTAAGCTCCTTGGCGGCTTTAAGGAAAGGCACGTAGGTGAGATGCACGAAAAGGGCCTTGCGTCCCAGCTCCCACTTCAGCTGACGCACAGCCTCCAGGAAGGGGGTCGATTCGATATCGCCCACGGTGCCGCCGATTTCTGTAATCACGAAGTCGTACTTGCCGGTGTTGCCGAGTATCTTCACGTTGCGCTTTATCTCGTCGGTGATGTGAGGTATGATCTGCACGGTCTTGCCGAGATAGTCGCCGCGGCGTTCCTTGTCAATGACACTCTGATAGATACGGCCTGTCGTTACGTTGTTGGCGCGTGTGGTCTGGATGTTGGTGAAACGCTCGTAGTGGCCAAGGTCGAGGTCGGCCTCATGTCCGTCGGTGGTTACATAACATTCGCCATGCTCGTATGGGTTCAGCGTACCCGGGTCGATGTTGATGTAGGGGTCGAACTTCTGGATTGTAACCGAGAAGCCCCGCGAGAGAAGCAGACGGGCCAGGGAGGATGAGATTATACCTTTGCCAAGTGAGGAGACCACTCCGCCGGTAACGAAAATGTAGCGTGTATCTTTAGCTTTTTCGGGTGCCATGTCTTATTCAAATCTTTTAAAGTGCAAAATTAGTAAATTGGGTCGGGAATTTGTAATTTTGGGGGTTAAAATTTGATTATGTGTAAGTGTATTGTCATTGCGGAGGCGGGGGTGAACCATAACGGCGATTTCGATATGGCCTGCCGGATGGTGAAGGCCGCCGCGGCGGCAGGTGCCGATTACGTGAAATTTCAGACGGCTGTTCCCGAACTCGTTATCTCGGAAGTGGCCCCGCAGGCCGAGTATCAGAAAGAGAACACGGGAGTGGTGGAATCGCAACTGGAGATGTGCCGGCGCATCCATCTGCCGCTCGACGCCTATCCTAAGCTGAAAGCGCTCTGCGCCGAGACGGGAATAGGGTTCATGTCCACACCGTTCGATATGGTGTCGCTTGAATATCTGGCCTGCATGGGGCAGGACTGGATGAAGGTGCCTTCGGGCGAGATAACCAATCTTCCCTATTTGCGCGGGATTGCCCGCGCCGGGATACCGGTGATACTCTCTACCGGTATGTCGACTCTCGACGAGGTGCGCGATGCCGTAGGTATACTTACCGGTCACCATCCGCTCGCGGCTGCACCCGGAGAGGAAAGTCCCCGATACCTTGATAAAGAAAATATAATAGTGTTGCACTGCACCACCCAGTATCCGGCCCCTCTCGACGATGTGAACCTGCGGGCCATGCTGACATTGCGCGATGAACTCGGGGTCCGGGTAGGCTACAGCGACCATACGCCGGGCATAGAGGTGCCGTTGGCGGCCGTGTCCCTCGGCGCGGAGGTGATAGAGAAGCACTTCACGCTCGACCGCTCGCTTCCGGGTCCCGACCACAAGGCCTCGCTTGAGCCTGACGAACTGGCCGAGATGGTCCGGTGTGTCAGAAACGTGGAGCGGGCGCTCGGCACGCCGGGCAAGCGCGTGGCGGACTCTGAACGTCCCAATATCGAGGTGGCGCGCAAAAGTATAGTGGCGCTGCGCGATATAAAGGAGGGTGAGACTTTTACGGAAGAAAACATAACGGTAAAACGCCCCGGCAACGGTATTTCGCCCATGGAATGGGACAGGGTGCTGGGCCGTAAGGCTACGCGCGGTTACAGGCGTGATGAACTGATAAGATGAAAATTGTTGTTGTCAACAGGTCTGATCTGCGGGGTGGCGCGGCTGTGGTGTCGAGCCGGCTTGCCGCCGCTTTGCGCGGTCTCGGACATGAGGTCTCCATGCTTGTCTGCGAGAAACTCGGCTCTGACCCGCATACCCTCGTGGCCGCCGGAAGGGCCGGGGTGGCGGTCCCATTTCTTACCGAACGGCTACGCATATTCGCGGCCAACGGCTTTGACCGCGACACCTTGTTCAAGATAGATACCGGCTATAATGGTCTGCCGCTTTGGAAGCACCCGGCCATAAAAGAGGCCGACGTCATACTCCTTAACTGGACAAATCAGGGCATGCTGTCGTTGCGCGGTTTGCGCAAGCTGCTGGCGACGGGTAAACCTGTGCTTGTGACGATGCACGACATGTGGGCCTTTACCGGCATATGCCACCATGCCGGCACGTGCCTGCGATATGAGGATGAATGCGGCTGCTGTCCGTTGCTTAAAGGGAAAGCCTGGCCGCATGACCTGTCATATAAGACATGGAATAGGAAAAAACGGACTTACGATTCCTCCCGTGGCAATCTCGCCTTCATCGCGGTAAGCGGGTGGCTGGCAGGTCTGGCCCGTCGTTCGTCGTTGTTGGGAGATCGGAGAGTGGAGGTTATTCCTAATCCGTTCGACCTCACGGATGCGTTGGCTACGCCACGGATAAAAGAGAGGAAGGATAATGAAATAAGGATCGCTTTCGGGGCGGCGCGCATAGACGACCCGGTGAAAGATCATCTTGCTCTTGCGGAGGTCTCGCGTGTGTTGCGCCGCGACTACCCCGAACTGGCCGGGCGCGTCAGGATAGTAACTTTCGGAGGTCTGAAGGATGCGCACGCGCTCGACGGCATCGGGACGGCCCACACCCATCTCGGTGTATTGCCGGCCTCGGATATAGGCAAGGTATATGCTGATAGCGACATAGTGCTTTCGACATCCCTTTACGAGACCCTGCCGGGAACGCTCGTCGAGGGGCAGGCTTACGGTGCGATACCGGTTGCTCTGGACCATGGGGGGCAGAGCGACATAATAGACCACAAGACCACGGGTTATCTGGCCCGATGGAGCGACAGCCGTGAAGAGAGAGCGGCTCGGCTGGCAGCCGGCATAGCGTGGGCGGCCGACCGCGAAATAGGAGAGGAGATGCGCCGGTCGGTCGAGCGCAAATTCGCCGCCGGGGCGATAGCGCGGCGTTATGAAGAGCTTATCCGCTCCTTTTTATAAAGGAAGAATCGGGGTTTTATAGATGGGAATCGGATGGAAACCGGTTTATTTTATAAAGACAAGTTGTTGTAAAACTGAAAAAAACTCCTATCTTTGCAAGCTGAAATACATTGCCGGACTTGCGTTCGGCGCCATATTACTCGCATATATGTGAGTAAATTATTCATTATTAGAGGAATAAAAATAAACAAAATAATCTAACTCAAGAAATGCAGAACAAAGGGTTTATCAGCACCATTGCAGTCCTGCTTATCCTGATTTGTGGATTCTACATCTCATTCTCGGTAGTGACCTCTCATTACGAGAAGAAGGCTACGGAATATGCCACAAAGATGGCCAAGACAGACGACGTGACCAATGATGTCTACAAACAGAGTCTGAAACAGTTCAACGACTCTCTCGACAAGGAGAAAGTTTATCTGAACTACACCTACAACCAGGTCCGCAAGATGGAAATCGGCATGGGGCTGGACCTGAAGGGCGGTATGAACGTGGTACTGGAGATTTCGATCCCCGACATGCTGAGGCAGTATGCCGCAGGCGACGCCCAGCTTCGCGAGATCAACTCGGCCATCAACAAGACAATTGCCGGCGGTACCAAGACCTCCGACGCCGACTTCGTTAAGAAATTCTCATCCTATATCCAGCCTGGCGCCATGGCCGGTCTGTTTGTGCGCGAGGGTGAGTTCCTTGGCCAGCTGAAGAGCAACTCGACCAACGAGCAGGTTGTCGAAGCTCTCGACAAGCAGCTCGACAGCCAGGTCGACGCCGCGTTCAACATCTTCCGTACCCGTATCGACCAGTTCGGTGTGGTAGCCCCCAACATCCAGAAACTTCAGGACAAGAAGGGTCAGATTCTGCTTGAACTGCCCGGCGTGAAGGAACCCGAGCGTGTAACCGAGCTTCTGAAATCGTCGGCAAACCTTGAGTTCTTCGAAGTATACAACTACAACGAAATCGCGAACGACCTCAATAGCTTCGCTATGGCATACGCCGCCCAGGATACCGTGGGCCACACCAACCTTATCGAGCTTCTCGGCGGCCCGCAGCGCGCCGGCAGCCCGGTGATCGGTTTCGTGACTCCCGCCAACCGCGCTATGGTCGACAGCATACTGAATACCGACCTGGCCCGCAAGTCGCTTCCCTCCGACTTCCACGCCGTGTGGGAAGTGAAGCCTTTCGAGGCTCCGGTGCTCGACGCCCAGGGCAACCCCGTGAAGAAAGCCAACGGCGAGACAAAGACCACTCCCTACTGGCAGCTAATAGCCCTCAAGGGTGAGGCTGTGCTCGAAGGTGATGCCGTTACATCGGCCAGCTCCGAGTATGACAACATGCAGGGCAACATGGTCAACATGCGCATGAACGACCGTGGCGCACGCGAATGGGCTACCATCACCCGCAACAATATCGGTCGTCCCATAGCCATCGTACTCGACGAGCATGTATACTCTTTCCCCAACGTGAACAACGAGATTACCGGCGGCTCTTCGCAGATAACCGGTAACTTCACTCCCGAGGAGGCCAACGACCTCGCCAACGTTCTTAAGAGCGGTAAGATGAGCGCCAAGGTCGACGTGGTATCGAACAACGTTATCGGCCCGAGTCTCGGTGCCGAGGCGGTGCGTCAGGGCTTCCTCTCGTTTGTAGTAGCGATCGTACTGCTGATGATCTTCATGATCATGATCTACGGTGTGATACCTGGTCTGGTTGCCAACGTAGGTCTGATACTGAACCTCTTCTTCACTCTCGGTATCCTCGCCTCGCTTCAGGCTGTGCTGACCCTTTCCGGTATAGCCGGTATCGTGCTTGCCTTGGGTATGGCGGTCGATGCCAACGTGCTTATCTTCGAGCGCACCAAGGAGGAACTTAAGAATGGCAAGAAACTTCGCCAGGCTATCTCCGAGGGTTACAGCAACGCTTTCTCGGCCATTTTCGACTCGAACCTTACTTCGGTAATCACAGGTGTGATCCTGCTGATCTTCGGTTCAGGTCCCATCAAGGGCTTCGCAACCACCCTTATCATAGGTCTGGTCTGCTCGTTCTTCACCGCAGTCTTCCTGACCCGAATTGCCTTTGAGATCATCACCAAGAACGGACGTTGCGCCGGCATGACCTTCGACACCAAGATCAGCCGCCACTTCCTTGCCAACACCAAGTACAACTTCCTCGGCAAGACCAAAGTCGCCGCTACCGTATGGGTTGCCCTTATCGTAATCTCGATCGCGTCGCTCGCTATCCGTGGCATGAACCAGGGTATCGACTTCTCGGGTGGCCGCAACTATGTGGTTCAGTTCGACAAGAATGTAGACCCCGCTGAGATCCAGCAGCGCCTGCTCGGACAGCTGCAGGAAGCCGCCAACGACAAGACCGTTTCGGTTGGCGTTATCTCGATCGACAATCCCACCAAGGTACGTATCTCCACCAACTATAAGATCGATGCCGAGACCGATGGCATAGAGCAGGAAATAACCGGTCTTCTGTACAAGGGGCTCCAGCCCGAGCTGACAGGTGCCGACGGCAAGGTTATGGACCAGACGGCGTTCACTATCGCTGACGAAAGCCGTGGTATAATCTCGATTCAGAAGGTGGGCCCGTCGGTGGCCGACGACATGAAGCGCGACGCATACTGGGCAGTGGGCATAGCCGTTGTCTGCATGTTCCTCTACATCCTGTTGCGTTTCCACAACATCGCATTCTCGGTGGGCGCCGTATGCGCCGTGGCCCTGACCGCCTTCCTTATCATAGGCTTCTACTCCGTATGCTGGGGATTCCTTCCCTTCTCTATGGAGGTCGACCAGTCGTTCATAGCCGCCGTGCTTACAATAATCGGTTATCAGATCAACGATACCGTGGTTGTGTTCGACCGTATCCGCGAGATGATGAAGATTTATCCCAAGGAGGATCGCAAGCTGACATTCAACAAGTCGCTTAACACCACACTGACCCGTACGATAATGACTTCGCTGTCGACTCTGCTGGTGCTCCTCTGCATCTTCTTCCTCGGTGGCGATACCATCCGTTCGTTCACATTCGCTATGATCTTCGGTGTGGTTGTTGGTACTTTCTGCTCGCTCTTCTGCGCCGCTCCGGTCGCATACGCGATCTTGAAGCGTTCGCTGGCCAAGAAGGAGGCAGCTGCCTCTACAGTTTCCAAGCTGCAGGGCAACCGCCGTTTCAATTGATAAATAACGACTGATAATAGAAGAGCGCCTCCGCATTCGCGGAGGCGCTCTTCTATTTGTAAGTTTTAAGTCTTGGGTTGGTGGGAGGTGTAAGTTTTGTTTTGCAGTTAAGGGTTGTTGGTTTTTAGTTGTAAGTTGGGGTGAGTTGTAATTGACTGCAATTGAACTAATGCCAACCGACTATTGCTACTCCGTTAAATTCCGGCATCTTGTCGCCTGTATATATTACTGTTTTATTTTTTGTCAATTCCGGAAACGCTTTCTCGAAATTTTTCAGGCCTTTGGTGAAATCGGGATGGAATGTCGATGCCGACTTGATTTCATAACAATCATACCCGTTCCCCTTTTGTACCAGCAAGTCCACCTCGTTGCCGTTGGAATCACGATAGAAATAGAGTCCGCAATTTCGTCCGGTATTATATGCATCTTTGAGAAAGTCCATTATCACCATGTTCTCAAACAGATGCCCACGCATTTTGTCGCGGTTAAGTGTTTGCGGCGAGTCGATATCAAGCAGGTACGCCGCCAAACCGCAATCGGTGAAATAGATTTTAGAGCTTTTGGTCAGCCGTTTCCGCGTATTGGTATAAAACGGTGGCAGGAGATATATGAGATATGAAGCCTGAAGTACAGATACCCAGGATTGTATGGTGTTTACCGATACTCCCAACTCGTTTGATAATTCCGAAGCATTGAAAATACTGCCGATACGTGCCGCGCACAGCTTCACAAAGCGTTGAAACAAGTCGAGATCCTTGATTGCGAGCATATCGCGCACATCCCTCTCTATATATGTTTTCACATAGTTTGGAAATAGAAATTTGGGAATATTCTTCCCGCTCCACAATGCCGGATAAAAGCCTTTATACATTATCTCGTCAGTGGAAATTCCCTTATCTATCCCGGAAATTTCCGACATCGATAGCGGCAGTAATTCAAATACAGCCGAGCGACCGGCCAACGATTGGCTGACTGACTGCAAAAGTCCGAAGTTTGAACTCTCGGTAAGATAAAACTTACGTGCAGGGTCGTTATCCACTATGCCCTGTATATAGGAAAGTAGTTCCGGCACATTCTGTACCTCGTCTATAATCACTCCTTCATGAAACTGGGATAGAAACCCTCTGGGGTCTTCCTTGACAGCGAGACGGATGTCCGGATCCTCCATAGAATAGTAAGGAGCGTCGGAATATAGATGGCGCAGTAAGGTGGATTTTCCGGATTGCCTCGGTCCTGTCAATGTTACGACCGAGAAATATTCGGCCGCCTCTGTGATTGAGTTCGCTATCGTACGGGAAATAAAAAAATCGCTCATAATAAATTATGCAAATTTTCAGTGCTACTGCAAATTTACATAAATTATATTGGGATACAAAATAGTTTTGGGTTGGTGGAAGTTGTAAGTTATTGGTTGTTGGTTTTTATTTTTTAGTTGTAAGTTTTGCGTAGCTCGTTCCCCGGAGAGGGAACGCAGAGAATAGCCTCTCCGGGGTGTTCGTCATCCGTACCCATAACTAACAACCCAAACTATAACCCTAACACGTACCCATAACTAACAACCAAAAACTATAACCCTCATAACTAATAACTCTCTACAACCCACAACTCACAACTTCCACTTAGAAATACTGTTAAAGAAAGTTAAAACACTTGCATATATATATATATATATATACCTTTGATGCGAGTTTTTCAGGAGGCATTAAGCCTTCTACATTTCATTGTCCTTATTTATAGGATATTAATTCTTACATGTCGGATGCGTACGGACCGATTTGCAGCAGAATCGGCGGAACAGGCGTATTTCAGACTCGTTAACATATAGGTGCTATTAAATGGCATTATGATTCCTGAACAGGATGCCGTGGAATATTTCCCTTTTGGGGCGATATGGTTTGTTTGCGGGCGATGTCGTTTTCCTCGTAGTCCGGAATCAGGATGATTAAGTAGATATGTCGGGTCGGTGGAAAATCCCGGTCAGACGACAAGTTAAGAATTAAAGTTCCGAGGCTGACGCTTGAATCCAAGTGAAAGCCACATAAACAAAGAATGAGTAACTAAACTTTAATATTAACTTAAAATCTATCGAAATGAAGAAATTTACTCTGCTCATGGCCGCCGCTCTGGTCGGCGTATCTGCAAGTGCTCAGTTGTATGTAACTGGCGATAATGTTACAGGTGCCACTGCAGCTTGGGCTCCGGCTACTCCTCTTGAACTCGCTGCTGAAAATGGTGTTTACTCTTTCTCAGCCAAAGGTAATTTTAAAATTTCTACTGCAAAAGGAGAATGGACTGCCTTCAATGGTGGTGCCAAGATGCTTGACGGTTCCTGGAACAAGGCTACAAACACTGCAAGTGCTTCTATGAAGTCTGGCGATGCAAATATCCTTTCCCCGATGGGAGATACTGAGACACTTATAAGCTATACAGTAAGCGAAGACCTGACTACCATCAAAGCAACCCTTCCTGAAGGCGTAACCTTCCCGGTAGGTCAAATCCTTGATATGTATATGGTTGGTAATATGAATGATTGGACTCCCAATGATGCAAATTATAAGATGAAAACAACCGACGGTAAGGTTTATACTCTCGAAGGAGTGTCTCTTGCTGCCGATGCCCAATTCAAATTCTGTGGTGGCGCATGGGGTGTTCGCGAGCTTACCGGTGGCAAATATGGTACAGCGGGAACTGAAATGAGCCTCGGTTCCGGTTCCGGCAACATAACCCTTTCCGGTGCTATGGATAATGTTACCATCAAGCTGACTGTTCTCAATGATGATTTCAGCGCAGGTACTCTTGAAATCGGCAATGGGATAATAACCGGCGTATCAGCAGTAGAGGCTGCCAACGGCGAGGCTGTTTACTTCAATATGCAGGGTGTTCGCGTTGCTAACCCCGAAAACGGTCTCTTCATCCGTGTTCAGAACGGTAAGGCTGTTAAGGTTGTGAAGTAAGACTTCCTAAGCTAATGATAAATAAAGTGCTTCCGCATTCGCGGAGGCACTTTTTCTTATTCCGGGAATCCCTTGGGAAATCAATGGAGTTTGTCGGTGCAGATGTCGTCGGCAAGCTGATTCATAAGCAACGCTTGTCTGCGCGTAACTTTACGGTTGCTGTCAAGCATCTCGATGTCCGGAAGGTTCAAAGGTGAGACAATCAGCAGCCGCCCCTCCCGCATAATCTGAAAGTTAAAACCCTCCTGGAATATGCCTGTCAGACCCGCTTTCCGGTTTATCGCATTCTTCAATCGGGCAATCAGAGCCCCGAGCGGCTGATCCAGTGTCTGTTCTATCGAAAGGAGGAAATGAATATGATCCGGCATTATCGCGTATTGGAACAAACGCGCTTTGGGTTCAAGCAAAGAGATATTATAGATGGCATTTCTCACAATCTTTCCCAAGGTTGTGAGATTGATACCGGCGCATCCCGGGGTGCCATGGGGAATCGCCGGGTCTCCGATAATTTTACCGAAAGAGGAGAATTCCGGCCCGAGGTAGTAGTGTGAGCCGTTAGGCGGAGTCCGGGCGCAGTCAAAATTTCCCGGCGATGAAAGCGACGGCAGATCTGAGGAGGCCACGTGAGGAGAGTTGGAGGAGGCCGGTAGAGAATAGGAGGCCGTCGGTGGAGAATAGGAGGAGGCGGGGGCTTTCTTCATTGTTATGAAGTAGATGCATCTGGCTTTATAATCATGCCAGAAAGCGCGTCCCTTTTTGTCTTGATTCATATGAAATAAAGATTTGCGTGAGGAGATAATAAAAGAGAGGAATTAGAGGCGGGGAGTGAGAGGAGAGCGGGCGAGAAAAAGCCCTCACTTCAGGAGGAGAAAAAGATCTAAGGAGATAAATCTCTGAGCCGAAGACAAATTTTTGGCTGGCGACGCTAATCTGAGGGCGGCGGTAGCGGGGAGAACCGGAGGAAGGGTTGGCGAGGGCGGCAGCGGGTAGGGCTGCTGGCGAGGGCGGCAGCAAATTTGTCTTTGGCTCCGGTTTTAGCCCGGCTCAGATGCAAAGTTATTGATATGGTTGGATTTTTGTATCAATAAAGGTTAAAATGTTTTGCCGTATTGTCGTTACTGAGGCGTTTTAGGCCGTCTTATCGTTACTGAGGCGTTTGGTGCCGTATTTTCGCTACTGAGGCGTTTTTTGGCCGGGTTTAAACTATTTGTTGTTTTTTCGCGTATTAGTGATAGGGAAGTCGTGCCGGGAATAAATGATAATATGCCTTATATTGGGGGATTACTGTGTTTATCAATACACTCTAATTCAAGTACCATGAAAAAAACGTTTACCACTATTGTATTTTTGACTTTTATTTTGGCTCCGCGCGTCGCCGGCGCTCAGGATTATACTTCCGGTCATGATGGCAATGCTCTTGCCGACCCGAATCTGAAAATGCAGGAAACTCTTGAGGAGAATGCTCCTTCGGGGCTGGGGCAGTCGCGGTTCGCATTCGCCGGGAAGGATACTAAGTTCTATATGGCTATATGCGGTTATGCCAAGGTTACGGCTTCATACGATTTCGGCAGTCCTCTCGACAATCCGAATGAGTTCATAACTTCGGAGATAAACGTCAATCCCGAGCCGGGTAACGGCGGAGAGGTCCAGTTCTCGGCAATGCAGACTTTCCTGGGCCTTAACTTCGTGGCTTTACCTGAATCTGAAGATAAGATCGGTGTGTTTGTCGGTGCCAATTTCCTTAAGGATTATATGCCGGTGCTGCAGCATGCCTACATAAAGTGGCGTGGCCTTGAAGCCGGCTATGATTATTCACTCTTCTCGGATACAGGTTGCTCTCCGGCCACAATAGATTACGAGGGTCCCAACGCATACACTGCCATACCTACCTCTTTGGTGTCTTATACCGTCAGATTTGGCAGGAACAAGGAATGGACGGTAGCGGCCGGTGTCGAGAAACTGTTATATTCGGTAACGGCGGGAGAGGGTGCCGGCACAGTTAAGCAGCGTGTGCCCGATATACCCGCATATATCAAGTATTCGTGGGACGGCGACAATTCGTGGGTGCGCCTTTCCGGTATATTGCGTAACATGCAATATCGCGACGAGATACTGCAGAAGAACTACAACAAGGTCGGGTGGGGAGTGCAGCTCAGCGGCACGGCATCGCTGAGCAATTTCATCACCGCCTACTGGCAGGGGGTATATGGACAGGGTATAGCGTCCCATATACAGGACTTGTGCGGTATGAACATGGATATGGTGCCTACGGGCGACGGCAAGATGCGCTGTGTGTCGGCCTGGGGCGCGTTTGTGGGCTTACAGTATAACTTCAGTGAGAAAGTCTTTGCAACCACCGCTTATTCGCATGTACGCACGTATGCCGACCCTTATAAGGGAGGAGAGATAAGCTACGGCGACCAGTACCGCTACGCGCAGTACGCCACGGCCAATGTTTTCTGGCAGGTAACGCCGGTTATTCAGACGGGCCTTGAGTATATATATGGCCGGAGGGTCGACTATAGCGGCGCCCAAGGTCATGACAACCGCATACAGGCTTGCGTCCAGGTCAATTTCTAATATTGTCAGTTTCTGATATTATAGATGCAGGGAGGCCGGCCTAAGACGGACTCCCTGCATAGGGTATTAGTAGTATCAGTATTGTCGCGTGGTGTTAATATTGTTCCGAGGCTGAGGGGAAGTCGGACGACTTGACATCTGCTATATAGCGGCGGAAGGCATCGGTCATCACCTCGGCGAGGTTGGCGTAGCGGCGCAGGAAGCGCGGCGAGAATCCCTGGTTTATTCCGAGCATATCGTGCATTACGAGCACCTGGCCGTCGACACCGCCACCGGCGCCGATACCTATGATGGGTATGGTGAGTTCGGAGGCGACTTTGGCCGCCAGCTCTGCGGGGATCTTTTCAAGAACTATCGCGAAGCAACCTAAATCTTCGAGCAAGTGGGCGTCGTCAAGCAGTTTTTTGGCTTCGGCCTCTTCGCGTGCGCGCACGGAATATGTGCCGAACTTGTTGATGCTTTGCGGAGTCAGACCGAGGTGTCCCATGACGGGAATTCCGGCGCAGAGTATTCGGGAAACGGACTCGGCTATTTCCGACCCACCTTCCATCTTCACGGCTTCAGCGTGGCTCTCCTTCATGATGCGTATGGCGGAGTTGAGGGCCTCTTTCGAGTTGCCCTGATAGGAGCCGAAGGGGAGGTCGACCACGACGAGCGCGCGCTTGACGGCCTTCATGACCGATTTGGCGTGGTAAATCATCTGGTCGAGGGTTATGGGGAGAGTAGTAACATTACCGGCCATGACGTTGGAGGCTGAATCGCCTACTAGAATGGCGTCCATGCCCGCTTCGTCGACGATCTTCGCTGAAGAATAATCGTAAGCTGTGAGCATGGTGATCTTTTCACCACGGGCCTTCATTTCCGTAAGGCGGCGTGTGGTAACCTTTCGGGTGTTGTCTACGGTGTTTGTTGACATGATTGATTGTTAAATTAAAACACATTATCAGTGTGTTTCTACAACTGCTGTCGGAGGGAGGGTGCGGTTTCTGTCATCGCAGGCCTCCACCACGCGGCGGGCGAGTGCGGCGAAAGCCTTTGCCTCGGGGTTGTCGGTATCGGCTCCGGCTGTCTGCGAGAGGTTAAGCGAGGTAGGCTGACCGGAGTCGGCATCGCTGCAAATGTCTGTGACGAGCGGGATGCGCGCCAGGATAGGCACACCGGCTTCGACGGCGAGTTTTTCGCCTCCATCCTTGCCGAAAATATAGTATTTCTCGTCGGGATGCGATGCGGGAGTGAACCAGGCCATGTTTTCCACCAGTCCGAGTACCGGCACGTTCACCTTGTCGCCCTTGAACATGGCTATCCCCTTGCGAGCGTCGGCCACGGCCACCTGCTGCGGTGTGGTAACCACCACTACGCCGGTTATAGGCAGAGTCTGCACGAGGGTGAGGTGTATGTCGCTTGTGCCGGGAGGCATGTCGATGAGGAAATAGTCCAGATCTCCCCACCAGGCATCGGTTATAAGCTGACGCAGGGCATTGCTGGCCATACCGCCGCGCCACAGAACCGCGGAGTTCTTGTCTACGACGAAGCCGATGGAGAGCATCTTTACGCCATATTTCTCCACAGGCTCTATCCAGTCGCGTCCATCCTGGTTTACCATATACAGTTGCTCTCCTTCCACGCCGAACATCAATGGCATGGAGGGGCCGAAGATGTCGGCGTCGAGAAGTCCGACCTTATACCCCTGGGCGGCGAGAGCTACGGCGAGGTTGGCCGCGACGGTGGATTTGCCTACGCCACCTTTTCCGGAACTTATGCCTATGATGTTTTTCACTCCCGGGAGGGGTGAGGCAGGTTTCGGTTTCGAAGGCTGGCGAAACTTGACCGCTATGCGGTCTTTGACATCGATATCCGGGTCGGCGAAAACCGGTAGGGCCGCTTCGGCAGCACGTACTACCGATTTTATGAAGGGGTCGGTGGGTTTGTCGAAGATAAGGGAGAACGAGACGGTGTTGCCGTCTATGCGTATGTCGTCTTCGACCATCCCGAGCTCAACGATATTCTTGCCGTTGCCGGGATATTTTACGTTCTTCAGAGCGTCTAATATGAGGTTTGGGTATAGGGTCATTGCTTGTTTTTTTCTTACGGTAGCTTTTGGTTTGGCTACGCTTGGTTTTGCTACGCGGTAGTCCTCACTTCGTTCGGACCACAATGGGAGCGTCGTGGCGGGCGTCGTGGCGCGGGTAGGCGCGGTAGTCGTCGCGCTCTATGTCGTCTTCGCGGGGTTCGGCGAGGGGGCGGGAGCCGAGGCGGAAGGAAATCAGTTTGATTTTCTTACCGCGCGAGAGCCATTGCTGTTCGTAATATGTTTTTATGGATGTTTCGGGATCGGCGAAACCGTGACTTCCCGAGTCGGCGAGGCCGGAGCCATAGAGGTCGTCGGTATCGCGCAGTACCTCGAGATTGTTGTCGGTTACGAGGCGACGGGTGTATTCATACAGGAAGGGAGAGTCCGTTTTTAGATGCACCACGCCCTCCGGGCCCATTATCTTCCGGTATAAGTCCAGAAAGCGGGTGGAGGTGAGCCTCTTGCGACTTTTCTGCATCTGCGGGTCCGGGAATGTAATCCAGATTTCGGAAACCTCTCCCGGGGCGAAGAAACGGTCGATAAGTTCGATTTCGGTGCGCAGGAAAGCTGCGTTGGGGATGTTTTGTTCCTCTACCGTCTTGGCTCCGGTCCACATACGGGCTCCTTTTATGTCGAGTCCGATGAAATTACGGTCGGGATGCCGCAGGGCGAGCCCGACGGTATATTCACCTTTGCCGCACCCTAATTCGAGAACAAGAGGTGCGGGAGAAAGGAAAAAATCCCGGTTCCAGTTCCCCTGAAGGGGGAAACCGGATTCGGGAATAAGGTGTCGCGGATATTGGAGCACACAGCGGAAGGTCTCCATATCGGCGAATTTCTTCAGCTTGTTCTTACCCATTATCTTATCGTGTCAGTATCGTGGCAGTCTTGGAGTGGGAAGAGGTGTTGACTTTCACAATAAGTATTTGTTGCCCTTCGGGCAGCGGTAGGTCTATGTTTATTTCAGCTGCGTGGCCATCGCTTTTCCATACAGGAGTGCCATCGGCGAGCCAGACACTGCAGTCGGTTATGTTTTCAGGCGCAGAGACAGAGAGATGGCGTGAGGCCACGAGAATGCGTATGGAGTCGTCGGGGGAGGTTATTGTGTCAACACCGGTTGTGGCGGATTCGACTTTGAACTGCGACCATACGGGATGCTGTTTCCATTCCTCTTCCGATTCTTTGGTAACATGAAGTACAATGTCGGAGGGGTTAATGCCCGAAAAGGCATCGGCATGGGCATCGGGTATATCGGAGTCAAGTCCGCGGGCATCGATGTAATTGAGATTCGGCGCATGGGCAAAAGCCCCGAGATCCACATAAGTCAGCGAGGGGGAGAGGATAAGGGAGTCGAGCTGCGTTCTCGCGAAAGCATAACGGCCTATGGAGGAGGCGTTTCCGGCAACCGAAGATATATCCATAGCCCCGGTGTTGGCCAGGAAAAGGTCAGGCACGTCGGTCGGCGAGCCTGCCAACTCGTTGAGCTTGGTGTTTCCCATCAGGAACCCGATATTGAAATCGGCATCGGAATTTAGGGTAACCCCCTGCAGTAGCGGCATATCGGCCAGCGCGTAAGGAGCTGCCTCCTTTAAGTTGGGAAGGTTCACATAGGTTATAGCAGTACCTGTGAAAATCTCTGACCCTACAGAATATATGGCCGATGGAAGTTTCACGTTCTCGAGCGACGTGTCTGCGGCGAAGCAACGGTCGGGAATGGCATTGATACGTGTTGCGGAAAGATCGGCGGTCTTGAGGCTGGGACATTCGGCAAGGGCTCTCGATCCGATGCTTTCGAGCGAAGAGGGGAAAATAATCTTTTTCAGTCTGGGGCAACCGTAGAAGGCAAGTTCCGAGATAGCCGTGGTGCCGGGTCCTATGGTAGCCTCTTCGAGCAGAGATGAATTGGCGCATACACCTTTGCCCATGATCGTGATATTGGCGGGAAGCGCGATAGAAGTGAAGGGTGAGTTGAAAAGGAGGTGGTCAGGGAGCATACCTGCGGGGAAGATTGAATATCCCGGGAATTCGGGTAGCTGGCCACGATATTCCACCACTTCGGTTTCCTTCATGTCAAGAGTCTTGAAATTCTCAGGCACATCTCTTAGCGCGGCGAGGTCGCGGGCGTCGATACTACCGATAAGATAGAGCGACGATGCCCCCTTGTCGAGGTCTTGCAGACGCGAAGCGAGTTCTCCCGGATTGATATGTAAATCAAGCGGGAATGCGCTCAGGGCTCCCGCAAGTATGGCGAGTAATACTGGAAAACGTTTCATAATATTATCTGACAAACGGCTTAGGCCGCTTAAAACGCAAAATTACAAAAAAATTAGTTGACTACCAGAATTTTTGCGACTTTTGAGAGAGAATCGTCATCGGGTCCGGTAGAAGCGAGTACGAAATATACCCCGGAACCTACGCGGCGACGCTGCATATCGCAGACATCCCATCGTACAAGTCCGTTGGCGGCGAAGCCAAGCTCACGCACCAGTTGACCGCGTGCATCGGCTATCTTGACAATCGCGTTGTCGACAAGTCCGTCGATGGTAACATAACCAAGATAGTCAGGCCTTACAGGGTTGGGATATGCGCGAGCATTCTCGAAGTCAGTGCCGTCGCCCACGTTGTAGGGTCGGTATTCGGCCAGCCCGGCATCCGTTGCCACGAGCATAGTCTGTATGTCGGGTGAATAAACCGCTTTATAAACCACATCGGAGGGGATGTCGGAATTGGAAGTGGTGCAGGAGGTGATTATCTCAGAACCGTCGGGCGACACGCAGACCAGGCCGGCGCCTCCGGTAGAAATCCACTTGCGGTTCCTCGGGTCGGCCATAATGTGGTGGACGGTGACACCCGAGAGCAGGTAGTCGGCCAGTCCGGTACCGTCGTTACGTGCAATCTTGAACTGTCTTATCTGCGGGTTTCCTGCGAGCGCGCCGGAGGGTGAGAAAGAGAAAACACCCGACTCGGTGCCAACCCATACCAGACCTGTCTCCGGGTCTTCGAAAAGAGTACGCGCATAGGCTGCGCTTACAAGCTGCCCCTCGCTGTCTAAGAGGGAGCTGAGAGTGATGGTGTGGGTGCGGTCGTCAGAGGTGGTGTTGAGAGTGCCCTGATGGTTAAGGACCACTATATTGGCGTTGGCGGAACCATCGTTAAAGACCACGGTATTGGCATTGGAAGCGTGGTTCAGAGGAAGCACCGCCGCTCCGGGGCTCATGTTTGTGCCGCGCACGGTGATGTGGTTCATGGACCTTACGGAAGAGGGTTTGGTGGAACTTCTGCGGGCATCCGCGTTCCATACCCAAAGCTGGGCCGGATTGGCGGCTTTGTAATCGTTGAACACTGTCCATAGATTGCCGGCGTTGTCTATGACCGGATATGAAATCTGACTTAGGTTTTTCCATTCGGGGTTGACTTCATGGACCTTCACGAAGCCCGGCAGGGCATCCCATCGGGAATCGGGGCGCGAGAGGTGGAGCACATCGGAAGGATCGGTCAGATTCATGCGGAAGAAACCGTTGAGCAATGAACCGAAGTAAACGATGTCGGGGTTGTCGGGGTCTATGGCTATACCGTTGGGGCTTGCGAAAGCCTCGGTTTGCGAGGGGATGCGTTCGCGGAGGTCGAAGTGCGACCAGCCTCCATCCTTGAGCGCGGATAGCAAAAGAGACTCAGGGTGAGACTGGGAAGAGAATATGCCGTTTATGCCATGGTTCGGCACCAGGAAACCACGGGTAGGGTGAAGCGCGATATCTGTGGCCAGGAAAGGGTGCGGCCCCGAGGGACGGCGGGGAGAGGCGGGATTGCCCCATGAAGCCGAGCCATCGCTGTCGGAATACCTGCGGCTGTAGAATCCTTTCAGGGGGGTGGCGAACCAGAATTCGCGCATATCGGCCGAGGCCATAGCATGGGGAGAGTCAGACTCGGGAGAGGGTATGACCACCATGTCGTATCCGCCGTCGTCGCGGAACTTGATGCCACGGTTGCTCGAACCGATGAAATAGCCATCTTTCAGGGCCTGACATGAGATGTTGTACATAGTTCTCAGTTCGCGCACCTCATTGGCCGAGGGGTCGACATAGAGAAGGATATGGGCATTGTTTTCCGATGCCATCGCTCCGGCCACATTGCCGGAAAGGGGTAGCAGACGATATACGGGTTTCGACTGAGGCATGGGTGAGAAATCGTCCCAGCTCATACGGTTGGCCGACATGGGCGCGGAGTTGATTCTGCCGTCGGCATCCACGGCCAGAAACCAGTCGCCGGCACGTGCCACGGCCAGCAGCGGAAAGCGGAAGATACGTGATTCCTCTATTTCCCCCCGTTTGTCGTCGATGGAGAAATATCCGAAGTTGGTGGCCACGTAAATAAGGTTCCGGCTTTGGTCGAAAGAGATGGAATTTATACCCTTGTCGTTTATTCCTTCGGCATCTTTAAGACCGTGGACATTGGTTACGGAGCCATCATCATGCAGAAGGTCAATGTTGCCGTCGGCATACGCGAGAGCAAGGTACTTTCCGGTAGGGTTATACTCCGCGAGCACGGGTGAGTTGTCGGTCAGTCCCGAAGCCTTCGAGAGCGTACGCAGTTCATCGGCGTTCTTGTCATAGACATGGACGGTTGAGTAAGGCACCGAGTTTTCGGGTACATCGGAATAATATGGTTGATTATAAGTGATGTAGTACACCATACCCGGTGTGGCGAAGATACGGTTTATCTCTGTTCCCGCCGAGGGGTGGTAGGTCCATACTCCCGAAGGGTCGGAATATGGGAAAGCGACCAGCGGGGCGAGTATGGCTATAAGAAAAGATATTATGGATTTCATTAAAATACTTCTGATCAGGATGGATTTTTACTTCATGAGGAAACCGATAAGCGCTGCTGTGGCGCGGCCACGGTGAGAAATGGCGTTTTTGTCGGCCTGCGACATTTCGGCAAAAGAGATGGCACCGGTATTCGGAATCAGCGAGCCGTCGGAAGCCGGCAGTTCATCGGGTATGAACACCGGGTCGTATCCGAATCCGTCGGAGCCGTGGCGTTCGGTGGCTATGCGTCCATCCACCCGACCTGAGAAAGTTCGTTCCTCATCGCCGAGAATCAGGGCGATTACAGTCTCGAAGCGAGCCTTGCGGTCTGCGGTTCCCTGCAATTCGGCGAGAAGCTTCCTTATATTGTCGTCGGGCGAGCAATGAGGACCGGCATAGCGTGCGGAGTATACCCCCGGACGGCCGTCGAGGGCATCGACCATAAGACCGGTGTCGTCGGCAAAGCAGTCGTAGCCATAACGTTCCTTGACCCAACGGGCTTTGATCAGGGCGTTGCCTGTCAGGTCGGGTGCGGTTTCGGGAATATCATCGTGGCATCCTATGTCGGAAAGAGAGAGTATTTCAAATTTATCAGCGGCGATGGCGCGGATTTCCTCAAGTTTGTGAGGATTGTTGGTTGCGAAAACAAGCTTTCTCATCGTAATTTAAACGGATTTTCATGTTGGATATTGCGGTTGACTGTATTAATGGCCTGTGTTAAACAGGCTCTAACAGGTTCTTATTCATAAACAGCTGAAATCAATGTTTTTCAATGTTTTTTATTCAAAAGAACGGTTAAATTGAATAAAAGTACTATATTTGTATTTAAGTAGTTGGTATAAATTAATCGATATATAAACATATGGAAATCTTGAACTATAAAACTTGTTCTTTCGGGCCACTTCGGCATTGTCAGTCTGTCGCATATAGTATATGCTCCTTCCCTCCGCAGCCGAATTGGCTCCGAAATAACGGCGTTTTATATGTTCATTAATTTTTTACCAACTACTTAAAAATAGAGAGTTAGACAACTGCCAACGAAATATGCGACCATGAGGAGAGAAAATGATGCTGATACCGGGCCCCGCGACACCAAGCTGAGTGCCGAAGAAATGAAGAAGATGCAGGAGTTGCTGAACCAGGAATGCGACTTCAGGCTGTCGGACTCCGTGATGCAGATGTTTCTGTCGATGATGGACGTGATGTATGTGAGGCGTGGTGAGAGTATATTCGAAACCGGTGTCGTGAACCGCGATATTTATGTGGTTATGGACGGTATCTTCTCCTACAACTATCTCAGCGGCAGCGATGACCGTTGCTGGGGCTTCGCGTTGCCGGGCACGATGATGTACTCCAGCCATTCGTTTTACTGCGGATCACCGTCGTTTTACGAGGTGGAGGCATGCTGCGACTCGCGTGTGCTGCATTGCCGCAAATCCGACTTCGACCGAATGATACGCGAGTCGCATGAGTTCGCTCAATGGGGCTTCTGCATGGCTCACTGTCAGTTGTACTACTTCGAGATGAAGAACTCGGTAATCAATGGTAAAGCTTCCGAGCGATTCAAGTCGCTGGTGTCGGCGCGTCCTGAAATCCTTGAGAAAGTTCCAATGAAGACAATCGCCTCTTATCTGGGTATAACGCAACAGTATTTGAGTAATCTGAAGAAAAAATTTCTAAAGAATAACTAACCTTCAGCGCTTTCAGCTTTTTATCTCAGTTACAGGTTCCGGTCCTGGTCTTCTATAAAAAGGGGGGATTGCTCTTGGGAATTGCTTAAGTCCTAATAAGTTAAAACGAAATAGTCACTCTTGTGCTATCAAAAATCATATTTGTTTTTATGGCATGGCTGTCCGGCGTATCCGCTGAGTGGCCGCAGTGATATTTTTATGTTTTTTGCTTATTTTTTTGCCATGATTTAAAAAATATTAAATCTGATGTAAAATCATGTATTTATATTTGGCGGCATGGAAGCATGGATTTAAGTGCCGGATTATTTTTACAAACCGCTTTATAATGTAGCCATTAAAACTTAAGAGATATGAAAAAACAATTACAAACTTTGGTATTGTTGCTGGCAACGGCATCAATGTCCGGAGCCAGGCCTGCGGGACAAGTCCCTGAAGGCGGCTGGGCCTTCCCTGAAGCCCTTACGCCGGAAACCGCATGTAGAACCGCTCCTACAGACGGCGATCTCCGGACGTTGCCCGGTATATGCTCGATGCCGGAAGCCAACGAGGAGCTGGCTCAATTTGCCCGACGCCTCCAAGAGAAGAATCAAATCTTGTTAGGCTATAACACTAATGACTACCGAGGCGTTCCTATCGGAATGTTTAAAATTACGACTCTTGGCAGTTTTGACTATCTTTACACTTTGGAGTACAGTCGCAAAAACTACAATATGAACCTGGGATGGGTGAGGAATGGAAAAGCCTGTTCGATCTTCCGGTATGGCACCCAGCAGATAGATGATCTGGTATATACCGAATCGGATCTGCTCACCGGAGAGATCACCGACTCAAAGAAGATATCGCTCACTGACCCGGAGACCGGGTTCTACAATTACCGTCCCAACTACATATCCTGCGCTTACGATCCTACCGACGACAGCCTGTGGGGGTATTCAACCAACACAAACGGTTCGGGCTACGCGTTTGTTACGTCGCCGAACGGAGATGTGCAGCAGACAGTCGCGATCAATGATGCGGAAGAGTGGCTGCATGTTTGCGCATCAATATGTTATAATAAAAAGGAGAACGCGCTGGTAGGAGTAAACCGCAACAACGATTTGGTAAAAATAGACCGGGATGGTACACAGACTGTAATCATGCCCCTTGGTGTGCGTACGGAATATGCGCGCACGGCTCTTTTCTATGACGACATCGACGAATGCTATTACTGGTTCGCCCAAATGTCGGAGGGTGGCAGCGGAATCTACGTCATCGACCCCAAGGGAAACTCCCTTACGCAGATTGTAAATATGGACAATCGCCTTGAGTTGCCTTTCATGACAGTAGTTGACGCGGAAAAAGATCCGGCACCGATAAGCAAGCCTATCATTGACAAATTTGATTTCGGGAAGGGTCAGAACGATGGAACCATATCCATCTTCATGCCGCAGACCATGTTTTCCGGAGAGCCTATAACCGGTCAGATAACATGGCACGCATATTTGGATGACACGGAGTACAGCAGCGGCACTGCCGAGGCGGGCAGCCGGGTTAACGTCGACTTCACCGCTGTCAGTGACGGATACCATACGTTCGCTTTCGATGTGGAGCAGAACCAGATGAAGAGCTCCCGCAGCAGCAAGAAATACTTTGTGGGCTACGACACTCCATCGAAGCCTCAGAATGTTGTGCTGACGGGAACCACCGTAAGCTGGGACCCCGTCATCCGCGGACTCAACGGCGGATATCTGGACCATCAGAATCTGACGTACCACGTATACATCAACAACCTTGAGGTAGGTCAGGTAGTCAACGCCACATCTTTCGAATGGATCTCCGAAAATGATGCCCTATATGCCGGATATTCGGCCCGTGTAGAAGCCGACAATCATGGACATGTGTCTGAATCTTCCGATAAATCCGCTTTCATAACATTCGGAAAACCATGGCCCATGGACTTCCACGTAACACCTACTGAAACCGAGTCCTGGGCGTTCACGTCCCTCGACCTTGACGAGGACGGTGATTCATTTGGATACAACGAGATGAATCAGGATGGTGAGAAAGTGTTGTGTTTCCGTGAATCTCTGAACTGGGGAGGCTCAGACGACTGGCTTTTCTCACCTCCGATTCAGTTCGACAGTGTGGATTCGTTCTATGAGGTGTCGTTCGAGGTTTCCAATTTCGCCGTCTATTATCCCAATTTGGACCTGCAGGCTTATCTCTGCACGGACATCGACCCCGAGTCTGCTATCGCGACTTTCTACGACGCGGTGCCGGCTGCCGACCGTATCTGGCATCCAGTGTCCAAGTTGTTCAACATCACCAGTCCGGGCATATATTACTTAGCTTTCCACGTTTACAGGGCGGACCGCAGTGTTGGCAACGGTGTACGTGTACGCGACATAAGCATAAAGGACACTCATATCTCCGCGCCGCTGCCATCGGCCGTTACCGAGCTCAAGGCCTGGGGCGGCAAGAAGGGTAAACTGACAGCCGAGGTTCAGTTCCGGATGCCGGAAAAGTACCTGAACGGCGACGCTATCCCCGAGGACGCGACAATTGACGTTGAACTTACCGTGAATGGAACCGAATACGAGCCGAAAAAACTTTCCGGCAAGAGCGGCCAGACTCTTACCGCATTCCTTACCACAGAACAGGGCATCAATGAGATAATAGCCGTGCCTTCCATTGACGGATTGGTGGGTCAGAGCACATCGGTGCGCGTTTACTGCGGATATGACATTCCCGGTCCCGCCACCAATGTAGCAGGCTGGACCTCGGAGGACAATCTTTCTCTGCACGTCACATGGGACCGTCCTACGGAAGATGGAGACCGCGGGTACTATGTCGACCCGACCAAGGTGGAATATGCAATAATGCGCTATACTGACGAAGGCTGGGTTGAATGGGAAACCGTCGGATCCGATGTGTTCGAGTACACGTTAACCGTAGATGCCAACAATGGTCTGAAGTCTGAATGGATAGGTATCGCGCCCAAGAATGTGGCAGGCCGCGCCGACTCTTATGCCTGGATGAGCGATATGCTCGGCACACCATGGGCACTCCCGGCCAAGGAGACATATTTCGGGGGTACACCCAATCTGAACCCAATCCGTATAATTCGCAACGATGATCCCAACCGAATGACAGACTGGGGCTTTGCGGATCCCAAGAATATAGTGGGCGAATGTCCCTACTCCATCGCTCTGGTGGGTAGCGTGCTCGAAGCTCCGGCGGGATGTATGCTGATGCTGCCCAAGTTCTCGACAGAGGGTCTGCATGAAGCAGGCATGTCTCTTAATCTCTGGACAGGCAACAATATGGCGGACGTGGCTATTTACGGCGACACTTACGGATATGACAGTCCCGTCAAGCTGTTCGATATACCCAAGGGGAGCGGATGGGCCTCCTACGCATTCCGCTTGCCGGATGATCTCCAGAACCGGAAATGGATCACTCTTTACATAAGCGCTGCCTACAACACCTCCAATCAATTCGTCATGGTGACTGACTATGAGGTGGCCGATGGATTGGGAAGCGGCGTGCGGTCTGTAGCTGATGGCGGTTGCGCCATAACGGGGGGCGAAGTGATCAGCGTAACCGGCTATCAGGGCGAGACTGTAAAAATATACACTATAGACGGACAACTTATAAGGAAGATCACTGACGCTCCCTCGGATCTCAGTATTCCGGTGGCTCCCGGCATTTATGTCGTGGTGACCGACACCAAGTCCGCAAAGGTAATCACACATTGAAACCATAAGCAATGAAAGCAATATATAGCAGACTGGCGGCTATGACGATGTGTCTGGCGGCCATATCGGCAGGAGGCCGGACCGTTTCTTCAGACGTTGCGTTCTACGAGGACTTCAGCAATCTGGGAGCCCACGGCGACCCGCTTCCGGAAGGATGGGTCACATACGGTTTGGGCGAGGTTCCGCTGCCTGCGTGGCAGAGTGTATTCGGCAACGACGGAGAAGCTCCTTACTACCGTCTCATGTCGATCACCGGAACTTGGGGTGCGTTCAGTAATTCTTCGTTTATCGAGGATGTGGAATCAGATGAATGGCTTGTGACCCCCAAAATCAGAATTGATTCCGACGAGGAGATCCTGATGCTTACTGCCGGTGCCTACGGTAAAGCCGGTATAGCCGCCCTTAACGAATTCAGTGTGTTCGTTTCGGAAACGGGAAACAGAAAAGAGGATTTTACAAAGGCTCCGGTGGCGCAGTCGTTCATTTACGGCAAAACCAGTGCTGTCAACACCAAACGTATCGCGATTCCGCTTATCGGCTATGGCGGAAAGGATGTTTATCTGGCCATTGTGAACCGCAGTAAGGACAGCGCGTTGTTCGGTGTAACGGAGATTTCGGTGGCACCATGCTACATTTCAATTACTGACAATACGCCACAAGTGTTGCCCGCTGAATCGGAGACTCAAGTGGAAATGTCGGTCCAGATCAATACCCCATCTGAAATTGACGGAATCACCGTATCTCTGTCCACATCCATCGGAATCGAGTCGAAAGTGGAGATAAATAGGACAGTCAATATCGCCGGCAAGACGTTTGGCGTGGTATTCCCTGAGACAATCAAGGTTCCTGAGGGTGGAATCACCTACACAGTGACAGTCGACCCGGGTATCGAAGGTGTGGAACCTACCGTGGTTGAAGGAGCAATCAACACTCCTACACGCAAATACACCCCCGTGGCCGTGGTGGAGGAGATGACCGGTTCCTGGTGCGGTTGGTGTCCGCGTGGCACCGCTTACCTGGATTATTTCAAGGATAAGTACAATAACGACGAGGGACATGTAATCGGTATCGCCGTTCATTACAACGACAAGATGGAAATCGAAGGCACCGAGTATCTCAGAACGCTTCAGCAACGTGCCGGAACAACTTCGTTTCCTACGGCTTACTTCCAGCGTACAGTGTACAATGACCCCGGTACTCCTCAGATTATCAATATTCTGATGAACACTCCGAGTTATTCTCAGATTACTTTCGACAAGGTTGAATTCCATCCAGAAACCGACAGTAAAATCACCGTTAACTTCTCTGTGGAGAATGCGTACGACAAGGAGGAGATGGATCAGAGTGTGGCTTTTGTCGTGATCGAGAATGATGTTACACCGAAAGGGGATGACGAAAATGCTCTGAAGGAATGGAATCAGTCGAACGCATACTCAGGAGTAACCAAAGAGGCTATAGTAAAGGCTTATGGCGAAGATTTATGGCCTTACTTCGAGTTCTACTGTAACGAATCCAATCCGGTGAGATATAGTAAAATGAAATATCAGCATGTGGCACGAGGCATATTCCCCAACTATGACGGACTACCTCTGACCGGATCGTGTAAAGCTGAAGAGAAGGTTTCATATAAGGCATCATTCCACTGCCCGGGGAATGTGGACGACAATAAGAATATTAGCATTGTTGCGTTGCTGATAGACCGCAAGACAGACCGTATCCTGACGGCTGCCGAGATGCCCTCGGCGTGGTTCAACGGCAACGATCCCGGGTCAGGCGTGATGGAAACCGCAGATAACGGCATTACCGTGATTTACACTGACGGTATGCTCAGTGTCAAGGCCCCGGAGGCTATGACCGTGGAGGTAATCGGAATCGACGGCATAACCCGCGCACGGTACTCCGCTCCTGATGGTCAGCTTTGTGTGCCTGCTTCCGAATTCAATGGCGTAAATGTTGTCAGGGTGACCACCCCCGATGGCGTGTGTGTTAAGAAATTCGCTTTCTGAATCTAAAACATGCGGTACGCACGTCGGCGTGCGTACCGCATACTCCTTATATTCAATGTTTATTAATTTTAATAGAGAATAAGCTTATGAATCTAAAATTCAACTTAACAGGTCTTACCAAACTTGCAGTGACTTTAGTGGCTTTGACATCAGGTATGTCGCTGAGTGCCCAGACTGAAACGAATTACGGTAAATTTGTTTTGGAGTCATCCGATCCCGCCGATGGCGCAGTGGTTGAGAAACTGAAGACAATCAAGACAGTCTGGACAGGAGCGGAGTCTGACAACAACAACATCAAGCCCTGCTATAGAACGTCAAAGAGCCAGATTTCGGTGACCAACGCTGCCGGTGAAATCATAACTGACGGCCGTCTTTCGAGTTCCGTTTCCGCTGGTACGACAGTCAGTCTCAGCAAGGAGATAACCGAGCCAGGAGAATATACAATCACCATCAAGGCCAACACGATCTATCTGGCTGATTACAGCAGCTATCCCTATGTAGAGCAGGAGGGTACCGGCAATGAGGAGACAACCCTCCACTACACCATTCCCGCACCTTTCACACCGCACTTCGTTCTGGAGTCGACCGATCCGGCTGATGGCGCCGTGGTGGAAAGTCTGAAGGTAATCAAGACCGTCTGGACAGGAGTGGAGTCGGACAATGCAAACATCAAGCCGTGCTATAACACGAGCAAGAGCCAGATTTCAGTAACCAATGCCTCGGGTGAAGTCATCACCGACGGCCGTCTCACCAGTTCCGCCGCTGCGGGCACGACAATCAAGCTGAGCCAGGAGATAACCGAGCCGGGAGAATATACAATCACCATCAAGGCCAACACAATCTATCTGGCGGATTACAGCAGCTATCCCTACGTAGAGCAGGAGGGTACCGGCAACGAGGAGACAACTCTCCACTACACCATTCCCGCACCTGTCGTACCGCACTTCGTTCTGGAGTCGACCGATCCGGCCGATGGCGCCGTAGTGGAAAGTCTGAAGGTAATCAAGACCGTCTGGACAGGAGTGGAGTCGGACAATGCAAACATCAAGCCGTGCTATAACACGAGCAAGAGCCAGATTTCAGTAACCAATGCCTCGGGTGAAGTCATCACCGACGGCCGTCTCACCAGTTCCGCCGCTGCGGGCACGACAATCAAGCTGAGCCAGGAGATAACCGAGCCGGGAGAATATACAATCACCATCAAGGCCAACACGATCTATCTGGCGGATTACAGCAGCTATCCCTACGTAGAGCAGGAAGGCACCGGAAACGAGGAGATAACGCTCCACTATACCGTATCCTCAGTTGTAGCAGTTGATGAAATCAATGTGGACTCCGAAAGCCAGGCAGTATATTATGACTTTACCGGCACTCGCGTGCTGAACCCCGAAAAGGGTCTATATATAAAGGTAACCGGCAGTAAAGTGGAGAAGATCATTCTTTAATCGCGCTCTGACTACCTACTTAAAACTTCAATATAAGAAACAGGCATCCCGTTTGCGGGATGCCTGTTTCTACATCAGGAGGTACTTATTTTTGAGGTACTTATTTTTATAGTACGATATTGACTATGCGGTTGGGGACTACGATAACCTTTTTCGGAGTTTTCCCTTCCAGCCATTTGGCTGCGGATTCGTTTGCGAGGGCCGTTTTCTCGACCTCCTCTTTCGAAGCGTCGGCAGGAACCTCTATATTGAAGCGAACCTTGCCGTTGAAGCTCACGGGATACTTTACGGAAGCTTCGGCGAGAGCATCCTCGTCGTATTCCGGCCAATGGGCGTCGACTACGCTCGTGTCATTGCCGAGACGATGCCAGAGTTCTTCGGCTATGTGAGGCGCGAAGGGCGCTAACAGCGGCACTATGGCCTCGAAGACCTTGCGGTTTGTGGTCTTGAGAGTCTGCAGTTCGTTTAACGCGATCATGAAGGCTGCCACCGAAGTGTTGAACGAGAAGTTCTCGATATCGTATGAAACTTTCTTTATGAGCTTGTTGACCGATTTGGCCTCTTCCTTGGAAAGAGGAACATCCGCTGTGAGATCGGCTTTCTCGAAGAGGTTCCAGAGTTTGCGCAGGAAGCGGTTTACACCATCTATACCGTTGGTATCCCAGGGCTTGGACTGTTCAATAGGTCCGAGGAACATCTCGTAAAGACGCAGGGTGTCGGCACCGTAACGCTCTACTATGTCGTCGGGGTTGACCACATTGAACATGGATTTCGACATCTTCTCGACGGCATATCCGCATATGTACTTTCCATCTTCAAGTATAAATTCGGCATCGGCGAAGTCGGGACGCCAGCGACGGAAAGCCTCGGTGTCGAGACGGTCGTTGGAAACCATGGAAATGTCGACACGTATGGGTGTAACGTCGTAATTATCTTTCAGGCCGTGTGAAACGAATGTGTTGGTGTCCTTTATGCGGTAAACGAAACTGGTGCGTCCCTGAATCATACCCTGGTTGACGAGTTTCTTGAAAGGCTCCTGCTCGCATACCAGACCGAGGTCATAGAGGAACTTGTTCCAGAATCGGGAATAGATAAGGTGGCCGGTGGCATGTTCTGCACCGCCGACATAGAGGTCTACCTGCCGCCAGTACTCATTGGCTTCGCGGCTGACCAGCCTTTCCGGGTTATGCGGGTCCATGTAACGCAGATAGTAGGCCGAAGAACCTGCGAAACCTGGCATGGTGCAGAACTCCAGCGGAAATCCTTCGGGCGAGACCCAATTTTCGGCACGTCCCAACGGAGGCTCGCCGGTAGCGGTCGGAAGGTAGCTGGGCACGGGGGGAAGGAGAAGAGGTAGTGAAGATTCGTCGAGCAGATAAGGCTGTCCCTCTTTGTAATAAACAGGGAAAGGTTCGCCCCAATATCTCTGACGCGAGAATATGGCGTCGCGCAGACGGAAATTGACCTTGACCTTGCCTATACCCTTTTTGTGGATAAACTGCTTGGTCTTGGCGATTGCATCCTTAACCTCCAGGCCGTTGAGGTCGAGTTCCGGACCGCAGGAATTAATCATCCGGCCTTCTTTGGCATCGAAACTCTTTTCAGATACATCGGCACCCTCGATAAGAGGAATTATCGGCAAGCCGAACTTGCGTGCGAAAGCATAGTCGCGCGAATCATGAGCCGGGACGGCCATAATGGCTCCGGTGCCATATCCGGCCAGGACATAGTCTGAAATCCAGATCGGAATCTCCTTGCCGGTAAGCGGATTCAGGGCATAGCTGCCTGAGAAGACACCGGTAACTTTCTTGTCTATCTGGCGTTCGCGTTCGGTCTTGTGGGCAACCTCGGCCTTGTATGCCTTCACCGCCTCGGCCTGAGAGGGAGTGGTGAGAAGGTCGACATATGCCGATTCAGGAGCGAGCACCATGAATGTAACGCCGAATACGGTGTCGGCCCGGGTGGTGAAGATCTCGAGTTCAATATCGGAATCCTTTACAGGGAAACGCATCTCGGCACCCTCCGACCGGCCGATCCAGTTTCTTTGGGTTTCTTTGAGGGAATCGCTCCAATTCACTGTTTCGAGTCCATCGAGGAGTCTGGGGGCATAAGCCGACACTCGGAGGCACCACTGGCGCATGAGCTTCTGCACCACGGGATGGCCTCCACGTACCGACATACACTCGGAAACTTCATCGTTGGCAAGCACGGTACCGAGGGCCTCGCACCAGTTCACCATTGTCTCGGCCTGGTATGCGAGGCGCCAATTCATGAGAATATCGCGCTGTTCCTTTTCAGAAAGGGCATTCCATTGCTGAGGGGTTAGCTCTATCTCTTTGGATTGGGCCGCCGAGAGGCCGGCTGTTCCGTCGGTCTCGAGACGAGCTACGAGACGCGAGATCGGCATGGCCTTGTCGGCTTCAAGGTCATAGTAATGATTGAACATCTGCATGAACGCCCATTGTGTCCATTTATAGTACTCCGGGTCGCAGGTCCTCACTTCACGGCTCCAGTCGAAAGAGAATCCGATTTTGTCGAGCTGGTTGCGATATCGGGCTATATTCTCGACAGTGGTCTTTTCGGGGTGCTGTCCTGTCTGTATGGCATACTGTTCGGCGGGAAGTCCGTAGGCATCGTAGCCCATAGGGTGCAGCACGTTGAATCCTTTCTGACGCTTGTAGCGTGCGAATATGTCGCTGGCTATGTAGCCAAGCGGATGACCCACATGCAGACCCGCACCTGAAGGGTAAGGGAACATGTCAAGAACATAAAACTTCTTTCTGGAAGGGTCTTCAGAAACCTGATAGGTCTTGTTCTCACGCCAGAAATTTCTCCAGCGGTTTTCGATTTCCTTATGATTGTAATCCACGAGTTTTTATTTCTGCATCCGCTTTTAAAAGCGGACTAAATTATTATTAATCAATGGGATTTATATTGTAGAGAAATGGCGTACGCACCCCATCACGCGATAAAGGCCGTAAATCGATTCGGTGGGGATTGTAAGGGGCGGATATTTGGGGTTAACGCTGCGTGCCTCGATGAAAGCCCGGCCACGTTCGCTGGGAAATACATCTTTTACAAGCACTCCGTTTTCCGAGTCGATAACCATAGGGTTGCCCCAGGGTATGAAAGCCTTCTCGTTTATACGCTTTATAAGTATTGTGGAGCCGTCGTGGAGCAGCGGCTCCATGCTGTCGCCGGTAATTCGGATGGCGAAATCGGCGCCACGCACGGGGGATATGATACGTTCGCAGTCTTTCAAGGCGACTGACTGCGACCACATCTGCAGGTTTCCGGCAAATGCCGATACCGGCAGCAAGGGCACTTCATACTCGTTGGGCCCGGCGATAGCATCAGCTTCGGCATCGGTTTCCTTGATCATCTCGCCTTCGCCATATAGAAGCCAATCCCGGTTAAGATCCGGGAAAGCGCGGGTGAGACGGGCCACCTTGTCGGCCGACAGCGATTTTCTCATGGCCCCGACATATGTGGGCGCGACACCGAGTATGCGGCCGAACTCACTTTGGCTGAGACGTTTCTCACTCAAGAAGTAAAGCAAACGCCCCTTGACGGTAGAAGTATCGAAATCTTTATTCTTTGACATGGCAGAGAAAAGAAGAAATAGATGGATAAAAGAGCAAAAATAGACTTGCATCTAAATTTGCTACAAATTTAATAAACATTGATAAAAATAATATATAGAAACTGCAAAAAATCATGAAGAGGATAAAAATTTCGGCAGAGCGGGAAGGGGTATTCAATGAAGTTGCGCTGACAAGCGCTTACCGTAGCGTACGGCGTGATAAGGGTAACATGGGCGGCGAACTGGAGAGTATGGGAGATTCAGACCGCAGATTGGCGCAATGGTTTTTTGATGACAGTGTGGCTCGTGGGCTGACATACCTGCGCCCTTTTTTAAAGGGGGTGGTGAACAGCGACGAGAAGTTCGAGGTCGAGCTTGAACTTGAAGAGAGTTGGCCTGACACTCTTGAGGAGACAGCCCGGCTCCATCTTAAGGCATATATGGTGCAGAGCGTGTTAGGGCGGTGGCTCGGGATGATGGACGAGGCCGAAAGCGCGAAGGCGGAGTGCGAGGCGACAAAGGAGATAGGCCGTCTGATGGCTACGCTCTATCACCGCGCCGCACCCGTGAGGGGATAACCGTATGGATTATAATGGAAATAAAACTTAATGTAAATATATGGATAATGCAGGAATAGCGAGACAGGAAGAACTCAGGCTCTCGATGTCGGAGATAATTTATGATGTGCAGAACAAGACCTATCTTACCGGCCTGAGCCGCGCCGATGGCGAGAACCATCGTCAGGTAGCCCAGATGCAGGCGAACAATGATGACTCGAACCTGAACCAGATATTGCGGTCGGTGCAGACCGCACTCGGGAATCTATATCAGGAGTTGGGGGAATGGGTAGTGTCGGAGCGGGTTCTGGCCAGCAATCTTCAATTGCCCGATCCTTCGGGAACGGTGGTAATCAAAGTGGAGTATCCGGCCAACTTCAACTCGTCGATGGCAAGGGGACTTGTGGACGCGAGCCACCAGTATATAGTGGCGTTCGCGGTGGCTGAATGGTTCGTGATAACCAACAAGGCTGATGCGCCGCAATATACGTCTATCGCCGTCGAGGCGTTGAAGACTGTCGGCAAGGCCATGAGCCGGCGCACACGTCCGTCGCGCCCGACCGACACGGTAAAACAACCAGCAAGCGAGTGATGGGTAAGAAGTTACGTTGGATGAGAAGCGAGATAGACTATGATCTTGCATCGGCAGGATGGTTGGCCGGGCACGCACATCAGGAACTTGACGGACATGTAAGGCACCAGTTGGCTGATATATGTGAAGGCGAGAACCGGCATCTCGTGTCTCGGTTTCTCGGTCTTGCCTTCGCCGAAGTCTGCAGAAGGCTTGGAAACAGGGTGCGCGTCATAGCGGGCGATGGCTGCGACAACCGTCTTGAGGAACCGGCATGGTATGAACTGGTGTTAACTGGGGGGAACGTCAGTCCGGCTGATCTCGCGTACCTTAAGGAGCAGGTACATTCCTATCTTGTATGGCGCGTGTTCGGGATATGGTGCGGCACACGGTTGCCGGCAGAGAGCCGTGCGGCGGCTGAGAATGCTTCATCCGCGCTTGCGGAGGCAGCCACGGCGCTTGGCAGACGTAGCCATTTCCGGCGTAATATACCGCCTATATAAATAAAGAGAAGTATAATAAAGAGAAAGGTCGACTCGCGTCGACCTTTGTTCTTCAATTAAAACAACAATAACAACTTTTTTTAGAACGTATGAGGCGAAGTTCTGATCCTTTCACTATACATAACGCGGGTGGTGGTGTAAAGGTTCATCAGGGGGTTACAGGGCTGTGAGGTCGCGGTGGATATCCAGGGCGGTTGCTATCTCTTCGGGGGTGGCGTATTGGTCGGTTTCGGGGTCGGCTATGGCTTTCAGAAGGGTGAAGTTTATATGGTCCGGGGCGGGGTTTTTCTTGTCGTGGACCATTATTTCTATCAGACGGTCGTTGTCTTTGCATGTGGCGCCGGTGGCGGGGAAATATTCTTTCAGAACCATGGCGAGCGGGTACAGTTCGGATGAGGGGAATCCGAGGATAGTGTGTGAGAGTATCAGCTCGACGAGCAGACCGTGGGCTACCGCGACACCGTGCGGGAGGGGAGAGCCATTTTTCTCAAGCGCGTGTGATTCGTAGGCGTGGGCGGCGGTGTGGCCGAAATTGAGCACTTTGCGAAGCCCTTTTTCGGTTGGGTCGGCTGCTACTATCCGTTCCTTGATTGCCGCGCATTCCAGAATATGGGGAGTCAGGATTCCGGTGTCGAATCCGGGTTGCCGGATATCGGGCAATAGATTTAGAACGGCCCGGTAGAGAAGAGGCGAGGCTATCAGACCATATTTCAGCATCTCTCCCAATCCGGATAGAAGTTCGGAGGGTGGAAGGGTGGCGAGAGGGTCGGAGAACTGGAATACTTTGGCCGGCATTGCGAATGCCCCTACCTGATTTTTCAGCGGTCCGAGGTCTATTGCGGTCTTGCCGCCAATGGCGGCGTCGATCGCCGCGAGGAGGGTAGTGGGAATGTTGGCGTAGCTGATACCACGCATAAAAGTGGCGGCGGCGAATCCGCCTATGTCGGAGACCATCCCACCGCCGATATTCAACAGAAGAGAAGAACGCGTGGCACCGTTGTCGGCAAGCCATCGCCATAATGCTATAAGATTTTGCGCGTTTTTGGAATCCTCGCCCGGTGGAAGGATATAACGTGGAGCTTCTGCAACAGACTTGCAGTCATTGAAAAGTGGAAGCACACGAGAGTTTACATTCCCGTCGGTAACAACAAATATCGGCTCGGGGAAAGAAGCGAGGAATCCGGAAAGCGAGGAAGTGTCCATAAAGAATAGAAGTTGAGAGTGAACTCTCTTCAAGCGAGCGATCTGAGGAGTGCTGGAAGCGCTTCGGCGAACTCCGGCATGGAGGGGAAAATCATAAATGGATTCTCTTTTTCAAAGTATTCTCTCTGGATAGGGCCTGTGGTAACAGCGAAAGTCTTCAGGCCGGCTGCCACGCCGGCGCGTACGCCGAGGGGCGCGTTTTCTATGACTATCGTTTCTTCGGGGAGCGTACCGGCGATACTCAGCCCTTTCAGATAAGGCTCCGGGTCCGGTTTCCCTTTGGATACATCGAGAGCCGTAACCCGACGGTCGTGAGGAAATATTCCCGGATAGTCATCGTCGAGTCTCGATATCAGGGAGGATTGCGCCGAGCCTGTAACGAGCACGCACTTCACCCCGGCATCGGCCAAAGCAAGTGTCATTTCGCGAGCACCCGGCATGGTATCTTTGCGGCCATAGTTAACGAAAATATCGGCTTTACGCGCATATAACTGACGTGCTCTTTGAGGGTCGACTCCATGACCGTAGACCCGGCGGAAAATCAGGTCGATGGTAGCCTGACCGGTCATTCCCTCATACAGAAAAAACTCATCGGGATCAGTCTTGATTCCGATTTCCTCCATCATGGTATGCCAGGCGCGGGCATGGTATTTCATGGAGTCGTAGAGGACCCCGTCCATATCGATAAGTGCTGCTTTAATCATTATTCCAAAAGATATCGGTAGAATAACGGAGTTGGGAGGTATAATTATTGTAACGGCAGTGCGGACGAGATCAGAAAGTCTGGCCGGTGGCAGCTTTTTTCATTAATATTTTCCCGGCCCATTGCATTTTATGCACGAAGTTCCAGGTAAAGGATTTCTCAATGCGTGAAGAGACTCTGCGTGCGGCATCGGCTTTCCACTCCGCGCCACCGAAGCGAACGGACGGGTGGTGATAGGTGCCCTCAACATTGATACCGAATGGGAAAGATACCGGAGAGTGCATGACGCCGATATGGTAGTCAAGGTCTCCGGCAAAATTATTCAGTCCCTGCATAGAAATACTGTAGTTCTCAAAATTCAGACGGAAGGGGTACAGTTCGAGCAGATTGTCGTGGACTGACGCTCGTATATCCATATCGGCAACCGAAATCGGATTGTCGTGCCGTATGAGCATCATGCGTGTAACCTTTCTGATGAATGGGTCCTGACGCAACACAAGGTCGCGTCCCGAGACTCCCATCTGAGCCGTCAGCGACGACATGTCGACGGTCATATCGGGGAAAATGTCGAAATCCACCGACGCGGACAAGGCCGCGTATCCCGACAGGTTGCGTATCTGCGGGAACTTCTCTGAAAGAGACTTGAACTTGACGAACATCGGAGAGAGGTCGAGATCCTGAAGGGCGAGAGTCGCGCTTACCGAAAGGTCGGCGATATCGGAAGAATCATAATCGGCATTCAGGGCCATACGTCCGAAACCCGTGTCGAGCCTCATATAAGGGATATGAAGTATTCCTCCTGAGACAATCAAGCGTGAATCTAAATTTTCAAGGGCGAGATTAGTGTAATACAGCCGGTCTGCCGTGAGCGATAGAAGAGCATTTATGTTGCGTGGCAGAATCCAGGCCGGAGTCAGAGGAACGGAATCAGCGGAAACAGAGGTCGTGCCACCGGTTGCCTGATCCGTTTTATCGGAAGAATCGGTAGCCTTCGCAATCTGGTTTATATCTATCGTCTTACCCTTAAGATCAAGTTCGGCATCAATCATAGCCATCGGATTTCCCGCCAGCAGAGCGCGGAATCCGCTGGCTGACCCGGTAAGGGCTATATCGGAAATCCCGGAAGAGATGCTGAAACGGTGCAGGGCAATCGAATCGAAATCGCACCATAGGGAGGTCTTTCCGAGAGCGAAGGGATATGGGTATCCGGCTATATCCCAGCGTGCCGAGTCAAGCCGTAGATCAGCTCCCAATCTCCAGTTCTTAACGAATTTGGCGAAACCGGGAGAATTTACAGTGAGCACATCGGGGAGATGGGGTGTCCGCGTCAGCCATAGAGAATCGGCGAAGAGAGGGCGAGAGTCAGTGTGTAACGACTTCTTCTCAAGCGGCGAGGCCATGCGCAGGGAGGCATCGATATCGACTCCGGCGAAATCGAGGGTATGTCCCGGGGCGGCGACTTTGAAGTCGGAAGAAGCGACATAGGCGATCAGCGACCGGAAAACGGAATCCGGTTCCAGAACTCTCGCGTTGCCCTTGACTGTCAGTTTTTCAGCAGTAAGGAGAGTGTTGCCTCTACGCCACGAAGCCGAGGCGGTAAAGAGATTGAAAGCCACGGGAGCGGAGGTATGGAAAGAACCGTCGTCAAGTTCGCAGTCAGAAGATAGAGCAAGCCTCAGTTTCCCGGCTTTCAACCGGGATCGTCCCGGTTCGGTATTTATGGCAAATCCGGGAGAAGATATTTCGGCTTTTATGTCGATATCTTTCATGGCGAAACGTGAATAGTGCGGGATGTAGAAAGATATGCCGGCCTTTACCGAGACTTCTCCGTCAGGTTTCAACCTGCCGAAAGCTGGAATCAGCGCTCCTATGTGTTTCAGGTCTCCGCGCATATCGATGGCTGAGGAGATATGCGGGCGCTCGGTGATATCGGTTACCGTACCGTGGAAAAAGGCTTCCATACCATCGCCCTTGATATCGAATGGAGAGAGTGTAAGGCTTGAGGCCGCTATATCCTCACCATTGAAATCAAGTCTTGCAGTAATTGTAGAATGCCAAAGCCGCATAGGGGATGAAAGGGGGATATCCACGTTCCCCTCAGGAAGAGATATATAAAGGGCCAGAGAAGGGAGATTGTCGGAGTTCAGGGTATAGGGGCGTGTTAGCCGCGCCGATGCGTTGACCGTTACCGAGCGGTCGAGACCACGCAGGTCGGGAATTACGGAAGCCGGGAGGTAGCCGAAGAGAGTGAGAAGTTTAAAGGAATCCGTGTTGAAGGAGAAGGAATTGAACTTAGGGTCAGACTCGGCGAGGAAGTCGAGAGAAAGATGAGCATGGATATTTCCCAGTCCGATAGCGAAATCGGAGAAATTCACTTTGAAGGGATTGAAATTCAGAGACACATCGCCCATAAGGTCGAACGGAAAATCGGAAAGAAGGGTGAAACCCGGTATAGCCGCATCGATCAGTCCGTCGAACTTGCAGGCATAGGTATCGGAGTGCGGGAGTGCTTTGATTGTGGCGGTCTGAGGTTTTAAGCAGAGGTTGAGTCCGGAACTGAGAGAGCGATATCTGATATGCCTGATGTTTTTAAGCGATACCAAATTGGAATAGATATGCGGTATTCGCGAAGAGGAGCCGGGGTCAGTGGGGAAGATATCCCAGTTGGCGAGAGAATCGTTGACCGCCAGCAGATTCACACAGGCACGTTCAACCTGCAGGTCGCGCAACCTGATGCGTCCGGCAAGTAGAGAGACGAGGTTGATTCCACCTCGGAAAGGACCTGAGGAATATAGGGCTTTGCAATCGGGAGGGAGAGAGCTTGCGAGCGATGCAGGGAGAGAGTCGAGAGACCGAGAGATAACGGAACATGAATCGGCCTCAATGCAAAGTCTCGGAAAAGAAGACCATAGTGTGAAGCGCAGATTCTCGATCCGCACGTCGGCATCGAGATAACGGGAAGCCTGTCGGTTCACTATATCGGAGAGGCGCGAGGGTGTGAGCCAGAAGGTAAGGAATATGACTGCGGCCACTAAAAGTACGCACAGTCCCGAGAAGAGGGTTGCGGTCAGTTTGAGCCAGCGTGGGCAAATATGACGAGAGTGCGCAGACATAGTTATAGTTGAAACTCACAGTTTAAACAAAAAGCGAAGCGGATAGGTTGGGTTGGGATGGATAAAAGATGAAAGGGAAAGGAGGGTTGTAAATTCGCAACATGAAAACAAAAGAAAACAACATGCTTAGAAAGATCATGGGCCTCGGAAGAGGCGAAGAAGAGAGAATGGAGAGAGAAGAATCTTTACCCGCCGCTTCGCTGAGCGGGCACGCGACGGAGATGGTAGATTCAGCGGAGGAAGAGGACTCCGGAGAGTCGGGAGACACGGAACATCCGGATATGGTTGAGGTTCCTTCCGGTGTTGAGGTTCCTTCGGGGGAGGAGTACCGCAAGCGTCTGTTATCGGAGGGGATTGCGGAACGGATTAAGCAACTTGAAGGGAAAACGTCGGCTGATCCGGAGGAGGGTGTCAGGATTCTTGACGGTATACTCAGCGCGACACCATCGAATCCGGTCGCGACAGAGGTGTATGACCTGATAATGCGCGGTCTGAGCTACGCTACAGATATAGCGCGGGCTTACTCTGAGGGTGAGGTAGCGGGACGCAACACGCGGATAGACCTTCTTACAGCGCAGGGACCGGAGAAGGGGGATGGGGTGAGTCGTATAAAAGGGAAGCCGGATGAATGGAGCTATGATCCCTGTGGGGGATATGCTCCGGGAAGCATATTCGACCTGGCTTCTTTGGCTCGCTGAAACAGGTGTTTTTACTCGCCGCTTCGCCGGGCGAGCACCTGACGGAGATGGTGGTGGAGCGAGGGGCAATTTGAGGTTATTGAAGATATGTAAAACAAACTATAAAAAAGAGATAATATGAAAACAGAGAATGAGATGCCCGGACAGGGAATGACAGTTAGCGGAGTAGCGGAAGGCACCGGAGGAATCAACGCCGGAAACCTGATGGAGAGCGATATAGATCAGGAACTGTTCCGATTCAACAGTGATGACACGCCTTTGATGAACCTTATGCTCAAGGCAAAGAGAGTTAAGGTAAGCTCACCGGAGGTTGACCACTATATGATAGAGGAACCGAGGTCGAGCATGCAGACATCCACAGGTGTGGCCGCGAGCGAGAGCACCCAGATAGTATTGCCGTTGGATGCCCGCGACCAGAATCTGCCGCGCGAATACAGCACGCTCCTGGTAAAGGGAGTGAACGGATATACTCCCGACGGCAGGGAGGAAACACCCGGCAAATCGCTGATGCTGTTTGTGGTAGGCCGCGACACCACAACCAATAATCCGGTAGTGAGGGCGGTGAACGGACGCAAGAACAGTCCGGAAGAGGAATACTCGATGTGTCCGGCCATACCCTCGGGAACAACCATAGTGCTTCTTGCCAATTCACTTTACGAGACCCAGAAAGAGGTCGATCCCGATCTGATAGTCCCCCAGCCTATACGTATATACCTTCAGAAACGTGGCATGAATCAGGTGGTGTCGGACTACTTTGATTCGCAGAAAAAGCGTATTCCTTTCACCAAGGCGATAGTCGCGGAGCAGGCGATAGCCAACTTCAAAGTGCGCGGCAACCGAACGCTGTGGGCCGGGAGGGCCGGTAAATTCAAGATGAGCGTTCCCCGTATGGGTATGCAGTATGTTTACTGCACGGAGGGTATACGCTGGCAGTTCAAGCGTGAGCTGCAGCATACGGGACCCTGGACAGTGGAGAAAGTCATAGCTTTGGCCAAGATGTTCTTTACCGGTGAGGATGTTCCGAAGAGAGCCCTTCTGCTTGCCGGAAAGAACCTTCTGGAACAGATACAGTGCATAGACTTCTCAAAGCATCCGGAGATACAGATAACCACGAGAACCAACTCTATAGGGTGGACGGTAACTAATTTCCATACCGTATTCGGCGATATAGAGATAAAGCGCGAGCCTACACTTGACCGCCTTGGCTGGAGTAACAGCGGGGCGCTTATAGGGGAAGACCGCCTGGTGCATTATGTGTACAGCAGCGAGCATCACTTCAGCGACAGAGTAGAGGGAGAAGAGGCCACGCGCAGCGGCATCCTCATCTGGGACGCGCTGGCACTGAAAGGCTCGTGCCACATATGGATAGATGGAGAGGGCGAAGAGAGCGGTAGCGGAGTGTCATCATATAGAATGTGGGACTCGAAAGAGGCTCCGGGCGATGCCGAAAGCGCCAATGGCGTATTGTTCTATCTTGTATGTGACTGTCCCGGCATGTCGGCTTCGGCCCGAATAGGTCAGTTGTGGCATAAGGCCGGAGGTGAATGGGAAGAATATCGTGGAGAAGCGAAGGTATGAATAAGAGATTATACAGAAACATGAACAACAGAATGATGCAGCCGCCGGTAAGTCCGGCGGCTCTTACCCCGGACAGGTATTCAGTCAGTGCCGGGACATCGGTAGTGAGTGAACGGAAAACATACGCGATACGCGGTTATCTTGAATATGAAGCCCTGATACCGGTAGGATCGGGAAAAGTGAGGATTCACTTCGATGGCGGAAGCCTGACAGGTTACGGAAGCACCCCGGCCACTTTCAGCACGTGTGACAGGGTTCTCCAGACCATAATAGAGAAGAGCGAGCTGTGGAAGAGTGGCAAGATAACAAGGCGATGAGAATAGAAAGAGCTGAATTTATAGAAGGAGTCCGTGCTACTGCCGGACTCCCGGCCACAGACCCGGACGGGAGAGTCGGCGACGAGCGGGTAAGGTTCGACAATGTAATAGCCCGCTTAGGAGAGGAGACCGCCTGCGAGATGCTGATGGAAGGACCGGTGGATAATGCCGAGTGGGTGTCTACCCCGGTAAAATGGAGAGCCGTCGGAGAGGGATATGTGGGGTTGTACACCATACCGGCCGACAGCCTGCGTACGGTAGGGGTAACAACTGACGGCAATCTTATTATCGCCGAGGCTGCGGAACCGGGGAGTCCCGGATATTGGCGACGGAGGTCGGCGTATGGGGAGATAGCCGGGGATATAGTCTCGCCCAGACTTTATCATGTGGTGAGTCCGGAAGGGAATTATCTGGAGTTACACCGCTCGGCAACGTCCGGAACGGGAAAGATAGGTTATATGCGCCGCCCGGTATGGATTGATGGATCGCTTGAGGTCCCGGATAGGATCGGAGTCCCGCTTATGAGTCTTGTAGCTAAGAAAATTTCAGAAATGATAAGATGAACCCTTAATAGCTTAATGGGCTGCGACTTCCGGTGCAGGAGTCTGTTTTATGCGTTTGATCTGCCAGATAAGCATCAGCGTGGACACTATTGTGGATAGTACATCGGCAATGGGGAAGCAACTCCATATCCCGTTCAGACCGAAGATGCCGGGAAGAATCAACAGCAGAGGAATCATGAATATGATTTGCCTTGTAAGGGAGAGAAACACCGCTTTACCGGCCATTCCGAGGGATTGGAAGAAATTGGTAGCCACGACCTGGAACCCTACCATCCAGAAGGATATGGTAGTTATCTTAAGGCAGTTTACCGCAACGGAAATCTGTTCGGGGTCAGTCATGAACATAGAGGCGATGGCTCCGGGGGCCAACTGTCCCACGAGGGCACCGGTAGTAGTCACACAAAGGGCCACGGTAGCTGCAAGTCTGAGGGTCTTGAACAGACGGTCGTAACGACGCGCGCCGAAATTGTATCCGAGGATAGGCTGCATGCCTTGACATACGCCGATCACTATGAAAATAAATATCGTAACATAGCGGTTGAAAACCACGACCGCCGCGATGGCATTGTCGCCTCCGGCTTGGAGGAGGGAATTATTGATTATGGCATTTATAGAGGCTCCTGCTATGTTGATCAGAAACGGAGCCATACCAATATACAGAATAGACTTGATGATATTCCAGCGGAAACGGAATATCCCTCGTTTGAACCGCAAGTCGCTTTTTTTCGAGAAGAAATGGCTCATCACGAAAATGGCAGTGATAAGCATGGATATGTCGGTAGCGAGGGCCGCTCCGCGAATACCCCAGTGGAATACAAACAGGAACAGCGGTGCGAGAATGGCGTTGAGCCCGGCCCCGAGGAGGGAGGTGTACATGGCCTTGGCGGGGTATCCCGAGGCTCTCATCACATTGTTGTAAGAGAATGTGAGGTTTATCAGCACCATACCCGGAAGCACCCAAAGCAGGAACTCCCTGGCATAAGGGAGTGAATTTGGGGAACCTCCGAAGAGAGTGATAATCGGGTCTATGAAAATTGCAAAGAGAGTGGTGTAGATAATACCTATGATTATAGTCAGCTGTACCGAATTGCCGAGGATATATTCTCCCTGTCTATGGTCTTTCTGCCCGAGTACTATCGAGGTGCGGGTAGCGGCACCGGCTCCGATAAGCATTCCGAGCGCGGTAGCCAGGTTCATGACAGGGAAAGTGACGGCGATGCCGGCAACGACATTCGGGTCGGGAATGGCATGCCCAATGACAACAGAGTCAATCATGTTGTAGATAGCCATCACAACAGTGCCGACAACAGCCGGGAGACTGTATTTAAGCAGCATCTTGCCCACCGGAGCGGTAGCGAGTTCCTGCAGACGTAAGGAATTGTCTTGAGCCATTGGAGAACAAATATAAAAAAAGGTACGGCCCGTAATGGCCTGAACAGACAGGCATCGAAACGGTTTATGCGATTCTCACATGGGGAGTCGCTCAGGCTGTGACACCTATCGCGTCGAGGATGTGGCGGTCATTGCTGAGACGCGGAACCTTGCGCTGACCGCCGAGCTTATGGTTCCCTACGGAGTGAAGCCAACGCTCGAAAGTGCCGTCGGGCAGGGAAATGACCTGAGGGGAATCGAGAAAAATAGAATGGTCGCGTTTGGCATCATAATCGGAGTTCAGGGTACGCAGAGTCTTATCGAGCACGTCGGCGAACTCGAGGTTTGAAGCCGGAGGAGTAACCCATTCCACGGCCCACTGATGGCATCCTTTACGGCCGCTTTCGGTATAGAGGGGAGCCGCTGTGTAGTTTCGGATTTCGGCTCCTGTGGCGGCGCAGGCTTCGGCGATAGCCCGCTCGGCATTATCTTCCATGAGTTCTTCGCCGAACGCATTTATAAAACTGCGGGTGCGACCGACGATCTTAATCTTAAGCGGAGATGTATTCTCGACACGTACGGTATCGCCTGTGCGATATCTCCAGAGACCGTTAGGGGCAGTGATGACCAGCTCGTAAACCTTTCCCTGTTCCACTTCCCACGGCGCGAGGGGGCCGGATAGCGCGCTGATAGGAAGGAATTCGAAAAAGATACCCACATCGAGCAACAGCATCATAGCCGGGTCGTCGAAATCATTCTGGGCGGCGAAAAAACCTTCGCTGGCATTGTAGGTCTCGAGATAGTGCATCTTGGCGGGGTCGGTTATGGACCGATACAACTCGCGATAGGGAGAGAAAGAGATGCCACCGTGGAAAAAAACCTCAAGATTGGGCCATACGTCAGAGATACGGTCGACACCGCGCAACTCGCATACCTTCCTGATAACGGTGTAGAACCATGAAGGGACACCCGAAATATTTGTAATATCGCAGAAAGCCGCTTTTTGCGCGAGAGCCGGGAGTTTCTGTTCCCAGTCGACCATAAGCGCCGTTTTTTTATCGGGCACACGGAATAATCCGGCCCCGAAGGGAATTTTGGAAATCAGGGTGGCACTGAGGTCTCCAATCTTGACACGTGGGTTGTCGGGTTTAAGCTGGGAAGCGAACGAGCCGCCGAGGATGAACCCTTTTCCAGAGAATAACCGGCTGGCCGGATTGAGAGCCAGATAGAAAGCGACGCAGTATGCGCTTCCGGGATAATGATTCAGACGAAGGGAGTGGCTGGTAACGGGAATAAACTTCGAGCGTCCGCCGGAGGTTCCGCTTGATTGAGCGAAATCGAGGCATTTCCCGGGCCAGAGCACATCTGTTTCCCCTTTTACCATGCGCATTACGAGAGGCCTGAAAGCCTCGTAGTCCTTAGGAGCGACCCGGTTTCTGAACTCCTGATATGCCTCAAGCAAATTTTGCTGAGAGGGTTTGAAACTCCTGGTGATGGAGTTTATATCGTCGAAACGATAAAGTTTACCGACCTCGGTCTTTTGCGCCAGATGCAGCAACCTGTTGAGCTGTGCAAGCTGAAGAGGTTGCAGCCTGCGGTCCCAGTCCTTAACCGGACCGGACCGCAAGGCAAATATGGGGCGCGCGAGAGGTGTGAGGTCAAGCATATAGTTTACTTGAAGTTACAGGCGATCCTGCTGGCAATTTCCTTCATTTTCGCAGGATCGGGATCAGAAATCTTGCATGCGAAATTCATATCGCCCTCCTTCTGAAGAGGTACGAGATGGATATGGGCATGGGGCACTTCAAGGCCGAGAACCGTAACACCGATTTTACGGCAAGGGACAGCTTCTTTAAGAGCTTTAGCCACACGCTGTGCGAACATCATCATACGGCCCAGATATTCGGGATCGAGATCGAAGATATAGTCGACTTCCTTTTTTGGCACTACGAGAGTATGCCCCCAGTTTACGGGATTGATGTCGAGGAATGCGAAGAACTCATCGTTTTCGGCAACCTTGTAAGAAGGTATTTCGCCGGCGATTATACGGGAGAATAGAGTCATGGCAGATTATCCGAGTTCTATGTTTACAATCTCAAAATCTATCGAACCAGCCGGAGCCTGAACCTTCACAATGTCTCCGACTTTGTGGCCGAGAAGTCCCTGAGCGATGGGAGTGGAAGATGAGATCTTGCGCTCCTTGAGGTTTGCTTCGTTTTCAGTAACGATGGTATAAGTCATCTGCGCACCGTTTTTCACGTTGCGGATAGTAACTTTTGTCAGGAGCTGCACTTCGTCGGTAGATATTTTGGACTCGTCTATGATACGTGCGTTCGCGATGAGCTCTTTGATTTTTGCAATTTTCATTTCGAGCATGCCTTGAGCTTCTTTCGCGGCATCGTATTCGGCGTTTTCGGAAAGGTCGCCTTTGTCGCGAGCCTCAGCTATGGCGTTTTTGATAAGGGGTCTCTGAGCTTCGAGCTCAGAGAGTTCGGCCATTTTCTTATCGAAGCCTTCTTGAGTCAGATATGTAGCCATAATGGTATAAGTATTGCTAAGTAATTGTTAAGTAGTTACGAAGAATAAATGTTAATATGTTATTTATCGCAGCTACTTATCAATTGGGTTGCGCGAGCTGGGAAGCAGGCGATAACAATTAATAAAGAGATTAAAAAAAATACCACCCTCTTTACAGAGGGGGCTTAAGTTGTTTGTATTTTATTAACACCCTTGGAGGGGTGAAGGTTTTGTGAGGGCAAAGATAATATAAAGGTGGGAGGATGCCAAATTTTGTTGTAAGTCATATACGCCGAGAGCGAAAAATGTAGTATTTTTGCCGAGCAAATATAATGGGAGCCGGTTGTAACCGGAAGATCGCCCTAAACATATATGGATTATGACAATCAATGAGACACAAGAGGAGATAATAGAGGAGTTCAGCGGCCTTGACGACTGGATGGACCGTTATGCCTATATTATAGATCTCGGGAACACACTTCCGGCCTTTCCGGAATCGGAAAAGACCCCATCGAATCTGATAGAGGGATGCCAGAGCCGTGTATGGATTGCGGCTCACAGAGATGGGAAGGCCATCATATTCGAAGGGGATTCGGATGCTATGATAGTAAAGGGAATAGTTGCGTTGCTGCTGAGGGTATTGTCGGGACATACACCTGACGAAATCCTTAACGCGGACCTTTATTTTATAGATAAGATAGGATTGAAGGACCATCTGTCGCCTACGCGGAGCAACGGACTTGTGGCCATGGTCAAGGAGATAAAGAACTATGCGTTGGCCTATAAAGCTCTTGATGAGAAGTAACGGATGTAGTAGCTTAAAGAGTTGCTGAGATGGTACAACTGAAGAAGGGAAGGATTGCGGTATTCGCAGTCGGCGCATTAGGTGTGGCCGCGCTTATCGCGCTGATAGCGGGCGGTTGCAGCCGTCAGAGCGATAGTGTGAAGCCGGAAAAGGAAGAGTATCACGCCGATAACGACATAGCCATGACTGTGAGGAGCGTAAGCGACGCCTTTCAGGTAGACGAGCCGTTGCGTGATGCGGATTACCGATTCGAGGGTGTGCTGACCGATGGGGCCGGTATGCCTCTTTACACGGATATAATGGGTTCGCCGGGACAATGGCAGGTAGAGGTTGTGTCGGAACGGGAACTGCGTATACATAACCTGTATTTAGGCGACCTGCTGCCAGATAACCTGCAGCAGTATCTTGTGCAGACCCTTGATCTCGGGGAGCCTGAGCGGGCCGGGAAGGTCATGGATGCGGAAGGGGAGGAGAAAGAGGTTTCGGAGTATAAGCTGCCTGGCGGAGTGATCCGGATAGAGACCAGCGTGGCCAAGGCTGCCAACGGAGTCGAGGGCCCGCTTATGAGTATCAGCGTGCGAAAGAGCTCTTTGTAGGCTTCTTCGGGGGCTTTTTCTGGGAGGGCTTGGTTTTTTCGGGGTAGTCCTCACTTTGTTCGGACCACAATTTTATTGGGAGATTGGGAGGTCCGGGAAAGGATTTTGGGAGGGTTGTGAAAGGATTTTGGGAGGGTTGGAGGAGATTTTGGGAGTGCTGGGAGCTTTGGGGTGTTGGTGTTATGGTCTCAGTACGTATAGGGGGGTTGAGTCGAAGCGGGGTAGGACTGTCAGCTGGATTTGCGCTTTGCGGTCGTCGAGGGTGTTGTGGCCGTTTCCTACCGAGATGTTTAGGGACTGTAAGGCTTCTTTGGAGGCCTTGAGGGCTTTGGCCGGTGTGTTGTTGTCCTTGGAAAGGTGGCAAAGGAATACGTGTTTCAGTTTCGGTGACCAGATTTCTTTCAGGAAAGCGGCTGCGAGAGCGTTGTCAAGATGTCCTTTTCCACTCATTATCCGCGATTTCAAGTATTCGGGGTATCGTCCTCCGATAAGCATTTCCCGGTCGTAGTTTGATTCGAGTACGAGATAGTCGGCCTGCGCCACGTAGTGGCGGATACGGTCGGTAATAGAACCGACATCGGTAGCAATCACGAATTTACGGTTGTCAAATTCTATAGAATAGCCGAAATTTTGGAAGCTGTCGTGCGGTACTTCAAATGGAGTGATAATAAAATCGAGCATCCGGAAGGGGGTTTCCATGAAAACCGGGACATGATATTCGCGAATACGCTTCGAGATGCTGGTGCGTTTCAAGATACCCTCCATAGTTCGGTTCCCGCAGAATAGCTTTAGATGGCGATTGTTGCGCAGGAGTGTATATGTAGAGCGGACATGATCAGCATGGTCATGGGTAAGAAGAATTCCCTTTACAGCGGAAATCTGTATGCCAGCTGCTTTGAGACCATCCATGATTGTGTCGGCACGCACACCGGCATCGATGATAAGCCCTCCGTTGCGTGATCCTATGTATGCACTGTTGCCTGAAGATCCGGATCCGAAGGATACATAATATAGAAGACGATCTTCAGTGACAAGCCCGGATGAAGACTCAGGCTTCGGATGCAGGTCTCCCGGAACAGAGAACTCCTCGAACGGGAGCATGGGATGGTCAAAGAGGATTTTCTTTCTCATTATGCAAGGCCGGTGCTATGAGCTGTCGTGGCAGCGGTTCATGGTATTCGCGAAATACGGCCTAATAGTAAACGCAGGGGAGGGTGAATAAATTTTATGGAGCTAAGAGTTAATTTGTGAAGTTTAAAGGCTTCAATATTCAAGAGAGAGGTGAGGAAAGCAATAATACGGTTTTGAATCCGTAGAAAATAGAGGGAGGGAGAGCGTATAACCAAATATCAAAAGAGCAATGATAAGCAAAAGAATCGAGGAGGCAATCAATGCCCAGATCAATGCCGAGTTCTGGTCGGCATACCTGTATCTTTCAATGGGTATGTATTTTGAAGGCGAAGGCCGAACGGGAATAGCCAATTGGTTCAGAATCCAGTTCAAGGAAGAGCAGGCCCACGCCGAGATATTCATAAACTATCTGCTGTCTCGCGGTGGCCGCGTGGAGTTGCGACCGATAGATGAGGTTCCCACAAAATGGAATTCCGCGCTCGACGCTTTTGAATGCACACTGAAACATGAGGAGAAGGTAACTTCTCTTATCAACGGTCTGTATGCACTCGCGGAAGAGGAGCATGATTACGCTACACGCGGCAAACTTGACTGGTTCGTGTCGGAGCAGGTAGAAGAGGAAGAGACAGCCAAGCAAATAATAGACAGGCTGAAACTGACAGGAGAAAACGGAATGGCACTTTATATGCTTGACCAGGATCTTGGCTCGCGTGTATATAATGTGCCGTCTCCTCTCGCTCAGGCCTGAATAAGGAATATCGCAGGTCGTTTGTCGTAGTCATACGTCAGGAATTTCCATTGGGAAGCCTTACGCGAAATGATAGTCTGCGTGGCGGGGTCAGTTATGTCGGCCGCCACGCAGACCATTGTATCGGGGCGTAGCGTGCGACTCATGAGTTCTATGGTCTTGTTGTTTCGATAGGGTGTTTCAATGAAAATCTGGGTCTGGTTGCGTTTTGCAGATTCAGACTCGATTTCTTTAAGGACTTTGGCCTTATCGGCAGGATTTACTGGCAGATATCCCTTGAAACAGAAACATTGGCCATTGAATCCGGAGGCCATAAGAGACAGTAGAATGCTCGAAGGGCCGACGAGGGGCACAACCTTGTATCCTTCGCGCTGGGCAATCGCCACGGCTTGCGAACCGGGGTCGGCCACGGCCGGGCATCCGGCTTCGCTCATTACTGCCACCGGATTTCCGGCACGCAACGGATTCAGGAACGAATGGATCTCTTTGGGGTCGGTATGTCGGTTTAACTCAAAGAAAGAACAGTCGTCGATAGGAAAATCGCGCGAAACTTTCTTGAGGAAACGTCGGGCAGTGCGTATATTCTCGACTATGAAGAAACGGCATTGGTTTACGATTTCAAAATCAAGAGCGGGCAGGACATCGGAGAGGGGAGCCTCGCTGATGTTGACCGGTATAAGATAGAGGGCGTTTTCAAGTTGCATGGCATAGGGGAGTGAGAGGGTAATACTTCTGCAAAGTTAGGGAATATTGGCGAAGAAAATAGAAATGGAAACAAAAATGGCAGCAATACCTGAGGAATTCAAGGAGGCTATCAAAACTCAATTCGGAGAGGAAGATGGTTCGGAACTGTTATCATCTCTTGAGGAGACACCGTCGGTTTCGTTGCGTTTGAACAGACGTAAGACGGGAGCCGGGAGCGGCACCGCGTCGGCTAAGGAGAAGCCGTATGCCGATATGAGGGAAGTACCTTGGGCGGAAGGGGGCTATTGGCTTTCGGAGCGTCCCCGGTTTACCAATCATCCATGGCTTCATGGGGGAGGATTCTACGTGCAGGAAGCAGCCTCGATGTTTATATCAACCCTTGTGAAAGAGGTGGTGGCCGGTGAGGGAGGGCGTCCATTGAAAGTCCTTGATCTCTGCGGAGCGCCGGGAGGGAAAAGCATAGGGAGTCTGGAGTCATTGCCGGATGGTTCGGTATTGGTAAGCAATGAGGTTACTCCGAGCCGTACGGGGGCATTGAAAGAGAACATGACCAAATGGGGTTTCCCGGGTAGCATAGTAACGAGCGGACCGGCATCGGCATTCGGGAAAATGACGGGGTATTTCGACCTCGTGATAGTCGATGCGCCTTGCTCGGGAGAGGGAATGATGAGAAAGGAGGCGGTGGCTCGTACCCAGTGGAGCGAACATCTGGTAGAGCAATGCGCCGCATTACAGCGAGAGATACTTGAAGATGTGATGCCGGCGTTAAAATCGGGAGGATGGCTTGTGTATTCCACCTGTACGTTCAACCGTAAGGAGAATGAAGAGAATGTGGAATGGCTTGTGAAGACCTTAGGTCTGGAACCGGAGGGGAAAGCACGTCGCTTTACTCCGCACAGAGATAGTACCGAAGGGTTGTTCATGGCATTGCTGCGAAAACCGGCAGGGGAGGAAATTGCATCGTGCGGTGATAAAAAAGCTAATAAAAAAGTAAAGAAAGGGGAAGAGAAGAGGATGGATGCTGCTGTTAAGTCGGCTGCGCTGAAATGGCTTAAGAAAGGGGAATGGGATATAACGGAACATAATGGCATGCTTCTGGGTCGTATACCCGGTGTGTCTGAAACCATAGCTGCGTTACCCGACGGAATAAGAGTGTTGAAAAGTGGGGTGGAGATAGGAGAGATAAAAGGACGGGACCTCGTACCCGCCCACGGACTCGCGCTGAGCACGGCTATGGCGGCAGGGGCTTTCCCGGAGGTGGAGCTGACGCTTGAGGAAGCCTTGCGCTACCTTAGCCGGGAATCGCCTATGCTTCCAGCCGATAGTCCGAGAGGATATATCGCGGTAAATTATAAGGGGGTGAGGCTCGGATTTGTGAAGAATTTAGGAAGCAGGGCCAACAACCTTTACCCCAAAGAGTGGAAGATACGCACTCTTCAGGGGATATAAGGGAATAAATAGGACGCGAAGTCAAGAATTGTGCATACGGGAGAGCTCTTCGAGGCACTTTTTGATTTCGAGGTCGGTTTTCAGTAATTTGTCTTTGCAGAACTTTAGAAGTTCGAGGGCACGGGAAGTTTTGGCGGCGAGAGAATCTATGTCGCAGTTGTCGGCTTGCATTTCGGCTACTATCTGCTCAAGTTCTTTCAGGGCTTCGGAATATGTTGGCATTATATTATAGTTTTTTAGGGTAGTCCTCACTTTGTTCGGACCACTATTTGGGGGATTGCCTTGTTTTTTTGATTACCTCGGCTTCCGCTTCGGTACTGTAAGAGGTACTTTAAGAAGGGCTTTAAGAGGGGCTTTCGGTTTTTTGTTTTTTCCTCGGGCCTTGTTTTTTTGCTTGGGGCGGATTTTAGCGGGATGGGCGGAGGGCGTCGGAGAGGAGCCGGATCTTGGCTGCGAGGAGGGCCGGCGAGATTTTTTCGGCGCGTAGCTCGTCGGGCGTTATGGGAGAGCCGAAAATAATCCGGATTTTCATTCCACGGGCGTGGCAAAGCTCGGAAGGCAAGAGCACCTGTTCGATATTGACTCCTATGCCAAGTTTTTTTCGCCAAAGGGCAGTCTTGTAGAACCTCGGCCGGTTGAGGGCTTCGATAAAGACCGGAACGATGGCACGGTCATATTCCAACGCTTTGCCTACAAATGCTTTTTGCCATTTCAGGTCAGCAATGGATCCGTCTGGCTGGAGCCGTGAGACGAGTCCTGCGGGAAACATGGCGATCTGCCGTGAAGATGCAAAAGCCTCGTTGAGAGCAGCCGCGGCTTCGCGGCCTTGGGCTCCATATTTGTTAAGCGGTGTGAATACCCCGGCGAGTGGAGTGACATTCATAAGCATATCGTTGACGGGGAACCGTACCGAGTCGGGCCCGAAATGTCCGGCCAATGTCGCGATCAGGGCCATGCCGTCAAGGCCTCCGAGAGGATGGTTGGATGCGAAGATATAGCGTCCCGAGGGAATCATATCAAGGCCTACGGATTCGACCGTAACACCTAAAGTCTCGATGGCCTTGGCCGCGAATTCCTCGCCTTGCAGGGGGTAAGCCTCGCGAAGCACACGGTTAAGCTCATCCTGACAAATGATAGATGCAAGCCCTTTGAACAGGAAAGAGGGGAGTCTGGCGAATCCTTTGCTCTTTACCCTGTTTTTCAGGATTTTTTCTATGTCGATCTGCAGCATGGGCTGCGTGTTTCGCGTATCTTGTCGATTAATCCGGTTGCTTTCAGTCATGATTAGCCGTTTACGGAACTTTCTTCATCCCAGAACTCATCGTTCCATTCCTCATCGGTCTCAGGGAGACGGTCTTCATCCTCTTCGTTGGTCTCCTGAGCGAAGATGAAGTCATCTTCTTCGTTGACGCGATGACGAGAATCGAGAGGACGGTGAGTGATGGTAGAGGCTACAAGGTTGTCTTCGGAATTTATTTCACGCCACAGGACATCCTTGAGTTCGGAAAGACCTTGCCCTGAAACGGCCGATATGAAGACAGTGGTAACATCGTCGGGCACTTCTGCCTTTATGTCTTCGAAGAGTTCGTCGTCGAGCATGTCGCATTTTGTAATGGCGAGAACCCGGCTCTTGTCGGCAAGTTCGGGGTTGAATTCGCGTACTTCGTTCAACAATACTTCATAGTCATGCCTGATATCGTCGGAATCAGCCGGGACCATGAAGAGAAGCACGGCATTTCGCTCGATATGGCGCAGGAAGCGGAGTCCCAGTCCTTTCCCTTCGCTGGCACCCTCGATAATACCCGGGATGTCGGCCATGACAAACGATTTATCGCCACGATATTGCACTATGCCAAGCTGTGGCTCCATTGTTGTAAAGGGATAGTCGGCAATCTTGGGTTTGGCTGCGGAGAGGGCGGAAAGAAGAGTAGATTTGCCGGCATTTGGGAAACCTACGAGCCCGACATCTCCGAGCAATTTAAGTTCGAGGACTACAGCCTTCTCGATAGCCGGCTGTCCAGGCTGCGCGTATCTTGGCGCACGGTTGGTGGATGTGGCGAAATGGCAGTTTCCCAGTCCCCCTTTGCCACCGCGCAGCAGTTTTATTTCCTGGCCGTCTTCCGTAACTTCGCAGAGGTATTCGCCAGATTCGGCATCGAAGACAGTGGTTCCTATCGGGACCTCGATAATGCGGTCTTCTCCATCTTTGCCGAAAGACCGGTTTTCACCGCCGGACTGACCATCGGTAGCGAAAATGTGGCGCTGGTAGCGTAATGGGAGAAGAGTCCACATATGCCGGTTGCCCTTCAGTATTATATGGCCGCCCCGTCCGCCGTCGCCGCCGTCGGGTCCTCCTTTCGGTATATATTTAGCGCGATGGAAGTGCCTGCTGCCGGCACCGCCTTTGCCAGAGCGGCAAAGAATCTTTACATAGTCAATGAAATTGGATTCTGCCATTTTTTTTCGGTTATTGTTACGGTTCTTTTTTCAGGGTAGTCCTTTTTCAGTCCTTTTTCAGGGTAGCCCTCACTTTGTTCGGACCACTATTTTTGATTATTTCGGCTTTTTGATTATCAGGTGCGCATTATCTCGCAGGCGTAGCGGTAGTCGTCGGGGGAGCCTATGTCTATCCATCGGCCTACTATCGGGAATTGACCTACTTTGAAGCCATCTTCAATCAATTTGAGGATGAAGTCGGGAGCATCGAGGTATTCATTGCGCGGAATACGTTTTACAAGTTCGGAACGCATCATGTAAACACCGGCTCCGGCGAAATAGTTGAAGGTCGGTTTCTCGGTGAGACCTACTACCCTGTTGTCTTGAGAACGTATTATCGAGAAGGGAACGGAAACAGTGTAAGGAACCACTGCCATCGTGAGGTCGTCGCCGCTGCGGGTGTGATGCAGATACATGGACTCGTAGTCGAGGTTTGTGAGGAGGTCGGAGTTCATTAGAAGTAACGTGGGTTGCGTGAGAGGAGGTACGAGCGAAAGGCTTCCTATTGTCCCAAGTCGTACGGGCTCCGCTACGCATGTTACCCGTGATGCCTGAGGCGAGTTCTTGAAATGATCTATTATCTGCTCTTTAAGGTAATTGACGGTAATATATATATGATCGGCCCCTACGCTTATCAGTTCATCTACGTTGTAGTCTATAATAGCTTTGTCGCCGACTTTCAACAACGGCTTCGGGCAGTCGAGGGTGAGGGGCCTTAATCGTTCGCCTTTCCCCCCTGCCATCAGCACCGCCTCGATAGGAAGAGCGGCTTTTGTATGCGCGAGATCGACTACTTCGACAAGGTGTCCCTCTTCATCGAGGGAGGGTAGGAGAGATATATGCAGTTTTCTGGCTTGCGCAAAAACTTCGAATCTGTCTGATCCGGGAGAGAGCGCGAGGAAGGCCCGGTGGGCGATATCTCCTGCGGTTGATTCAAGAGATGCTCCGGTAATAATGGCACGCCTTATGTCTCCATCGGTGAGGGATCCGATGATTTTGGCATCGGTATCGCAGACAAACAGAGTCATCGGTCCGCCGGATAGGCGGTTCAGGGCCGTGAGTGCGGACCGCAGATCGGCATCCGCCGGAATTATATGGTCAGTCTTCATACATTTTTTCAATCTCTCGGTGGTACCTTTTTGCCACAATGGAGCGACGCACCTTCATTGTATTGGTGACTTCGCCGTGCATAATCGAGAAATGGTTGGGGAGAAGTGTGATTTTCTTTATCTTTTCGTAAGATGCGAGCCCCTTCTGTACCGGTTCGATCTGCGACATCACGAAATTGACTGTGCGGGGGTCGGAGACCATGGCTTCGGTGTCGGGGAAGTGCAGACCTTCGTTGGCCGCCCAACGTTTCAGCTGTGAGTAGTTAGGCACTATCAGAGCCGAGACATATTTCCGTTGGTCGCCGATGATCGCAACCTCGTCGATATATTTGTTTTCGGCCAAACGGCTTTCAAGCATCTGAGGGGCTATGTATTTTCCGTTTGAGGTCTTGAACAAGTCTTTAACGCGCTCTGTCAGCACAATTGCTCCATCTTCGGTTAGATATCCGGCATCTCCGGTTCGGAAGAAGCCGTCGTCGGTGAAGGCCTGCAGATTAGCTTCCGGGTTTTTGAAGTATCCGGATGTTACGGTGGGCCCTTTCACGAGAATCTCGCCGGATTTGTCGATTCGGACTTTGACGCATGGAAGAGGAAGCCCAACCGTGCCTATCTGATAGCCTATCTGCGGAAAGCAGCTAACGGTAGCGGTAGTTTCGCTAAGACCATATCCGATAACCACGTCGATGCCTATGGAGTGCATGAACTCACATATACGGTCGCTGAGCGGAGCACCTGCAGTAGGGAATATATTCGGCTTCGGAATGCCTACCGCCAGTTTGACTTTCGAGAACAGTTTCTTGTCCCAGAAACGGTATTCAGCTTCAAGGAGACGCGGCACACGTCTTCCCAGACGTTTGAAATCAAGGTTCCTTCGTTTTCCGACGGCTATGGCGCGTCGGAAAACCATGCGGGCCAAGAATGACGAAGACTCGATCTTTTCCTTCACTCCGGCGTATACTTTTTCCCAAAAACGGGGTACGCATGTCATGACGGTTGGATTGACGGTCTTGATTGTGTCTTGTATGGTTCTCGGGTCGTAGTTGAAAGCGATTCTAATACCTTTTGTGATGCAGAAGAAGCACCAAGCCTTTTCGAGTATATGGCTCATAGGGAGGAAAGCCATCGAGAGATCGTTGTCCGAGACCATTGTAAGCAGGCTCAGGTGAGTGTCGATGCATGCGTCGTAGTTTGAGTGGGAAATGCAGACACCTTTTGGCTCGCCGGTAGTACCGGATGTGTAAATGAGGGTGGCGATGTCTTGCGGTTCGCCCCTGTCGGATCGGGCCGTTACCTCCCGGCGGATATCGGCGGATGCTTCCATCCCTATTCGGATGAATTCATCCCATACAATCGAGACGTTGTCGTCGGGGTCTGTCGAGAGACCGTCGTTTTTGAAGATTACTATTTTTGAGATCTGCTGTTTGTGTCTTCTCCAATAATTGATAGCGAGTGGGTACTGATGCTTGTCTCCAACGAAAAGTATCTTTGCCTCACCATTGTCTACAATGAAGTCGAACTGCTCCTGGGAAGAACTGCTATACAGAGGTATCGCGGCGATCCGGTTTTTAAAGGCCCCTAATTCTGCAATAAGGATTTGAGGAGTGTTAGGAGAGCAAATCGCGATCGTATCTTTTTCAAGGAGCCCAAGAGCGGCAAGCGCGTGAGCGGCCACGTTTACCTGTGCGGCGAATTCATTCCAGGATGTGGAGAGCCAGTCGCCCTCTTTTCTCCAGCAGAAACGCCATGCTTCCCGATCTTGGTACTTGGCAGCGTTGCGGTCGACAATTTGTACTAATTTGTTTGGCATATTATAACTGTTCCTCCTCCGAAAAGTATCAAAACAAGTTCAAGATAGCATCTGAACCTGAAAAGTAAATTGTGAAGTGATTTAAACTTTTTACGTAAACTTAGAATAATGGAAAGTGTTTACTTCGCGCTTAATCTTCTTCAATATTTTGACATCTTTTCCTTCTTTCTTCAGTCGCCATGCCCGCATGGCTCCCTCATCAAGAAGAAAAACCTGCTCAAAATCTTAAAGAACCTTAAACGCGAAAAAAGTTTAAATCACTTCAACAAATATACTTAAGATTTATAAGATAAACAAACTGGTGGAAGGATTTATTGACGGGTATAGGGAATGAAAAAAGAGGCCCGTAATCGCTACGTGCCTCTTTTTTCCAGTTTCCCTCGAAATCCTTCGCGAGAAACTGTGTTCTGTCCTAATCCTAATTTATTAATCCATAACTTTACTAATGCAACAATAAATTGTCAATGAAACGATTAATTGGTCTTATGAGAAGAATTACTTCACTAACCCTCCTGCTCCTTGCACAACAGAAGGGCATTGCAAAATTAGTAAAAGTTTTGGATTCACACAAAGGAAATGGTATTTTTTTTGGATTAATTTGTTAAAAAATCAAAAACGAAGAACCTGCGGCTGAAGCCTCGGGCCTTTCTTTAAAATACTTTCCCGGAAACTTGAGCTTTTACCAAGAAATACTTGAGTCTTTTTTCAAGAGCGAAGGGAAAGGAGACCTCGGCTTCCGCCTTGGCATGGTAAAGGGGATGGGACATTTGGCTTGCCGCTTCGACCGGCAAGGGCTTGATGCAGAGGGTTATTGGGAATAAGAGGGGATAGTTTTAAGAGGGTAGTCCTCACTTCGTTCGGACCACGATTTTTGAGGGTTATGGAGGGCTGAGAGGGTAGGGGGCCGATGGGTAGGGGCTGATGGGGTTATTCTGGTTTGATTTGGCCGTCTTGCATGGTTATTACGCGGTTGGCGGTGGCGGCTATTGTGGGGTCGTGGGTTACTATTACGAATGTGGTGGAGGTGCGGTCGCGGAGATCGGAGATTATGTTCATGATTTCGTCTCGGTTCGCGGTGTCGAGGGAGCCTGTGGGCTCGTCGGCAAAAATTATTTCCGGGGAGTTCACGAGCGCCCGGGCTATGGCCACTCGCTGTTTTTCGCCTCCCGAGAGTTGGGCGGGTTTATGGGTGGCCCGGCTTTCTATGCCGAGCAGGGCGAGTAGCTCGTCGGCTCGTGCGAGGGCTTTACGTCGGCTTTCACCTGCGATCATAGCAGGCAGGGCTACGTTTTCGCGTGCGGAGAATTCGGCGAGCAGTTGGTGGAATTGGAAGATGAAACCAATATTGCGGTTTCGGAATTGGGATAGTTTCCGGTCTGAGAGAGTCGTTATTTCTTTGTCGCCGTACTTGACGCTGCCGGAATCGGGACGGTCGAGGGTACCGGCGATTTGCAGCAATGTTGTTTTGCCGGCACCGGAGGGACCTATGATTGCGAGGATCTCAGCCTGCCTAACTTCGAGGGAGACGTTGCGGACCACATGTAAGGGCCCGTAGCTTTTGTTTATATCGGTCAGGGTAAGCACTGCGGAATAGTTTTTTGGGAGGAGAGGAGGCTTTTTTGTAGAAATGGTAAAAGCAGCGGTCTCTTTCCGGAGGCTGCTGCTTTTACTGTTGTCAGTCGATTAGTTGTTGCCTATTTTGTTTTTTGCGTTGCGCGGGAGGATCTCGCCGAACTGGGCTTCGTATTTTTTGATGTTGTCGGTGAGGGCGAACATGAGCTGTTTGGCGTTTTCGGGGCTCATGATAACTCTCGATACAACGGGAGCCTGGGGCATGCCGGGAGCGGCGAAGATGAAGTCGATGAGGAATTCATTTGGGCCGTGGCCGATCATCGCGAGGTTGGAGTACTTGCCGTCGGCGGTTTCGGGACGCAGCTGAATCTGTAGCTGGTTTTTGTTTTCTTGTTCTGCCATTTTATTGTTTTTTTTAATATTTCTATTAATGAGATTTATACGTTTATGTGCATCATGAACGGGATGCCACTAATGCAAATATAGGGAAAAATGGCGAGCCTTGCAATAGTTCGTGCGGTCATTGCAACATGTCAGAGCCGTTTGAGCCATTCCGGGGTTTCGGGGGCGGTGCGGTTCAGCAGCTCGGGAGTAACTGAGACGTATCCGTTGCGGAGGGCCCATTCGTCGGTAAGTTCATTGTCGGGTTCCTCGTTGATGAAATGCCCGGCGAGCATGTAGAATTCGGCACCGTGGGGTGATTCGTATTTCTGATATTCCTCGCTCCAGTTGCCCCGGCATTCGGTTGTGATTCTCATGCCTTTCGGCTTTATTCCGGCCGGGATATTCACATTCAGGAAAATACCTTCGGGCAGACCGTTTTTGAGGATGGCGGGCACAAGAGTGTCGATATAGGGGCGGCATTCTGAGAAGTCGGCATCTTCGGCGTGGTCGCAAAGGGAGAACCCTATGGCGGGAATTCCCATGCCGCAGGCTTCCTGAACAGCGCCCATGGTACCGCTATACAGTACATTTATACCGGCATTGGAGCCATGGTTTATGCCTGCTACCACGAGGTCAGGCCGTCTGCCTTTCAGGATTGTGTATGTTGAAAGCTTCACACAGTCTACCGGAGTGCCGTTGACGGAATACATTTTCGCGCCCGTGGCCGGGTGGGGATGCTGTCGTACATACAGGGCCTGATTGAAAGTGAGGGCCATAGACTGGCCGGAACGCGGCCCTTCGGGACATATGGCTACCACTTCTCCGTAGGGCAGGAGAAACTTTATGAGTTCGTGGACACCACGGGCCTGGAATCCGTCGTCGTTTGAAACTAAAATAAGCATGAGGGTTGGGTGTAGATATTTACTTGATACAAAATTAATCAAAAAATAGTTATATTTGCAATTCAAAGCCGAGGGGGATGAAAATAGAACATAAACAGATAGAAATGCGCGATTTATTACTTTACAATACCATGACCAGGAAGAAGGAGTTGTTCAAGCCTCTTCATGAGGGTCATGCCGGAATGTATGTATGCGGTCCGACGGTTTATGGCGATGCCCATTTAGGGCATGCCCGTCCGGCCATAACATTCGATATACTTTTCAGATACCTCACTCACATGGGCCTGAAGGTGAGATATGTAAGAAACATAACAGACGTAGGTCATCTTGAACATGATGCCGACGAAGGGGAAGACAAGATAGCCAAGAAGGCCCGTCTGGAGCAGCTTGAGCCTATGGAGGTGGTTCAGCATTACCTGAACCGTTATCATAAGGACATGGAGGCTCTGAACGTGTTGCCACCGTCGATAGAACCTCATGCGTCGGGACATATCATAGAGCAGATAGAGCTTGTGAAGCAGATACTTGACGCGGGTTATGCCTACGAATCGCAAGGGTCGGTATATTTCGATGTGGCGAAGTATAACAAAGATTACCATTACGGTCGTCTTTCGGGGCGCAACATTGATGATCTGCTCTCGACTACGCGTGAACTTGACGGGCAGAGCGAAAAGCGGAATCCACTGGACTTCGCGTTGTGGAAAAAGGCCCAGCCGGAACATATAATGCATTGGCCGTCTCCTTGGAGTGAAGGTTTCCCGGGGTGGCATTTGGAGTGCACGGCCATGTCGCGTAAATATCTCGGCGACGAGTTCGACATACATGGGGGAGGCCTCGACCTGTTGTTCCCGCATCATGAATGCGAGGTTGCCCAGAGCGTGGCATCGCAGGGCAAGGAGGCCGTGAAGATGTGGATGCACAACAATATGATTACCATCGAGGGAAAGAAGATGGGAAAATCATATAACAACTTCATAACGTTAGGACAGTTTTGGGATGGATCGCATCCACTGCTGGAACAGGCTTACAGTCCTATGGTTATAAGGTTCTTCATACTTCAGGCCCATTACCGCTCGACAGTGGACTTCGGCAACGAAGCCCTGCAGGCGGCGGAGAAAGCCCTTGACAAGATGATGGAGATATATCGCAGACTCCAGAAGTTGCAGCCGGCCGAGAAGAGCAGCGTGGAAGTACCCGACTATGCCGAGAAGTGCTATGCCGCCATGGATGACGATCTTAACACACCGCAGGTTATAGCCGTATTGTTCGAGGCCGGAAAGACAGTGAACCAGGCATACGACGGACAGGCCAAACTCTCTGCAGAGGATATTGAGAAACTGCGCAAGCTATATGACACATTCCTTGGCGAGATACTCGGCATGAAACTTGAGGGAGGAGCCGAGAGCGGAGCGCATGAAGAGGCATATTCGGGAGCGGTAGACCTTCTGCTGGAGATACGCGGCAGCGCTAAAGCCAACAAGGATTGGGCCACAAGCGACCTTATACGCGACCGTCTCGCCGCCTTGGGCTTTACGGTAAAAGACACCAAGAGCGGCACCGATTGGTCGCTGTAGCAGGAAATAAGGGATTATGGATGAAAAGATCCGGGGAATAGTACTCGGAACGGTAAAACATTCAGACAGGGCCAATGTTGTTACTCTTTACACGCGCGAAAGAGGACGTATGGCAGTTGTCTCGCCGGTAGGTACAGGTCGCGCGGCACGTATACGTGCCGCGCGGCTTCAGTTATTGTCGGTAGTCGAGGCGGAAATAAAGTTGAAGGCCGGGCGAGAATTACCTTTGCTCAGCCAGTCGTCTCCTGTAATCCTTTGGCACAGCATATATTTCGAGCCGTCAAAATGCGCGTTGGTATTTTTCCTTTCCGAATTCCTGAACCGCTTCTTGCGTGAAGCACCTTCAGACACGTTGATATGGGACTACATATACAGCGAACTTGAACGTCTGGACCGAATGGATCGTGGTGTAGGAAATTTTCATCTGCAATTCCTGCTCGGCATAATGGAGACGGGCGGGATACTGCCGGACTATATGGGGTGGCGTCCCGGATATTGGTTCGATTTCAGGGCAGGGGAATTCTGTAGTGTCAAGCCTCTGAGGGGAGATGGGCTCGAGCCGGAAAAATCGGCCTATGCCGCCCGGCTGCTGCGGGTGGGTCGACGAGGTGTGGGGATGATGAAATTGGGACGAAAAGAACGTGTGGCGATTCTTGAAGCCATGTTGGATTATATAGGCACACACTATCCCGGTGCGGCATCGGTGAGTTCAATAGATATACTCAGGGAGCTGTTCTGATTCGGAAAGAAGATGCAAGCGCAAAAAAAAGATTAATTGTCTCGCGACAACTAATCCTCTAACCTTAAATCTAATACCATGAAAAACACATGCAAAGGTAATATGCCTATGTGTGATTTCCAAATTTTTCAGCAAAAAAAGTTGCTGATTTATATGATATTAGATAAAATCGGGGATGGCAATGAGCCATGTTTTGCTTAAGATTTGATAGCTTTTTTACGGTTTAGGCCTTCAACGCAGCTCCTATTCAGGGGATTGGAAGAGCGTTGAAGGCCTAATCAATAAAAATTTGCTAAAATCAAAAATTTTCTAATATGGCTCGGGAGAAATCTGGATATTTATGGTTTTCATACCCATTTTTGGGTCGTTTCGGCGCACTTTAGCAAGCCAACTGTGGAAATCCTTTGAATGGAGCACTCCCAATCCGTCCGGAAGTTTTGTAGTCACCGGGCGAGAGAACGGTTCCGGTGAGAAAATCACATATATGCGGTTAAATTCAAGGCCATCCGGAGCTGTCAGATAAGGTTGGCGCACGGGACCACAATCGGGTTCAGGTTGTTTTTCATCGAAAAAGATGTACTCCTTGCCTCGTTTTACTTTCAGGAAAGACTTGGTATCTTCGGGATAAGGGAGCAGCTCGGCCACATTACGATTTTCATCCTCAAGGTAAACGGCTATATAGCCATCGGAAGATGAGGAGAAGAGCATGCGCAGATTATCATCGTGTACGAAACGGGTCTCGGCGTTTCCACGCGTGGAGCCATTGCGCAGAGCGAGTGCCTCGAACTCGGCAGCTTCGTTGGAGAGGGGTCTGGCATAGCCTTTTACCCGACAGACTATCACGCGATTGTTATTTTCATCAGGTCTGTATTCATATTCGGGTTCCCCGATATCTGTAAGCCACTCGCCACGCACTTCGGATGAAGATAGAGACAGGAAATCGTTGTGTTCGCGTCCGGATGATATCCGATCGGTCTGCAAAAGACTTTGTGAAATGGTGGTGCCGAAATTTTCTGCGAGAGCATTTATGCGAGCCTGTTCGGCGGCAAGACGTTCACATTCCTTGCGAGAATATGAGCCATCATCGTAGTATACAGCTTCGCCTTTGACTTCCACAGGCTTGTTGTCGGCTGCCGCAGCGATGCCACAGAGGCATATGGCGAGGATGAGTAGGGTTAAATATCTTGGATAGTTCATGGTCTGATCTTTTTGGAGTCCCATTCGCCGGCGAGGCCGCCTACGACCTTGACAGAGGGTGTCTGCATTTTCCGGTTTACGGCCATGGAATTCTTTTTCACATTATCGATTACATATTGCGACAAGTCTTTCAGGGTAACGTTTCCTTTGGATTCCTGCAGTTTCTTAAGCAGGAAATAGGTGAACATGCCATGATTTTTCTCTGCATACGGGAGTGCGGTCTGCTGATCGGTAGCCGCCGTCAGCACCATCATGCTACCCTCCGGGGCCGCATCGCGTGGTCTGAGAGCGACGCCACGCGCCTCGGCCAGCATGCCGCCGTCGCGGGTGGAACCGCTGAAGCAGGCATCGAGGAACACCATAACATTTTTTGCCCTCATAGCCGCCAAATCTTTGTAGAGTTGCTTAAGCGGATATGTTACGGCAGTCATCACACCGTCGCCATCGACGGGGAGCAGGAATGCATCTTTAGTGGCTTCATCGGGAATGCCATGTCCGGCATAATAGAAAATGATATCGACATCATCGCCGAGAGTCTCGACAAGCTGTCTCATTTTACCTACGGAACCGAGCATCTCTGCGTATGTAAGATTTTCAAGAAGCATGACCTGATGTTCGGGAATGCCGAGGGTGTTGCGACAGTATTGCGCGAATACCTCACCGTCGTTAAGAGCTGAAGCGACATCGGTAACATTCTTGTAATTCTCGTTGGCCCAGATAAGCGCCACACTCTTTTCGGCTTTACGGGAAGTAATAGGAATATCGCGGTCTACATCTGATTTGGCGCGTATGACTGAGGCCACAGACGATGAAGCCGACGGAGCGGTCTGGCTACCCTTGGCATGTTGGTTGGCTGTCAGAAAAGAGGTAACGTCGACAGAAACTTCGGCAAACTCATAGTCGGCGGCGTTACCGGCCTGGTAAGAATAGGTCTTGCCACCGGGAGTAACCAGGTCGACCGAAGCGACAGCCACCCTGTTGTCCTGTATATAGTATTTGGGATGGCGGAACTGCACGGCATTCCATTGGGACTTGAAAGTCTCGGCTTCTTTGTTTTTGAGAGGAACCTTGATTGTAATAGGGCCCATACCTGTCTCTATCAGGTAGGTCTCATTGTCAATGTCGTAAGGCTGCAACCGAGCGTCCGAGATGCGTAGCTTGGTAGCATATTTCTGCAGGTAAGCTTCTTCGGCAGCCATGCATAGGCGCTTGTATTCATTATATACATTTGCCTGGGTTATACGTTTCTCAAAGTCTTTCTTCTGTTCGAATTCCTTGCGAGTGGCCCACTCGGCGAGATTGCGCTCCACGAAATCATGGGCGAACTCCTGGAAATCGGGAGCCTCGGCTTGGGCCGACAGAGACCGGTCGTTGAAAGTAACGGTTTCCGGCATACCGGCGATGTTGACCGGCTGAAGACCGAGAGCTGTCAGCCGTCGGTTCAGTTCGGACAACCGTTCGGTCTCACCGAGAGCCCCGTAGGTCATGGCGAGGGCCCGCAGGTATTTTACATTCGACGGGTCGTTATCTACCACCGTGCCGAGCTTCGTAGCCGCGCTTGAGAAATAAGCCTTGGACTGACGCAGAAGCCGCTTGGCGGTTTTATCGTTCTCTTCGAGCAGAGCCTTGTTGTAGTTTTCCACCCCGAGATTGTAGTAACATAGGGCGAGATGCTGATTGATCTGCAGGCTTTCGGGATGAAGTTCGAACAGTCGTCCGTATAGGTCGAGCGCGGTAGAGAAGTTACCCTGATTCTCCATCAGTGAGGCCTGTATGTTTAGCAATTGCTCGTCGTCGGGACGCATCAGAAGGGCACGCTCCATAAGCGGAGCCATACGGTCGGTTGCGTCAGCATCGAGTAAGTTCTGGAGGGTGACCATAAGCAGGTTATAGTCGGCCGGATAAGCGTTTACAGCGTCGAGAAGAGCGTCGATACCTCTTTGTGGGCACTTGGCCGATATACAGGCATGCCCGAGGAACATGGCTACCTGTGGTCTTTGTTCCTGAGCCGGTGTAGCGAGATATTCAAGGAAATAATCGATAGCTTTGGGATAATCGCCGGCATTATATGTGCTCGAAGCCGCGCAATAGACAAGGGAGGGATATACATTGTCGCCCTGACGGCTGAAAGGAATGTCTTTCATATCGGGGCGCATACGGTTGTCCACACACTCTTTGGCGAACTTATTCATAAGTTCGGCATTGCCCTCAGATGAGTAGTATACCGCTCCGCGCATGAGAAGAGGGTCAATGTCGAGCAGGAATCCTTTAAGCCGGGTATGGTCGGTATCGGAGAGACGTGGGTCGGCAAGGGCTTCCTTGACGGAGGCGTTTACACGTTCTACCACAGGATAAAGCTGCGCTTCGGTGGTGCCGTCGTATTGCAGCATTTTCAGGTTCTTGAAGTCGGAAGCTGTTTTCTCGACCCTGGCGCGGGTCAGAGCGTCAGCGATAGAGTCGGCACGTCTTACGGAATCGAGACGTAGGGCCTCGGTTTCGGTCTGAGCAATCTCTTCAGGAGTCAAGGGAGTCTCATGTCCGGGTGATTCCGGAGAGAGCACAGGTAGCTGGGACAGGGCCGCGGCGTAAGACAGAGCGGCAAGGGATAAGAATGCTACAAGATAATTGAATTTTTTCATTATAAACGGTTTATCGGGGAGGGACAGGAAATAGCCCGGACAATCGTTAATAAGCCCGGGCAAATAACAGTTTTATAGATTCGCGAAAGCGTCTACGAAGGTAAAGAAGACGGTTATACGTCGATACTCACTTCCACGGCCTTCGCTCACATTCACTTCATAGCGATAATCTTTGCTGAGGTCATCGTAACCATCGACATTCTTTTCAAGGAAATCCTTTACACCGAGAGCGCGGACAAAGGCGAGCTGGGAATTCTCCATCATCGGCTTGGCGGATGAGACGGATATAGGGGAGAGCTGATCCTGAATATATACCGGTTCCTCGTCGAACTCCCCGTAAGAGCCATCGTAGGGAATTCCATGAAGAATCGGGGTTGCATCGGCCGCGCCGCTGAGGCGCACATTAAGCCGACGGCTGTTTTTGAAATGCTTCTTCATGTCTCCTTCGAAAGCTTCTTTGACAATCTTGAGCATTGAAGAAGCGGCTCCGGACTCCTCTACATGGTATTTCCCGGGTCCGAAATCCTCTTCGGCCGAGAACTCCGGTTCAACGTCATATGAGAAAGAGACCACATAATTCAGAATCTTGTTACCGTTCGCGTCATAGTCAGGCACCACACGGGAATCTACCGATATATTGGTATGGTCGGATATTATGTTCTGCTGTTTGGCTTCGTCCATGATCTGCTGGCGCAGCTCCATTAGCCGGAGCTCTTCCATCTGCTGTTGCTGCAGCACCTCGATTGAGATCATGTCTTCGGCCTTCATATAGTCGAGGGTAGCCCTCTCCTTATTGTCGAAAATATAAGTCTTTCCATTGGCATCGTTTATGAAAGCCGCATAAACAATCTCGAAAGAATCGTCGGGATTCACTCCATACAGAACCTCGGTCAGGTGGATGTCAGCAGGGTTGCTGAAAGCCGAGATTTCATTTTCGGGAACCGGGATAAACAGTGTGGGCATTTCCTCGAATTGAAGCGCGAGCACCTGATTGGCGCGGTCGTAAGTACCGATGGAAAGTGATTTGCCGTTCAGAATACCCTCGGCCAGTTTCGTGGAGATCTCGTATTCGAACATAGCCCGTTGGGAAGCTCTCGATTCCGCGGAGACACGCTCGCGGTAATGCTCCATTGTTTCGCCCGGCTCCATCTTCAGCCAGTTGTCCATCATTCGGTCTGCTTCCTCGGAGACAAGACGGTTGAAATATGGTTTTAAGCCATGCATGCGTTTTGCATCCAGGCCGTTGATGATGGAATAAGAGAGAATGGTATTGTTGTCGGCATCAGATACGAATTCAACATCAGTAACACCTGGGTTGTCAAGGTCTATGAACTGTCGGTCGGAATCGTTCAGCAGGTTAACGATTGCAATCTGGTCATGCGCGACAGCCGCGGCGACATATTTGCCATCCAGATTATAGTCGAAAGCTATTCCGGCCCCCAGGTCGTCGATAATCTTACGGAGGTCGAAAGTACGTGTGGAGTAAATTGAGAGTAGCCCGTCGGAAGTAAGCACAGCCATATCGGAATTGTCGGGAGAGAAAGCCAGATCGGTAATTTTCTCACCGAGATCGATGGTAGTACGCACACTCTTGTCCTCCAGATTGTATATAATGCATTTGGAGCCGTTTACAGCCGCGAGGTAGAAAGCGTTGGGACTTATGAACATTGCCGAGGGGTCGAAAGCCGGAGCAGGAAGCTGGGCAGTTGGAATAAGGTTTTTGGAGTCGGCAATGTAAATAAAACGTTGAAGGGAAGCGGGAGTCTTCTTGGTGGCTTTCGTTATAATATTCGCTGCGATAGCAATCTGTCTACCATCGGGAAAATAAACAGCGCAGAGAGGCTGGCCGAATTTTTTTGAATCAAAATCGGCGAGTTTGCGTTCGTTTAGTGTGGTCGAGAAGACTTTCGCGTCGTTTTTTTTCTTACCCTTTTCGACAACGATAAACGAGGTTCCGGTAGGAAGAACGTCAAAGCTCCGTATAGTGTCGTTGCCAGCGTTGTGAAGCTCGTGGCCACGCATGGTGTTGACTGAATTCCGACTTGCCGTATATAAGGTAGCGGAATAAGGACTCATCTGTAGCGGAGTGCTTTTGTGACGCATGTGGTATGTATCGGTCTGGGATTGAGCTGTCATCGGGATAGCAAGCAGGGCCGAAATGGAAAGAGTGGCTAAGAGTTTCATGGGGATAGGTTGTTATAGCAAATTAAAACAGGTTGAAATCGAGGAGGGGAATGGTTAAACCGGGAGTCGGGATTGAATCAGAGGGGTCTCACAAATATGGGGATATCCTGGTCGGCGACCGGATGCACAGGTCTGGCGAGTCTGTCGGCGATGCCGTCGAGGAGATTATTGATATCGAATCGGAGCGGGGTAAGCACTATGATATGACGCTCGCCGGGAGGGAGGGGGTCGCGGTGCTCACGCTGAATGCTCTGGTTGGGGAGCAGGACATAAGAGCCCTCGGGCTGACCGAGCTGAGAGATTTCCACCCGTGGCGCATCCATGTCGGAGACACGTAGCACGTTGAAATATACCGGCACATCCATAGTGTTCGCGACCGAGAACCTCAGACCGGAGATTCCGGCTATATCGTGGGAAAACTCCACGGGTAGGTCATAGTCGTCGGCATTGCTGCTTATGCATGCGGCCACATAGTCAGATAGGATATCGTCGTCCATAGAACTGCCGTCGGAGTTCGGGTCGTATTCAGCCAGAGCTCTGGTAACCATGCCTTTCTGGGCATAAAGTTTGTGAGGTTGCGAATCGGAACTTTTCCCGAAATTAAGTCGGGACCCGATGTTGCGGCCATTGTCGGAAGCGGCTTTCTGAGCCTGCGCCATGACTTTTGCGACGGATATGTGTCCGGTCGATACTGACTTGTAGATTTGTTTGTCGAGAGGATTATATATCTCCACGTTGCCCCCGGCCGGGATAATGAGGCAGTCGTTATTCTTTAGTCTTGAACCCTTGGCAGCTGTTTTGCGTTTTCCGGCGGTATCGATAATGATATTACCGGAAACGGAGTGGACGGTATAAGACTGCGCGTTGACTAAGAAGGCAAGAAAAAGAGCCGTAAAGGCGCAAAGGAATCTATACATTTGAAGTAGATAGTTTTAAGAGTGAAGATATACGGGATTTGCAGAATAGAATTATTTCCGAGATCCCGTTCCATATATCGACGGCAAAAAGGCCGAAAGCGATCATAAGGAAAGTATATTGAAAGTTTATGACGGTAGAGTGGTCTACGTACATGGAATATCCGATTCTTACGGCGAGGTAGAGAAAAACCACCTGGGTTATGCGCAACAATAGCCCTTTTATGCGGTTGGTAATCGTGAGAGTAGTCCAGACGAGAACGAAGCATACTAAGAAAGCGAGGATATAGTCGGCTTGTTCGGGTATTTCATGAAAATCGGAACCGTCGAGCATTGTCGCGAGGGAATAAGCGTGTATAAGCATGCCTGCCATATAATGGTTAACCGGAGTGGCATGCATGTCGGATGCATCGCTGAGGGCCCCCACAATCACAATCCTGTCGTTTATAAGATCGGGTCGGTCTGCAATTTCCGCGAGCGTGATTGTTGAAAATTCGCGTGAGTGATATTTTATAAGCTTCTTTCCGTCATCATCCGTGTGAGTGACTATGCCGGCCTTCCCTGCGAGAGCCGCAGCGAAAGAGGGGATGGAAGAACCATCGTTCAGAGAGAAAGAAGGCGACATATGTCGGATGGTGGAATATCGGGAAGTTCCGGCAAGGTTCGCCACCGCATACTCCGGGCCGTTCAATTCTCCATAGAAGAAAGGAACTTCGGCAAGACGGTATCCGGATGAATCGGCCATGTCTACGGTAACCGGGAGAATAAGGTGGGGAACCTCCTGTAAAGACTGCAGAAGGAAAGAATCATCTTCGGTAGGGTATGCGAAATTGACATCGAGGCCTACAGCCTTCGGTTTCATTCCGGCGAGAGTCTGCAGACCTTCGGCAATGGCATATCGGTCGGCGATGCCTATGTCTACAATCGTAATCCTATGGTCGAGATGGCGCACAGGTCTGGAATCCGCCACTTGAGCGAAAAGATCGGACATTACGAAATCCGCCTTTTCGGGAGAAGAGAAAAGGGCGGAGACGGAAGCCGAGAAAGGAGAGGTGAGGAAAAACGAAAGCATGAAAGCGAGAGCCGTTATGCCGAGCGCGGTCAGAATGCGTCTTGCCAACGGCTTGTTTCCGGATGATAACTTGCGGGAAACGTCAGATTTCATTATTCGCTTAGTTTGTTAGTCGGTCGGAGAATGTTGCAAAGATAGTAAAAAGTATTTGTTTATCAAATGGAAAGGGGTAAGTTTAAACAATTTCAATGGAACTCGGGGAGTATATCGGGAGAATAATGCGTTTGATTGAACCGTCGGGCGGTTCAAGTGTTGAAGATATAGAGTAAATTTCGGAGCCGCGAGATGTATCGCACGGGCATTATGTCGGACGGCTATTATAAAAAACAAAATATTATGGCAAACACCAATGCAACTCCATCATTGAAAGGAACCAAGACAGCGGAATGTCTTGCTTCGGCTTACGTAGGCGAGTCGATAGCGGTAACACGTTATACCATCTATGCTAACAAAGCCAATAAGGAAAATTATTTCTTCTTCAGTAGAATATTTACCGAGACGGCAGCCAACGAAATGCACCATGCCAAAGTATATTTGCAGCTGTTGCTTGACGGAGGCGTGGCCCCCGGTCCCGTGTCGATAGACAGCGGCGAGTTCGGCAGTACACTGCGTAACATACAGATAGCCGCAGAAGAGGAACGTGTAGAAGGAGTGGAGGCATATAAGAAATCGGCCGAGATAGCGAGAAGCGAAGGATTTGACAGCATAGCTGATATTTTCGAGTCGATAGCTACCATAGAAGAACATCACCGGAGACGTTTCGAAGCCATGGCCAAGGAAATAGAGGATGGTACGGTATGGAAACGCGATACCCCGATAAAGTGGCAGTGTGATGTATGCGGTTATATCTTCGAAGGTACCGAGCCCCCGAAAGTATGTCCGGCATGCGCACATCCGTATCAGCACTACTTCCCGGAAGCACGGGAACAGTTTTAAATTTATATTTTTACGAAAACAGGAAGCCCGGAAGAATTATTCTTCCGGGCTTCCTGTTTTCGTAAAAAAGTCTATTTCTTTTCACAAAGAAATAGACCGAAACCTTAATCTTAATTTAATACTATGAAAAACACGGCGCAAAATTAATTGATTTATTCGGATAATCAATTAAAAAGTGTAAATTTTTTTTATATTTGTCCCGGATATGGAGATGCTTTACCAATATATGTGGAGGTACGGGCTGTTTGGCCGAAATCTTCCCTTGGTCGGAGGAGGCCGGGTGAGGGTGGTGAACCCCGGTATTCTGAATCTTGATTCCGGTCCGGACTTCTTTAACGCCAGACTTGATTTCGGCGACGGCGTATGGGCCGGGAACATCGAGATACATGTAAAAGCATCCGACTGGTATAGACACGGTCATGACTCAGACCGTGCCTATGACTCGGTATTGCTGCATGTTGTGGGAATCAACGACAGGGAAGTGAGTGATGGCGCGGGCAAGCCCATACCTACTGTCGAGGTCAGGATACCGCAGGAAGTGTGCATGACTTATGCGGAACTCTGTTCAGACCGCAAGGGGGTGAGATGCCAGAGCCGGCTTCATGAGATACCCGAACTTGAGGTAAAAAACTGGGCCGACACATTGGCGATAGAAAGGATACAGCAGAAGGCCACTCGTGTCTCGAATCTTCTTGATGCGACGGGCGGGGACTGGGAAAGAGCCGCATTTGTAACCTTGGCCCGTGGTCTGGGATTCGGACTCAACGCCGAACCTATGGAACAGCTTGCACGCAGCGTACAGGGAAACCATCTCGGACGGCACTCCGACAATCTGCATCAGCTTGAGGCCATATTGTTCGGACAAGCCGGTATGCTTGATCCCGGCATACATCAGGAAGACGCCTATTACAGGCTTCTATGTCGGGAATATGGATTTCTCAGCCGTAAGTACAGTCTCAGGCCGATAGGACGCGAGGCTTGGAAATATTCACGCACGCGTCCGGGCAACTTTCCGCCCCGCAGAATCGCATTATTGGCGAGAACTTTATACGGTGGACTTCGGCTGATGAACAGACTGTTGGAAACGGAGGGCGATCAGGAACGGCTTGAGGACCTGTTCGGTTGGGAGTTGGAGGGATACTGGCGTCGGCACGGAGCATTCGGAGAAGAAGAGCGCGAAGACCTGAGTCAGACATTAGGGAAACCGAGCCGCAGGCTGCTGATGATAAACGTAGCGGCCCCCATCCTATATGCTTATGGCGCAATACATGACGACATCTCTCTTATGGATAAGGTTATATCTCTATTGGAAAGTCTCCCGCCCGAACGTAACTCCATAATCGCGCAATGGTCTGCAGGTGGAATAAAGTCAGCTGACGCCATGCGGTCGCAGGCTATGCTTCATCTGCGCAAAGAGTATTGCGACCGAGGCCGATGTAATGAATGCCGATATGCCTATTCACTTATGAAGAGGGGTGTCGCCGGCAGACTTTAAAAAGGGAGAATGAAGTTTTTTTACCGTCAGGGGCGTGATATGGGAGTGAAGGACGTTATATAGAATATGAAAGGGAAATTTACAGAAGACAAGATCCTGGCCCGTCAGAACCGGGGCGAAGAGCCTGTAGGACTTATGCGGTTCATGGAGAGCCAACTGCGAGACACCAAGCGAGGCGATATAAAGAAGTGGCTTAAATACGGGCATGTGATGGTGCAGGGAGAGGTAGTTAACGGATTTGACACACCGGTGCCTCCGGGAGGATGGATGGAACTGAATTTCACCCGTCCATTCCAAGTGTTCAGACATCCGCGGCTTCAGATAGTATACGAAGACGACGACATAATAGTCGTGAACAAGGGATACGGACTGCTGTCGGTAGGCACCGACCGTCCGGGCAAAGTGGATACCGCCTACTCGTTGCTGAGAGATTACGTGAAGCGCAAGCATCCGTTGAACAAGATATTCATTGTGCATCGTCTTGACCGCGACACGTCGGGGCTGATGATGTTTGCCAAGACGGTGGAGGCAAAAGAGGCCATGCAGCACAATTGGAACAATATGGTTCTTGACCGTACATATGTGGCTGTCCTGGAAGGAGAGCTTGAGCAGAAAGAGGGCGTGGTGAAGAGCTACCTTGCGGAGAACAGCAGACATGAGGTGTACTCTACCGAAGAACCAAGCGAAGGGAAATTGGCTATAACCAATTACAGGGTAATACGCACGGCACACGGACGTAGCCTGGTGGAGTTCTCGCTTGATACAGGCCGCAAGAACCAGATAAGGGTGCATGCCAAGGAACTGGGGCATCCGATAATCGGAGACAAGCGATATGGGGCCACAACCTCACCGTTGCACAGGTTGGCGCTACACGCACGTTCGCTTCGCTTCGCGCACCCTATTACGCGGAAAGATATGAAATTCGAGACACCAGTGCCGGCTAAATTCCAGGCGGTAGTTTAGTATCGGGGGTATCTTACTCGCCGCTTCGCCGGGCGAGCACTCGACGGAGAGGATAACGGGGAAGATAAGGATAACGGGGAAGAGGGAAGATAAAGAAGAGGGAAAAGGAGGAAAGAAGGGGAATTAAAGGAATTGCAGAGATGAAGATTGATACTTCTGATTATTATCCGATTACGCCCGGCAGCTCTTGTGGCGACGGGATTGAGGATGAAAATGTCGGTGTTGCGGCAGAGCAGGATAGCGTTGCGGCAGAGCAGACGGACGTTGAGGCTGAGAATGAAGGCTTTGCGGCTGAAAGTGGAAGTTTGAAGATTGCGGAGGCGCGAGAGTCCGACCTCAAGGACCCGTATGATAAGCCTTGGGAGCGGTTTATCGATAACGTGTCGCATGTGCTCAGCTGGGTGCTTGTGCCGTTGCTTATGCCGCTTTACGCCATGCTGGTTGCCTTCCATATATCGGTGCTGCAATTCGCCACGACGCAGACTAAATGGTCTTTCTGCATAATAATATTCTGCATAACGGCAGTTGTGCCGATGTTACTGATATTTATGCTGAAGAAGATGGGGGTGGTGGAAGACCTCGGGCTTAACGGACGTAAAGAGCGTCTTGTGCCATACATAATAAGCATCTTGACTCTCGCGGCTTCGGGATGGTTCATGCTTGCAAAAGGAGCTCCCTTGTGGGCGGGGATGTTCTTTTTCGGAGGCGCACTCGCGGGGATTGTGAACATGATAGTCAATCTATGGTGGAAAATTTCGGCGCATGCGGCCGCAGCCGCCGGTGTTGTCGCGTTGCTTGTATGTATATCACGCGAGGGTATACCGCATCCGCATATAGAAATCTGGGTGGCTTCCGCCATAGGTATAGCCGGATTGCTCGGTTCGGCCCGTGTATGGCTCGGGCGGCATACGGTATTGCAGGTATTGGCCGGCAGTGCCGTCGGATTCCTGTGCGTGTTCTTTCTTACATTGTTTTAGTCGTTAGTCATTAGTCGTTAGTCATTGGTTTTTGAAACAACTGTTTTTGATATGCAATATAATTACAGACGTAGGGAAAGCTGGGAGGCGATTGCCGGGAAAGTGGGAATAGGTGGGAAAAACCGGGTAAGGGTACAGTCGATGAACAACACGTCGACGCTCGACACCGAGGGGAGCGTCGCCCAGGCCTTGCGCATAGCCGAGGCAGGAGGCGAAATAGTGAGGCTGACCACGCAGGGTGTGCGTGAAGCCTCCAACATGAAGAATATAAGCGAAGGACTTAGGAAAGCCGGTTGCGACGTGCCGCTCGTGGCCGACGTGCATTTCAATCCGCAGGCAGCTTTCGAAGCCGCCAAATGGTGCGAGAAGGTAAGGATAAATCCAGGAAATTTCGTGGATGCAGCCCGTACGTTTAAAAAACTTGAGTATACCGATGAAGAATACCGGGAGGAACTCAACAAAATAAGAGAAGCTCTGGTGCCGTTTCTCGAGGTATGCCGCTCCAACGGCACATGCATAAGATTGGGAGTGAACCACGGGTCGCTGTCAGACAGAATCATGAGCAGATATGGTGATACTCCGGCCGGGATGGTGGAATCGATGATGGAGTTTCTGAGGGTATGTGTAGCTGAAGATTTCAGAAATGTGGTTCTGTCGGTCAAGGCCAGTAATCCGGTGGTGATGACCGAGACTGTAAGGCTTCTGGTCAAAGAGATGGATAAGGAGGGTATGAAATTTCCGTTGCATCTCGGAGTAACGGAAGCCGGAGATGCCGAAGACGGTCGCGTGAAAAGCGCGGTGGGCATAGGTTCCCTCATGGCCGACGGACTCGGCGACACGATCCGGGTATCGCTTAGCGAGGATCCCGAAAAAGAGATACCGGTAGCCTGCAAACTTCGCGATTACATAGAATTTCGCGAAGGACACGCCCATATAGCAGAACCTGAAACAGTTGTAGCCACTCCGGAAAGGAGTTTGGCAGTGGCTTTGCCTGAGGGACTTTCATGGCCTGTGCTTGGAGTGGATATTGAGGAGTGGCCTGACAAGTGGCACCGGGCCGACGCATCGCGGACTCCGGAAGAGTATAGCGACACATTGCCCGTGATACTTACCTCGCACCACTTAAACAAGCCGGGCGAGATAGCCTCGTGGATAGACCGTCTCAGGGCTGAAGGTGGAAAGAATCCGGTGATAATAAGCCTTGAATATGATACTCCTGACATTGAGACGCTTCAGGTAGAGGCCGGTGCCGATTTCGGAGCCCTGCTGTTAGGCGGCTACGGCTCGGGCATAGAAGTGAAAGACAAGAACTTCGACGAAGCTGCATTGGAACAGCTCACACTCGGGATACTCCAGGCCACGCGGATTAGGATAAGCAAGACGGAATATATTTCATGTCCGGGTTGCGGCCGCACGCTGTTTGACCTGCAAAAGACCCTCGGAGAGGTAAAGGCCGCGACCGCAGGCTTGAAGAATCTGAAAATCGGAGTGATGGGTTGTATAGTGAACGGCCCCGGCGAAATGGCCGATGCCGATTACGGATATGTAGGTGCGGGTCCGGGACGTGTGAGCATATATAAAGGAAAAGAACTTGTAAAAAAGAACATTCCCACGGCCGAGGCATTGCCTGCACTACTACATCTTATAGAAGAATGCGAAGGTATAGAAGTGCGTCCTAACGTTAAATAGTGGGGCGAAAGAGGCTTTCCGACAATAAGAAAGGGAGTTTTCCAGAAAAGGAAAACTCCCTGACGTCGGGGTGAAAGGATTCGAACCTTCGACCCCCTGCTCCCAAAGCAGGTGCGCTAACCGGACTGCGCTACGCCCCGATTGATGGTGCAAATATATAAAAAAATCGCTAAATTTGAAAATCAATCCGATAAAAAGGGGTATTGATTTGGTTAATATTGCAGATATGAGAGAAATAAAAATAATAATATTGGCGTTTTTCGCATTCTTGGCAGTCGTTCCGGCGGCAGTAGCCGGAACTCAGACAAAAGGGAAGGCCGATTTTGCTGAAAAAAGTTACAACTTCGGAGTTATAAAAGGTGGAAACAACCCGGTTAGTCACGAATTTGAATTCGTCAACACGGGTAACGGCAATCTTGTAATACTTGACGCGAAGGCCGATTGCGGTTGCACCAAACCGGAGTATCCCAAGGCTCCGTTGCCTCCCGGCAAGAAAGGACGGATAAAAGTAACGTTCAACCCGGCGGGGTTTATGGGTGCGTTTGAGAAAGATGTAACGGTGCGCACCAACGGTAACCCACGCAAAATCAAATTGAAGGTCAAGGGGACAGTGCGCAAATAACATCACAAATGTATGAAAAAAACAATCCTCGTCATAATATCGGCTATCACGGCTTTGTCGACACCTTTCGTCTCGGAAGCGGGAGATAAGGATATAGAGTGGGAAAGCCTGACATATGATTTCGGAACCATATCCGAGGAAGACGGCCCCAGACAAGGGGAATTCCGCTTTGTGAACAAGGGCGCTCCGGTAACCATACTCAGGGTCAAGACATCATGCGGATGCACGACGGCCGAGTATGATCATAGGGAGATAGCAAACGGAGACACCGCCCTGATAAAATTCGCTTACGACCCGACACGTCGTCCCGGAAGATTCGAGAAAACCATGAAAGTGTATCTCGGTGAGAGCGGGGATACGGGCGACGGTACTCCGGAAGCCGAGACACTGTATATAAAGGGACTTGTAAAAGCCTCGGCACAGACTATAGAGCAGGATTATCCGGTAGACCTCGGTTCGGGCGTAAGACTTTCCGGGCGGATGGTGAATCTGGGCGACATATCGCAGGGAGCGTCGCGCCATGGTTTTCTGCAGATGTATAACAGCGGCGAAGAGCCGGTGGATTTACATATCGAACCGGAGAGCGGAGCCCTCACGGCAAAAAGCATGCCCGACAGTATAAACCCTGGAGAGAACGGAATAATAAGTTTCCGCCTCGATACGGCCAAGGAGCATCGGGTAGGCGAGCTGGTATACCAGGTAAAGGTCGAGAACCTCAATGCCGGCGACAGCAGCATGATATTGAAAGTCTGGGCCAACATAGAGCGGGATAAGAGCGTGGAGGTCAAGAAAGGGAAGGGGAAATACGGCAAGGTGTATACAAAAGTTAAAAAGGAAAAGACACCTGCCGAGAAGGAAGCCTCGAAAGTGAACAAAGCTTTCTCATCGAAATATATGGAAGTGAAAAAGAAGGGGAAACTATAAGTACAATAAAAACACAACAGCAGAAGAATATCATACATATACCATGAAAACACAGATGGAACATCCGGAGAACGACTCGCAATACAAAGGACTTCAGGTAAACGGCGGAGTGAAATCGCAGCCGACGGTAAATCCGTATCGTAAGCATATGGCACGTCCGCGGGAACTGAGTGTGAACGATTATGTAGAAGGGATATTGAAGGGGGATGTGAGCATACTGGGGCGAGCCGTAACGCTTGTGGAGAGCACGTCTCCGCGTCACTCGGCGATAGCGCAGGAAGTGATAGAGAAATGCTTGCCCTACTCCGGGAAGTCATACAGGATAGGAATCACGGGCGTTCCGGGAGCCGGTAAATCAACATCCATAGATGTATTCGGCACCCACGTAATAAGAGAGGGCCACCGTCTTGCGGTCCTGGCTATAGACCCGAGCAGCGAACGTACCAAGGGTAGCATACTTGGAGACAAGACAAGGATGGAGAAACTGTCGCTTGAGCGGGACGCTTTCATAAGACCTTCACCCTCGGCCGGATCGTTAGGAGGTGTCGCGCGTAAGACCCGCGAGACCATAGTATTATGCGAGGCGGCCGGATATGACCGCATCTTCGTGGAAACGGTAGGCGTAGGCCAGAGCGAGACGGCGGTACACAGTATGGTGGACTTCTTTTTGCTGATACAGCTCGCCGGCACCGGTGACGAGCTACAGGGGATAAAGCGCGGCATAATGGAGATGGCCGACGGCATAGCGATAAACAAGTGTGACGGAGACAATGTGGAGCGGGCAAAACTTGCCGCCGCGCAGTTCCGTAACGCCCTGCACCTGTTTCCGCCGACACCGAGCGGATGGGTTCCTGAGGTGGTAACTTACAGCGGATATTACGAACTGGATATAGATAAAGTGTGGGACATGATAGACCGTTACTTCGAATATACTGAAAAGAACGGCTATTTCATCCGCAAGCGTCATGAGCAGAGCCGGTATTGGATGCGCGAGACAATCGACGAGCAGTTGCGCAATTCCTTCTATAACTCACCCGAGGTGGCGGCGATGCTCGCGGCCAAGGAAGAACGAGTGCTGAACAGCCTTCAGTCGCCGTTCATGGCGGCCAAAGATGTGCTTGATTTCTATTTCAGCCGTATGCGATGCGGTGAGGGTAAATAGGACTGGAATTAATCTATAAATCGGAAAATTTGGTAAGTTAGACGTAAAGTATTAAATTTGCAGGGCAATCTTCCGAATTCTTACTCATGACTAACTTTTGGATTGAAACATACGCAGGCGTGATGCTGGCGTCCTTGATATTGTCAGGTATCATTATTCCGCAGATTCTGCATGTGGCGTTCCGGCGCAAGTTATTCGATGTTCAAGACGAGCGTAAACTTCATAAAGGAGCCGTGCCTCGTCTTGGCGGATTCTCGTTCATGCCCTCGGTCATGTTCGCCCTGTGTCTGGTGTGCGGAGTCTGCATGCTGGGACATGTGGATCTTATGACATCGGCTTTTGACGGCAGAGTCATAGGAGTTTTGTTTCTGATATGCGGTCTGATGCTGATATTCCTTGTGGGGATGGCCGATGACCTGATAGGAGTGCGTTACAGCGCCAAATTCGTGGCTCAGATAGTGGTCGCGGTTTTCCTTATATGCGGAGGCGCGGTATTCACTGATTTCGAAGGACTCTTCGGTTTGTGGAAAGTGCCTGACGTGATAGGTTGGCTTTTCTCCATATTGATAATAGTCTACATAGTCAACGCTCTGAATCTCATAGACGGCATAGACGGACTTGCCTCGGGACTTTCCATGATAGCCATGGTATGTTATGGAGTCATGCTCCACATGGCCGGGCTGCATATACTCGCGCTGTTGGCGTGGGCCACGCTCGGGACCTTGATGCCGTTTTTCTATTACAACTATTTCGGAGACGCCGTAAGGCATAAGAAGATATTCATGGGAGACACGGGTTCGCTGACCATAGGCACCATGATATCGTTCCTCGCGCTGACAATGACCAATGTCGCGGAATTCAAGGAAACGGATTTGAATCCGGTAATCTGTGCCTTCGCTCCCATAATCGTTCCGGCTTTTGACGTGTTGCGCGTATATTACCACCGTGTAAGGCATGGCCGTAATCCTTTCCTGCCAGACAGGTGCCACATACACCATAAGTTGCTGGCATTGGGTGTTAGTACCCGCAAGGCGTTGGCTCTTATTCTGATAACGGCTGTAATCTTTCTTGTGAGCAACATATTGCTGAGCCGACATATGAATCCGACCCTGCTTGTTCTGGCCGATATCGTGGCCTGGACCGGAGGGAACATAATATTGACAAAAATGATAAGGCGTCGCGAAGCCCGACTGGGGCAGGAGCTTTACGTTTAAAAGCCGAGGCGACCGCGAAGTCATACTCTCAGTGGGGTAGGAGTTAATTCTACCCCTTTGCCATACTATAAAAGGCCAAAAGGCGTTTTAAGGATGAGGGAGACTATCCCAGCAAGAAAACCGCAAAAATATATTTACGATAGTAAACTATAATGAAGATCAAGAATCTCGCCGGGGGAATCCTGGCTCTGAGCATGGGTGCGATGCTCCTGACCGGATGCACGACCCCGAAAAACGTGGCCTATTTCCAGGACCTTGACGAAACCGTAATAGCCGAAGCCGCCCACAGGCGCGCGATCCGTGTGCAGCCGGAAGACAAACTGAGCATCATAGTCAACTCGAAAGACCCGTCACTCGCGGCTCTGTTCAATCTGCCGGTGATATCGAACCGTCTTGGCCAGAACAACACATACAACGGCACCGGAGCGGTAGCCCGTAACTATAGCCAGAACGCGGAAGGAATATCGAGCTATACGGTCGATCCGCAAGGCAACATCGACTTCCCGGTATTGGGCGAGATTCATGTAGGGGGCATGACCCGTAGTGAGGTTGCCGCATTCATAAAAGGAGAATTAGTGGGGAGAGACCTCATAAAAGACCCTACGGTAACGGTCGAGTTTCTGAACGTAGGTATCAGTGTGATGGGCGAAGTTAACAATGCCGGCCGTTATGACATGAACCGCGACAACATCACGATACTTGAGGCGTTGGCTCTAGCGGGCGACCTGACGATCCAGGGCAAACGTGAAAACGTGCTTGTAATCCGCGAGGAAAACGGCGAGATGAAGAGCTATCGTCTTGATCTGACCAACGGCGGTGAGATGCTTAAGTCTCCGGGTTATTTTCTTAAACAGGACGATATAGTATATGTGGAACCCAACGGGGTACGTAAGCGTCAGACAACGGTGAACGGCAACACGGCCCTGTCGGCTTCATTCTGGGTGTCTGTCGCATCGCTTCTGACCTCTGTAGCCGTGCTTATATTCAAATAACCCTTTGGAAAACTTACGACGACCTGCGTCCGGTGAAAAGCCGGGCGCAGGGCGTGCGCGTTAAACCGCCGGGCGCAAGCAGCGGCACTAACCCAACAAACGATGTCTAAAGACTCAAACAGAATAGAATATGTCTTTGCGGAAGATGACAAACGTACTCTTGAACTGAGTACCTTCCTTAAGCTATGCCGCGAAGAATGGAAATGGTTCGCATTTTCAGTTGTGGCGTTCCTTGCCATAGGAATGTTCTGGGTGTTACGCCAGGAGCCGGTATATGAGAGGACCGAACAGGTCCTGATAAAAGACCAGGACTCGGGCGGTTCGGCCGGAGGAGACCTCGCCAACGCATTTTCGTCGATGGGCCTGTTCGCGGCCAAGACGAACGTGTATAACGAGGTAGTGGCATTGCGTTCACCCGCGGTTATGTCGGAGGTCGTGCGTCGTCTGGACCTGTGCAACTCATACGCCGCCAAAGGGACATTCCATTGGCAGACACTTTACGGTAAGAATCTGCCGTTCACTGTGAATTTCTCGGGAGAGCAGGCAGAGAAGCGAGGAGGCAGTTTCCGCTGTGTGCTTTACCCCGACGGTGCCATAGAACTTGAGGAATTCTATACACGCGACTCGGAAGGAAAAGCCGTAAAGGTAAAGAAGGATATCAAGACGCGCATAGGCGCGACGGTAGCGAGCACCCCTATAGGGAGTATCCAGATCATGGCCAATCCACAATATAGCGGAGTGCGCAAAGAACCGATGGAGATAGCGGTATCCCATTCGGATATGGCCGGAGCTATAGAGACCTACAGCGGCAAGCTCAAGGTAGACCTTACGGACCAGGATTCGGAGGTAATAGACCTTAAGATAAAAGATGTGTCGGTACAGAGGGCCGAGGATGTGCTGAATACGATCATCCTCGTCTACAACGAGAACTGGATCGAGGACAAGAACAAGATGGCTATCTCGACATCTCAGTTCATATCGGAACGACTTGCTGTAATCGAGAAAGAACTCGGCGAGGTAGACAGCGACATCTCCCATTACAAGTCGGAACATCTGCTTACTGACCTTCAGGAATCGTCGACAATCTATATGACGGCGGCTGCGAAAGCCGATGAGGACATGCTGCTGGTTAACAACCAGCTCGCCATGGCCCGCTACATGAAAGAGTATATAGCCGACCCGAAGCACAGGAATGATGTGATACCAGTGAATACCGGCATAGGAAATCCCACCCTTGACGCTCAGATACCGGCATATAACCAGTTGTTGCTGAACCGGGATGTGCTGATAGCGAACTCAAGTGCAAGCAACCCGATGGTAAAGGATATGGATGCTCAGCTCAAGGGCCTTCATGCATCGATAGTCAATGCGATAGACGCTCAGATAGTGGGTCTGACCAAGACCCTGGCCAATATGCAGACCAATAAGGGCCGGAACGAATCGCATCTTGCGTCGACACCCTCGCAGGCATTATACCTGCTGAGCATAGAACGCCAGCAGAAAGTGAAAGAGGCTCTCTATATCTACCTGCTGCAGAAGAGAGAGGAGAACGAACTTACCCAGACCTTTACGGCATACAATACCCGTGTCATCACACCTCCTTACGGTCCCGGAGCGCCGGTGTCGCCCAAGAAGGGTCTTACACTCGTGATCGCTTTCATTCTCGGTATAGCTGTTCCAGGGGCCGCGCTGTTTATGGCCGAGAACGGCAACACACGCATACGCAGCCGCAAAGATCTTGAGAATCTTACAGTTCCTTTCCTGGGCGAAGTGCCTTACTACGGAAAGAGCCGAAAGTGGAAAAACTGGATAAGCACCAAGAAACAGAAGCAGAAAGCTATAGATACGCCTCTTAAGGTAGTGGCCGAAGGTGTTCGCGATATCACTAACGAGGCGTTCCGTGTGATGCGTTCCAACATAGAGGCTATGAACGGGCGTAACGCCGGTTCTCAGGCCATAATGCTGACAAGCTTCAACGCCGCGAGCGGCAAGTCGTTCATAGCATATAACCTTGGAACAGCCTTCTCGCTAAAAGGAAAGAAAGTATTGCTGGTGGATGCCGACCTTCGCCACGGATCATTGTCTATGTATGGAGGCAGTCCTTCTAAAGGTATTACCGACTACCTTACGGGCCGAACGGACGACTGGTACCAGCTGGTGGTGAAATCGGAAGATGGAGAAGTGTCGATACTCCCGATAGGACACCGTCCACCGAACCCGGCGGAACTTCTTGAATCGTCGCGTTTCGCAGAAATGCTGGCGGAGGCGAAGGAGAGCTACGACTATGTTATAATAGACTGTCCGCCGGTAGACATAGTGGCCGATACCCAGCTTGTGGCCCCGTATGCCGACCGGACGTTGTTTGTGGTCAGGGCCGGCGTGTTCGAGCTTGACTCCGTTCCGGAACTTGATGAGCTTTACAAATCGGGCCGTTACCGCCAGATGGGCGTTATACTCAACGGCACGAGCGGCAAGAACAGCCGTTTCCATACTTACGGGTCAAGCTATTACGGGGAGGCCTGATACAGGTAAATAAAGTCAAAGTAAATGTGGCCGTTCAGTAAACCAGATACATTAGAAGAGTCGGGCATGTTCAAAGGAATGACCGACTGGCACTCGCATATACTTCCGGGTGTTGACGATGGCATACGCACTATCGAGGACTCGCTGGCCGTACTTGAGCAGTATGACCTTTGGGGAGTTGAAGAGGTATGGCTGACACCGCATATAATGGAAGATTATCCTAATACTCCGGAGCATCTGAGGAAAGTTTTCGAAGAACTGTCGGAGGCATGGAAAGGTAACGTGAAACTGCATCTCGCCGCCGAGCATATGATGGACGCCTTGTTCGAGGAGCGTCTTGCCAAAGGAGAAGTCATGCCTCTCGGCAAGAACGGGGAGTATCTCTTAGTGGAGACCTCATACTTCAATCCACCCATGAATATGGAAGAGATTCTGGATAATGTGAAGCGCGCCGGATATTTCCCTTTGCTCGCTCATCCGGAACGTTACCGTTATATGAGCGAAAAAGATTACGAAAAGCTTCGCGAGAAGGATATAAGGTTTCAGGTGAATTTCAATTCTCTTGTCGGCGGTTATGGCGAGACGGCGAAGAAAAAAGGAGAGTGGTTCATGCGGAAAGGATGGATAGAGGCTATCGGCAGTGATGTGCACCGCCTGAAGAGTCTTCAGACCCTTGCGGGTCGACATCCGTCGAAAAAGGGGATTGTCGGGACGCTTGTGGAAATCGCCTCAAATCCCAAGATAGGTTGAGCTCCCCGGATATGGGTGTTGAATATAGAGATATAATTGTAACCAGTGGGCAGCGATAAAGAAATCATCGGCGAAGAGAACGGCGGCAGACAGACTACGGTCCGCAAGTTGCGTCATGAGCGTTATCTTACGTTCGAGAACGTGGCGTTGTGGGTGTTCCTGGTTACAAACCTCGGAATGTATTATCCGATGCTGTTACCTTTGGTATGGCTGGGATACTTGCTCGCTTTCGCAGCTCTGGGTCTGCGGCTTTATAAGCTTAGAGGCATTCCGTTGTCGACGGCTCCGTTCATAGGTATATCGGGGCTTTATGTTCTGTTCTGTTATATGTCGGTGTTCTGGGCGTTCAACCCTGAATTCTGCATGGATTCAGACGGACGGTTGCTGCGTACGGTGCTTATGAGCTGGGTAGTCTGCATATTGGTACGGACCCGCAGACAATGGCACATGGCTATGGTATTCGTGGCGCTGGCAGCGGTGATAAACGGTCTGCTGTACCTGCAGTTCGTAGACCTTACGAAGCTCGCGGCCGCACGTTTCAACTCTCAGCTCGCATCGAATGTAGACGGACTGCCGCACCTTAACGTGGTGGCGATGTATGTGGCTTTCGCGGCTGTCTATTTCATGTCGGAGCTGACAGACCGGCGTAACAAGCCCGATTGGGTTACCATCGGCATTGTCGCGCTGATGATAGTGTCGATGGTGTTGGTTTTCCTGTTCGGGTCGCGCAAATCGATTCTGACAGTTGTGGCAGGTGTCTTTCTGTATATCATGGCCGCGTCGAGCGGAATGCGTAAACTGCAGATGGCATGTCTGGCGGCGATAGTCGTCTGCCTGTTGATAGCGATATTGCCACCGGAGTATATCGAGTTTGTGATAAAGAGACTTTTCGGTACCTTCGACTCCGATAAGCATCTGGCTCCGGAAGACCGGTTCAGGCTCAGGATGATAGAGAACGCGGGTGAATATATAGCCCAGTCGCCGATAGTGGGACACGGCTTCTATAATTTCTCGGAACTCTTCGGCCGGGACACCGGCACTTACCTTTATGCCCACAACAATATTCTGGAAACCCTGACCGATGGCGGGATAATAGGTTTTATAATATATTATTCAATCTATTTCATAATACTACGCAATTGGTATCTTACCCGTAAGAGCAACCCATCGATGTTCCTGGTGGCGGTGTTCATGACACTCATATTGCTTAACGGCTTTCTTATAGTTTATCTGTCCGAGCAGTTCATATGGATCATGCTCTCGCTGATGTATATCGGATCACGCGGATTCAGGAGCGACGCCGATGAGAAAACGATATTGGGAAGAAGGGTGCGCAAGGTCAAGGCAAGGAAACAATTTCCGGCGGCCGATAACGTTAATAGGATAGGGTAAGTATCCCCTTTCCGGCAGCGTGTGCCCGCATAGCTGCCGATAATATACCTTACATCGGAAATGAAAATTAAGAAATATATCTGTAACTTGGTAGCCTTCGCGGTTTTAAGTGGGTTCGCGCTCGGCAGCGCGAGAGCCGAGGCCGTAGTGGAAGGAAAGTGGAATTACATATCGTCGTTCAACCCTAACAGCACGGTTTCGAGCACATCGAATCCGAATCACGTACGCAAGATAATGGATGGCAAACGTTATGCATACTTTTTGGTGCATGGACGCTCCTATCTGCATTCCATAACTGATGGTACTGATTACGGGACAGCTGCCCATCCGGCGGCGGTGCTTTTCCGGGCCGACAATCTTGAGGAAGTTTCTACCGACAGGATGGCCACCCTTGAACCTGTAGCCTCGATACCCGGGGTGGGAGGTACGGTAGTCAACAATGCGGAGTATAACGGAGTCATGGGATGCCTGGTCATAGCATATCCCGACGGAACCGTAACATTGCTTTATGACAGCGGGGAGGTAAAGACAATATCCGATTTCAGCCAGATGCATATCCCCGGCATGAAGGAAATCAGGAATATCACATTCGATACTGACAACAACCGCATATATTTCGCCGGTACGTTCGGGTTCTTCGTGTTGGACGCTGCGAAAGAATGCGTAACCGATATCTGTATAAGCCAGAAGCCTCTTGACTACGCATTCCGATGCGGCGACCGGATGGTGGCCGTGACTATGTCGGAATACCGAAAGGTAGACGGGTCAAACAAGATGATTGTAGGTGAGACACTGGAAGCGCCGTATAAGGAGGGTCTCGGAGACTGGAACGCATTCAAACCTATGGTTATCGACGAGGAGGTGTCGGTGTTTACATCTTCTACCAAAGAAACTGACATAGCCACGGCAAAGTCGCAGTTGCTTGTAGATGGGAAAATGACTGGAGCTACCTGGGCTGCGCCATTCAATGAGCGCACCATCTGCCTTATGGTGAATCCGAAGTCTAATAACACGGTGTCAAATTCCCGCATGATGACTGTGCTGAGCCCGGGTGAGGATGGTAAATGGACTCTGCTTTGGGTGCAGAACCAATCATTGAGAACCGAGCAACCCACTTTCTCACAAATGTCCCTATATGAAGGGTACTGTGTACCTTGGGAGAGAGGCTGGGCTATGCCTGCAGGGTCTACATATTATATGTTCGATGTGACTGTAGCTCCTGATTTCAGCGCGACCAATCCTCTCAATGATTATAAGAACCGTGCTATGACGTCTAAGAATCTGCTTCCTACAGATAACAATCTGCTTTACAAGGAACGTCGGTTCAGCTCTTATGACGCGAAGACCGGATGGGTATATGAACCGTTCAAAGGATTCCGTAAGGCTCAGGCGACCAAGGATGCCGGCGACTGGCAGGATCTGACTTCGTTCAGTCTGCCTAACGCGCCGGTTGTTTCTGTTACTCCCAATATGGCTTGGAATGCTGGGACGGGGCTTGTGGTCCGGCAGTTCGGATTGTCTTATAATTATGACAATATTAGTCTTAGCGATAAAGACCATCTTTCAATACGACATAATGGAGAATGGATTGATTTTTCAATGCGTAAGACCAATCCTGATCTCCTCGGGGGATACTATGATCCTATAGGAATCGCAATCGATCCGCAATATCCGAATTACATATACAGTGGATCCAGATTTTGCGGAGTAATCAGAAGAAATTTGAACGATGCATCAGATGTATTGTTTATGGGTTGTCCCGGAGAGGGAAGCAAAAATGCAAATCTTCCGGGATTTATACCGGTTTTCCCTTTTCAACCTTCCTGGAAAGGTGTTTGTATTGCATGGGCTCCCAAATTCGATGCACAAGGAAATATGTGGGTAGGTTATACCGATTTCTCAAAAGCCGAGTTTGGCATATACAAATGGGATAGAGAGTCGATAGATGCCTCACTTGATGCCCATAAAGATCCCGAATTGTTTACCCCGTTGAAATCATGGAATTTCAAGGTTGGAGACGTTACTAATATCAATGGATTTTGGCCGTTATCTCACGAATATAATGAAGGTCTTGGTATCATTGACATCTGTAATGCGGGGGATAAGTTTTTTATAGTTGATTTCAAAAGTGATGCAGAGTCTCCAAGGTTGTATGCTTGTGATATGATAAGCGACGACAACATCCATATGGATAGCTATGGGACATATAATGTATATGAAGATCCGCAAACCGGCAAAGTATGGTTTGGGACCAAGAAAGGTCTGATGTGGATTCAGCCGAATGATGTGCGAAATGGGGTCTTGAAATTTCATGAAACGAAAGTAACCGAATTAAAAGGAGCACAAGGTACATGTTTGCCTTTTGAAGCAAATGGGGTATACCATATAACTTCTGATGAAAAAGGACGTATATGGTGCGGTTCAAATAATGGAGGTCTATTCTGCCTTTCGGCAGATGGCAATGAACTATTAGCTCTTTTCAATACTGCCAACTCGCCGTTGGAGTCTAATGCCATCATGGGTCTTTGCTGGGATGGCGATACTCATTCTTTGATAGTGTCCGCTTACGAGGGCCTGTTTGAATTTACTCCTTATGAATTCTGCAAACCCGAGGATGTGGAGAGCGTGCGCGTATGGCCTTCGGTGGTGGAACCCGGATATAACGGCTGGGTGACATTCTCCGGTGTGCCGACCGGTATGAATCTCGCGCTGAGCGATGTGGAAGGTTCGCAGGTGTGCAAGCTTCCCGCCGCTGAGTCGGGTATGATACAATGGGATGTCAATCATGGCGGAGATGCCGTTCCGTCAGGAAAATATAATGTGGTTGAAGCGGCATCCAACCGCAAGCTTGGCGAAATCGTAATATATTGATGTCGGATGCTGTTATGAAAATAGAGGGCTCACATCAAGAAGAGGTTTCAGACAAGGGATTGCTGAAGCGCCTTGACTTAGCTGCTAAACGCGGTGTCGATATAGTAGCCAGCGGTCTTGGTCTGCTTGTCTTGTCGCCTCTGTTCGCCGGAGTCGCGCTGTGGATAAAATGGGATTCCAAGGGCCCCGTTTTTTATCGTCAGCGGCGTGTGGGTAAAAATGAAAAGGACTTTGATGTATTCAAATTCCGTTCTATGCTCAACGACTCGGACAAAGATGGCTTTATTACCATCGGTGGGCACGACCCGAGAGTCACCAAAGCCGGATATTATATACGTAAATATAAGATAGACGAACTGCCGCAGTTGATAAATGTGTTTATCGGCAACATGTCGCTTGTCGGACCAAGACCGCAGGTGCGCAAGTATGTGGACATGTATAACGAAGAGCAGTTGAAAGTGCTCGAAGCCAAACCTGGCATAACCGATCCCGCCTCGATATATTATCGTCATGAAAGCGAGATATTGGGAGAGGTCGAGAATCCCGAAGATTATTATGTGAATGTGATAATGCCCCATAAACTCGGACTGTGCAGGGACTACATTAAACGTCGTAACGTATTTACCGACATTAAGGTGATATTCGACACATTCCGTGCCGTTGCCCAAAAGAAAAAGGGAAGGGAATCATAAAATCTCGATATGCGATGAAAGGAAGCGAAGAGAAGATACTGCTTTGCATGTGCAAGATGTCGGGCCACGAGATGCCATTTATAGAGGAGGCGTTCCGCGAGGAATGGGTCGTGCCCTTGGGCCCGAACGTAAACGGCTTTGAGCAGGATCTGACTACATTTCTTGAGTCAGCCCCTCATGGAAGCGACAGGAAGGAAGAAACATCCAAGCTTCCGACAGATATCCGGACCGTGGCATTGTCGGCCGGCACGGCGGCGCTCCATCTCGCCCTGATTATGGCCGGAATTGAAGCCGGCGATGAGGTGATGGTCCAGAGCATGACATTCTCGGCATCGGCCAATCCGGTGAGATACCTCGGTGCCACTCCTGTATTCGTCGATTCCGAATCCGAGACATGGAATATGGATCCGGAACTGCTGGAGAAAGGAATCGAAGAGAGAATAGCGGTTACGGGCAAGACTCCCAAAGCGATAGTTACGGTAGACCTTTATGGAATGCCGTGTAAGATAGAGAGAATACTTGAAGTGGCGGCACGCTACGGCATACCTGTGATAGAGGATGCGGCCGAGGCATTCGGCAGCCGCTTCGGCGGTCGTTGCTGCGGCACGTTCGGAAAGTATGGAATCCTGTCGTTTAACGGCAACAAGATGATAACGACCTCCGGCGGAGGTGCGTTGGTATGCCATTCAACGGAAGAACGTACCCGCATAATGTACCTTGCCACCCAGGCGAGAAAAGGATATGCCTATTACCAGCATGAGGAGATAGGTTATAATTACAGGCTCAGCAATATCTGCGCCGGTATAGGACGCGGGCAGATGATGGTGCTTGACGAACATATAGCTCATCATAGGCACCGCCAGGCATATTACAGGGAAAAGTTCGCCGATATGCCGGGTATAATTCTGCATGACAACCCTTCACAGGAATTTGACGCCAACTTCTGGCTTGTTACGGCTACGCTCGCGCCCTACGTGAGGGTCAAGGGGAGAGAGAAAGCATACGGGGAGAAGATAAGCGGCACTATAGGAGGAGCGGGAGGCGTTACCGGTCAGGTATCGGATATAGAGACCGACTGCCAGCCTGATGCCGACATAGAGGCACTGAGACTGCATCTCGCCTCGAAAAACATAGAGACAAGACCTTTGTGGAAGCCGATGCACCGTCAGCCTGTGTTCGCCGATTGCCCGGCGATTGTAAACGGTACGGCGGAAGCCATATTCCGCAGAGGCATCTGTCTGCCGGCAGGTCCGTGGGTAACCGATAAGGATGCCGACAGAGTGGTGGAAGCCATAAGGGAGGTATTGGAAGCGTAGGGGTATAATGATTATTTTAAATTGAAAATTCCAGACACAAGAGATATGAAAAAAGCGCTGATAACCGGTATCACAGGCCAGGATGGCTCATATTTGGCGGAGTTGCTGCTTGAAAAAGGGTATGAAGTACACGGTATAATACGTCGCAGCTCAAGCGATTTCCGCGAACGTATCTGTCATCTTGAAGGTCGCCCCGGCTTTCATCTGCATTACGCCGACATGGCCGACTCCATGTCGCTCGTGAAGGTCATAGGATCGGTGAGACCCGATGAAATATACAACTTGGCGGCGCAGAGCCATGTGCAAGTATCGTTCGATGTGCCGGAATATACGGCCAATGTAGTCGCTACGGGAGTATTGCGTATACTTGAGGCTGTAAGAGTCTGCGGTCTTGAAAAGAGCTGCCGTATTTATCAGGCCTCTACCTCTGAACTTTACGGCAAGGTAGAGGAAGTACCCCAGAATGAGGAAACCCCCTTCCATCCCTACTCTCCGTATGCGGTAGCGAAACTTTATGGGTATTGGATAGTGAAGGAATACCGCGAGGCATATGGAATGTATTGCTGTTCGGGTATTCTTTTCAATCACGAGAGCGAACGCCGTGGCGAGACATTCGTGACCCGCAAGATAACATTGGCGGCTGCCCGTATCTCGCAGGGAAAACAGGAAAAACTGTATTTAGGCAATCTCTCGTCGTTGCGCGACTGGGGATATGCTCCCGACTATGTGGAGTGCATGTGGTTGATACTTCAGCAGGAAGAGCCGGATGACTATGTGATAGCTACCGGAGAACAGCATTCCGTAAGAGAATTCACGACGCTCGCATTCAAGGCTGTAGGAATAAATCTGCGTTGGGAGGGAGAAGGACTTGACGAGAAGGGTATAGACTGCGAGACAGGAAATATACTGGTTGAAGTATCGGAAGACTTCTACCGTCCTACCGATGTAGTCAACTTGCTCGGAGATCCGAATAAAGCCCGTACAAAACTCGGATGGAATCCGCGCAAGACAAGCTTTGAGGAACTGGTGCGCAAGATGGTGAAGTCCGACGTGGAAAAAGTGGCGGTCGAGCGAGCCGGAGAACAGGCCCGTACCAACCTTGTGGAATTCCTTGAAAAGGGTATTGTGAAGTAACGTATACCGTTATGGAGCGACCAAAGGTATCTGTCATAGTATGCACCTATAATCAGGAGGATACTATAGGAGAGGCTCTTGAGTCAATTTTAGCGCAAAAGGTAGATTTCGCATATGAAATCCTTCTTGCCGACGATTGTTCGCAGGATAAGACACCTGACGTTTGCCGAGAATACGCCAACCGATATCCTGACCGAATCAGACTGATTCTAAATGGAAAAAACAAGGGAATAGTAGATAATTATTACGACTGCATAGAGACTTGTAAGGGAGAATATATAGCTGACCTTGCAGGAGATGACGTGTGGTGTGATGAGAACAAGCTGGTGCGACAGGTGCAGCTGATGGATTCTGATCCGGAAATTGTGCTAACACATGCCGATTGGCGAATGATGCATCGGGATGGCCGCTTTTCACGGCCTGATTGGTTGAACGGCAGTCAGAATGGGAAGGTTTATAATGGTAAAGACCTGTTGCCGTTGTTGCTTAACCATAAGAAAGAGTTGTATTTTATACATCTCTGCACTTCAATGTACCGCCGAGCTACGGTATTATCGTTGATAGAGGAATATAAGGATCTGGTACGCAATCCCCAATGGCCATGCGAGGATTATCAGCTTGAAGTTCTTTTAGCGACGAAAGGTAAAATCGCTTATGAACCGAATTGCGTATTAAACTATCGTGTAGGCCATCCATCGTTATCTTCAGAGGAGAATAATGCGAAGAATGTCAGATTCGCAGGTGGAGTGTTAAAGCTAACGCATGATTTGACATTGAAACTCGGTTACAGTCTGGAGATAAATCGTGATTATTACCGTAAGACCATGCGGTATATCGCAATGAATACGTTTAGATCCGGGAATGAGAAAACAAGGGATGAGTTTAATCAAATCTATTGGAATGATTATTGGGGAAAAGGAAATTCAACAGTTTCCTGGTTAGTGCATAAATTAGTGCTCAACAGATATATATGGGGTGTTTCAAGATATATATGGTGTGCTATTAAGAGTATAGTATGAAAAAGGATATAGTTGTGAAGTTTCTGGATCTCCGAGAATCTTTTAATCTGGAAGATAACAAATTTTGCTATGTGGTCAGGTGGTGGTTATGAAAAGTAACAAATCTAATATCAGAAAAATACGTTATGTAAGTAGCTTTTCCGTGGGGAATCTACATGGAATGATAAACAATGCTCTGCTAAAGATGTTGATAGATGAGTATGATGTTGAATGCTATACCCCTAAATCTGCTGAGCCAATATTAAAAAAAGGATTGAATAAAGATAGCTCCATTAGATGGCATCGGCTATTTGTAAATAACGGTTCCGGGCATGTTTCAATGCTTTTCAGATATTTGATTTCCGCCATTTATAATATACTGATACTTCTTAGAAGCAAGAAGGACGATATTATATTCTATAATTTTAATAATGTATTTTCTTTAAGTCTGATAGATAGAATAAATAGATTAGCGAAGCGGCATATTATAATATGTTGCCATGGCGAAATGGAATATCTTGTAAATGCGAAAAAACACTCGCGTCTTTACAAACGATTGATGATAGAATTGACATGTCGTTACTTCAATCTCCGTAAAATCCCTGCGCCCGGAATGAAATTCATCGTCTTCGGCGATGTTATTAAGAATAATTTGCGACCATTTGTCAATAAGATGCTTTATGATTGCATTTATTCTATTGATCATCCTGTTATCGCTGATGCCGGACTTTCAGATAAGCGACAAGATGATGAATCCTATATAGTAAATATCGGTCTTGTTGGGATAATCAATGAGTATAAGGGGGCTGATAAATATCCGTTCATCGCAGAATGTTTTAAGGATGATCGAAGATTGTCTTTCCACGCAATAGGGCATTTCCAATGTAACCCCGAGCCGTTTGTTAAAGCAGGAATAATAATCCCAAAGAATATATCGCGACCATTATCAAACGAAGCATTCAAAAGAGCGGTTTTGAATCTTGACTATATTCTTTTTCTTTATCCCCCGGATACATATCGTCTTATTGCGAGTGGCGCGATACTTGACTGTATACGTTTTAATAAACCTGTAATTGGAGTACGCACAGATTATTTTGAATATCTTTTTGAGAAATTCGGGATATTTGGATATCTTGCTAAGGATTATGATGAATTAATAGAGTTGTTGAGAAAAACGCATCAGCTTAAAACACATTTCCCATTTAATGAAATCCAGGAAAAACTGTCAATAATTGCTCTTACTCCAAGATTGAAAGAGATTGTAGATGGCTGTCAGTAAAAGTGGTTATTCATGGGAATTTACGGATGTGCAGACTTAGATAAAATGATATTAAACAGCATAGCGCGGATTCTTTTTTAGGGATTATTATCTTACAACTGATTGATTCATCACCTAAAAATAAAACAGCAATGACTGAAAAAGAAATATATTCATTCAAGCAATGGCTAAAAGGGATACCTTATGAGATAGCTTTCTGGAAAAGTTATTATGGTCATGCCGATAGCCTTCGAGATCTTGATTCTTGGAGCGAATATGGCAAGGAATGCCATCTTGACAATTTTGATATCAAGAAATTTGTAGAGTCTTGCCCTTCGATACCGAGGTTTGTAGATTTGGGATGTGCTTTGAGTTATACGTTTGGAACAAAGCTTGACGGAATTGATATTGAAATCGACAGGGTGGACCCACTTGCATCGTTTTATAATCAGATATTACAGAAGTATGCCCCGAATAGACCGAAGATAAAATACGGTATGATAGAGTGCATCTCTGCATGTTATGAGAAAAACAGCGTAGATCTCATACACGTCCGCAATGCACTTGACCATTGTTCTGATCCGATACTGGGAATAATGGAATGTTTAGAGTGCTTGCGCATAGAAGGTGTCTTATACCTCAATCACCATCGTAATGAAGCTTTGAGGGAGGGTTACCGTGGTTTCCATCAATATAATATTGATATCGAAGATGGAAAACTGATTATCTGGAAGAAAGACGCGAGAATAGATTTAAACGCGTTTCTTGCCGATTTCTCGACTGTGGAATGTAGTGTTACGGACAGAGAAGAAATTGTAGCCGTAATAACGAAAAAATCAGAGTTGATAGAATATAACGCAAGGAAATCGAAAGAACGTGCGATGAAGATGCTGAATCTTGCTCTACAATCGTTTAATTCCTCATCTTTTTCTATGCGCTATCATTTAGATGGTATAGTTGCGAATATCGCTCATAAAACAATGCGCAGAATACCACGCAAACTGGTGGAACGAATAAAGAAATCACTTTCCAAATCCAAGTAGTGATTTTGCTTAAAACATCCTAAACTTCAATCTGATATAGACAATGAGAAATACATTTATTCTAAACACATGGTGGACAAAAATTATTTGGATACTCTTTTGTGTTGCTGTTTCGTTTTGGGGATTTGCATTTCTACAAGGTTGGGGAGATGTGTGGAAAGATGAGGCTTATCAGACTTGGTCAATATTGAATTGGGAGAGTTCAAGAGTTGCGCCGTTGTCATATTGGGTAGGGTATAAGTGGATGTCAATATTCGGATTTAAGGTTGTTAATCTCCGTTTGCTTGCTACGATAATAGGTTCTTTGGCTGTCACGACATCTGTTATTTATTCATATTACAGAACGAAGAACCTGATACTTTGCGGTTTCTTGCTTATGTTGGGAACATGGGTATGGCGAGCAGACGCATTTATGCTTTACAACTGGGATTCAGGGTCATATCTATTGGACTGCATGGCATTGATATGTATAGTGGAGTATTTTAGACGCCCAACACTAAATAAAGCTGTGTTTTGTGGTGTGACATGCGCTCTAATGACACTCGGTAGATTGCCATCGGGCATTCTCGGACCCTTGATGTGCGTTTTGATGTGCTGCTATGGATGGAGAAATGACATTCCGTACAGGAAAACATTATTAAATATATGTGTTTTTGTTGCGGTTTTCATTGTCGTTTTTATTTGTCTTTTGACTCTGATGTATGGGAATCCTGTGGAATATATCAATTCTTTAAATCAAGGTAAAATAGGTGGCCATTCTCTTAATGATTTGGGTAATTATAAGTGGAGAATGTATATTCTTCTTGAGAATTTTACATTTATTTTTTCTCCTGCCATATTCTGTATCTTATTGCCATTGCTTTTTCGGAAACGGTTATCTGTATTATTAAACGAAAAGGTGTTTGAAAGTAGATTGAAAGAATGGTTGATAATTTCTTGTTTATGCTTATTTATAGTAATTGAGGCTATATGGACGGCAAAACTATATCTTGTAAGTTTGCCTGAAGGTATTCTGGGATGCACGGTGCCGATTGTAGTCGCGCTATTATTGTTGTGTCCGGTAAGAAACTATTCAAATCCTGATAAACCTAAAATGAAAATTCCTGAGTGGGAATTATGGGGTTGCGCTGTAACAGTATTGGCTTCAATATTTGGGTCTGACTCATATGTAGGAAGAATAGAGGGCGGATTCTTTTTACCGATAATAATAGCGGTTTTGTGGATTCTCGGCAGAGGTGTGAAGGAGTATCTTTCAGTTGTAGTTGTTTTATGGTTGCTATGCTGCATTGGGATCAATGTCATGCATTGGATAATCCAGACGAGAGAATGTATATATGAATACACGGATGAAATCGGGCTTTATTCGGGAATAAAATCGTCTGTTGATTTTGATAAGATAATCGAAGATTTAAAGCCGGCAATTAGTCTCATAAAGAAAAATCATGAGAAATATATTCTTATAGATGACCGAAACGTCATAGGAATGGTTCTTGGCCCGGATGACGGACCCGGTTATCACGACTTTGAATTTTTTTCGGAATATCCGGAAAACTGGAGGCGGCGGCATATTGATATGCTCGACAGAATTGATGCTGTGGTATATAGTAAAGATTTTGTGAAAAATAAAATTAGCGCTCAAAAGGTAGTTGAAATGCTGAGAGGTTACGGGTATGTATATTCTCAGGAAACAGACGGTGCGGTGATAGTAAGAAAAGTAAACAAATAAGCATGTATTATGAATATTTCCTATAATCAGAAGGAATTTGTTTCAATACTATTAGTGTCTGTCATCACAGTGGTGTTTGTATATTTGACGAATCTCTTCTATTGGACTGCAGATTCATGTTACTTTGCATTGCAATTCAATTTTGATGATTCGAATCCATCGATACCGGTGCAAGATGTCAGAGATTTGGTTCGTTCGTCTGCTGCATATTATATGATTCAAGGAGGGCGTTTTCTTTGCACATCGATAGTAACTTTATTTAGCGCTTTTATCGGTAGGGTCGGTTTTGTGGTATGCAATGCATTAGTGTGGATAGGATATATCTGGATTTGTGCGCAACTATGCGGGATAAAACTGAGAGATACGATAAGAATGTTCATTCTTGTTGTCGTGAGCTATTTGATATTCCTGACTTTGCCACTTGATCCACCATTCCTTATCAATTATTTGTGGATGGGCCTCGTTGTTTTGGTTTGGTTGTATGTGTTCATTAATGTAAAACCAAATAAATGGTGGAAAGGAGTTGCTCTCTTTTTGTTTGGTTTGATAGCCGGGAACTCTCAAGAGGCATTTACAATACCTTTAGGGGGGGCATTGTTTGTATATACGATAATAGAACTGAAAAAACATGATGGTAAAATAGAATGGTATAGTCTGACAGGTTTTACTATCGGCCTTGTATTGTTGATTATCGCTCCCGGAAATTTTAAGAGATTGGCAGCGTCGGGAGATCTCGCTTTGATGTATGAAATCATGCATGCGATGGCATCGTTAGGTTGCCTGGCCTTGATTCTTTTATTATGCTTTTTTGCTAAAGGCAAATCGTTGAATGCTTCTTTTGACCACCGGGACAAAAAAATAAGTTTGTTGCTTGTATTGGCAATCATGTTCTCAATAGCGTTTATTGTCATTCTAAAAGCCAATAGCCTTGCTCGGACTCTTATCCCGATAAATATTTTTCTCTTAATTCTTTTGCTAAGGAGAAAATCTTTCAGATTCAAATCTCTTATAGTTGCCATGTTGGGTATAGTTTCAATCTGGTGTTCTATAAGAGAATGTGAGATGTTTAAGTTTAATAGAATAAAGTATTCGGAGATTGAGAATAAATATCATATGTCCCGGAACGGTAAGATATGCATTTCTGATTCCCTATTCTTTCACAATGATGGTAATAATTGCTATTATAATCTGGGCTGGGAAATAAGAGAACGCTCTGTTACACCCGGTAAACCAAGCCTTAAAATATACCCTGAAATTTTGAAAGGGGTATACATAGGTCGTGATACCAATATGTTTATCGAAGTCGGCCCTCAGAAGTGGATAGTAGCCCAAGGGGTGAATCACCCTAAGCCTGTCATGGTCAAAAGAACTTTGACATTAGGAGATTTTGAGTATCGGATACCGACACGAGAACTATATGTCAGAGACTTCAAAGACAACATTATTGATACAGTCAATAATACAATAGTAAGTGTCTACATAAACCATAAACCATATATGAGATCGGAATTAAGCTGGTAATTTTAAACTCTAAGTAGCTGCTTACTAATTTTGAATGATACAAAGAAGATATAAGAGGAAATAATTAAATTTGCTAAATTAATATAAGTGACCATATGGTTCTAAATAGAATTGCTACTGACAAAGGCAAAAGGATATATGAGATAATTACAGTGATAATTTCTGTATTATTTGGTGTCATGTTCTTCATAACTCCGATATGCGGAGATGACAATTGGTATCTTGGTGGAACCACCGGTTCGACTTGGAGTTCCGAAGCTTTACGTACGACGTGGAATACGGTGTCTGATTTATGGTATGTGACTAATGGGCGTGTCGGAAATCTTGTTTCAGCATTATTCCTTGCGTTCTTACCGCGTTGGGTATGGGCTATGGTAATGTCCATCTCTCTTTGGGGTATTTTCTATATTGGACCGCTCCTTGCAAAATCAGGATGGTTGTCTATCGGATCGGGACTATGGATTATAGGAGTCACACTTGTTTTCCCATGGCCTGATTTCATGTTTAGTATCATGTTTTCATTGAATTATATACCTACATTGATACTGGGATTGCTGTCTTTCTATTGGTTTACATCTCGTTATGGCGATTCATCCGAAGTGTGCAACTGGCCCGTCACCATAGGCTGCTTTTTAGTGGCAATGTTGGCAGGTTGGTGGCATGAGGGATTTGGGGTGCCTATGTTATGTGCCTGTGGAGTGTATGGCATAGCAAGATGGGAAAGACCATCGCGTGTTTCAATCGCTATCTTTTTAGGTATACTTGTAGGATTAGGATGCATAACGATATCTCCGGCATTTTGGGCCTCGATGGATTTCCGGCAGCCAATATGGAATAAAGGATCTATTTCATGGAAATTATTCCATATTATTGGATTCAATATTTGCTTCTACATGTATCTGATAATGTTTGTATTTGCAATAAGCTTAAAGAAAACGCGGAATAAAATTAAAATCAATAGGAGTTATTTTGCTTTTCTTGTAGCTGTCCTTTGTTTCGGGATAGTAACTTTGCCCATTTATATCAAGTATTACGCAGGCCCAAGAACCGGAGCCTTTTCGCAACTAATTTCTGTTATCGGCATTATTGCTGTTCTGCCAGTCTTTTTTAAGAAAAAGATAAATGGAAACAATGATAAGATTGGTAAATTGTTGTTTTACTTAATGAGTATTATGTGTTTTGTAAATATTGCTATATCCATACCGATACAAATGAAACTCACTAAAGAAATAGAATCGGTGCGGAACTTATGGCGGACTGAGAATTTAGATGGTAAAGGAGCCATTTTTTATGACAAAACTCCGATAAAAATAGGTGTCGATTTAATGAAGCCATCTTATCAGGTCTTGAACACAGTTTATGGATTGGAGGGAATGAGAGTGTTGCCTACCAGATTGGAGAAATTCAATGGAGAAATGGGAAAACAATGTAGCGATTCAGTTTTAATAATATATGACAACATGATTATTTACCGTGGTGATTGGAATTTTAACCATAAGAATAAGAAACGACCTGATTTGATTGTTGTCTTGGATAATGGCGAAGAAAAATATACAAGAGCTGATTGGCAATCATTCATGGGGTCGGATGGAGATGTCTATACCTACGTAGAGCCTCACAATTTAAAAATGAATCAGAGTCTTAAGATTGTAGATGCGAAGGTCATAAAGTAGATTGTTCTTTCCCCTTTATTGCATGACAAGTAAAAATCACGTTGTTGAGTATGTAATGGAAAATGGGAAAAATCCTCTTTTATGTAAAAGAATACTGTGTTTATGAAAGTAAGTAATAATATTCTGTTGTGAAAAATTCATTGACAAAAAGAGTGTTGAAAGTTGTGGGTGTGTTTTCTGGTGCGGAAGCATTTGGAATTTTATGCTCTGTTGTCAAGATGAAATTAGTTGCGATTTGGCTAAGTGCGGTAGGGGTTGGACTCTTCGGAATATTCAATACTACAATCGATACCATTTCAATAATAACCGGTCTCGGGTTGCGTCAAAGTGGGGTTCGCGAAATAGCCAAACACAGCAATGAGGCAGGTGTGCTTCGTAAAGTTGTAGCCAGACTAAGGGGGTGGTGTTTCCTCTCAGGATTACTGGGTGCTCTGATTATTAGTTTTCTTGCGCCGGTACTGTCATATTGGTTCTTCGGAAATATGAATAACTGGTGGCAGTTTATGTTACTTGCCGGTGCGTTGCTTATGAATTCGCTGATTGGAGGTGAACAGGCCATATTGCAGGGAACGGAATTTTTCAAACGTCTTGCGAAAGCAAGTGTATATGGAAGTGCTTTAGGTTTAGCGATCTCTATTCCGATGTTCCGATGGCTTGGGGATATAAGTGTCATACTTTCTATTCTTGCGTACTATTCTTCAACATTGTTTTTTCTATACATCAATAGAAATAAATCATTGCGCTACGAATTACCCGATAAGGAAGAAATGAAAATGGGCACTGAATTTGTGAAATTAGGTGGATATATAGCTCTTGCCTCTTTTGCTTCAAGCCTTGCTCAGATGATATTTATGTCATGGCTCAACAAGGAAGCGTCAACGGCAGAAGTCGGATATTTCCAGGCCGGCAATACGTTGGTATTTAGGTATACATCCATAATTTTCAGTGCGGTAGGTCTTGAATTTTATCCGAGAATGGCATCAAACAGTCATTCGTCCAAGAGGATGTCGCTATTTGTAAGTCACGAAATATCTCTATTGTTAAAGATTTTTACACCTATGCTGATAGCATTTCTTCTGTTCAGACATCAGATAGTACACATTCTATATGCTTCAGAATTTGAGGTGATATTGCCATTCATTTCCATAGCGATATGTACAGTTATATTACGAGCAATTTCTACCTGTATGGCATTTTCCATTATTGCAAAAGGTGAGGGCAAGACTTATTTATTCACAGAAGGGTTGGATGCTGTAATAGGAGTAATCCTTAGTATATGGCTGTATGGCCTTTATGGATTGCTTGGCATAGGTATTGCACAGGTGATATGGTACGGAATTTATTTATTAGCTATATCGGGGGTTTATTTCGTGCGCTATAAACTTAGAATAAGTTACGGAACATGGGCTTTGATAGCTGTATCTGTTATCATTAGCGGAATTGCTGCGATAATAGCGGTTATGTACTTGTAAATTGCAATTGATTGACTCTAATAAGAAATGGAATGAAAAAGATTTTCCCATTGAGGTATAATAAATTTCGGTAAGTATTGAATAGCTGCAGTTTTGCCGGTTTCTCCTAATCGGAATCGTTCCTCTGAATTGTCCATAAGACGGCAAATGGCATCTGCGAGCCCTCTGACTCTTTCTTCACGGGTCATATTGTAATACGGTACCAATATCCCGGAGCTATTGTGATTAATTAATTCATGGGGGCCATATAGACAGTCCAGGGCAATTACAGGAGTCCCGCATATCATGGCTTCCGCTATCACCAATCCAAATCCTTCATAGTGAGAACTTACAACTAAAGCGGCATGAGATTCATATACCGCTTTGAGATCGGTGCATAAGCCTTTGAAGAAAACATTATTCTGAAGGCTCAAATCAATTACTTTCTCCTCTAAGACGTTTCGTTGTTCTCCTTCTCCAAAAATATCTATAATTGCTTCGGGATAGTGTTTGGTAACAATTGCCCATGCATCGATGAGCATATCGAATCCTTTTTCACTTGCAATTCTGCCGATCGCCATATAGCGATTGCTTCTTATGGTATTGATAGGTTTAGGGTCAAGAGTTATAAAATTAGGTATTGTTTCAATACGACGGGCATGGGGCCAATTGATGGTTTCACCTTTGGTAAGAGTAACCACGCAGTCGGCTTTGCGTTCTGCGATATAAACTTTCAGTCTCTTATATAGAGAGTGGTGTTCTTTAGAAAACATATTGCTTCTTGAACTATGCGATTCCAATACTAAATGACGTGGCTTAAATATTATGGAAAGAGTAAGCCATGTAGGAGCGGCAATAGTAATATCAGGCCTGATTTTATGAATGGCTTTTCGGATTTTTATATTCTGACGTATCTTAAACAGCAACTTTTGAATGAATCCATGCGGTTGAGGTAAGGCTAAATCAACCAAATGCACTCGTGAATCTAAAGAATATGCCGGAGATGATTCCGGCGGATTACATACCAATAGCCAAACATCATTACCGCGTATGGCCATTGCTGAAGCTTTTTCGGAGATAATGCGTTCTAATCCGCCTGTAACGCTTATATCTTGGCAGGTATATAATATTCGCATGTGTTGAGATGAGGGTTAAGTTCTGGAGAATCTCTTTTCCGGTCGTTAAATAATGATACAATTATCAAAACGTGAGATCCATTCCTTGGAAGACTGGTTGTCGATTAGGGTTACTAAGCCTGATCTGATTGCTTCCGGACGAAGCATGGCCGCATATTTGCCTAAAGAGCCTTGACTCGTGATGATATACTTGCATCGAGACATAAGTATCAAGTCACAATATCCTTTGTCTGAACCATTATCCGGGCATAGCTTTATATTATAATCTGAGAGTTCGGGGAGTAACATTCCCTTGCACCAATCAGGCTCGTCCGAAAACATGAAGAACTTCACTTCAGGATTCATGGATGCAATAAGATTAATGGATTTAATAAAGTATTCTATACTTGCAGGATTGCCATATGATTCCAGATAATTGGATAGATCTCCGCGACGCACATGTATTGCGCAAACCTCTCCATTTGATCTTTTTATAGTCGTTAATAAATTTTTGTTTTTATCGTCTAATACGTCCTCATCGATTTTGAACACATCCCTGAAATATTTTGTATACATTTCCTCTGGATCGTGATAATAACCATCCATATAGCACGGTCCATTGAATTCTATCCATTTGAGGTTCTCTCCATTATCCTCAAAATAATTATTGGAATATAAGAAAAAAGTTCTATATAGTTTTGCAACCAATTGGTTGCAGACTCTTAAATTTAGGTATGGAAATAACTTTCCGATGTCAAGATTACGACAAAATTGCCCATTTATGTCCTTACCCCACGATTTGAACCATTCGTAATCGAATTTTACGTCGTGACCTCGGTCTCGAAGTATCTCTCCGATTAGATAAAAATGCATTTGTGAGCAGATCCCGCCATCGGAGTGAATTACTATAGTTTTAGGCATCAATCCTAAATGATTGATTATCCTACAGAGATTACGGATAATGCTTTTGGCAAAAATTTTCATAATACAAATATACGAATCACAATTTAGACAATCTCTCAAATCCAATTAAAATAAGTGGTGCGAAGAATAAATGTTAGAATGTTTTAAGAATTTCACATATGAGAGGGCTTCTTTTGGGCTGCTTCCTCAAGGTCTCATCGGTTGCAATGCCCGCATTGCGCCCTCTTCGACTTGCGGAATCATCTCAAAAATAATCTCCTCTCATATGTGCATTTATTCTTCGCAGCTACTTATTTATTACCGGATACTTTACTCTGAACAATAATGTATATTTAACTTCTTAACCCACATAGTGCTGATATCAAGCGGGGCGTAACGTGTCGCAGAATCACATAGCAGAATGCTGATGTTAGGATAAGAATCGCGAATGTAAGGAAATATGCTGATAGAATGTTGAGTGAGTCTTGAAAGCCGAAAATAGACAAGATTGATTTACGCAGAAGCGTACAATACAATCCGTGGAAGGCATAGACAAAGAATACCATTTCTTGTAAGTTTGACGATGCCGTTATTCCGTGTCGGCATGCATACCGTCCAAAAAGAACCGCGCCGGATGTTACTCCGATATTTCTTGCGAATTTGCATATATCCAGGGCTATATGGTTCATCTCATTTCCCCAAAGGTTAAGGAGTACGCATGTTAAAAGAAGACACGACCCGATGGCAAGCAATCGTGTGGATATCGTTTTATGATGTATCGCTATCCATGCGCCGAGCAAAAAGTATGGGGTTCCGACTACAGGAAATGCGAAAGAAATTGCGGCGACAATAGTCAGAACGGTGGCCCATGTCCGTCTCGCCAATATGTAAAAGACCGGAGAGACGATTATCATGATAATCAGGTCTCTGATAAACCACATCGGGAAGTCGAATGGATAGCCATCTGCTGTGGCCCAGAATCCTTCAAGGAATCTGAGAAAATTCACGCTTCCGTTATTTACTATGCCCATTCCGTCATATCCTAAAGCGATGGTTTTAAACAGGAATATTGCAGAAGCGATTAAATTCCATAGCAGATATGGAATTATCAGAGATCGGAAACGCCTTTTCAGCTTCGCGATATAGGAGGCCCTGTCAAAAGGTTTCTTTGATGAGAAAAACAGAAATCCGGAGATGATATAGAAAGCCGGCACACATCCACCGCTGAGATCCTGACTGAAAAAGATCATTAACCTTTCCGCTGTCGATCCGTTCATTTCAGAAGGTAGGTTCCTTATCATTGAACTGTGAATCAGCACCACTCCCAGCATCATTAGAGGCCGGGCGATATCAAGACTGTCAATACGGTTCGTTTTCATGGATATTCCTATTGTCTAATGGCAAAATTAATGAGATTTTTTGAAAAGATGTCATATATCGGCTATCATGGATAAAGATCCGCAGAGCCGGAGATGAATGGAATAATCACATAATGGCATCATGACACAATAGTTGACACAATAGTTGGGGTGGAAATTTGCGGGTGTCGGGGAAATTTGCTAACTTGCGGGCTGAAATAGTCAGAGGGCTTCCCGGAGGCGTCGCTTTGGCGGTCGTTGCGTATTTTTAACTTGGATTCCAGAACTTATCCGGGTCGCTGCAGGTTATAATTTAAGGACGTAAACATATACTCATTGAACGTAAGCATATGTTCATTGAGCGTAGATATGAAATTGAAAACATAATCAAAGACCAAGATACATTTTTTCAATTGATTGAATAATATGGTAGATTACAAAAAACTCGGACTTGTGAACACCCGCGAGATGTTCGCAAAAGCCGTACACGGCGGCTATGCCATTCCGGCATTCAACTTCAACAATATGGAGCAGCTTCAGGCTATCATCAAAGCAGCTGCCGATACCAAAAGCCCCGTGATTCTGCAGGTTTCGAAGGGTGCGCGCAACTATGCGAACCCCATCCTGCTTCGCTACATGGCCCAGGGTGCCGTTGAATATGCGAAGTCTCTGGGTTGGGAACATCCCCAGATTGTACTTCACCTTGACCACGGCGATACTTTCGAACTTTGCAAGGACTGTATCGACAATGGTTTCTCTTCTGTAATGATCGACGGCTCACACCTTCCTTACGAGGAGAATGTAGCCCTCACCAAGAAAGTTGTCGACTATGCCCACCAGTTCGATGTAACCGTAGAGGGTGAACTCGGCGTGCTGGCAGGCGTTGAAGACGAGGTTTCTTCCGACCACCACACATATACCGACCCCGAAGAGGTTATCGATTTCGTAGGCCGCACAGGTTGCGACAGCCTCGCTATCTCGATCGGTACTTCCCACGGTGCTTACAAGTTTACTCCCGAACAGTGCTCCCGCGACCCGAAGACCGGCCGTCTGGTTCCCCCGCCGCTGGCATTCAACGTGCTTGAGGCCGTAGAGGCAAAACTGCCCGATTTCCCCATCGTGCTCCACGGTTCTTCTTCCGTTCCCCAGGAATATGTGGAAATCATCAACTCCAACGGCGGCAAGCTGCCTGACGCAATCGGTATCCCCGAAGAGGAACTGCGCAAGGCCGCCAAGATGGACGTTTGCAAGATCAACATCGACTCTGACAGCCGTCTGGCCATGACAGCCGCTATCCGCAAGGTCTTCAACGAGAAGCCCGGTGAGTTCGACCCGCGCAAATATCTGGGTCCGGCCCGCGACGAGATGGAGAAGCTCTACAAGGAGAAGATTCTCAACGTGCTCGGTTCCGCAGGTAAGGCTGAGTAAGTATTGACTGACACACAACCAAGAGGCCGCGCGATTTAGCGCGGCCTCTTTTCGCTTGGCGTGAGTATTGTGGGGAAATAGTTTGTATTAGTGCTTGCGATGATTTAAATTTGCAGTATGAAGATTTTTAGTTCGAAGGCGCTTGCGGATATCGGTTTCAATACCTGCGGCGCCCAGGAGATAGACAGCCTGGAACTTATGGAACGCGCAGCCGCAGCCGTAAGCTGTGAGATAATATCCCGCTTCCGGCTCAGCCAGCGTATCGTTATAATCGCCGGCCCCGGAAACAATGGCGGCGACGCTCTTGCCGTTGGCCGGCTGCTGATAGAGCAGGGATATCGCAAGGTCGAGATATTTCTCTTCGATGTACATGACAAACTGTCGCACGACTGCGACGAAGAGCGGAAACGGCTAATAGCCATGGACGCTGATTTTACCCAGATAACCCGTGAATTCAACCCTCCATATCTCGGACCGGAAGATGTAGTTGTCGACGGCCTTTTCGGTTCGGGCCTCACCCAGCCGTTGCAGGGCGGTTTCGTCGCCCTTTCGAGACTTATAAATGAGAGCGGCGCTTACGTCATATCTATCGATGTGCCGTCGGGACTCTTCGGCGAGTGGAACGCCCAGTCGTCGCGCCGCGACATGATACATGCCGATCTTACCCTGGCATATCAGACTCCACGTCTCTCGTTCTTCTTCGGAGAGAACGCCGATGTGGTGGGGGAGTGGAAACTGCTCGACATCGAGCTTGACAGCGCCCAGATGCGCTCTACCCCTACTGACTTCATGATGGTGGAGGCCCGCAGCGTGAAGCCGCTGTTGCGTCCTCGTCTGCCGTTTACAGGCAAACGCGATTACGGATCGGCCCTTTTGTTCGCCGGAAGCATGGGCATGATGGGGGCGGCGGTGCTCTGTGCCCGTGCATGCATGAAAGCGGGCGCAGGTCTGACTACGGTCCATTCGGCGCGTTCTGGTCTGGTTACCGTGCAGACCGCGATGCCCGAGGCTCTTTTCGAACCTGACCGTAACGACAGGTTCATATCCGATATGACCGTGCATCATACCCATCAGGCAGTCGCCATAGGCCCGGGGCTCGGCACGCAGGAGCAGACAATAGATGCCCTCGAATCTTTGCTGAAAACGCTCAAGACTCCCGTAGTGCTCGATGCCGATGCTCTGAACTGCATAGCTAAGCGTCCGGCATTGCTGGGGCAGCTTCCTCCGCAGAGTGTGCTTACACCTCACATAGGAGAATTCGACCGGCTTTTCGGACAGCATAAAAACAGCGAAGACCGGCTGAAGAAGGCCATAGACATGGCCAAGTATTACAATGTGGTGATAGTGCTCAAAGGCCATAGGACGGTAACGGTACGGCCTACCGGCAAGGCATATTTCAACTCCACGGGCAATCCCGGAATGGCGACGGCCGGAGCCGGCGATGTGCTTACGGGTGTGATAGCCGCCTTCATGGCGCAAGGTTATCAGCCTGAACATGCAGCCACGATAGGCGTTTTTATTCATGGATATGCCGGAGATCTCGCGGCCAAGGAATTGGGCGAGTTTGGCGTTACGGCTTCCGATATAGCCGACCGTATAGGGCGGGCGATTCATGAAATTATGAGTAACAAGTAATTATGGCGATAAAGAAAACATATATGGCGGCTCTGTTGGGAATGGCTGCCATCTTGCCTTTACAGGCCCAGCAGACCAAGGTGCTGACGGCCGACAAGAGCAACGATTACGGATTGGTATACACATTACCCCTGACAGCCCTGCATATAGACTTGACCGCCCGCCGCGAGGTTGCTGTGCGCGGTCCGTTCTATCAGTATGCTAAAAAATACCTCGGCGACGCCACCCCAGTAACGGAAAACAGCGAGAAATGGACGCTCGAGAAGTGCGATGTGTCGACATACGGAGTCCCCGATCCGGAGGTGCAGTATCTTATGCAGCTCCGTCCCGGCTCGGTAACTTCGATCAGTGTGGATGATAACGGAATGCTTCTTGCCATCAACACCGAAGTCGATGCCCCGGAATCGCCGGCCAAAGGAAACCACCCTGTAAAAACGACTACAAAGCATATAGATCCGGCAAAGGAATATCTGAAGTATGTGGATGAGGACTTCATAGCCAGCCAGTCGCTTGCCAAACAGGCCCAGATGCTCGCCGAAGCTCTGATGGAAGTCCGCGATTCCCGTATATCTCTTACCCGAGGCACGGCTGACACGATGCCGGCCGACGGACGGCAGCTGGAGCTGATGCTCAACTCGCTTCAGGAGCAGGAGGCTGCCCTCACAGCCGCATTTGCCGGGGTTAAGTGGAGCGAGACAGAAATCCGGGGATTCGATGCCGTGCCCGAGGGGAACGGCGAAACCATAATATGCAGACTTTCGGACTTCGAAGGTTTCGTAGACCCTGACGATCTGAGTGGCGCTCCTATAACGCTCGTGGTCCGTGAGGTTTCCGAAGGTACGTTGCCTGTAGATGCGAAAGGGGAGCCAAAGAAACTTCCCAAGGATGCTGTGGTCTACAATATACCGGGTTCTGCCGAGATTCTTCTTACGGCGGGAGACAACCAGTATTTCTCGCGCGAGATGGACTTCGCTCAGTTCGGAGTGCAGTTCGGTCTGGCTCCATCGCTCTTCTCAGACCGTAAGGAGCCTTATTGCGCCATATTCAATCCCGTTACCGGCGCCTTGACGGAAGTTTCGGCGATAGAACGCACATCTGATAAATGACAGACCGCGACAGAATCTTGCGCGCAGCATATTTCACCTTGGGGTGCAAGTTGAATTTCTCGGAAACGTCCGAAATAGGGAAGATGCTGGCCGAACGCAACATATTGCGGGCATCCGGCATGGAACAGCCTGACATATGCGTGGTGAACACATGTTCGGTAACGGAGATGGCCGACAAGAAGGGGCGGCAGCTTATACGCAGTCTCAACCGCCGCTGGCCGCAGGCCGCGATTGTGGTTACGGGATGTTACGCCCAGCTGAAGTCGGAAGAAGTCGCCTCGCTGCCGGGTGTGGCTCTCGTGGTCGGCAACGGCAACAAGATGGAATTGCCCGCGTTGCTCGACAAATGGCTTGAATCGCGTTCGGCATCGGTAGAGGTGGGTGACGCGATGGCCGCCTATCCGTTTCAGGGGGCTTGTGAACGCGGCGACCGTACCCGGTGGTGGCTGAAGGTGCAGGACGGGTGCGACTATTTCTGCACATACTGCACCATACCGTATGCGCGGGGCCGTTCACGTTCCGGAAATATAGACCAGCTCGTGGCCCAGGCCCGGCAGGTAGCGGCGCATGGCGGAAAAGAAATTGTGCTTACCGGCGTAAACGTAGGGTGTTTCGGCAAGGATACCGGAGAATCGTTCTTCGAATTGCTTAAATGTCTCGATGCGGTTGAGGGAATAGAACGTTACCGTATATCGTCGATAGAACCCAATCTGATAACCGAAGAGATAATGGACTGGGTGGCGGGGGAGTCAAGGAGCTTCATGCCTCATTTCCACATACCTCTGCAGTCTGGAAGCGACAAAGTGCTACGCCTTATGAACCGCCGCTACGACACGGCCTTGTTCGCGTCGCGTCTGGAATATATAAAGAAACGCATTCCCGATGCTTTTATCGGAGTCGACGTCATAGCCGGCGCACGAGGCGAGACCGAAGAGGAATGGCGCGACTCGGTGAAATTCATAGAGTCGGTGCCCTTCTCTCGCTTGCACATATTCCCATATTCGGAGCGGCCCGGTACCAAGGCCCTGCTTCTCGGCGGAGAGGTGGACAAGCATACCAGACATGTACGGGTAGAGGAACTTCAGAAAATCTCAGACCGACGGCTGTCGGAGTTTATGGCCGCTTACTCGGGTTCGGTACGCGATGTGCTTTGGGAGCATCCTTCGGATGATAATCCCGGTATAATGCACGGACATACCGATAATTACATACGGGTTACAGCCCCGGCTGCCGAGGCTATGTTTAACAGGGTAACCGCCGCCCGGCTCCTTGACCGCGACATCTCGCAGGCGGAGACACTAAGGGCCGAACCGATAAGTTGACAGATCGCAAGATGAAGACAAAGAAACTTTCGGTAATCATACTTAATTGGAACGGAATAGAACTGCTAAAAAAATTCCTGCCTATCGCGGCGGGTTATACCGTCGGTGAGAATGTGGAATTAGTGGTGGCCGACAACGGATCAACTGATGATTCCGTGGCGTGGATACGCGCCAACTGCAGTCAGGTGCGGGTGCTTGAATTCGGAGAAAACTTTGGCTTCGCGGCCGGTTATAACCGGGCGCTCCGCGAAACGGATTCGGAATATTCCCTGTTGCTGAACTCTGACGTGGAGGTAACTCCCGGATGGTGGCAGCCGTTGCTCGAGTTCCTTGAGCGTAATCCCGAGGCCGGAGCATGTCAACCCAAAATTCTCAGTTACCATAACCGGGGAGCTTTCGAATATGCGGGAGCCGCAGGAGGTCTGATAGACCGTATGGGTTATCCATACTGCCGAGGACGTCTTTTCGATGTGGTGGAAGATGATTACGGACAATATGACAACGCCCCCGAAAGGGTGGCATGGGCAAGCGGTGCGGCTCTTTTGGTGCGTACGGAAGCATATTTCAAAGTGGGAGGTCTCGATGAATCGTTCTTCGCCCACATGGAGGAGATAGACCTCTGTTGCCGTCTTCAAGGGGCCGGAATGAGTGTGTGGGCGGTTCCGTCGTCCAAGGTATATCATGTAGGCGGAGCCTCGCTCGCGCAGGGTAATCCCCGCAAGACATATCTTAACTTCCGCAACAATCTGCTGCTGTTATATAAGAATCTCCCGCTCAAAAGGGCGCGGAAAGTGCTGTTCTTGCGACGGCTGATGGATACTTTGGCCTGGGGTATGTATATGGTGAAATGTGATTTCGGCAATGCTAACGCCATACTAAAGGCGCACCGCGATTACCGACGCATGAAAAAAAACTATACCGTTCATCCTGAGAGGGATTACATGTCATCACTCCCCGGAGCGGACCGTCTGATCGTGTTTGACCGTTATCTGCGTGGACGCAAAAATTAGCGGCTGACGGAGGTTGCGGTACCGGCGTATAGGGTTGTTTCCAATACGCTCCCCTCGGGTATCTGCCCGGGGTCGGTAACGGCTTTACCGTCGACCCTTGTGATTGAGTAGCCGCGTTTAAGAGTGTTACGAGGCGACAGCACTTCTATCATCTTCTCAAGATGACCGATGTCAATCAACTGGCGTTGTACGGGCATGAGGGCCGAAGCTGAAACCGCACCCTCGAGGTCAGCTATCTTTCGCGAGGCGTTGGCGATGGCTGTGCGGGTGGATATGTCTATCGCCGATGACATGGCGCTTAGGCGACTCTGTTCCTTTGCGGTACGCGCCCCTGCGGCGGCTGGGAGACCTGTTCCCAATTGCTGTAACCTCAGGGAGGCATTACCGAGTCTGTGGGCCAGCAACGAGGGTAGCATGGCCTGGAGTGATTCGAGGCGACGACGGTCGCCTTCCATTCGGTCTGAGGTATATCTTGTGGCCGCCTGACCCAATTCCATTACCTTGCGTAGTGCATCCCGCATGGTATCAATTAGGAATGCCGCCACGGCGGTAGGGGTTTTGCACCTCACGCAGGCGATGTCATCGAGTACTGTCCGGTCGCGTTCATGACCGATGCCGACGATCACCGGTATAGGGAATGTGGCAACCCTGCGGGCAAGCTCGAGATTGTCGAAGCCGTTAAGATCGCTCGTAGACCCTCCTCCACGTATTATCACCACTGCATCCCAGAAATCTACACTCATCTCTATGTCGTCCAGGGCTTTCATTACGCTTGGCGCGGTACGCTCCCCCTGCATCGTGGCTTCGAAAAGAAGAGGATAGAAGCGGAAGCCCTCAGGTGAACTGTCAAGCTGATTGGTGAAATCTCCATAACCTGCCGCGCCTGCCGCCGAGATTACTGCGATTTTCCGTGGAGCTTCGGGAAAGAGGAGGTTGCGGTTGGATTCCAATACGCCTTCGCGCTGAAGCGCGGCAAGAATCTCACGCCTGAGCCTCTCCAGATCGCCCAGGGTGTACGACGGGTCCACGTCCTGTATATTGAAACTCAGTCCGTATAGGTTATGATGGGTGACGGATCCGAACAACATTATTTTTATGCCGGTCGCTATGTCCCGTCCCGTGGCCCGGTAGAACTTGGAGCGTAGGGCGGCAGCTGTGCCGGCCCACATGTTGGCCCGTATCTTGGCTACAGTCGCTCCTCTGGCATCTTTCTCGATAAGTTCCATGTAGAAATGCCCTCCGGAAGTCCTTACATCGGATAGCTCGGCCACAACCCAGACCCCTTGCAGCCTCCGTTCCATCCTGACGGCATTGCCGATTAGCGATGTAAGGGCTGTAAGTGAGAGGGGGGCGGACTGAATGGCGTAATTTTCCATGCCACAAATATAATTCATAATGCATGAAATGACAAGAAGGGTGGGAAAAATGGTCGTTAACGGTAGTGGGCCGGCTGATTGATTTGCGGTTAAGGGGACTTTTTTTTAATTTTGCATCATATTCCCCCAATATGTTCCCTTTGTAAGGAATCTTGAGGTTTATGCAAGAGATTATTCCACCGATAGAACGAGAGCTTTTAGATGCGGAGCTTATCCCGGAAAGGATGTTGCGCATGTCTAATAAGGCTGATAATGAAATATATATAGTAGACGCTTTCAATTCTCCCAATACCATGAGGGAGATAGGTAGACTGCGCGAGACCGCTTTCCGCGAGGCCGGGGGAGGTACCGGGCTTGAGTGCGATATAGATGAATTCGACACAATGCCTGTGCCGTGCAGGCAACTTATAGTCTGGGATCCCAAGGCCAGACAGATAATAGGGGGATATCGGTTCATACTTGGCGAAGACATGGAGTTCCACGACGGTGTGCCGAGAATAGCTACCTCCCACATGTTCCGTTTCTCCGACAGATTCGTAAAGCATTATCTTCCAAACACGCTGGAGTTGGGTCGCAGTTTCGTTGTACCCGAGTACCAGCATACCCGCTCGAACCCCAAGGCCCTCTACGCGCTTGATAACCTTTGGGACGGACTTGGAGCGCTGACGGTTATTTATCCGCAGATAAAATACCTGTTCGGCAAGGTAACCATGTATCCGGCCTTCGGCTCATATTGCCGCGATCTGATATTGGGATTTCTCTATAAACATTTCCCTGACCACGAGCACCTTGTGGAGCCTATCATACCGCTTGACAGCGAAGCGCGTACCGCCAGGATACAGGAAATCTTCACCGGCGATACGTTCAGGGAGGATTATAAGATATTGAACCATCTGGTGCGCGAACAAGGACGGAACATACCTCCGCTGGTGAATGCATATATGGGACTCTCCCCGACCATGAGGATGTTCGGTACAGCCATCAATCCCGAATTCGGAGAGGTTGAAGAGAGCGGCATATTCTTTGAGATAGAAGATATATTCGAAGAGAAGAAACGTCGCCATATCGGTACATTTCAAGTTTAAACAAAATGAGAACAGTAGCTGTAACCGGAGCCGACGGTTTCATCGGTTCCCATCTGACCCAGGCTCTTCTTGCCCACGGTTGCCATGTGAAGGCATTGACCCAATACAATTCATTCAATTTCAGGGGAAACCTTGAAGGTATATCACATCCGGAACTTGAGATAGTGGCGGGCGATGTGCGTGATCCCGATTTCTGTTGCAGCTTTACGGAAGGAACCGACCAGGTGTTTCATCTGGCGGCGTTGATAGCGATTCCCTATTCCTATCATGCTCCCGACTCGTATGTGGACACCAATGTGAAAGGTACCCTCAACATGCTTCAGGCGGCACGCCGCAACAACGTGGGCCGAATATTGGTAACGTCTACTTCGGAAGTGTACGGTACCGCCCGATATGTCCCTATTGACGAGAAGCATCCAAAACAACCGCAGTCGCCATACTCGGCTACGAAAATAGGGGCTGACGCGATAGCCCTCTCTTTTCACAATGCGTTCGGACTGCCGGTAACGGTAGTGCGTCCGTTCAACACTTATGGACCAAGACAGTCCGCCCGCGCTTTCATACCTACGGTAATCACCCAGATAGCCAACGGTGCGAGAAGCATAAAGGTAGGCGATTTGTCGCCCACGCGCGACTTCAATTATGTGGCCGACACTTGCCGTGGTTTTATGGCGATAGCCGATTCTCCCGATACAGTGGGTAAAGAGATAAACATCGCCACCGGAACGGAGGTTTCCATGCGCGAGACACTCGACACCATAGCCTCGATAATGGGGGCGGATGTAGAATGGGTGGTGGACCCGCAGCGGCTGCGCCCCAAAAACAGCGAAGTGTTCCGTCTGTGTGGCGATTCCTCGCTTTTGCGCTCGCTTACCGGTTGGAAGCCCGAGGTCTCGCTCCGGGAGGGCCTTGAGAAAACCGTAGGCTGGTTTTGCGACCCACAGAATCTGAAAGGATACAAGAGCGATATATACAATCTTTGAGTCTCTATTATGTCAACCCGAAAGAGAATAGTCATAATGATGCTCGGCGGCGCCCGCCGGGTTTCGATGGCCCAGCTGCTTAAGCGCAGCGGCAAGGAGATAGGGCGCGAAGTGGAGATAATCAGTTATGAACTGCTCGAACAGGTACCGATCGCACTTGAGGCAAGAGTGGTCGTAGGCCTGAGATGGTCTGACCCCAAGGTTGTGGCCGACATTGTCAGGGTCGCTAAGGAAAACGAAGTCAACATAATACTCCCGTTCGTAGACGGAGCGATAGAGATAGCGTCGAAATGCAGGGCGTATCTTCCGGAAGTCTTCATTCCGGTAAGCGATTTCGAGGTATCCTGTAAAATGTTCGACAAGGTGGAGGCGGCCAAAGCCTTCAAAGAGGCCGGAATACCTATCCCGAAAACCTATTCCGTGCTCAACGCCGAAATGCCTGCGATCGCGAAGCCGCGCCGAGGCTCGGCCAGTCGCGGCATAAAGGTATTCCATAACATAGAAGACCTGATGCACCTTGAGAATCTGTCGGATTATATCGTACAGGAGTATATAGAAGACCGCGAGGAATATACGGTAGACTGTTATGTCTCGCAGAAAGGAGAGATACTGACTGTCGTGCCCCGTTGTCGTCTTGAGGTGATGGGGGGAGAGGTAACGCGTACCATAACCTGCCGCAACGCGGTTTTGGACCGTATGAGCCGGGACGTGATAAAGGCGTTCGATCTTCGCGGGCCGATAACGTTGCAGTTCCTTCATGACCTGTCGTCAGACCGTTACCTGCTTATGGAGGTTAATCCTCGTCTTGGCGGCGGTGTGATCTGTTCGATATATGCCGGCGCTCCTATCACCGATTATCTTCTGAAAGAGATGCTCGGCATACCTATGGCCGAATGCACCGACTGGGCATACAATACCCTTATGGCCCGTTATCAGAAAGAGGCCATCTTCTTTGAAAACTGATGGATACGGCGACTTATAACCGGATTACCGAGTGGCTTCGCATCCACATCGAGCGCACCCGCTGGGAAGGACATGTGTTTACCGTAGGCGGGTGTTGCCGCGACCTGATACTGGGTGCGGAGATAAAGGATGTGGACCTTGCGGTCGACACTCCGAACGGCGGGATAGAGTTTGCCCGCTGGCTGCAATCTAAAGGTTATCTGGCAGGTCGTCCGGTGGTTTTCGAGAAATTCGGTACCGCGCGCGTCATCCTCAAGGAATTTCCGGGCGAGGAGATAGAACTCGTGCAGACCCGTAAGGAGAAATATACCCGTGAGAATTCCCGTTGTCCCGAGGTATGCAGCGGCACCATAGAGGAAGATTGTTTTCGACGCGATTTCACTGTCAATACGCTGTATCACGATATTTCGCGAGGAGAAGATCTCGACATGACCGGCCATGGGGTCGAGGATATAAAGGCCGGAGTGTTGCGCACGCCTCTCGACCCCGATTCGACGTTTGACGACGACCCTGTAAGGATATTGCGTTGTCTGCGTTTCGCATCCCGTTTCGGGTGGAAGATAGCCCCGGCGGTATACGCTGCATTGAGGCGCAACATACCGAGGTTGTCGATAGTGTCGAAAGAAAGATTCCACACCGAGCTTTCCAAAATGCTGACAGGAAACAATCCCTACGAGGCCGTAAGAAGTCTCGACGAAGTAGGCGCGCTCGGTTACGCCAATCCGTTACTGGCTGAATTTATAGAACAGAGCCGTCCCGAGGGTAAGATACCGGGGGTATGGCAGTATCAGATCGGGAATCTTCGCAATCTTACATATATCCCTAAAGACAGACGTACGTTGCCAGTGGCTTTGGCGTTGTTGCTTTGCGACTTGGGAAAGATGCGCAGCCGTGTGAAAGATCGCAGGGGAGAGGTGCGTTTTCCGCGTCATGAGCTTACGGGAGCGAATCAGGTTCGCAAGATGTTGCGCAGCATGAAGTTCGACCCCGAGGTAGCCGACGACGTGTATTTCCTGATATATAACCATCATGCCACCGGCTCCTGGGGTCCGGATGCCGATGAGATGACCGACAAAGGCCTCAGGGAGTTGCAGCAGACCTGTGGCACTCCTGAGCGTTTCGAGATGCTTATCGACTTCCTGTTGTGTCGCGATCCGGATAATGAAGGACGCTACAGGCGTGTGGCCGAGCGCAGTGCGGAACTGTGCGTACTCGGCACTGATTCATTCCCGATACCCGGAGAAAAAGTAAAGGCGCGAGGCAACCGGCACAATGCCCGTCGCTCATCGCGACGGCAATTCCGGCGGCGGTCATCCGGCAAGTAAAACTCTGTTATGCCCTGTAGACAATCAAGATTCATATTTTGGCTCGCCATATTATGTGTGGCGCTGTCGGGGTGTGTCTCATCGCGTCATGTTCCCCAGGGCTCGTTTCTTCTCGATCAGGTAAATATCACAGTAGATTCCACGGCTAACGGTCCTAAGATAGACACACGTACGCTACAGGCATATCTAAGGCAGGAACCTAACCACAAGATGCTGTGGAGCATAAAGTTCCGTCTGGGATTCTATAATCTCTCAGGCAAGGATACCACAAAGTTCTGGAACCGCTGGGTGAGAAAGCTCGGCGAGCCGCCGGTAGTCTACGACTCTGCGCTTACGGCAGAGAGCAGTGAGCAACTGCGTAAAGTGCTTGTCAACCGGGGGTTCCTTAAAGCGTCGGTAAAAGCCGATACCGTAGCCGACCATAAGAAACGGAAGATTAAAGTGCATTATACCCTGTCGCCGGGTGAGGTGTATACCATAGATTCCATAGCCTATGAGATAGAGGACGAAAGAATCGACTCTCTTATAGGGCGTATGGACCGTATGCCGGTTTATTCCGGCTCGCCGCTCGACAGGTCGTTGCTCGAGGAGCAGCGTCAGCGTATCTATGATTTGCTGCGTAATCATGGCTATTATGCCTTCAAGAAGGAGGATATAACATTTGTTGCCGATACAATGGCGGGGAGTACCTCTTCCGACCTTACTATGCGTGTGGCCATACCGGAGGCGCGGGCAGCCACGGCTACGAACGGAGACAGGGTACCTTCCGATTTCGATCTGTGGAGGATAAGGCGCGTGATCGCCGTTACGGACTACGACCCTGCGACAGACCCGGACCTAAGTGCGCTTCAGGGACGCGACACTGTGAATTACCGGGGCATGGAGATATTGTATGGTGAACGTCGATATTTACGTCCGAAGGTGATATATGAGAACTGTTTCATTATCCCCGGTGCTTTGTATTCCGAACGGATGTCGGACCGTACATATCAGGCCTTGTCTCGACTGTCTATTCTGAAGTTTATCAATGTGCGTCTGGTGCCTGTCGGCGCGCTTGACGGCACCGGGCTCATAGATGCCTATATATTGCTGACTCCCGGCAAGAACATGACTGCCTCGCTCGAACTCGAGGGTACCAACTCGGCCGGTGACCTCGGTGTGGCGGTGGGTGTCAGTTTCTCGCATCGCAATATCGGAAACGGATCGGAAACACTTAGTGCCAAAGTATCGGGTTCGTATGAAGCTCTTTCCGGCAAGCTGAATCTTGACAACCTGCTTCATAACCGTTATATGGAATATTCGGCCGATGTCGGTCTTACGTTTCCCCGGTTCATGGCTCCTTTCCTGAGTGAGCGTTTCAAGCGTGGCATCAATGCCTCTTCGAGCCTCAACATATCGATGAACTATCAGGAGCGACCTGAATATACGCGCGTTATCAGTACGGCGGGGTGGTCTTACAAGTGGAGCGACAGAAGGTTGCGTTGGCGGCAGACTTTTACGCCGATAGATATAAACTATGTATACCTTCCGCGCAGCACATATGATTTCATAGACCGTATAGCACCCGACAATCCATTGCTTCGCTATTCATATGAAGACCACTTCATAATGAGGATGGGATATAATTTCTATCTCACCGACAGGCGTACGCAGACACCGGGGCAGAAACTTCCGCTGCGTAATTTCTATACTTTGCGAGGTAATGTGGAAATTGCAGGCAATCTGCTGTTCGGACTCAGCAATATGTTTCAGCCGGGACGTAATTTCACCGAACGTCCTTACGAGGTTTTCGGTATCAGATACTCGCAGTATGTGCGTTTCGATCTGGATTTCTCATATCTGCTTGCCATAGACCGGCGTAATTCGATTGCGTTCCATGCAGGTACGGGTGTTGGTGTTCCATATGCTAACTCTACCATACTGCCGTTTGAGAAAAGGTTTTATGGCGGAGGGGCCAATGGAGTGAGAGGCTGGGCCGTGCGTACTTTGGGCCCCGGTGCATATCCGGGTGTGAATTCGGTGAGCGATTTCATAAACCAGTGTGGCGATATACGTCTGGAGTTGAACGCCGAGTATCGTGCCAAACTGTTCTGGGTGCTTGAATTGGGTGCCTTCATAGATGTTGGCAATATCTGGACCATAAGGAATTACGAGACACAGCCGGGAGGAGTATTCCGCTTCAATCGCTTTTACGAGCAACTTGCGGCCGCTTATGGATTGGGGTTGCGACTGGACTTCAATTATTTCCTGTTGCGTTTTGACTTAGGAATGAAGGCTCATAATCCCGCGCATGGTGAATACCGTTGGCCGTTGATACGCCCCGATTGGCACCGCGATGCGGCGTTTCATTTTTCTATCGGGTATCCTTTTTAAGATGTCGGTTTGGGGGGATTGGAGCTATTGGATCTATTGGAGTAATTGGAGTTATTGGGATTGTTTATAATTGTTGTAAAATATATTTAGCATTGCTTGTATTTATTGGTTGAATGTTGTATCTTTGTGGGGTAAACATTCAACACTTATGAAATACAAAGGATCAACATCAGATTATGTCGGGCACCGTAACAGAGAGGTGCTCAAGTCTTTCCGTCGTGCTTTTGCCGAAGCTCCTGCCGGTGTGTCGGTTATGGAGATATGCAGGGAGGCCTCTTTGAAGCCGGCCCCACGATTTTGGGTGAGCGACACCCGGGCTGCGATTGTGATAAGCGAGATGGAGCGCGCCGACAGACGTTTGGAGATGCTAAAGAAACGTGCGCGGTGTGGCGCGGGATTGGTTGACTTCTCAAATCCGAAGCGCAATGCCATACTTAGCGATATGACCTTCGGTAATATGGCTGAGAGGATGGGCAATATGTCTCCGCACGGCGAGTCGGCAATCGGTTCAGAAGAGGTTTTGAAAAATATGTATGCTGAGCGAAGAGATATGTATCGTGAGATATACCGTCGTTATAAAGATATACGGGCGCGAGATACTCTGAAGTCAACGGTGCAGATAGCGGCAGACATTATAAATAATCCCGCGCCGCGCCATTACCTCACTTCGCACGCCGTGCGCCGGATAATAGAGAACCTGCGTCGCGACAGTCTCTAATCCACTGTTATTTTGTGGTAATGGGTAGAATGGTTATTTTTGCAGTGAAGTTGTTCTACTTTTTCGGATTTGTGGTAAACACATTTTTCAATATTTCGGTTTACGTAGAAAGTGGAAACATCTCCAGTATAAACAGATTGCCATGCGAAAGAAATTAGTCATATTCGATCTTGACGGCACGCTTCTTAACACCATAGCCGATCTGGGTGCGGCGTGCAACCATGCCTTGGCCGAGATGGGATTCGCCATACATCCAATACAGTCTTACCGGTTTAAAGTCGGCAATGGAGTGCGCAAACTCATGGAGCGTTCGCAACCTGACGCAGATCCGGAGACAGTCGACAAACTGCTGGCGCTTTTCCGTGAATATTACGACAAGCATTGTACCGACAAGACCTATCCTTATCCGGGTATACCGGAACTGCTCGCGAAGCTTACGGAAAAAGGCGTGGCGGTAGCCGTCGCCACCAACAAATATGAGTCGGCGGCAAGGCGTATCATAAACCATTATTTTCCCGACATACCGTTTGTGGCCGTAATGGGTCAGATAGAAGACCGCAATACCAAACCCGACCCTTCGATAGATTTCGCCGTGCTTAACGCATATCCCTGTCCTAAGGCCGAGGCTATGCATGTTGGTGATTCGGCGGTAGATATAGAAACAGCGCGCAGGGCCTGTATAGAGTCGGTGGGCGTTACATGGGGCTTCCGGCCGCAGATAGAACTACGCAGGGCTTACGCCGACCATATCATAACCGAACCGTCGCAATTGCTCGCGCTTGTGGAATGATGGTTTCTCCGTGATTGTCCGCCTGAGCGGACAAGTATAAAAGACACCTCCCGGCCATTTCACAAAGCCGGGAGGTGTCTTTTATGTGTCGGGTCAGTATCAGCGCACCATCACACGGCGCACGTCATTGCCTTTGCGTACAATGTAGATATTTCCTCGAACGGGGTTCTTGACTTCGATGCCCTGCAGGTTGTAGAACACAGCGGGAACTTCGTTGTCGGCATTCATGCGAATGCCGACAACGGCGTATAGTCCGCAGTCCTCGAAGCCACGGTTGCCGGTGCCTTTATACAGATGTCCGGCTTCGACTTTGGTGATATCGTTGGTCTGGTCGCCGCCACCGTTGTTGAATACGAGTCCGGAAGTACCTGCGGGTACGGTGTAGCTGTAGATGTCACCCTGTACGAGAGTCATTTCGGCTCCCGGCCAACTTGAGGAGCTTTCGCCACCCCAATAGTGAACCAGCACTTTGCTCCAAGATGTTACTGAATTGTCATAGTAGATGGTCATGGGCTGTGTGGTTGCCTCGGGAACCTTGCGGTAGGTAACACTGCCGGTGCGTGTCTCGGAGGCGTTTGTCGCGCTCCAGGAGATTGTAACGCTTTCCCCTTCGGCGATATCGGAACCGATGCTGATGGTGGTGGTTTCACCGGCGATGGCAGTTTCGGCGCTATCGCCGACCTTATACCAAGCTTCTGTAGCGTTCTTCACTGTAAGGGTAACGTTGATGCTGCCGGTAAAGTCGCCGCCGGCGGGCGAGAAGCTTACCATCGGGTGTCCTTCGCCGGTAGGTTCGATAGTCTTTACATATCCTGAGGCGTTATAATATCCGCCGTTTTTCCATGTAAGGTCGGCTGTCTGCTGCGTGCTGTTGAAGATCACTCCGGCGGTAGCGGGAATCTCATCATCGCCGCCATAAGTGTACTTGTATATACCGTTGCCGAGGTATTCCATCGAAGAACCGGGCCATGCTCCGGCATACTGTTTTGCATCGTTCCAGATATAGCACTTCATGTTCTTGCCCCAGTTAGCGGAGTTTTCAAAGAACACAGCCTGTTCGCCGGGAGCCAGAGAGGGCTCTATGGGTACTTCGGGCTCTTCGATGTCGCCTCCGCCACCCTGACCACCTTCGGGACGTTTGGTCCAGGTGTCATCCGGCATGGTCTCGTCGGGCCATGTTGACCAGGCGCCCTCGACCGGTGCCGATGCATAAAGATACTTGCCGTCCGTTCCAACCTTGCCGGGAGCTTTGGTCTTTTCGGTGTCGAGCACATATACGCGCAGGTTGCCTTTGCCCGAGCATTTCGCGGAGAGAGTGCCGTCGTTGACGTTTATTACATCTCCGGTAACGGCATCGGTATAGCGGCCGTTAAGCACACCTGTGAATGTAGCGTCGCCGCTGATGGTAACAAGCACGTAAGAATCGGTATTGGCATCGGTATAGCGACGTTTGAAACACATCTTGCCCGAGCAACCGTCGTTGCTGTACTGTCCCTTGCGCAGGGCAGGCACTGCGGCGCGGATTTTGTTGAGCCTCTGTATATGGAGAGCCAGCGGATAGCTGAGCGTGGAAGCCATGTTGCCGGTGGCTCCGCTGTATTCGGCAAAGTCGGTAACGTTCACATCACCCTCGATGTAGCCGCCGAAGTAGGCGCGGCCACTCTCCTTGAGGGCTATCACGGCACCTTTGTCGATATCCTTGCCTTTCTGGAATTCAACTTCGGAGCCATAATAGATACAGGGGATACCGCGGAAAGTGAACATCAGCGAGAGGTTCTCGGCCCATGTTCCCTGATCCTTGTTGAAACGGTAGTTGCTGTCCGGGGCATAGTCGTGGGAATCGACATACACGACATTGTATGTGGCGTCATTGTAGAGATAGTCCTGGCCGCGTACTCCATAGGCTCCTGAGGCGGAGTTGAAGTTCCAGTGCATGGCGAAGTCTATCACATTCAGACCGGAGTGTTCCGAATGGTCGGGAGTGTGATATTCGTTTCCGTTCAGCTTGGCGTTGTCGCTGCGGCGCAGGATAGACTCGGCATGGCCGGCGTCGTCGGCTGCTTGCTTATGAACGGATTCCCAGTTGGTATGACCGCTTACAGTCTCATAGTCGTGCGAACCTTCCGTAGGAGTGGGAATCGCCACTACATTATCCCATGAGGCGGGATCCATGTCCCATGCGTAATCCTTGTTCTCTTTCCAGGTATAGTAGCAGGGAGAGCAGTTATAGTTCTCGCCACGGTAAATCACCTCCATGGAGCGGGCACATACCTCACCGTACATGAAGAAAGGCGTGTCGCCGCGCTTGGCCTTGGCTTCGGCCGAATTGGCGGCTTCAAGCAGCTGAGGAATGAAGAGTTTGTTGAAGGAGAGTCTTGGTATATGGCCTGCGGTATCGATACGGAAGCCGTCTACACCCATTTTGATGAAACGGGAATAGCAGTCCACGATATAGGATGCCACTCCGGGATGTTCGGTATTTAGATCCACGCAGTCGCCTGCTATCTGACCCCACCAGCGAGAAGGGTCATCCCAGTCGAACCAGGCCTTGTGATGCCAATAGTTGTGGGTGTCCCGGTTGGTGAAGTCGGAGTTCTTCATCATCGCCAGACGTGTGCCATACTGGTCGGCCGGTTTCATGTCGGGGTAATTGGCTGGCAGCAGACCTCCTTCCGATTGCGGAACAACTATCATCGAGGCGTTGATGTCGGCAAGGTCTTTGGTGTAATCCTTGCGGAACATGCGGCAGAGGTTTTCCTCGCCGAAGTTTCCGGTATGCTGCAGTACTATGTCGAGTATCAGCTTCATGCCGCGGCTGTGAACCTCATCGATAAGGGTCTGGAAAGCTACGTCGGCATCGGCTGCGTCGGAATCTTTCGATACGTAGCGATGGTCGATTTTGGAGAAGTCGAGAGCATGATAGCCATGGTAGTCGAGTCCGGAACCGTTTTCTACAATAGGGGTTATCCACACGGCAGTGAAACCGAGGGCTTTGATGTAATCGAGCTTGTCGATAAGACCTTTGAAGTCTCCACGCCATTCAGGGTCATTGATGTTTTTTATACCGTCCCAGCAATAGACGTTGTTGGCCGGATCCCCGTCATAAAAACGGGAGGTCATGGCGAAATAGATGGTCTCGTCGCGGAAATCGGTGCGATCGCCCACGAAAGTACCGGCTTGAGCTGACCCCATAGCTGAGGCAGCCATTATCGCGGCGAGCGATAATTTCGTCAGTTTTCTCATGATGTTTTGAATTTATAAAAAGTTAAGCCTGCTTCGGATATTTTCCGATAGCGTCTGCAAATATACGAATAATTTAAATTAAGTAGCTACGAAGAATAAATGTTAATATGTTTTTTTTAGAATTTCACATATGAGAGGGCTTCTTTTTGGTTGCTTCCGCAAGGTCTCATCGGTTGCAATGCCCGCATTGCGCCCTCTTCGACTTGCGAAATCACCTCAAAAATAATCTCCTCTCATATGTGCATTTATTCTTCGCAGCTACTTAAGTAAAACCTGTCAGTGTCTTTTATCTTTTGCGAGGAGACGGCATATGGCTTCGGAAGCCAGCATGATTCCGAACACGGAGGGTACGGTGGAGATGGTGCCGTAGGAGGTGCGTTTATTTCTGCTGTCAACTTTCACGAGGGCATTGCCTGCCGGTGCTTCCGACGAGGTAGCCACTCTTAATGGCCGGCGTAATCCCATCTTTTTAAGCCTTTGACGCACAGCTCTTGCGAGACCGTCCTCACGTGTGCTCCAAAGATCGGTCATCATGACTTTCGCGGCATCTATCCTTCCTCCGGCCCCCATTGAAGAGATAACGGGTATATTATGGCGCATGCACCATGCTATGAGGGCAACCTTAGGGGCCACGGTGTCGATGGCATCTATTACCATATCGAAGTGTCCCTCACCTACAATTCCTTCCACCGATTCAGGTTCGAGAAATGTTTCCATAGCCGTTACCACGCATTCCGGATTGATGTTTTTTATTCTTTCGCGGAATAGTTCCACTTTGGATTTTCCAATGGTAGGCCGGATTGCGATCAGCTGACGGTTAAGGTTGCTTTCCGCAACGGTGTCGGCATCGACGATGGTAAGGTGTCCCACGCCAGAACGAGCCAGCATCTCGACTGTGTATCCGCCGACACCACCGACCCCTACCACCAGCACGCGGGCACAAGCAAGGGCCGCCGCGCCCTCGTTACCGATAAGGCTGACGGTCCTTGAATTCCATTTCTCTTCGCAATTACAGCCGGTAGTATCTGCAATATCGATCATTCGCGATAGTATATGCGTTTTACGCGCGGAGATACGGAAGTAAGTATCTCGTAAGGTATTGTCTCAAGAGTCTCTGCAAGCCTCGATATCGGGGCTTCCGGCCCGAAGATTTCAACGGCATCGCCCACTTTACAGTCTATGCCTGTAACGTCTATCATGCAGGCATCCATGCAGATGTTCCCTGCGGTAGGAGCTTCATGGCCGTTTACGAGCACCGTTACGGCACCGTTGCCGAAATGGCGGTTCATTCCGTCGGCATATCCTATGGGAAGGGTTGCTATCATGGAATCGCGTTTGAGAATGGTGCGACGTGCATAACCTATGCTTTCTCCCTGTTTCCACTTCCTTAGCTGAATGATAACGGTGCGTAGGGTTGAGACAGGCGCCAGAGGTTTTTCTATTTCCGGAGGGAGGGTATTTACGCCGTAGAGTCCTATTCCGAGGCGCACCATGTCATAGGCATATTCAGGAAACCGGAGAATACCTGCCGAATTCAGTATATGGCGTTTGAAAGGTCGGCGGGAACGGGAAGCGAGAAGGTCGGTATAGCGTTTGAACCGGTCGAGCTGCAGGCGCGTATAGTCATCCATATCGGGGCAATCGGCGGTAGCCAAGTGAGAGAAAACCGATGACAGTTCTATATGACTCTGTGAGTTCAGTATCTGCATGGCTCTGGGAAGTTCCTCTTCGGTTAGCCCCATGCGGTGCATGCCGGTGTCGAGCTTCAGATGCACGGGATAATTGGCCACGCCGCATTTGGCTCCTTCCCTCACTACATCTTCGAGCATTTCGAGCGAGTATATTTCCGGCTCAAGCCTGTGGGCGAACATTTGACGGTAATTCACCACTTTCGGATTCATGACCATAATGGGCATCGTTATACCATGTTCCCGAAGGTCGATACCCTCGTCGAGCACCGCTACAGCCAGATATGCCGCACCGCAATCCTGTAGCGTACGGGCAATCTCGAGGCTTCCTGCTCCATATCCCGAAGCTTTGACCATAGCCACTATGCCTGTGCCTTGAGGTAATTTGGAACGGAAATAGTTGTAATTCTCCATGATGGCCCCTAGGTTGACCTCCAGAACCGTTTCGTGAGTGCGCAGTTCGAGCATCTCTTTTATGCGTCCGAATTCAAATTCAGGAGCGCCTTTGAGCAGTATCGCTTCGTGACTGAAGTCAGAGGTACTGAGGTGTTCCATAAATCTGTCGGTGCTGTGGAAGAAGAGAGAACCCTGCGGAAAGAGCTCGGCGAATTTTTTCAGGTTCGGGCCGACTCCGATAAACCGGTCGATTCCGGCCTCGCTACACAGGTGGGCAACATTGGCGTATGTTTCTTCGACGGGACGAGATTCATGGATAAGGTCGCTGAGCACAAGAGTCAGCGACTGCCCGGGGGTCTGGCGACGTTTCATAAAATCAACCGCAGGCCGTAGCGATCCGAAGTCGGAAGTATAGGAATCGGCTATCACCGAGCATCCGTTCACACCTTCGGTAACATCGAGACGGGTCATAACATGGTGCAACGCGGTACCTCCCTCTTCGAGCGGTGCCGGTCCGACTCCCGATCCAAGCAGATATGCCATAGCGGAAGCGGCATTGTCGGTTTCCTCTCCGGAAGCCTCAGGCAACGGGAAAGAGCCGCTGCAAGCAGGCCAGCTTCCTGCAAGTTCCGGCATGCCGTCCCATTCATATTCCATACGTATCTCTCCGTTGTTATCCACGCATCTGAGCCTGAGCCGGCATTCTGTTGTCTCATCGCTGTCAAGGCTCCATTTTAGTATCGGTACGCTCAGCCCGAGTATGCCGGTCGCTTCATCGAGACGGCTGTCGGCCGGCATGACAAGCAGGCGCGTTGGAGGCTGGCATGCGAGCTGGAGCTTCTCGACTCCTTTCTGAACCATAGAAGAGAATCCTTCGGAGTGTTCTTGCCCCAGATTGGTAAGCAGTACTATATCGGGGCGTATGCAGTCTCTTAGAGCGCTCATTTCTCCGGACTTGGATATTCCGGCTTCGATTATCGCGAGATCTGTTCCAGGAGGAGTCTCCCATAAAGAGAGTGGCACACCGATCTGCGAGTTGTAGCTGCGCGGAGATCGTGATACCGACATGTGGCGGCTGAGGAGTTGAAACAGCCACTCCTTAAGCGATGTCTTCCCTCTTGAACCGGTTATAGCCAGGACACGCGCGGCGAGAGGTCGGCCGAGGGCCCCGGCTTTCTGTAATGCGGTCAGGGTGTCGGGTACGGGAAGCCATATGGCATCCGGCATCTGGGAAGCTTCGGCCGGGAGGTTTTCCACTACAAACATTCTGACACCTCTGCGGTAAAGCTCGGCGATATATCTGTGGCCGTCGGCACGGTCTGAATGGAGTGCGAAAAACATCGACGTTCCGGGTGCGCATAGCGAACGGGAGTCGGTAAGTAAAGTGCGGACTTCCATATTCGCAAACCGCTCCGGGACCTGCAGTCCGAGAGCGGTGGCTACTTGTATGAGAGTATGGGGCATAGTCAGTCAGATAATAGTTCACAAACTAAACACCGGAGTGTGACAGTTTGTTTGCGAAAGTTACAAAGATTCCCGGTCAGCGCAACAGGAGCATAGCGTCGCCATATGCGCCGAAACGATAACCTTCCTTAACCGCCTCGTCGTAGGCTTTCATGACGAGATTGTAACCGCCGAAAGCCGCCACCATCATCAGCAATGTAGACTGAGGCAGGTGCAGGTTCGAGATCATGGAATTGCAGACGGTGAACTCATGTGGCGGGAATATGAACTTGTTTGTCCATCCGCTGTAGGTCATAAGATGGCCGTTCATACATACCGAAGTGGCGATTGCCCTCATTGTGGATGTTCCTACGGCGCAGACGCTTTTGCCGTTATCTTTAGCCCGGTTCACGAGATCCACCAACTGCTGGTCTACGATCATCTGTTCCGAGTCCATACGGTGTTTGGTAAGGTCTTCCACATCTATGTCGCGGAAGTTTCCGCGGCCACAGTGCAGAGTGAGGTAACCGGCCTCGACTCCCTTTATTTCAAGTCTCTTCATAAGTTCGCGACTGAAATGCAGTCCGGCGGCAGGGGCCATCACGGCACCTTCTTCGGTAGCGAAGATATTCTGGTAGTTTTCGGCATCCTCAGGCACTGCGTCGCGTGTGATATAGTCAGGCAGAGGAGTAACGCCCAATGAGAAAAGGGTTTCTTTGAATTCATCGTGCGGACCGTCGTAGAGAAAACGGAGCGTGCGACCGCGCGAAGTGGTATTGTCGATAACTTCGGCCACCATAGAGTCGTCTTCGCCGAAATAAAGCTTGTTGCCGATTCTGATTTTACGGGCCGGTTCTACCAGCACGTCCCAAAGTTTGTTGGCATAATTCAGCTCGCGCAACAGGAAAACCTCTATGCGCGCGCCTGTCTTCTCCTTGTTTCCGAACAGGCGGGCGGGAAAGACTCTTGTGTTGTTGAACACGATCACGTCGCCATCGTCAAAATAATCTATAAGATCTTTGAAAACGTGGTGAGTGATGGTCTGGTTTCGCGAATCGACTACCATCAGTCGGCACTCGTCGCGGTTTTCAGTGGGATATTGTGCTATCAGCTCGTCGGGGAGCTTGAATTTGAATTGTGAGAGCTTCATTTTAATCCTTTTATTACAACGGCTCCATCAGGAACCTCACCTTCGTACCATTCTGGGAGCTCCAGCGGACAATTATCAATCATGGCTATGGCAGCGGGGAGAGATAAGGAATCTTTTTCGGAGAAACGCCCCACCCGGGTGCGTCGCAAGGCAGTGAGGTGCGCCCCGCTGCCGAGAGCCTGTCCGATATCGCGGGCCAAAGCCCGGATGTATGTTCCTTTACTGCAGACTATTCTTACCGTAATTTCGGGAAGGGTGCAATCAAGCAGTTCAAGGATGTTGATTTTAAGCGGTTTGGCTTTAAGTTCCACTTCATCGCCACGGCGTGCATATTTGTAAGCCCTTTTTCCGTCGATTTTTACCGCCGAGAATACCGGGGGTACCTGCATAACGTCGCCGGTAAATCGTGTCAGAGTCTCTTTTACGTCTTCTTCTGTGATATGGTTGGTCGGGAATGTGGCGTCTATCTCAGTCTCGAGGTCGAAGCTCGGGGTGGTAGCACCTAATTTTATGGTCGCCACATACTCTTTCGTCGAAGCCTGGATAGCGTCTATCTGCTTGGTGGCTCGACCGGTGCAGACGATCAGCACGCCGCTTGCGAGAGGGTCGAGCGTTCCGGCATGGCCCACTTTGAAGCGGCGTATTCCGAGCCTGCGCTGCAGGGCGCCACGCAGACGTTTCACTGCATCGAACGAAGTCCAGCCGAGCGGCTTGTCGACGGCGATTATTTCTCCACTGACAAAATCCATTACCAGCAGATGCAGATTATACCCATGACCACGCAATATATGGCGAACCATACGAGCTTGCCCTTGTTTACGAGCTTCAGCATCCATTTGCAGGCTATACAACCGACTATGAATGAAGCCAGGAAGCCAATGAGCATGGGAAGCCAGCTTACTTCGGCTACGGGTTCTCCGGGTACCGGACTTGCCATCTTCGCGAGGTCGAGAAGAGCTTCGCCAAGTATAGGTATTATAACCATCAGGAAAGAGAAGGAGGCCACCTTCTCGCGTTTGTCGCCTATAAGTATACCGGTTGCGATGGTAGTGCCGCTGCGGCTAAGACCCGGAAGCACGGCCACGGCCTGGGCGCAACCTATCACGAAGGCATCGATGAAAGTTATGTCGCGTCCGCTGGATGCCTTCGCCATCCTGCCTGAGGCAAGGCGGTCGGAGAAGTGCGCGAATGTAAGCAATCCGGCAGTGATTATCAGGCATATGCCGACTATGGTAAGTCCGCCGCCGAAGAATTCCTCGACCTGATCTTTGAAAAAAACGCCCACAATGCCTACCGGTATGCAGCTTACAAGAATCTTGCATACGTAATAGAAGTCTGCATCGCGACGGAAAGTGAAGAAACTGACACATAATCTGCGGAACATGGGCCAGAGTATCACGATTGTGGAGCAGACTGTGGCTGCATGGAGCATTACGTCGAACTCGAGAGTCTGGTCTTGAGGCAGATCTACACCCAGAATAGAGCGGAAAATCTCGAGATGTCCGCTCGACGAGATGGGAAGATATTCTGCAAGACCCTGTACTATGCCCAGAATCAGGGCGTGGAACCATTCCATTCTTTTTTTACACTTTATCGTTATTGCTGTTTCTTTTTCTGCCGCGCGGTTCCCATATTATGGCGAATGCCATTAGGAGGAACCCCAGGAAGGCCAGAGCAGGGCCGACCACAATGCGTCGTGTGCTGAATATATCGGGGTTGAATCCACCTTCGGCGGTAGAGCCGCCGCCTGACATAAGCAGGAATCCCACTACAATAAGCAGCAGGCATCCGCCCATCATATAGAAATTCGTTTTGGTAAAGGGACGCTGGTCGGGAGTAAGTTTCCGCATCGGTTCCCTTTTCTTGTCATTATCTGTCATATATGGTATTGTGTCTTCAAGATCTAACCAGGCTGTCGTAATCGCGGTGGAGGTATTTGGTGGTGGCGAGGGCCGAGGCGGCCAAGCATAACAGTGCGCCAAGAATCACGAGCGCGGCGGCGATTATACCGAAATCGGTCCAGCTCACCGCACGGCCTATCTCAGGCACACCGAAGCGGGGAGCCATCCAGAGGGTAACGGCTATCAGACCGGAAGCCGCGGCTCCCGATATAACACCGCACCAAAGGTTGGCCATCACGAAAGGCCCCCTGATGAATCCGTCGGTAGCCCCTACAAGCTGCATGGTGTGGATAGTGAACCGTCGGGAATGGACCGAAAGATGCACCGTATTGTTTATCAAAACAAAAGAGATGACCACCATTACAAGCCCTATTATACCGAGAATAAGGGTGAGCTTCTCTATGTTTGAGTTCATGGCCTGTACCATTGAAGAATCAGGGGCCGCCACCCCCTCCACACCCGGCAGAGCCCGGAGTGTGTCGGTAATGCGCGCAACACTTTCGGGCGCGGTATATCGCGCCGCGATACGGAACGTTATTTCGGGCGAGAGTGGATTGACTCCGAAAGTGTTTTCAAGATTCTCGCCTGTCTCGGTTTCCCAATTCTTAAGTGCCTCTTCGCGGCTTATGAGCCTGGGTTCGATAACGTATGGTTGCTTTGAAACAAGATTATAAAGTCTCGTCGCGCCGGAATCGGATACCGAATCGGCCAAAACGACGCTTAGTTCGATTTTCTCTTTCAGGCGTCTGGTCTCGCGGGCGCCTGCGAGACTCATCATGCTTATCACCCCTACTATCAGCAGCACGAGCGTCACGCTCACGATGGTGGTAAGGTGGGCGGCGAAATAAGAAATCTTCGCCTCTCTGTTATCTTTCATATCATGCGGTGCGGGGTCAATACCCGCAACTCTGTTCCTTTTTCGTAATTACCGTGCAAATATAATACATCTCAGTCCCCTTTGTCAATAAAATTACCCTCTTTTAGCTATTTTTTTGTAAATTCGCGTGCGGGTGTTTCGGTGGCCGCTTTGAAAAGGCCACGGAGATGCCCTTCCCGACAGTAATCTTACCTATAATTAAGAATATGCCTACAAAACCTTTTCATTACCAAAAGCCCTTTGAACTCGGACCGGATACCACCGAGTATGAACTGATATCGAAAGAGGGCGTTAAAGTCGAAAACTGGAATGGCCATGAAATGCTCGTGGTAGATCCCGAGGCTATAACCCGTCTTGCCAATGTGGCTACCACCAACTGCTCGTTTATGCTTCGCCGTGAGCATAACCTCAAGACGGCTGCGATACTTGCCGACCCCGAGGCATCGGAAAACGACAAATTCGTGGCTCTGACCATGCTCCGCAACGCTGAGGTAGCCGCTGCCGGCGTGCTTCCATTCTGTCAGGATACCGGCACCTCGATCTGCGCCGCTTACAAGGGCCAGCAGGTATGGACTGGATGCGACGACGAAGAGCGCATCTCGCTCGGAGTATACAAGACCTATACGGAAAACAATCTGCGTTATTCGCAGAACGCGCCTCTGAACATGTACGACGAGGTGAACACCGGCTGCAACCTTCCCGCTCAGATCGATATCCACGCCACAGAAGGCGACGAATACAAGTTCCTCTTCGTGGCGAAAGGTGGCGGTTCGGCCAACAAGACTTATCTTTATCAGGAAACAAAGGCCATACTCAACAAGAAGACACTGGTGCCTTTCCTGATAGAAAAGATGAAGACTCTCGGCACCGCAGCCTGTCCTCCCTATCATATAGCTTTCGTAATCGGAGGCACCAGCGCCGAGAAGAACCTCGAGGTTGTGAAGAAGGCCAGCGTGAAATATTTCGACAATCTGCCTACCACGGGCAATGAATATGGCCGCGCATTCCGCGATGTGGAGCTGGAGAAAGAGCTTCTCGAGGCTGCTCATTGTCTGGGTCTCGGGGCACAGTTCGGCGGCAAATATTATGCTTACGACGTGCGCGTGATCCGTCTGCCCCGTCATGGCGCGTCATGCCCCGTAGGTATGGGCGTAAGTTGCTCGGCCGACCGCAATGTGAAGGCCAAGATAAACCGTGACGGACTCTGGGTAGAGAAACTCGATTCGAATCCCGGAGAGCTGATACCCGATGAATACCGCAATGCCGGCGAAGGCGAGGTTGTAAAGATCGACCTCAATCGTCCGATGACCGAAGTGCTTGCAGACCTTGACAAGTATCCTGTATCGACACGTCTTTCGCTTAATGGCACTATCATAGTGGGCCGCGACATAGCCCATGCCAAGATCAAAGAGCGTCTCGACGCCGGCGAACCGATGCCCGACTACCTGAAGGAACATCCCATATATTATGCCGGACCCGCCAAGAAACCCGAAGGCATGCCTTCAGGATCGTTCGGTCCCACCACAGCCGGACGTATGGACTCGTATGTAGACCAGTTCCAGGCAGCCGGCGGCTCGATGATAATGATAGCCAAGGGTAACCGTTCGCAGCAGGTAACCGACGCATGTCACAAGCATGGTGGTTTCTACTTGGGTTCCATAGGTGGACCGGCCGCCATCCTTGCCAAGAACTCCATCAAGAACGTTGAGCTTCTCGAATATCCTGAACTTGGCATGGAAGCTATCTGGAAAATCGAGGTGGAGGACTTCCCCGCCTTTATTCTGGTGGACAACAAGGGCAACGACTTCTTCAAGCAGTTGCAGCCCCGTTGCCCTCTCAGCAAGTAATCAGACTCTACAATGAGTTGTAAATTGGAAACAATCGCGACAGACAAAAGGAATCCGGGCTCTCCATGGGCCTGGATTCCCACTTTATATATAGCGGAGGGTCTGCCGTATGTGGCGGTTAATGTGCTGACGGTGCTCCTTTATACCCAGCTCGGGATACCTAAATTCGAGATGGCCCTCTATACCGGGTGGCTCTATTTGCCTTGGGTCATAAAGCCCTTCTGGAGCCCGTTTGTGGATATTTTCTCCACGAAGCGTCGTTGGACGATAGCCATGCAGTTCATGATGGCCGCAGGGTTGGGCGGAGTAGCTTTCTTTCTCCCTGTGTCGTTCTTTTTCGCAGCCACGCTCGCTCTTTTCTGGATAGTGGCCTTCTGTTCGGCCACCCACGATATCGCCGCCGACGGATTTTACATGCTTGCCCTCGACGAACGCCGGCAAGCTGCATTCGTTGGCGTGCGCTCTACCTTTTACCGCATAGCCAACGTTTTGGGGCAGGGCGGATTGGTGGTGCTTGCCGGCCAGTTTTGTATCTCCCTGGGATCTCCGGCCCGCGCATGGTCGGCTACCTTCTACATACTCGCTGCCTTTTTCCTGCTTATAGCCCTGTATCATTGCAAAGCCATGCCGCGTCCATCGCAAGACAGGCCTCAGGCCGCGCATGAGGGAGCGGCGGAGATACTGCGTGGTTTCGGAGAAGCGTTCGCCACCTTCTTCCGGAAACGGAACGTATGGCTTGCATTGCTTTTCATATTGCTTTACCGTGTGCCGGAGGCATTGTGCCTCAAGCTTGTGGCTCCCTTTCTCGTAGACTGCCGCTACAACGGAGGCCTCGGCTTGAGTGTGACCCAGATAGGATTTGCCAACGGCACAGTGGGAGTCATAGCCCTGCTTGCCGGAGGGATAGTGGGCGGATGGGTCATATCGCGTGGCGGTCTGCGCCAGTGGCTGTGGCCCATGGCGCTTGCATTGACGCTTCCCTGCGCTGTGTATTGCTTTATGGCCATGTGGCAACCCGACAATTTCGCGTTGGTTTGCGCATTGATCGGAATAGAGCAATTCGGATACGGTTTCGGCTTCACTGCTTTCATGATGTTCCTCATATACTTCTCGCAAGGGACTATGCAGACCTCGCATTACGCTTTCTGTACCGCCTTCATGGCCTTGGGAATGATGCTTCCGGGCATGGCCGCCGGATGGTTGTTCGACCTTCTGGCACCCGTGCAGCAGCCGGGCGATTCATCGGTGCCTTTCGGCTACATCAACTTTTTCTGGGCGGTGATGGTTACCTCGTTGCTGACCTATGCCGGCACCTGGGCCGCACGCAGAATCACGCGTGAAAAATATTGAGAAGTTGTTTGGTATTTGTAGTCATCGGGTTTGCTTTTTTTATTAATTTTGTAGCGTGGGGTAGTAGAGGGGAGAGAAGTTCGCACAGGCACTTGGTAATAGTGACTGATGAAGCTTGGGAAAGGGGGCCCGAGGAAGAAAGATTCTTTATCCATGAATGATACTGTAACCGTAAACGGACTGGTTTTCAAACCTTATCTTACCCGCGAGAGAATCGCGGAAGAAGTAAAGCGAGTGGCCGACGAGATACGTCGCGATTTCGAGGGCAAAAAGCCCGTGTTTCTGTGTGTGCTTAACGGCGCGTTCATGTTTGCCGCCGACCTGCTGCGCGAAATAGGCATAACCGATTCCAATATCAACTTCGTGAAGTATTCGAGCTATGTCGGTACTTCGACAACCGGAACGGTGAAGGAGATAATGGGGCTGCGCGACGATGTCTCGGGGCGCGATATCCTGATAATAGAGGATATAGTCGACACAGGACTTACAGCTGTGAAGATGATAGAAGACCTGAAGAAGAAAAATCCGGCATCGATACGTTTCGCCACGTTGCTTCATAAGCCGGAAAGTTCCAAGACAGGTTTCAAACCCGACTATACGGCGTTTACCATACCGCCGAAGTTTATAATAGGATATGGTCTCGACCTTGACGGCAAGGCAAGGAATCTGCCTGACATTTATGTAATAAATGAAGAGTAGGTTGGCCATATGGATTTCTTCAACTACAATTTATAAGAAATTTCGCTTGTGGAATCTTGAAACCCGGATAGTCGGTTTCTTTGGTCATCCTGAGCGTTAAAGGATAATATAATGCTTAATCTTGTATTGTTCGGTGCCCCGGGAAGTGGAAAGGGCACGCAGAGTTCCAAAATAATAGACAGCTTCGGACTGCATCATATCTCGACCGGCGAGCTGCTCCGCGACCATATAGCCCGCGGAACCGAGTTGGGTCAGGTGGCCGACGGATATATCTCCAAAGGTCAACTGATACCCGATGAACTGATGATCGATATCCTCGACCATGAGTTGAGCACGAATCTTAAGGATGCCAAGGGAGTTATCTTCGACGGTTTTCCGCGAACCATTCCTCAGGCGGAGGCTCTTGAGAAACTGCTTGAGAAGCGTGGTACATCTTTGGCCGGGGTAATCGGTCTCGAGGTTCCGGAAGAGGAACTGGTAGAGCGTCTGCTGAACCGTGGCAAGGAGAGCGGTCGTGCCGACGACAATCTCGAAACCATCAAGAACCGTCTGGAAGTATACCACAGCCAGACGGAGCCTTTGAAAGGCCACTACACAGTACAGGGAAAATATATCTCTATAAAGGGAACCGGAATAGTGGATGATATTTTCGAGAATATAGCCGGCGAGATAGAGGCGCGTACCGGCACAAAGCGCAGAAAATAAATTCTCACAGCCACTTGAAAACCGGTTTATTGACCGTTTATTGTGTAAGTAAGCTCCATAAATAAACACCATCTTCGGATTGCCGAAGATGGTGTTTATTTATTATGATATAACGGATGATATAACGGATGATATAGCGGGATTATCAGCGGATGATTGTCTTAACAGCGCCGTTGGCGGTGCGCTTGATAAGAAGCTGACCGGGAGCGGGATTCTTGACGGGCATACCCTGAAGGTTGAAGAACTCAACGGTGTTTTGGGCAGGAGCACCGATTGTACCTACGGAAACCGGATCCATGTCGAATGTGATTTTCGAAACCATCATGTCTGCGAGGGAATTTCCATTTTCATCTAACCACGTATATAATGATTGGCCGCTTGGGGAGTACTCGAAGCAGCAATTGTATATAGTTGCGACTCCATTCGCATAGTTTGACCAATTTGTAATTTCGTCAACATAAAATCCTTTGATTTCTTCTGTATCGTATCCGGCGGATGAGTACGCTCCTTCAATGTTGAATAAATATAGTTTCTTCGAGCCATTGTCGAAACCGCTGTAAAAACCGGGAAGGACGGAAACGAACTCGGGATCGGAGATGTTGAAGACAGTGTATCCCTCTTTGCCTCCGGCAAAGGGGCAGTCTTCAGAGAGATAGGGAGCATCGATGCGGTACTGCCCTGCAACTTCGGTGCTTTTTGAGATATTGACAGTCCAAGGGTAATCGGCGGGACTGGCACCCATGGCAGGGATAATCCAACCATCCTCGAAAGTGGCTGTTCCGTAGTCTTCCCAACCGAGGCTCGGATCGTAAGACTCAGGCTGAGATAGTTTGTTCTGATAAGACAGGAACCACCAGCCGAGACTCTCATCTGCGGGGTCTCCTATAGCCCATATGTCCAATTCGGGGAATATTATAGCGGCACCCTCTATTTCACCGTAAGAGGCCTCTACATCGGCGGCTCCATCAAAAATTTTGTTTCCATCTGTGGCCTTGATATAGAAGTAACAGTTGTCGCCATAGTTATCGCGCCCGAGAAAGAAATTGTTAGGTATTGAAAAGATGCCTGTTTCGAGATTGACAGTGGCGGGTACGACAAAATTCCCTCCTCCTGACCATCCGGTGATGGCAAGTTCTCCCGCAGCCGCATCAGCAACCTCGATATTGAGTTCTAATGTTGAAGACATATCGTTGAGCAAGGGGTTGCAAGTTAGTTCCCATACGCCGGCAAAATCTTCGACTTTGGTTATTCCCTCTTCTCCTGCATGCTTTACGACATCTTTGCGGGAAAGTTTGGCGTTTTTCTGAATCTCGGTGGCTTTCAGGTTGGTCTGACGAAGATTGAGATTGCTTGCTATCTGCTGGCGACCTTCGGCAGCAGCGGTGCCACAAACGAGTGCGGCGATTGCAAAAAGGTAGAATTTCTTCATAGAATTAAAATAATGATGTTAAAACTTAGGTTTAATTACCTGTAGGATGCTTTCCTAAACAGGCGCAAGTTAAACTAAATTGTTTTAAACTACAAATATTTTGAATATTTTTTAACGGATTCAGGTTTTAAGTCGGTCGCTTTTGCTGGTTGATGGTTATAAATTCCGTTTTTTATGTTGTTTTTACGGTTGGTGACTAATTTTAAGCATGACATCAAGCAGAGAGAGTCGTTCATTAGTACGACTCTCTCTGCTTGATACGCGAAAAAAAGTTAATTGTTGTTTTAAAGTTTTTATTTTGTTTGCGGTATCGGATAAAAAACTGATATTTGTTACCGAAATACATGCACTATGAAACACTTTTTCGCACTTCGCGCAATTATCGTAGTAGTTGCCTTCTTGATGCTGTCGTTGCTCTCCGTCGCGGTGCGAGGAGGAACGGATTTTGGCACTGTTGCAGATGAACCCTCTTATCTTGAGTTGCCCGAACTGCAGGTCAACGCTAAAAACAGCGATATGCTCCATATATTAGGGTATGTGCGCGAATACTCTACTCTTACCACCTATTCCGATACTGTAGCTCTTTTTCGCGAGAAATGGGTTGACTTTATGGCCCCTGCAGGCAAAAAGAAAGGGGTTGACTGGTGGCTTACACCACGTATACTTTCATCGAAATCCTATTACCGCTTTACCGATTCATCCGGACTCGACAGCGTCAGCGATCGTTTCAATCAACATTTCTCGTGGTCAGACTGGGTGGGGCTGGTTGACAGCGCGCCTCTGCCTGACAAGTTGCGCTATACCGATCAGGCGACCGATACCCTTTTAGGCCGATACAGCGCGACGGAGATATGGAGCCGAGAGGGAGACGACGTTACGCTGGATATAAATGTGCTCGCCGACACCCTATCGCGCAAGTGGGTGCCGAATATACGCTCCTTCTTCCGCAACGGAACCGATTTCGAACGCTTTGATATCAAATACCGGTTCAGTCAGGTACAGGACAGTCAGGCATGTGCGAGAGATATCACATCGTTCTCTTTCAAGATAGAATCGCAGGGCAGGGGGCGCGATGCATTCCGTTTCGGACGGCGAGACGAGCCATATTTCGTTACCACCTATGCGGAGACATATATAGCCGATCAGGAGTATATATCTGTCAAAGAGGCCCGCAAATGGCAGAAACGCAGCTTCCAGTATGAAGATTTGTTGCTGTCGCCTCCGGAAAATGTCCCGGCTCTGAGCGTTGAGACAGCCGATCTCATAGCCCGCGTGGAGCGGATAGACCATGTGAAGCTGAAACTTGAGGCCAAAGGGGATAAGCGTCTGGCAGGACTCGACCTCACCCCCATGACCCGCACCCAGAAAGCACTGAAGTATCTTAAGGGACTATTTGGGATTTAGAGAATGTTTGAATTTAACACGAATTTATAATTGAGAGATTACTTTGAAATTCTTTCCATCCCCCCGAAGGTCTTTTTTGGCTGTTTCCGCCAAGATTTCGTCGGTTACGGTGCCCGCACCGCGCCCTCCTCAACTTGCGGAAACATCTCAAAAAATCCTCTTCGCGTGAATGGAAGTTAAATCCAAACATTCTCTTAGATGTTTTGTTTGTTTCAGGGTAAGGGATAGGTAAGGTACAAAAAAAATTGATTGTCATCGCGACAACCAATCTCTGTTAACCTTAAAATCTAATACCATGAAAAACTCACTGCAAATATAATATGTTTTTCTTGAAATCATGTTGTAAAACATGTTTTTCTTTAAAAAAAACCTTGTATTTAACTTTTGTTAATATTTAGAGTGGCTAATTCAAGGTAAATGTTAATTTTTTTAGCGGATTATAGCTCGTCCTGCCCATACGCACAGGATACCGAGGATAACGCTCGCCGCAAGGTAGATGCCGAATGTTGCCCAATCGCCTTTGGAACCGAGTACCCACATGTCATCGGCAAAAGATGAAAAGGTGGTAAAGCCTCCACAGAAACCTGTTATCAACAGGATGTTCTGACTGGGTGTCATTACCTTGGCATTTTCAAGAAGGCCGAAGAAGAGACCTATTATAAAGCAGCCTATGATGTTGACAAGAAATGTTCCGAGAGGGAAAGAACCGTGAAACATGGCGCTCGACCATTTGCCGATCAGGTATCGGCCAGCGGTGCCGACGAAACCGCCGCATCCTGCAATGATGATATCTTTAAACATAGCTTATTTTTTTAGAATCTCCCGAGTGGGAAATTGTGGTGAAACGATTAATGACAAATAACGGCAGGTTGGACATTTTGGGTGATGAATTACGCGTAATATATTGATTTAATTATCTTTGCGAAGATAATTAATGATATGATTAAAAAAATGCTTTTTCTGCGGGTCTAAAAATGTGGTCCGGAACGGTCTAAGAGGACGCACCCAACGTTATAAATGCAAGGACTGTGGCCGTCGTTTTGATGGTG